>ERZ780223.3630-NODE-3630-length-11359-cov-4.355449_pt1 | contig 11359 bp, 10 predicted proteins | sample MGYA00511016_ERZ780223 | MGnify/ENA primary metagenome ERZ780223 (study PRJEB29588, sample SAMEA2159032) | human gut metagenome | biome: human gut; feature: human-associated habitat; material: faeces | place: Denmark | collected 2008/2010 ... | reverse complement strand
TTCTAAGAGACTTCCCAACCGCTTGATTAAGAAGTCTTTTAGAGCATACAACACCAGCAGCCAATTTGTACTTGCGGTATTGTTTCACCGCGAAATGCTCCGGCTCGCGTTCCTCCAATCGGTCAAACAGAAGATCCACGGGATTTTTATAATCCTCGTCGTCCTCGCGAGTGTCGCTGGCATTTATCATGTCAAGCAGGGTGATGAAGTTTTTTTCTTCCTCCGGCGCTTCGTAGTGGATATAGCCGATCAGCGCCGTGTAATAAAGGCGCTCCGCTTTCACCCAAAAATCTTCGGTGCTTTGTGCGCCCTCGCCCTTGGTATTGACAATGATGGTGTTGACCAACTTCAAAATGTCTTTCTCCGTGCGCAAATACGCAAAGGGGTTGTAGTGCATACTCTTGGAAAAGTTGATAGTGTTGAGAACGGCAATGCGGTATTTTGCCCGCTGCAAAAGCTGTCCCACTTCGCAAATCAGGCTGCCTTTGGGGTCAGTAATGACATACGAACTGTGAAGCTGCATGATATTGGGCTTGCAGAAAAACCGTGTCTTTCCGCTGCCAGAGCCGCCGATGACAAGAATATTCTTGTTTCTTGCGTTCTTCGGGTCTTTGAGGCGGTTGGACATCATCAGCCGTTCCGTCTGCGTCAGCAGCACATTGTTGTCAAAGACGGGATCAATGAACGGCTTGATGTCTGCCGCTGTACCCCAACGCGCCGTGCCGTACTCCATGCCCTTGCGGTATTTCTTGGCGTTTTTCTGCTTGGAGTAGACCACCAGCCGGATAATCACGGCTGCGGCAAGCCCAATCAGCAGATCGGTGGGATGGAAGCTGGGGGCGGCGCTGGCAAAGGCAGCGGAGAAGCCCTGCCCAATGTGCAGCAGCTTTGCAGACAGATCCGCACCCTGCGCCAGCCGGAACGCCTGTCCGACCTTTCCAAACAGATAGATAAAGGCGAGATACGGAAGATGGAGTATGATTTGCTTTTTGATTTCCGGCTTCATCGGTCGATCCCCCTGTCCATATTTTTCACCTTGTCCCGCTTGGCGGTCTGCGCGGCTTCGGCTTTCTTCTCGGCAAGGTCGCGCCGCACAGAGGGCTTGCGCTCCTTGTCCAGCTTTTTCTTAGAAAACTCCCGAAACGCTGCCGTCAGCACGTCCGCGTCCCGTCCCTTGAAAAACACAAGGTATCGGTCATCTGCCTTTTTCAGCGCAAAGTCAATGCCGTATTTCTTCGCCGTGCTTTCAAAGGCTTTGATATTCGCATCGGTGATTTCGATATTGGAAACGCCCGTGCCGTGCCGCATAAGCTGTTTCAGCGTTTGCTTGCCGCGATGGGGCGTGTCCCTTGCCTTGCGGTAGAGCTGCAAGAGCTTCCGCAGCGCGGCTTGCAGCACCTTTCCGTCCAGCTTTGCCGTCTTGATTGCAAGCGCAATCGTCTTTCGGGTTACTTCTTCCTGCAACGGTTATCACTCCTTTCGATTTTTCTGCCGCAGTCAGGGCGGGCGCACCCGCCAGATCAGCCATATTCTCATAGGCTTTCGTCAGGCGAACAGGAATAGTCCGGGATGCCCGATTTCGGCTTGCCCCAATCAGGGCTTGCCATGTCGTGCGCGACGAGGGCGGTATAGTAGTTGTCGATGGTGGACGGAGCGTTGAACAGCACCGCCCGCAGATATTGCTTGATGTTGCGGATCTTCGTGGTGTTCTCCCGCATACAGTCCATGACAAACTCGATGTGGCTGCTGTTCAGCTTCAAGAATTTACTCTTTACCAGCTCGGCGGGGTAATCATCGCCAGCGATGCGGAGCGTCTTTCGCGCAGAGCAGACAGTTTCCAGCATAAGGTCTACGATCTCGTCCAAACGCTCCTTGTCCATTTTCGGGTTCTGCGTGAGCGTGTCATACTCGATATTCTCCATGATGATTTCACGGTAAATATCTACGGCACTCTGTTTGAACGCTTCCGTTCCTTTCCGTTCCGGCGCAGCCCTGCAAGGTGAGGGGTCAGGGGAAAGGATAGGAAAGGAATCGGTACTTGATAGATCCGTAATTGATTTTTCTTTCTTTGGTAAGTTAGTTCTTGATCTATCTTTATTTAATTGCGTTGGATTTTCCGACGTCGGATTATCCGTTGTCGGATTTTCCAACATCGGTTTACCCGGTATTGGATTTTCCAACATCGGCTGCGGCTGCTCATAGATGGTGTATTCGATAGCAGTCATTTTGCCTTTTTCATCGCGCCCCTGCCGCCGCAGGATATATCCGGCTTTTTCAAGCTCCCATACGGCGGTGCGGATCGCGTCGATGCTCTCACGGTTGATATGGGACAGCCCTGCGAGGGTGTAGTCCCAATCCTCCGGCAGGGACAGCATTTGCGACAACAGCCCCTTGGCTTTCAAGGTCAGCTCCTTGTTTCGCAGATGGTGGTTTGACATGACGGTGTACCCGCTGTTGCGCTCCACCCGAAATACTGCCATAGGTTATCAGCTCCTTTCGCTCACTTCGCCGTGCCGCGCCGGAGGACAGTCAGTTTGCCCGGCTCATACGGACATTCCGCGTACACACAGAACTGGTACTTCCAATGCGGACGGTAAAAGTGACAGGTATTGCAATCCTCACAGTCGGCACAGCCGCCGTTTTCGTAGCGGTCAAAGCCGGGCTTTCCCCGCATGAGCATTTCAAACGCACGGCTGCTGCCGTTCGTAAAGTACATTGTGGCTGCACCTCCTCTCAGATTTGGGCAGAAAAAAACGCCGTAGACTTTTCTCAAAATCTACGGCGTGGGCGTATGCGAAAAGGGATGCTGCCTTGCGGTAACATCCCTTTTGACGCTTGGTTATTCAATTTTTGAGCTAACCTGTTTGCCCTCTGCCCTTAAAAGCGTTGATTTTACTGGGTTTCTGCTTGTTTTCCTATGTCAACGCTCTTAATAGGCGTCCTTTTTCTTTTGGAGCAGGGGGACGCATCATTTCAATAAAGGGACAGCAGCTATTCTAAACCGATGGTTATTTTTACCCTGTTTGCCGCTCTTTTGCGGCCTTTAGGTTGACTTTAGCCTTAGATTATAATATAACCAAAAGTGAGATAGCTGTGATAGAAAGAGGGGATGGAGATGCGTCTGCTCATCGCGGAGGACGAGGTAGACCTGGCGGAAGCGCTGACGGCCTTTTTTGAAAAAAACCAGTTTGCTGTGGATTCCGTCCACAATGGCTTTGATGCCTATGAATACGGCAGCAGCGGGGAATATGATGCCATCATCCTGGATGTGATGATGCCCAAGATGAATGGTGTGGAGGTGCTGCAGAAGCTCCGGGCCGAGGGCATCAAGACCCCCATTATGATGCTGACCGCCAAAGCGGAAAAGGATGACCGCATCACCGGATTTAACGCTGGCGCGGATGACTATCTGCCTAAGCCCTTCGAGCCGGATGAACTCATTGCGCGGGTACGGGCCATGCTGCGCCGCAGTGAGGATTACCACCCCACCTTGCTTACCTGGGGCGATATCACCCTCAATCCCGATACCGGTGTGCTTTCCTGCGGCAGGGAATCCGTCCGCCTCAGCGGCCGTGAGTTTCAGGTCATGGAGCTTTTTATGCGCTCGCCCAAGGTGGTTCTCTCCGCTGACCGCATCATGGAGCGGGTATGGGGCTGGGACAGTGACGCTGAGATCAATGTTGTATGGGTGCATATTTCCAATCTGCGTAAAAAACTCAAATCCATCAGCAGCAGCGTAACCATTACCGCCAACCGCGGCATGGGCTATCTGCTGGAGGAAACCAAATGATCAAAACCCTGCGTAAGCGTTTTATCCGCATCACCATGCTGGCTGTTACAGCTGTGCTGCTGGCGCTTTGCCTTATCGTCAATGCCGCAAATTATATTTCGGTGGATAACAGCCTGACCAACATGCTGCAAATCATCAGCAATAACCGGGGCATGGTGCCACAGTCGCCCCCCGGCGGCTTTGATAAACCGGGGACCCGACCGGAAGGCGGCTTTACGCCGGAAACCCCCTTTTCCACCCGCTATTTTGTCCTTTGGTATGATGCCGATGGAACCCTTCTGCGCTCCGACCTTGGTAAAATAGCCGCGGTGACCGAAGCCGATACCGCCGAGTATCTGCAGGCCGCGGCAAAGCACGGCGCCGGTTATTGTTGGGTCAATGGCTATCGTTGCTTTGTCACACAAAGCGAAGACGGCGGTTTTATGGCCATTTTCCTGGATGCACATCGTGATTTACAAACAGTGAAAACCACCGCGTGGCTTTCACTGGCGGCTATGCTGTTCTGCGTGGCGTGTGTTTATCTCGTCGTCACGCTGCTTTCCCGCCGCGCCATCGATCCGGTGGTGAAGGCCAGCGAAAAACAAAAGCAATTCATCACCGATGCCGGCCATGAACTAAAGACCCCCATCACTGTTATTGCTACCAGCCTAAAGGTGTTGGAAATGGAAAGCGGCGAGAACAAATGGATCGATAAATCGCTGGCACAGACCGAAAAACTGCGGGACCTTGTCAATTCCCTGGTCAGTCTTTCCCGTTTGGATGAGGAACAAAGCCCCCTTAAAATGGCTGAATTCCCCATCAGTGAGGCCATCAGCGAAACGGCTGAGTCCTTCCGGGATTATGCCGAAGCGAATGACCATGAACTCCAGTTGGAGATCGCGCCGGAACTTACCTATATCGGAGACGAATATGCTATCCGTCAGCTGGTGTCTATCCTGCTGGATAATGCCGTAAAGTACGCCGATGAACACGCATGTATTAAACTTTCTTTGGAAAAGGGCAAAAAGGGTCCGGTCATTCGCACCATGAATCCCTGCACGGGACTTACCCAGCAGCAGGTCGAGCGGTTATTTGACCGCTTCTACCGGGTGGATGCTTCCCGTTCCTCCTGTGGATTCGGCATTGGGCTTTCGCTGGCCCACAGCATCGCGGAGGGGCACAAGGGCAGTATCCGGGCCACCTGCCGGGAGGACGGCGAAATCGAATTTACGGTTTCACTGGGCAAATGCGTTTGAAGCAAAAGGAAGCAGAGTGGAAAAGCTCTGCTTCTTTTTGAAATTGAACGGCGAAAATTTGTTCTTTCTCTATTGAACCACCGAGGCAATTCTGATAAAATAGGGGAGTAGGACATAGCGAGAACCCCCGCTGCATAAGTTGGGACGGGGTGATGGAATGGAGAAGCTATGGTACAAAGCAGTAATGATCTTTGCATTTTCGATGACTGTGGTGGCAGCCGGGTATTTTCTTACAGGGTTGAACGATCAACTGGCACAGCAAGTGCAATCCGGTGCAGTGGATAATATGTCGGTAGTGGTGCTGGATGCCGGTCACGGCGGTATGGACGGCGGAGCAACCGCTGCGGGGGTGCGTGAGTGTGAGATCAATTTGTCAATTGCCCAAAAGGCGCGCGATTTATTAATACTGATGGGATACCGTGTGGTGATGACCCGCGAGAACGATACGCTGCTTGCAGATGAAGGCGCTGGAACGGTTCGGGCGCAAAAGCGCAGCGACCTGAAAAACCGATTGGAGATCATGAAAGGGACCCCCAACTCGGTAGGGGTGAGTATTCACCAGAACCATTTTTCACAGTCCTATGTGCACGGGGCGCAGGTCTTTTACGGCAAAGCGGACGGCAGCCGAGAGCTGGCGGAGCGGATCCAAAAGAATATAGCGACATATTTGCAGACCGACAATAAACGCAAGATTAAGGAAGCAGATTCATCGCTGTTTATCTTGAATAACAACAGAGCCAACCCCTCAGTGATGGTAGAATGTGGTTTTTTATCAAACCCAAAGGATATGGAAGATCTGCAGCAGGAGAAATACCAGGGTATGCTGGCTTTTTTGATTACCGTCTCACTGATGGAATACGAACACGCCCCGCAGGGATAGCAGCGTAAAGAAAGGAAACAGCATGGCAGTAAAAGAAATAAAAGAGAAAAGTATTTATGTCTGTACCGAGTGCGGTTACGAGAGCGCCAAATGGCAGGGGCGGTGCCCAGATTGCGGTAACTGGAACACCCTGGTGGAGGAAACACGCATTATAGGTAAGGAGAAAAAGGGTGCGCCTGCAATGCAGCGGGAGGCTTCGCCGGTGATGGCATTGGATACTGTTAATGCCGATGAATCGGTGCGGTACCACACCGGCATGGAGGAGCTGGATCGCGTGCTGGGAGGCGGCATTGTGCCGGGTGCGGCGATCCTGGTCTGCGGCGATCCGGGGATCGGTAAATCCACAGTACTGCTGCAGATGTGCCGGACGCTGGAGGATGATTTGCGGGTCCTGTATGTTTCCGGGGAGGAAAGCCCCCGGCAGATCAAACTGCGGGCCAACCGGCTGGGAGTGACCGGGGAAAAGGTGCTGCTGACGGCGGCCACCGATGCCGAACAGATAAGAGAGACGATACTGGAGAACAAGCCCGATATTGTGGTGGTGGATTCCATCCAGACCCTTTCGGTCGCCAGCGTCAGCTCCTCACCGGGCAGCGTATCGCAGGTGCGAGAATCTGCGCTGCTGCTTATTGACACCTGCAAGGGACAGGAAATCCCGTTGTTCATTGTGGGGCATGTGAACAAAGATGGCAACATTGCGGGACCCAAGGTGCTGGAGCATATGGTGGATACCGTGCTGTACTTTGAGGGAGATAAAAACCTGAGCTACCGCATTCTGCGGGCTAACAAAAACCGCTTTGGTTCCACCAATGAGATCGGCGTTTTTGAGATGGGGCAGAACGGCCTGCGTGAGGTGCCGAATCCCAGCGAAGCGCTGCTTTCCGGCCGGCCGCTGGACTGCAGCGGCAGCTGTATTACCTGCCTGATGGAGGGTACCAGGCCCATTTTGGTGGAGATACAGGCGCTGGTGACCAAAACCAGCTTTGGCAATCCGCGGCGGGTGGCGACCGGCTTTGATATGAACCGCACAGCGATGCTACTGGCGGTGCTGGAAAAGCGCGCGGGCTTTTATATGGGGAATCTGGATGTCTTTGTGAACGCGGCTGGCGGTATGCGGGCGGACGAGCCCTCCGCTGACCTGGCGGTGGCGATGGCGGTGCTGAGCAACCTGCTGGATAAGGTGATCCCCGATGATATGCTGCTGCTGGGCGAGATTGGCTTGGCAGGAGAGATCCGCTCCACGCCGCAGGTGCAGCAGCGGGTAGGGGAGGGTTACCGATTGGGCTTCCGGCGGTTTTTGGTGCCGAAAAGCTCGATGAAGACGATGAACACGGCTGACTACCCCGAGGCGGAGTTTCTGCCGGTGGGTCAGTTGAGTGAAGCTGTGCGGCTGTTGCGAAACTAACAGAATAGACAAAAATTGACGGTTTATCAGATGGTAGGCCGTCTTTTTTTCGAAAATTTGTAGTGAAAATGCACAATGAATAACAGAAAATTTATGCTGATATGTAAAATCGCTTATAAACTTATTGACAGGGACGGGGGGGCGGAGTATATTGTAATTAAATTGGTCGACCAACCATAAAATAAACAAAATATTGACAATGAAGGTAAAGTAGCTGCGAGAGACCAAGGCAAGGTTAATGGCAGCGAAAAGGAGGAAATTATGCTGAGTTTTTGGCGTGCAATTTTCTATTCGTCCTTACTCGACCCGATTTTTACGGCAGTAGCCTCTGCACTGGGCGTTACCAAGCAGGTGTGTAAGGAGTACTGCACCAGCGGTGTTATGGAGTATGGTCTTACCATGCTGCTGATTGTACTGGCGGTCATTCTGGTCATCGTTCTTATCCGTGTATTTGGTCTACTGAACGGCGGCAACCTAAGCGGTAAGTACAACCCCGAGAGCCTGGAAAAGGTGAAGAGCAGCCCTCTTGCGGGCAAGAACATCGTTTTTCTGGGCTCTTCCGTCACCAAGGGCTTTGCGGCCTATGGCAAGTCTTTCGTTGACATGATCGCCGCCCGCACCGGCGCTACCTGTGTGAAGGAAGCAGTAAGTGGTACTACTCTGGTGGACGACAACGCCAAGAGCTATGTGGCTCGTCTGAAGGCGCTGGACCCCAAGACCCCCTGCGACCTGTTTGTATGCCAGCTTTCCACTAACGATGCTACCAAGAAGAAACCCCTGGGCAAGGTAGCGGTTGCCGGTGAAGCCTATGATACCAAGACCATCTGCGGCGCGATCGAGTACATCATCGACTACGCCAAGAAGACCTGGAATTGCCCCATTGCGTTCTATACTAACCCCGAGTATGCTTCCCCCGAGTATAAGGACATGGTGGAGGCGCTGTATGCCATCGCCAAGAAGTGGGATATTGCTGTAATCGACCTGTGGAACGACCGTGAGCTGAATACCAAGGAAGCGAAGAAGCGTTCCTGCATGAACGACCAGATTCACCCCACCAAGAAGGGCTATGCCCTGTGGACCCCTGTTATGGAAGCGGCCCTTGGTAATGTGGTAGAGGGTAAGGCCGTACCCGCTCGTCCCAAGACCGAGCCGGCTGTGACCCGTGAGGAAGTGGCGAAGAAGAAGATCGGCCGCACCACCAAGAAGGTTATCCTGCGCATCCTGGCCGCTATCCTGGCAATCATCATTGTAGTTGGCGCCAGCACGGTTCAGCAGCTGTTTGCTGTTACCGGCATGAAGAATGAAGGTAATAGTGATTCCTATAATCCTGAAAATGTTACCATGAAGGCTGATAGCCCCATCAAGGGCAAGAAGCTGCTATGGTTGGGCTCCTCGGTATTCCAGGGCTTTGGCGCTCGTAATACCTCCCCGGCACTTTGGATCGATGCGATGGATGGTACGATCTCTACTATTGAAGTTAAGGGCGGTACCTTCCTTGCTTCCATCGATGGATCCATTGGTGGCGGCGTAGCTGGTTCTATTTCGGCTGATTCGTCCTATATCAACCGTCTGCGCAACCATACTGCCGAGACTGATCCCGATCTGGATCTGGTAGTGGTTCAGCTCTCCACTAATGACTCCAAGGGTCAGTGCGAGACCGGCGTAGTAAGCGACAGCTTTGACCCTGCGACCTTTGATGAAGTAACCACCACCGGTGCGCTGGAAGCGATCATTGCGTACGCTAAGGAAACCTGGGGTGCTCGTGTTCTGGTTATCACCGGCACTTACTTTGAGGATGAAATGACCTATTCCGGCGGACAGAATGCAGAGATTTACAAGACCATGATTGAGCGATGCCATGAACTGGACGAAAAGTGGGGCGATGACTTCACCGTTTTGGATCTGTGGCACAATGATGCGATGTATGAGAATGTTAAGACCGGCGATGCTCTGTGGAGATCCTACATGAGCGACGCGATTCATCCGACCAAGAAGGGCTACCTTGAGTGGTGGGGTCCGTACATTGAAGCACAGCTGTACGAGATGCTTGCTGACTGATTTAGTTAGACATTCTCCTCTTGTGAACATATAGCAAAGACCGGAGCCTCTTAAGGGGCTCCGGCCTTTTGCTGTTCAGCGGCAGCAACCGGCCATGTGGATGAGTTTTTGCAGGCATTCGGCGTGCAGGGTTTCATCATCAGCCAGGCGTTCCAGCAGGGGACACAGAGCGGCATTGCAGCAGAGACGGGCCGCAGAGCGGTAGGCATCGGCGGCATCCAGTTCGGCGCGCATATCGCCCAGCAGCATACAGCAGGGATCGGTGGCGTAATTGACAAGGCCAGCGTGCCAGTATTGCTTCTGTGCCGGACGGATAAACTGGGGGTCACCGCCCATCATGGTAATGCACCGGCCCAACAGCGAGATGTGGCGCATCTCTACCATATTGATCTTGCCGATGGCTTCGGCAATTTCCGGACGGCAGCTGCTCAGGATGGTGCTCTGGTAGCTGTACTGCATGGTGGTGGTTAGCTCGCTGGTACGGCCGGAGTAGAATTCAGTCAGCATGCGCAGATCGGCGGTGTTGTAGCACAGGCATTCCGGCATGGGGTAGCCCTGCGACGCCTGAAAGATCATTTCCTGCATAGAATCACCTCCTGATGGCATCTTATGCAAAATAGCGGAAAGGGGGAACATCCCGCTGGTGCTGAGAATATACTGCCCCAAAAGGGGGAGTGCCGCAGTGAGGATAAAGCACCATGCAAGCAGGCGAAAAATGCAGAATATAAAGTGGAGCAAAGTGCTAGTGCTTCTCAGTCTGGTGGGGGGGATTATCGCACTGGATATGGGCATAAGGCCAATGGTGCGGGAAGCGGCGGCCAGCCAGACGCAGATTGCGGTGAACCGGATGATCCAGCGGGCGGTACTGGAGGTGCTGGAAGAGGACGGGCTGCGGTATCAATCTTTTGTTAGCCTTCAGCAGAACCAAAGCGGGGAGACTACTGCCCTAATCACTGATACTGTGCTGATCAACCGCCTGCAGGGGGAGCTGCTGGAGAAGATATTGCAGACGCTGCAGCAGTACCGTGAACTGAAGCTGGAACTGCCGCTGGGAAGCCTAACGGGGATTCAGTTCCTGGCGGGACGGGGGCCGCTGGTAGCGCTTCAGCTGCGGCCGGTGGGGCTGGTCAAGACCAAGATCATCAATCAGTTTGACGAGGCAGGCATCAACCAGACAAGGCATCGGATTCAATTGCAGGTAACGGTGGATATGCTCTCACTGCTGCCGGGGTATCGCATCAGCAGCCAGGCGCAATGCAATGTGATCTTGGCGGAGACGATTATAGTGGGACTGGTGCCGGATGCCTATACCGAGGTGTATGGCGGCACTGATGACCTGGTGGGCATGATACAGGACTACGGCGCGCTGGTGGGGTGAAATTCATCCCAAAGAAATACCGGGAATTTATTGTATTTGTGGGGCAAAGTTGCTATAATATATAGGTTAAATTGGGGAGGTGTGCAGATGAGCGAGGACATTCGCCGCAAAATGCGGGAGCTGGAAAAGCAGGTTGAACATCATATGCATCTGTACTACGACTTGGATGCGCCGGAGCTGGAGGATTATGAGTATGATCGTTTGATCCACAGCCTGATGGACCTGGAGGAGCAATACCCGCAGTACGCTTCGCCCAATTCGCCGACCAAGCGGGTGGGCGGTAAGGCGCAGAACACCTTCCGGGAGGTCACGCACAAAGTGCAGATGGGCTCGCTGCAGGATGTATTTTCTATCGATGAGCTGCGTGCCTTTGACGCGCGGGTGCGGGAGGAAGTGCCGAACCCCACCTATGTGGTGGAGCAGAAGATCGACGGACTTTCGGTTTCGCTGGAATACCATGATGGGGAGCTGGCGGTGGGATCTACCCGCGGTGATGGTTTTACCGGGGAGGATGTGACCGAAAACCTGCGCACCATTCGCAGCATCCCGCTGCAGTTGCCGGAGGCGCTGCCGCTGCTGGACACCTTGGGCGTGAGGACCGCGGAGGGGTTTC
>ERZ780223.3624-NODE-3624-length-11377-cov-6.222046_pt1 | contig 11377 bp, 12 predicted proteins | sample MGYA00511016_ERZ780223 | MGnify/ENA primary metagenome ERZ780223 (study PRJEB29588, sample SAMEA2159032) | human gut metagenome | biome: human gut; feature: human-associated habitat; material: faeces | place: Denmark | collected 2008/2010 ... | reverse complement strand
ACCAGATCTTACAACAGGCATCTGCCACCCTTTTAGCATCATCCAGAAACCTTAAAGCGCAAAATGTTATGGGGTTATTATCAAGTGTTAACCAATAAAAAAGGAAACTTTTTACAGTTTCCTTTTTCTATATTAATCTTCAAATTGTTCTGCTATTTCGAATGGTTGTTCTGCAAGTTTCAGTGTTTCTCTATCAATTATACCTCTTTTTAGTTCTGTGAAAGAAGCTTTTTTAGAGTTAAATTTTTTCTTCAAAAATTCATATGCAACTTTTGGATCGCATTTGGTACCGCAGGTGAACAAATCAACAGCTGCATAACCTAATTCCGGCCATGTATGTATAGCCAGATGACTTTCAGAAATAATTACGACCCCGCTAACACCGTACGGATTGAACATATGAAAGCACTTTTGAACGATTGTTGCACCGCACTCAAGAGCCGCGTCTATCATGTACTTTTCTACTTTATCATTGCTATTAAGAATGTTGGGATCACATTCAAAAAATTCTGCAAGAACGTGTTGTCCTAAGTTTACTTTGTCCAAGTTTTGCTTTTCAAGCTCGTCAAGTGAAGATGATACAATTGTCAATTCATGTGCCTCCTTTTCTAAAGGTGCGTTATGCACCAATTAAATTTTTTACTAACTTCTATATATTACTATAAAAAACAAAAAATTTGTATAATTTACACTTAATAGGTGTCATGTAAAGATTTTGTTACAATAAGCCGAGTGGAGAGGATATGAAAAGCGCTCAACTGGCACTTTTCAATCTACCACAATAAATTTATCCCGATATTAAGATTATGTAAGGAAATCTTAATTTTGACAAAATATGGGATATAATAAAATTGCAAAGGATGAATAAAATATGAAGGAGAAAGATATGCAATCAGTTGAAGAAATTCTAGGCAAATTAGAAACAGCAGATAATACAACAAAAAATAGAATAGAAAATATTCTTGTAGATAAAGGTAAAGCTGTAGTGCCAGAGCTTGTTCATCAATTGCAGGTTGTAAGAGGCGTTAAACGCGGGGTTGTTGCGATGACTCTTATTAGAATTGGCGAAGCTTCTGTTGAATATCTTAAAAAAGCTGCTAATAATAACAAAGACTTTGAATGGGTTGCAAAATACCTTATTTCTGAAATTAAAGGCGTAGCAGCTTAAGTTTATTCGGTGAAAGAGTGATAGAAAAGATTAAGGTAGAAATTTATACAGATGGTGCTTGTAGCGGAAATCCCGGACCTGGTGGCTACGGCACCATTTTAGTACATAAAGATGCTAATGGCATTAAGCATGAAAAAGAATTGTCAGAAGGCTTTAAGTGTGTGACAAACAACCAGATGGAACTGCTGGCTGTTATCACGGGGCTGGAAGCTTTAAAGAAACCATGCTCTGTAACATTATATTCTGATAGTAAATATGTGGTTGATGCTTTTAATAATCATTGGATAGATGGTTGGATTAAAAAAGGCTGGAAAACTGCTGGCAAATCTCCTGTTAAAAATGTTGATTTATGGAAAAGACTCCTTGCAGCAAAAGAAAAACACGAAGTTGAATTTATCTGGGTAAAAGGTCATGCCGGTCATGAATATAATGAACGCTGCGATGCCCTTGCTGTTGCGGCTTATAAACAAGACGAGCTTAAGGATTTAACCTAGTCCTTTTTGTCATCCTCCGGTTCTTTTGTTTCCGGCTCTTCTTTTGTTTCTGTCGGAATATCCTTTTCCGGCGTTGTTTCTTCTACTTCTTCAGTGATAGTTTCCAAGTCTTCGGTAGCGGCTTCAAAATTTTCTGTCGATTCAGAAACAATATCTGCTGTTTGCGCATTGAGCGATTGAATATCTTTTCTGGCATCAATCTCTTTACCGACACTTATTCCCCAGGATGTCTGTTCTACAACTCCGGTTCCGCTCATGCCGGCTCCAGCTGTTGCCATTGCTGTGAATGCATAAGCCCAGGCGCTTGCACTCCCAAATGCACTTGCAAATCTAGCAGAATCTCTTGCAGCTTTGGCGCCTGATACAACATTTGTTGTTTGAGATGCCGCTTCAACAAAACACATAAGCCGGGTAGATTCATCAAAACTTTCGGCAAAATCTGTTGTTTCTTGTACAGTTTGGACTGTATCAGCAGCATCTTCTAAGTTTGATTGGTGCTCAGCATTCTCATTATTGATGTCTGATATATTTTCTGATGCTTCATCCGTAAGTGTATTAATGTCTACACCAATTGAGCCCATATATTCGATTGCTTCATTATATTTTTGTTTATCAGCTTCGCTTAATGTTTCACCTGCATCTATCTTTGCCTTTAGTGCGAAATAAGTTTCTTTGTAGGTTTCGTACTCATCTTGCTTGTCTTGTATTTCTTCTGAATTTTGTTCAGAAATTTCTTGTGCTTCCTGTGTAGAGGCTTTGACTGCTTCATTAATATCCCCCATGTCTGATTGAATGGCAGTCAGATTTTGCTGATATATATTCATTTCGTCTTTTAAATCATCGCAAGCCTCTTTTTCGTCTTTATTAGGCTTATCAGCCATGTACATTGTACCTGTTGCAAGAGCAAGTGGTGCACTTATCATCCAGGAACGGTCTTGTGCGTCAGAATCCTGAGAATACGCATTTTTCTGTTCCGAGTAACCGTATTCCATATGTTCTTGATAAGTGGATTGATAGTTTTCTTCAGCCATTCTGTTGACACAATCATCAAAATTTTCGCCATCTTTTAATAGGTTCCAGCGTTTGCATCCTTCTTCTCCCATTGATTGCATACAATCAATGGTGGTAGCTTTAGCCTCTTGGGCGCATCGCAGCGCGTTGTTCTGAAATAGATCACCATTAACCCAATTGTTAGCCGCTTTGCTTATTGTTTTATCAAAAGCTTTTTTGCCTACATTTTTAGCAACGCTTCCCATGGCAAGTCCTGCAACTCCTGCTGCTGCATCCAATCCGGCACGAACTTTGGATTTCCCTGTATTTATATTATAGTTGTCTGGATTGAAATCGGAGTCTGATGTTTCATACACATTTTCATCTTCAGAGCTTTCTGCTTTCCAATTTTGGATTATACCTTTATAATTATTATTGATTTTTTCGATTGAGTCAGCGTCAATTTTCATTGTATTTCCGCCGTAGTAGTAATCCTGCCAGCATTTTTGTGCATATGATTCGGAGGCGAGTGCTTTTTGTAGGCTGAATGTTGTCATGTATTTCTCCTTTTAATTTAACATAACATTTGATATAATATGTTATGTTGCATATGAAAGTTATCGGCATTTTTTTTAAAAACTTTAGGTATTTCAGAAATATTGTTACAAATTTTAACAATGAAGACCGGCGAAATTGTATATTTCAAAACACTTAAAGAGAGTTCTAGCTATATTATTGAGGATTGTTTAACATAACATATTATATCAAATGTTATGAGCCCAATTGTAGAGGGCTTTTTAGCTCCTTACTGCAGCTAAATGTTAACTTTTGTAACAATATTTAAGCCTCTTGAAATCACATATTTTTTAAATACTTTATATATATGTAAGACTGAAAAAAGATGGTGAATTAAAATGGCAATCGCAAATTTACACGAAACACTATTAAGCTACAAGTTAAGACGAAACCAGCTGAACCTTGAAATTACTCAGTGGCAGAGTCAAAAAACTTTAGGCACATATTCACAGGCTGATGCTCAGTCTTTAAAATCTGCTGAAACAAATGCTTTAAGAAGACATTATAAAGAAATTTTTGAAGGCGACGAAACTTTACAGGAACAGTATACTGATTATACAGAAATGCCTGATTTCGAAGCTGAGATTGATAAATTAACTGCAAAATATCAAGATCAATTTGATGAGTTAACTGCCTGGGAAACTGCAATAGATGCGCAAATAACTACAGCAAGTGCTGAACTTGAAGAAGTTAATGCTTATATGGAATCTATCAAGTCTATGCTTTCAAGCAACATTCAAGAAGATTTCAATTATGGATTAAACGGCTAATTAATGTAGAAGCCAAATTCCAAGCAGAGCAAATGTTATTAATGCGATATTATAATGCAGGAATGTTGGTATACAGGTATCAAAGATATGATTGTGCTGTCCGTCTGCATTTAATCCGGATGTCGGACCTAATGTCGTATCAGAAGCCGGTGAGCCTGCATCTCCAAGTGCCGCAGCTGCTGCAAGAAGAACTATTATTTGCTGCGGATTAAATCCCTGCTTTACACAAATAGGGATAAAAAGAACTGCTAGTATAGGGATTGTGCCAAATGAAGTTCCAATTCCTATAGTTATAAATAAACCTATTATAAGTATAAATAAAGAGCTCAGATAAATATTTGAAGGTAATATGGGAAGCAGTGTATTAACTAGTGTTGCAATCGAGCCGGTTTCTTTGAGAACATTGGCAAATCCTGCAGCAACAAGCATGACAAAAGCTATATAGCCCATCAGGTAAATTCCTTCATTCATCATATGATCCATTTTTTCTTGAGGAATAACTTTAAATGAGAATATTATACCCAGTCCGACAAGAGCGCCTAGCGGAAGCGATTTTGTTATTAGCTGTACAACAAATGTAGCCAGTGCCGCAATAATTACAATCCAGTGTTTTAAAAGGAATTTAGATGCTTGAATTTCAGGCGCAGAATTATCTTTTTGCTGATAAATTCTTGGCTTTCTATATGTAATAAATACTGCAACGATAAGCCCTGCAATCATTCCCAGTCCGAGTATTGATGTATATTTCCATATATCATTTCTTAAGACATTTACTCCGTTTTGTATCATATTATCTGCTATTAGGTTTTGGAATATAAGCCCGAATCCTGCAGGAATAGCAATGTAAGGCATTTTTAGCCCGAACGCAAGTATACATGCAACTGCCCTGCGGTCAACCATTAGCTTATTCATTATCCCAAGAAGGGGGGGAATTATAATAGGAATAAATGCTATGTGTATTGGTACAATATTCTGTGAAGCCATAGCTATAAGTGCAAGAATACCAAATAAAACATATTTTTTGCCATCAACAACTTTGTTTATTTTGCCTGAAATTATATTGGTAAATCCTGAATGTGCCATTGTGGCAGCAAAAGCTCCAAGCAGAATGTAACTTAAAGCTGTTTCAGAATTTCCTCCCATACCGGATATAAAAGTATTCATGATGTGATTAATATCCAAGCCTGCTGTCAATCCGGCAAGTATTGTGGATATTATAATCGCAAGAAGAACATTAATTTTTTTTACACATAAGAAGCATAATAATATAATTGAGATTAATGCAGGGTTTGTACAGATATGTATAAAAGTATTCATTTTTACTTAGTTTCAGCTTCCTGTAAAAGGTTTATAATCTGAAGTGCTGCTTCTTTCTGCACATCTATAGGAAGGCATTTTAAGTACTCAAAAGCCTCTGCTATTTTTTGGTCTGTATCGTACCATCTTCTAAGTACATAAGTAAAAGCATCAGTTAAAATATTATCAGCTAAATCAATGCCGTTTTCTTTTGATATTTTTATGATTAAATCAGCACATTCGTACTGTGTCATTATATTGGCATTTCTCATCAAACTTACTGCCAAACTTACTGTGGGATCAACATCATACCAACGCTTATGCATACAAACACCTTTTCCTCTTTAATATAATAGTATATTTTTTAAGCTATTTTGTCAATTGTGAAATTATATTTGTCTTTTTATTTTCATCTTGAGTTGACAATATTATAGTTTTGTCTTTTGAAGTTTCTCCCTTGATGATTTGTATACTTGTTTTAGGCAGCTTAAATTGTTTTGATAAAAATTCAATAAGAGCTTTATTGGCTTTATTTTCAATAGGCTGAGCAGTAACTTTAACTTTAATAAACTCTTCTTCCAAAATAATTTCGTTTCTGGAAGAATTCGGCACTATTCTTATGCGTATTAAAACTCCATCAGGAGTTGATTTTATCAGGTCTGTCCTCATACTTTTTGGAAAACCATTACATATTCATGCTTAAATATATAAAATCCTCCGGCAAGAGCTCGGTAACGCCACAGATTTGCAGTTTTTCCCTTTGCACGCTCATTACCCTGCATATCTTTAATAATAATTGCTTTAGTAATGAAGCCGAGCTTATTCATTCTTGCCATGCACTCAAAGCCGAGTGGAATATGCTGGGAATTAGCGTACTTGTCGCCTATTATAAGACATGCAAAACGTCCCTTTTCTAAAAGGTCATATCCGTTTTTTGCAACTTTTTCGAACAAATCATAAAATTCTTCTGTAGTTGCGCAGTTAGATAAATCTTCTTTTTTATCAGAGAATTTGATAATATCATCATAAGGCGGATGAAGCATTAAAAGTTGAGCTTTTTTAGCTCCCATAATATCTAATCTGGCTTTAATCTTTTCTTTTGCTATTTCACTGGCAGAATCAGCACAGATAATATTAACGTCTGTAACAAGCTGTTTTGGTGTGAACTTTTCAGAAACAGATTCTGCTAATTCATCTTTTAATTCAACACCAATGCATCTTCTTCCCATGTTTATGGCTTCAATACCTGAAGTTCCTGAACCAAAGAATAAATCCAAAACGATATCATTCTTTTTGGTGTATCTTTCATAAATCTGCTGGGCAATCTGGGGAATATAATTTCCATGGTATTCATTTGAATGTCCGCCTTCTTTTAATCTGTTAGGAAATTCCCAGAGAGTATCTGTTTTTATATGATCATCCTCCCGCCATTTTTTTAGATTAATATCACTATAAGCTGTTGTTTTAACTGCATTATTATCAACGACCTTTAAATCAGCCTTTTTGATAACCTTTTGTTCTTTTAAATTTGATTTAACCATACCTCTCCCCAATTAATACATATAGTTTAAGGTATTTACTAAATTTTGTAATCAAATAAATAGATGATTTATAAAAAAATCTGCTGTCTATTAAAATAATGGCAGCAGATTTTGTGAAAAATGAGAAAGTGTTGTTACTTAGCCATTTCTTGAAGTTTCTGGCATGGTTCGCATGGCTGTTTCTCAGGCACGCTGCATGGAGATTTTGCACAAGGGTTGCAAGGTACAGCCTTCTTAGCGCAAGGATCACAAGGTGCGGCTGCGCCTGTAGTACATGGGCATGGATCAACTGTTTTCTGGCAAGGATCACATTTCTTTTCTTTTTTGCATGGATCACATTTAGCCTTCTTACAAGGGTCAGCTTTTTTAGCACAGGAGCAGTCAGCCTTTTGTTTTTCACATTTAGGGCAGTGTCCCCAGTATGCAGGATTTAAGCTTGACCATTCAAAAGCGTTTGCACTGTGAGTTCCGATTACGGCAGCGATACCTAAAACTGCCAAAACTGATAATGTTTTTTTCATCTCTTACTCCTTTAACTTGACATGAATAAACTGTATTTTTAATACATATTTATTGTAAGAAATGAGCAGTGTTTTACCATAACCCGAGCGGATAAAGATTTTTAGACAAATGTCTAATTTCTTGACCGGTCAATTAGTTTATTGTCATTATTCCAGCTGAATGATGAACGAATTTCCTGTCCAATTTTTTCAATCAAATGGTTTTGTGAGGCAGTGCGTAATTCTTTGAATTTACCCCCTCCATTCTGCATTTCATCCATAAATTCATTTGCATATTTGCCGCTCTGAATATCAGACAAAATGTTCTTCATTTCAGCTTTAACGCCGGAGTTAATTAGCCTGTTTCCTCTTGTTAAATCGCCGTATTCCGCATTGTTGGAAATAGAATAATGCATATCTTCAATTCCGCCCTGATATATTAAATCAACAATAAGCTTTAATTCATGGCAGACTTCAAAATATGCCATATAAGGAGAATATCCTGCTTCAACGAGAGTTTCAAATGCTGTCTTTATTAGGGCAGAACAGCCGCCGCATAGTACGGCCTGTTCTCCGAATAAATCAGTTTCAGTTTCTTCTCTGAATGTTGTTTCAATAATTCCCGCACGTCCAGAGCCGATTGCTGAGGCATAAGAAAGAGCTACTTCTTTAGAATCTCCGCTGTAATCCTGTGCAACAGCAATAAGTGAAGGAACTCCACGACCGTCTTTATATTCACTTCTAACTGTATGCCCCGGTGCTTTAGGTGCAACCATAATTACATTAATATTCTCTGGTGCTTTTATAAAACCGTAGTGAATGTTAAATCCATGTGAAAACATTAAATACTGACCGGCTTTTAAATATGGCTTAATTTCTTTTTCATAAACCTCTGCCTGAACCTCGTCAGGAATAAGGATTTGTATAATATCAGCCTGTTTTACCGCATCGGAAATAGACATTGTTTGTAGTCCGTAATCTTTGGCTTTTATATCAGAAGCTCCGCCTTGTCTTACACCGATTACTACATCACAGCCGGAATCCTTTAAGTTTAATCCCTGTCCGTATCCTTGTGAACCAAAACCAATAACAGCAATCTTTTTGCTTTTTATCAAATCTTTGTTAATATCTTTATCTGTATATATTTTTAAACTTTTCATAAATCCTCCATGTAATTACGGTCGGAGTATGTATCCGACCGTATAAGTTTTTATTATTCTGTTAATGTTGTCTGTTCGCCTTCTGTCATATCCTCTATAGAACATCCTCCGGAAGGAATTGTATCCCCGTCATCGTCCTTATCAGTATTGACAATCTTGTTAACAGAAACAACCGTGTCATTGTCTGTGAGGTTTTGCGCTCTAACGCCGGTTGCAGGTCTGCCCTGACAAGAAATATCACCGGCCTTAATCCTTGTAACAATTCCGTTTGCAGTAACCATCATTATTTCGTCTTTTTCTTCAACGATAGTTAGGGCAACAAGTCGGGACATATTAGATTTAAATTTAGTAGCAATAAGACCTATACCGCCTCTGTTTTGTGTCCTGAATTCAGATAGTTTTGTTCTCTTTCCAAATCCGTCAGAAGTTACTACAAGTAAATCTGCATCGTAATTTCTTGGAACTATGTCACAGCCAATAATTGTGTCAGCAGCACGAAGTTTCATTGAATTTACACCTCTTGCGCTTCTTCCGAGCGGTCTTAAATCTTCAATCGGGAATCTTATAGCCATACCGCAGGATGTACCAATAATTATTTCATCGTTCGGATTAGCAAGCTTAACCCAGTTGAGTTTGTCACCTTCTTCAAGAGAAATCGCAATTATACCGCTTCTCCTTATGCTTGCAAAGTTATCAAGCTCAATTCTCTTGATATAACCCTTTTGTGTAAGCATAATCAGATTTAAATCATGTGAGAAATTACTTACAGGAACAACTGCTGTAATTCTTTCTCCCTGTTCAATTGGAAGCACGTTTACGATAGGTAATCCTTTGGACTGTCTGCCGCCTTCAGGGAAGTCATAGACATTAAGACTGTAAACGATACCCTTTGAAGAGAAGAATAATACTTTGTCATGCATCATTGCAGTAAAGAAATGCTGTATGTCATCATCATCTTTTGTTTTCATGCCGGCTTTACCGCGTGTTGCACGGTTCTGACGTTCAAAAGTATCTAAAGAAATTCTCTTCAAATATCCCTGATGAGTAATAAATACTGCCATCTGAGTATTCGGAGTTAAATCTTCTATTGTAACTTCGCCCTGTTCCGGAACAATCTGGGTTTTTCTGTCATCACCGTATTTTTCTTTGTCTTCAAGAAGTTCAGATTTGATAATATCAAGAACTTTTTGTCTATCTGCAAGAATTTCTTCATATTCAGAAATCTTTTTCAACAATTCATCGTATTCGTTCTTAATCTTATCTTGTTCCAATCCGGTTAATCTTCTTAACTGCATTTCTAAGATAGCATTTGCCTGATCTATATCGAGTCCGAAACGGCTCATCAAACCGACTCTTGCATCATCAGTCGTTTTAGATTTTTTAATAAGTTCAATGACTTCATCTAAAGAGCCTAATGCAATCAATAAACCAGCTAAAATATGAGCTCTGATTTTTGCTTTCTTTAAGAAGTAAATAGTTCTTCTTGTAACGATTTCAACTCTATGTTCAACAAATTCATTAAGCACTTCATAGAGGTTTAACAATCTAGGCTGCTTTCCGCAGAGAGTAACCATGTTAACTCCGAAGGTTGTTGCAAGCTGTGTATATTTGAATAAATTATTCTTAACAACTTCCGGCTTAGCATCGCGTTTAAGCTCAATTACAATACGCATACCTTCACGGTCAGATTCATCTCTAATATCAGAGATGCCGTTAATCTTTTGTTCTTTAACAAGGTCTGCAATTTTTTGAATAAGCATAGACTTGTTAACCTGATAAGGAATTTCAGTAACAATTATAGCTGTTCTTGTTTGTCTGCCTGCTCCGCCAGGAATTTCTTCAATCGTAGCAACTGCAGACATCTTGATTGAACCTCTGCCTGTTTCATACGCCTGCTTAATATCATTTAAACCAACAATAGTAGCAGCAGTTGGAAAATCAGGCCCTTTAATGTATTCCATTAACCCTGCAACCGAGATTTGAGGATTATCAATTAAAGCAATAGTACCATCAACAACTTCTCTGAGGTTATGAGGAGGAATGTTAGTCGCCATACCAACTGCAATACCAGAGGAGCCGTTTAATAAAAGCATAGGAAGTCTTACCGGCAATACGGAAGGTTCTTCAAGAGAACCATCGAAGTTTGGTTCAAAGTCAACTGTTTCGCAGTCAATATCAGCGAGCATGGAAGTTGTAATTTTATGCATACGTGCTTCTGTATAACGCATTGCAGCTGCTCCGTCACCATCAACAGAGCCAAAGTTTCCATGGCCGTCAACAACAAGATATCTTGTATTGAAATCCTGCGCAAGACGTACAAGAGCTTCATAAACCGAACTGTCACCGTGCGGGTGGTATTTACCAAGCACTTCACCAACAATACGGGCACATTTCTTAAACGGTTTGTCCGGTGTCATTCCAAGTTCGTTCATAGCATATAATATACGTCTATGAACTGGCTTTAAACCATCTCTTACATCAGGAAGCGCACGACCAACGATTACACTCATTGCATAATCGATATAACATTTCTTCATCTCTTCCCTTATATTAACCGGTACAATTTTACCGTCTGAAAACATATTTTGTTGTGCCAAAATCTTTCTCCTCTATCCCATTCTATATATAAATAGTAGCACAAACAAAATAATCTTGTAAACTTATTTCTTTATTATATACATATGTAATCTTCTGTTAATACAGTTTTAAGGTTTGTAAAATTTGCATAAAAGAACGCCTTCGCGTATAATAAGAAAGACTCACAACAGCTTCTATTATATGCGAGGGAGTTTTTTATGAACTACACCTACATCCTCCGGTGCGGCGACGGCTCGCTCTACACCGGCATCACGACGGACGTAGAGAAGCGGTTGAAAGCCCAC
>ERZ780223.3623-NODE-3623-length-11379-cov-3.277729_pt1 | contig 11379 bp, 7 predicted proteins | sample MGYA00511016_ERZ780223 | MGnify/ENA primary metagenome ERZ780223 (study PRJEB29588, sample SAMEA2159032) | human gut metagenome | biome: human gut; feature: human-associated habitat; material: faeces | place: Denmark | collected 2008/2010 ... | reverse complement strand
AGAATAAAAAAATCCTTCTGCTGAGATTCTAAAAAGAAAAATGATAATTAGAATAATCATACTTAGAACAACGTGGAGGGATTTTTTATGTGGGGAATTTTAACAGCGCTGCTTTCCGGCGCACTGATGAGTATTCAGGGCGTTTTCAACACAGAGGTGACGAAACAGACGAGTACATGGCTGGCGGCCGGCTGGGTGCAGATTAGTGCGTTTGCCGTCTGTCTTGCGGCATGGTGCATCACCGGGAGGGAGCCGATCGGGGATTTGTTCCGCGTAAAGCCGTGGTATCTGCTGCTCGGCGGGGCAATTGGCGCGTTTATCACGATCACGGTTATCTGGAGTATGGCAGGCCTCGGCCCGGCGAAGGCGGCGATGCTGATCGTCATTTCCCAGCTCGCAGCGGCGTGGCTGATTGAACTGTTCGGCCTTTTCGGTATGGAAAAAACGGATTTCACCGTGCGCAAGCTGCTCGGCATGGCAGTGGCAGTTGTGGGAATTGTAGTGTTTCAGTGGGAATAACGATTAAGATTTCTACTTGTATTTTTATGGTTTCTTCGATACAATAGAAACGTAGTTATGCGTACACAAGGGACCCTTGCGCGTCAGATGCGAAGCGGAAGGGAGTACACAGCATGAAATTGAAAAAACAGCAGGACAGAGGCAGAAAACATGCAAAAATACTGGCGGCGATGCTGGTTTTTTTGCTCTGCGGATGCAACCACAGGGATACAGAATACAAACTGTCAGATAGCACAGGCGGGAGCACGGCGGAAACCGTTTTCGGGAATCAGAAGGAAGTGGATGAGGAGCAGACGGTTTCCGAAAAAAGCGCCGGAGAAACCACAGGCATTCCGGAAAAACGTGAGGCACAGGAGACAGCACCGGAAGAAACAGTGCAGGTTTATATCTGCGGTGCGGTTGCTTCCCCAGGTGTCTACACGCTGCCGGGCGGAAGCCGCGTAGTGCAGGCTGTGGAAGCGGCAGGCGGATTTCTGCCGGATGCTGAAGAAAAAATCCTCAATCTTGCACGGAAAATCGAAGACGGAGAGCAGATCACCGTCTGGACGCGCGAGGAGGCAGAAAACATGGAAATCACGGAAACGCCGCAGCAGAATACGGGCGGCACGGAGCAGGCTTCCGGTTCCGGCAAAGTCAACCTGAACACGGCCGGAAAAGAAGAACTGATGACACTCTCCGGCATCGGAGAGAGCCGTGCGGATGCCATCATCGCCTACCGCGAAGCAAACGGCCCGTTTGGTTCGATTGAGGAGATTATGAACATTGAGGGCATCAAGGAAAAGATGTTTGAAAAGATAAGGGGTTCTATCGAGGTTTAGAACAAGAAGGAGAAGAAATGGCAAAGAAAGTTCTTGTAGTTGATGATGAAAAACTGATCGTAAAAGGAATCCGCTTCAGCCTGGAGCAGGACGGCATGGAGGTTGACTGCGCATACGACGGCGAGGAAGCACTCTCCATGGCAAAAGAAAAAGAATACGATATGATCCTTCTGGATCTGATGCTGCCAAAGCTGGACGGATTGTCCGTCTGCCAGCAGATCCGTGAATTTTCCAACGTTCCGATCGTTATGCTGACCGCAAAGGGCGAGGACATGGACAAAATCCTGGGACTGGAATACGGCGCAGATGATTACATCACAAAGCCGTTCAACATTCTGGAAGTAAAAGCACGCATCAAGGCCATCATGCGCCGTGCGGCCCGCCAGGAGCCAAAAGAAGAGAAAGCAAAAGTCGTACAGGTGAAAGACCTGCGGATCGACTGCGAGAGCAGAAGAGTCTTCATCGGAGACCGCGAGATCAATCTGACTGCGAAGGAGTTCGATGTGCTCGAGCTTCTCGTCTTCAATCCGAACAAGGTGTACAGCAGAGAGAACCTGCTGAATATTGTCTGGGGCTATGAGTACCCGGGCGACGTGCGCACCGTAGATGTACATATCCGCCGTCTGCGCGAAAAGATTGAGAAAAATCCAAGTGAACCGAAGTACGTTCACACAAAGTGGGGAGTTGGTTACTATTTCCAGGCTTAAAAACAAAGAAAAATGGAAGTTTCTGCGGAGTCTGCGCTTCCGCATCACGGTGATTCTTGTGATCATCGGCATTGTACCGTGTGTGATCCTTGAGAAGAGCATCGTAAACAGCTATGAGGACCGTGCGGTATCGGTGCGCAGCATTACCGTAAAAAATCAGTGCGATATTATCTGCAACCAGCTCATCCAGCAGAATTACATGGAAGATCCTGGATCGGATGTCATCAACGGACAGCTCAGTATGCTGACAAATATCTACGGCGGCAGAATCCTGATTATCGATCAGGATTTCCGCGTCATCAAAGATACGTACGATATGGACCGCGGAAAGACGATTATCTCGCAGGAGGTCATCCAGAGCTTTCAGGGCAAGGAGACGAGCCAGTACGACCGGAAAAACAGCTATCTGGAAATGACGGTGCGGATTCAGAATACCGAGACGAAGGAGACGCTCGGCGTTATGCTCGTCAGCATTTCGACGGATGAGATCCGTGCGAATATGAAAATTCTGGAGACGAAGGGAATGACGATTCTTTCGATCATTGCGCTTCTCGTGCTGGTTTTTGGCTATCTGCTCGCGGGCATTCTGATGAAGCCGTTCCAGAAGGTCACCCGTTCCATCGAGGACATCACCGACGGCTATCTCGACGAAAGCATTTCTGTTCCGGATTACCTCGAGACAGAGCTGATCACGGACGCATTCAACAAGATGCTGACCCGCGTCCGCACGCTCGACGATTCCCGCCAGGAATTTGTTTCGAACGTCTCGCATGAGTTAAAGACGCCGCTTGCGTCCATGAAGGTTCTGGCGGATTCGCTGAACGGGCAGGAGGGCGTTCCGGTGGAACTTTATCAGGAGTTCATGCAGGATATTACCTCGGAGATCGACCGCGAAAACCAGATTATTACCGACCTTTTGTCGCTGGTCAAGATGGATAAAAAGGTGGCAGACCTCAATATCACCCAGGTCAATATCAACGAGCTGTTAGAGCAGCTGCTGAAGCGGCTTCATCCGATTGCCGCACAGAAAAATGTGGAGCTCATTCTCGACAGCTTCCGCCCGGTCAATGCGGAGGTGGATGCGACGAAGCTCTCGCTGGCGTTCTCGAACCTGATCGAAAACGGCATCAAATACAACAACGAGAATGGATGGGTGCGTGTATCCTTAAATGCGGATCACAAATATTTCTACGTGACGGTGGCAGACTCCGGCATCGGCATCCCGGAGGAGTCGATTGCGCATATCTTCGAGCGTTTCTACCGCGTGGACAAGTCCCACTCGCGGGAAATCGGCGGAACCGGCCTTGGCCTTGCGATTGCGCGGAGCGCGATTGTCATGCACCGGGGAGCGATCCGTGTATACAGCAAAGAAAACGAGGGAACGACATTTTCCGTGCGGATTCCTCTGAATTACGTGATGTAGGAGGTGGCGCACATGAAACGGATACTTGGCGTACTGCTGGCCGGCGTGCTGCTTCTTAGCGGCTGCGGGCAGTGGCAGAAGAGCCAGAAGGAGTCGGCGTATCACCTGTACTGCCTGGACAAAACCGGCACAACACTGGTGCAGGAGCCGTATGAACCAAAAGAAGGAACGGATCAGAAACTGATCAAGGAGCTGGTTGACGCGCTGCAGGAGAAACCTGCCAAGGACGGAAACCAGGCACTTCTTTCCAATGGGATTTCCATCAAGACGTATACGCTGGAGAACGGGCTCCTTACGCTGAACTTAAGCGGAGAGTACGGAGAGCTTGCGCGGCCGCAGGAGGTTTTGGTGCGTGCAGGACTGGTGCGTACCTTTGTGCAGGTTCCGGAGGTGGAGCGCGTGACGCTTCTGATCGACGGGGATCCGTTAAAGGATTCCAAAGGACGCGAGATCGGAACGATGACGGCGGACAGCTTTCTGGAAAATTCCGGAAGGGAAATTTATCAGTATCAGTATGCGACGCTGACACTGTATTTTGCAAATGAAGCGGGCGACCGGCTGGTGAAGGAGACACGGCGGGTTCCGTACAGCACGAACATTCCGCTGGAGCGTGTCGTGGTGGAGCAGCTGATGAAGGGGCCGAAAGAAGACGGCCACTACGCAGTATTTCCTGAGACGATGAATGTCCTGAGCGTTACAACGTCTGACCGGATTGCCTATGTGAATTTTGACAAATCTTTTAAGGATTCTGCACTTTTGAGTGTGGCGGAGCAGATTCCGATTTATGCGGTGGTGGATTCCATCACGGCGAACTGTAAGGTGGATAAGGTGCAGTTTTCCATCAACGGAGAGAGCGATGTAACCTTCCGTGAAACGATGAAACTCAATCAGTTCTACGAGGAAGACCTGTCTTATCTGGAGGAAAAAGATACATGAGAAAACGGCCCATGTGCCTGGCGTGTCTTGGATTCATGCTGGTGCTTGTGCTGCTGCGGATTGCGGGCGTGCCTCTTGGCACGCCTTTTTCTGACCCCGAATACGAAAACAAAGCGCAGCAGGGCAGGAAGGTGTGGATTGCAGGGACAATTGAAACGTATGAGAAAAAGAGCAGCAACAACGGGTATGTGCTGCGCGGGGAGGGAAGCAAAGGGAAAATTTATCTGCTCGCAAAGCGGGGAGATCTGCCGGTCGGAGCCGCTGTGCGGGTGTACGGAACTGTAAAAAAGCCGGAAAGCCCGCGCAATCCGGGGATGTTTGATGAGAAAACATATTATGAGGGAAAAGGCTGTGCGTTCTACGTGATTTCGGAGCGGGAGGAAGTTGTGGATGTCGGGCGGTGGAATCTCGGCGAAGCGCTCCGGCTGGAGCGGGAGCGGTGCTGTGCCGTTTTAAAAGAAATGATGCCGGAGGAGGAGGCAGGTGTGCTTTCTGCGATGCTGCTCGGGGAACGGTCGGAACTCACGGAGGAGACGTATCTGGCGTATCAGCAGAGCGGTCTGCTGCACCTGATTTCCGTTTCCGGCATGCATCTGATGCTGCTCGGCATGGCACTCCGACGGCTGCTGATGGCGCTGCATCTGCCGAAAACTCCCGCGTCTCTGGCAGCGGCCGCCGGTATGGTGCTGTATGGCATGTTTACTGGCAGCGGAACGGCGACCGTGCGTGCAGTGATGATGTTTGCGGTGCGGATGGGAGCTGTCGCAGTGGGAAGGACGTATGATTCCTTAAGTGCGCTCTCTCTTGCGGCAATTCTGATGCTGGCAGAAAACCCCTCGTATCTGGAGCAGAGCGGGTTCTGGCTTTCGTTTGGAGCAGTAACAGCCATTTCCGGGGTTTATCCGGTTCTGGCGGGGGAGAAGGCGGAACGGAAGAGACGCGGGGAAAAAACGGGGTTGGAAAAGCTTGCGGCGAAAGGAAAAGAGGCTGCGATGGTGTACCTTTCCCTGCAGCTTGTCATGATCCCGCTGCAGGCGTGGTATTTTTATGAGATTCCGCTCTTTGCGTTTCTGCCGAATCTGTTTGCAGGAGCTGTCATGACGGCGGTGCTGCTGACGGGTGCTGCGGGGCTTCTGGCGGGACTGGCAAGCGTGAAAGCGGGAAGTGTTGTTCTGCTTCCGGCGCGGTTCCTGCTCACACTTCTGCGGCAGATGACAGCGGCGGTCGCACAGATTCCGGGAAATGTGTGGATCTGCGGTCAGCCGGAAAAATGGCAGATGGCAGGATATGGAATCATTCTGACCGGTCTGCTGGTGATACTGTATGTGCGAAAACGAAAACGGGAGATGAATCCGGATGGGGCAAAACGAACAGGTGCGCAGGCACGAAGGCGGGAGCGGATGCTCTTTGGTATTACCATGTTTTTTGCCTGTGTTCTGCTTTTTTACCGTCCCCGGGAAACGTTTTCCATTACAGCGCTGGACGTCGGCCAGGGCGATTCGCTGGTGGTGGAGAGCGGCCGTTTTGTGATGCTGAATGACGGCGGGAGCAGCAGTGCGTCTGCGGTCGGGGAAAAAAGGATTCTCCCATATCTGAAACAGCGCGGCATTGCCGCTCTTGATGCCGTTGTTATCACGCACCCGGACGCAGATCACACGAACGGAATCCTCGAACTGCTGGAGCTGATCGGGGAGCAGAAAACGGCGCTTCGCATCCGCCATCTGTTCCTGCCTGTGTGGATGAAAGGAAGCGAAAAAGAAAATCCTTTTATTTTGGCCGCACAAAAAGCGGGAATTATGGTAGAATATCTAAAAAAGGGAGACGAGATCCGTGCAGGAGAACTCACCGTATCGGTACTTCATCCGGGAGCGGGCGAAGACTATACAGGAGAGGAAAACGCCGGAAGTGTTGTATTACAGCTTTCCTGCGGTGCCTGCCGCGCACTTCTGACGGGAGATCTGGAGGGAAGCGGAGAAGAAGAGGTCCTGGGGGCGGCAGAGCGGTGCCAGATTTTAAAGGTGGCGCACCACGGTTCGAAAAATTCAACGAGCGAGGCATTTCTGAACCGCATACAGCCGCAGATCAGCCTGATTTCCTGCGCGTGGCCGGGACGGTACGGCCATCCGCACCGGGAGCTGCTGGAGCGGCTTCGTGCCTGCAAAAGCCATATCTACGGAACACCGGTGGATGGAGCCGTGACAGTACAGCTGAAGCGTGACCGCCTGGCGGTTCACGGATACCGGGCGGATGTGGAATTTCCCGTCTCCTGAATGGTCAAAAGCTCCGGCTGCTGCGGCACTGCGCAAACGTGTTTCTGCCGGAACGAAAGAAAGAGGATGGAATGAAAAGCATTTTAGAAGATATCAAAACGCAGAATTTTAAGCAGGCCTACCTGCTCTACGGAGAAGAAGCCTATCTGAAGCATCAGTATAAAAACAAGCTGAAAAACGCACTGCTGCCGGAGGACGACACGATGAATTTCTCCCGCTTTGAGGGAAAAGGAACCGAGATTCCCAAAGTGATTGACCTTGCGGAGACGATGCCGTTTTTTGCGGACCGCCGTGTGATTCTGCTGGAAAATACAGGATTTTTCAAAAACAAAGCCGACGCGCTGGCAGACTACATGGGATCCCTGCCGGATTATCTGGTGCTGATCTTCGTGGAGGAGGAAGTCGATAAGCGGAACCGTATGTACAAGGCGGTGCAGAAGCAGGGAAGAGCAGTGGAATTTGCTCGTCAGGACGAAAAGACGCTGATGACCTGGGTACTCGGCATGATGAAAAAAGAGGGAAAAAAGATCACGCGCCAGGATATGGAAGATTTTCTGGAAAAGACGGGCACGGATATGGGAAATATCTCGCAGGAGCTGGAAAAACTGCTCAGCTATACGATGGGAAGAGATGTGATCACGCGGGCGGATATCGAGGCAGTCTGCACAACGCAGATTACGAACCGGATTTTCGAGATGATCCGCGCGGTAACGGAGAAGAAGCAGCGGAAAGCGCTCGATCTGTATCAGGATCTGCTGGCTTTAAAGGAGCCGCCGATGCGGATTCTCTTTCTGCTGGCACGCCAGTTTAATCTGCTGCTGCAGGTCAAAGAACTGCTGTCAGAGCACTGCGATCAGGCGACGATCGCAAAACGGACGGGACTGCAGAGTTTCGTTGTGCGGAACTATATTCCCATGTCGCGCCAGTATGCGGCGGAGGAATTAAAAGCGGCGGTCAATGACTGCGTGCAGATGGAAGAGGACGTGAAGACGGGAAAAATTTCCGATCTGCTGAGCGTGGAGCTGCTGATTACGAAATACAGCAGGGCGGCGTAAGAGCAGAGTTTTCTATAGCAAGACCCGAAAATAATGCAAAAAAGGCAGTGCTGCTGAGCGCGAATTGCAAGGAACAGGTTTGAAGGCGTACCGGGGTACGACGAAAATCTGTGACGCAGTAATTCACGCTCTGCGGTGCTGAATTTTTTGCATTATTTTCGGGTCTTGCTATAAAAAGAACAAGGCGTACCGGTACAGGAAAACTGGCCGATACGCCTTGTTCTGTGTTTATCAAAAGATCTGTCGCGGCGCACTCTTTTGGTAAGCATAAAAAAAGAACCCAGCCACATGACGGTATGACTAAGTTCTCTTTGGTTTATATCTTTATTATGCGATTGAGTTTACAGCTTTGCTCAGATTGGATACTTTTCTGGCAGCGTTGTTTTTATGATAAACGCCTTTAGAAGCAGCCTTGTCGATGGTAGAGATCGCATTTACTAATGCAGCAGCAGCAGCCTCTTTATCGTTTGCAGCAACAGCAGCATCTACTTTTTTCATAGAAGTCTTAACTGCAGAACGGATTGCTTTGTTGCGGTCTGCCTTTGTCTGATTTACCAGGATTCTTTTCTTTGCGGATTTAATGTTAGCCAAACTGTACACCTCCAATATTTTTAAAATTAATGTGATTTAAGGGATGTTATTCAATGGAACAGACACGGGCGCTCCACTGAAACATGCTTTATTATCCTATAATATTTCGCATGGTTTGTCAATACATATTTTTGAAAAAATTGCAAAAACTACAACAAAAATACAGGAGAAGGAGAAAAGTATGATAGGAAAGTATAGGATGCGGACAGACCTGGCGATGGAGAATCAGGAAAAATTTGAGAGGGACCATGTGGAGATCTCCGGGGTCGAGATTGAGAAGAAGAAAAGAAAGGCGGAAATTCAGACAACCATTGTGAAAATCACATCGGAGCAGGGTGCAAAAATGATGGGAAAGCCGAAAGGGACGTATGTGACGATCGAAGCGCCGCTGCTTTTGACGGCAGACGAGGAGGAGAGCCGGAAAGCGGCGGAGGAGTTTTCCCACTGTCTGATGGAAATGGTGCCGGAAGCGTGCGGATCCGTTCTTGTGGCCGGCCTCGGCAACCGCGGCATCACGCCGGATGCGCTCGGGCCGGAGACGGTGGAGCAGCTTAACGTTACGCGCCATCTGGTGCGCACCTACGGAAAGAAGGGCCGGGAAGTGAGTGCCCTTGCTCCCGGCGTTATGGCACAGACGGGCATGGAGGCAGTGGAAATCCTGCGCGGAACGGCAGAACAGACCCATCCAGATGTGATTCTCGCCGTGGATGCCCTTGCCGCATGCAGTATTCACCGGCTGAACTGTACGATCCAGCTTGCCGACACCGGAATCTGGCCGGGCTCGGGCGTCGGAAACCACCGCAATGCCTTAAATCAGGAGACGCTCGGCGTGCCGGTCATCGGAATCGGTGTGCCGACCGTTGTAGGGGCAGGAACGATCGTCCACGATGCCGTCGCAGGCGTTCTGGAATCGCTGGAGGAGTCCGAGATGGATGAATTTCTGGGAGAAGTCATTTCACCGGCGCTCGAAAGCCTTTACGTGACGACAAAAGAGATCGACGAGATGGTCCGCCGCCTGGCCGGAGTTCTTGCGGCAGGTATGAATCAGGCATTTTCCGGGGAACTGTAACATATCATGAATATGGTGATAATATGTGGAATGCCAGGCGAAATGGACGATGGTTCGGATGGGGATGTCTTTTCCTGTCCTGCAGTATACTGCTGTTCCGCAGTGCAGCGGTTCTCCGGAAAAATCATTTCTTAGAGGGGAAAGTTCTGCTGCAGCGGGCGGCAGCACAGGCGGAGCAGTTATCCGTGGATGTGATGATGCCGCTTCTTTTTTATGACGGAAAAGAGGACGGAAGGGGATGGATGGAAAATCTCCTCGCGGCAGTGCGGGATCAGATACCGGCGCTTCGGGAGGGAAGCACGGCAGAAAATACGCTGTCTGCCGGGACAGAAGCAGCGGAAACGGATACGGCGAAGCAGGATTCGTTTCCGGGACCGGGAGCAGAAAGAGGGCAGACAGAATCGAAGGAGCAGGGAACTGAGGAAGATCAAAAGGATGGAACTCAAAAAGATGAAACTCAAAAAGATGGAATGGAAATCACGGAGGCGGAGCAGACGGAAACAGGAATCACAGAACCGGCAGCCGGAGAGTCGGCATCAACGGCAGAACCCGAAGCGCCGCAGTCTGTCCCGGAGGAGACCATCGAAACCGGCGGCGCACCGCGTGAGATTCTCTACCCGGAGGCCGACACGATTCAGGAGACAATTTCACCTGACCTTCTTGCTGACCCGCAGGCGCTCCTGAACCGCTTCTTCGTTGTCGATCCAAACACTTCGGTCCTGCCGGGCGAGATCGACGGCAGCACCCTGCTCGGAAAAGACCTGACCCTGCCGGAAAATGCCGAAGGCCCGCAGATTCTGATCTATCATACCCATTCGCAGGAAACCTTCGCCGATTCCCGTCCGGGAGAAAGAGCGGACACGGTAATCGGCCTCGGTGATGATCTGCAGGAGCTTCTGGAAAAGCAGTACGGATACGAAGTGCTTCATATTACAGAGGCATTTGACATGAAAGAAGGCTGTCTCGAGCGGAGCCGCGCCTACAACTACGCGGAGCCGGTCATCGCAGCGGCGCTGGAAGAACACCCGTCCATTCAGGTCGTGATCGACCTGCACCGGGACGGGGTCAATGGTTCAAAACGTCTTGTGACAGAAATCAACGGAAAGCCGACCGCGCAGATCATGTTTTTCAACGGCCTTTCCCGCACGAAAGAAAGCGGCGAACTGACAAGCCTGCCAAATCCGTATCAGGCGGAAAACCTTGCATTTTCCTTTCAGATGGAGTATGAGGCAGAACAGTATTATCCCGGTTTTTCACGCTGTATCTATTTAAAAGGCTACCGCTACAACCTCCATCTCCGCCCGAGATCTGTTCTTCTCGAGGTTGGTGCGCAGACGAATACGGTCGAGGAGGTGAAAAATGCAATGGGGCCGTTTTCGGATATCCTGCATAAGGTTCTGTCGGGCAAAAGTCCGGCATCAGGCGGATAAATTTATCTTGCTTTTTTGAGTGGAATTTCGTATCATACAAAATAGACAGATTGCGGGAGTACGAAATATGGAGCAATCTGGTATCGTAGGGAAAAAGCAGGAGGAAAAAACTTGTCAGGAATAGATCAGAGTAAAATTCGTAATTTTTGTATTATTGCCCATATCGACCATGGAAAATCAACCCTTGCGGACCGTATTATTCAGAAAACAGGCCTTTTGACCGAGCGTGAGATGCAGGATCAGGTGCTGGACAATATGGATCTGGAGCGTGAGCGCGGCATCACGATCAAGGCACAGGCAGTCCGTACCGTATACAAAGCGGCCGACGGCGAGGAGTACATTTTAAACATGATTGACACCCCGGGCCATGTTGACTTCAACTATGAGGTTTCCCGAAGCCTTGCCGCATGCGACGGCGCGCTGCTCGTTGTCGATGCATCGCAGGGTATCGAGGCGCAGACCCTTGCCAACGTCTACCTCGCCCTTGACCATGACCTGGATGTGTTCCCGGTCATCAACAAGATCGACCTGCCAAGCGCAAGACCGGACTGGGTTGCGGAT
>ERZ780223.3618-NODE-3618-length-11386-cov-4.772571_pt1 | contig 11386 bp, 7 predicted proteins | sample MGYA00511016_ERZ780223 | MGnify/ENA primary metagenome ERZ780223 (study PRJEB29588, sample SAMEA2159032) | human gut metagenome | biome: human gut; feature: human-associated habitat; material: faeces | place: Denmark | collected 2008/2010 ... | reverse complement strand
GCCTCGGCGATGGCGCGCGCCTCGCTCTTACGCAGACCGCCAAGCGGAAAGCGCGTGTGCGCGAGCTGCTCCTGCGTGAGCCACGCGAGCACATAGCTCTGGTCCTTTTCGGGGTCTGCCGCCTTTTTGAGCGTCCAGCGCCCGTCGGGAAGCTGCTCGATGCGGGCGTAATGTCCGGTCGCCAGTACGTCGCACCCGAGCGCGCGGGCGCGCGATTCCAGCAGGCCGAATTTCAGGTAGCGGTTGCAGTCCAGACAGGGGTTCGGCGTCGCCCCGCGCTGATAGGCGGCGGCAAAGCGTGCCATGACCTGCTCACGAAACGCGTCTTTATAATTGAACACATAGTGCGGCATACCCAGCGTGTAGGCCACGCGGCGGGCATCCTCCACATCGTCGAGCGCGCAGCAGGTGCTGCCGCGCGGCAGACCGGCATCCTCATTTTCATACAGGCGCATGGTCGCGCCCATGCAGGCATACCCCGCCTGCTGCATCAGGTATGCCGCAACGCTCGAATCCACGCCGCCGCTCATGGCGATCATCGCCTGCGGGCGGCCATTCAGCTCCGTCTGCATCCGTACACCTCGTTTCCTTTGGAATTCTATATAGTTTATACCGCAAGCCCCCGGCTTGTCAACGCAAAACACCCCGCCTGCACGCGGCAGACGGGGTGCGGAACGGCGCAGGCATCAGCGCTGCGGGTCGTTCGGGATGTCGGTGAACGAGCCCTCGATCACGTGTGCCCCGCCCCGCGCGGCGACCAGCCGGTTATAAAACCCGGCGTTGGTGATGGCGCGGTACGGGTCGAGCCAGATCGACACGGGCGCGAACATCGCGCTCAGCATCGCCCAGCCGAGAAAGCTCAGATCGAGCACGAACAGCTCCCACTTATGCCCGCTCATGAGCGCGCTGCTCTCGCGCAGGCACTGCCACGCGGATCTTTCCGGGTGATCGAGCAGCAGATACAGCGCCTGCCGGTAACGGTAGGCCGCCACGATGCCCGGCACGACCAGCAGCAAACTCCACAAGAAGATCAGAAGCCCCTCCAGAATGCCGAGCCACAGCACGCGGAAAAAGAGGCCGAAGCCGTCAAAGAGGTTTCCGAACTCGGCCTTTTCGTCGCGGCTGATATGCAGCGTGAAGATCACGAAGCCGACGCTGACCATATAGCTCATGATCCGCAGCGCGACGACGAGCGCGATCGCAAAGCCGGACACACTGTAGTGCTCAAGGAAGCTAAGGTACGCCTGCTCGACCGCCTCCGTGCCGAAGCGCGCGGCGTTTGTCAGCGCTGTGGCCAGACGATCCATGCCCATCAGGTACGACGTGAGCGTCGAGATGAGCATACCGAGGGCAAAGAGGATCAGCCCCGCGAGGATCGGGCTCGGCTGACAGCTGACGGTGCGGCGGCGCGCATCCGCCTTGAGCATAACGCGATTTGAATCCATGAATATCACAACTCCGTTCCCGGCACGGCCGGGTCTCTTTTTCTTTTTAGTATAGCAGATGCCGCCGGATTTGAATACCCGGGCCGGTAAAAATTCACGTTTTCGACACACGTTGAGATTTTTTCGGGAAGTTGCAGAAAATACGCTTGACAATCCCCGCGTGAAATGCTATATTAAACAAGCTTTGATTCACAAAGCCCATGCGCGAGTGGTGGAATTGGCAGACTCGCTAGATTCAGGTTCTAGTGTCCACTCCGGACGTGCGGGTTCAAGTCCCGCCTCGCGCACCAAAACCCCGAGAGCTTCGGCTCCCGGGGTTTTTTGCTGCCGTCCGCCTTCCGCCGGCGCAAAAAAGCACCATGCGGATGCAGGGGGCTTGATTACTCATCACTCTTTTTCTCGTAGCCTATGCCGTTATTGCATTCTTTAAGATTTCGTATGTTCGTGTGATAAATCCAGTCCGGTGTGCCATCCGGGAATGCATCGCAGGCGCATCTCCATCCGTCAATATTCTCTCGTTGGTGGACGCACCTGTCGCATGGATAATCTATACAAATCATTTTCTTTCCTCATCAGCAACTCTATCAGACAGCGCTTTCGCATCTTAAGCAGGCAAACACGTCTTGTATTCCACGCCGCATCTGCGCGGCGTTCCCAAAACAAACAGCGGCGCCGGTCTCCAAAAAGAGACCGGCGCCGGTTTTTTTACGCGCCGAAGCACGTGAACATGATGACGATATACGCGATATAGAGCGCGCCGATGAAAAAGCCGACCCAGCGCTTGAACCTGCCCTGCACAAGCGCAGGGATGAGCGCACCCGCGCACACGACGAGGCACGCCGGAATATCCAGCAGCATGCCCTGCCGCTCGACCGGCAGCGGCTTGCCGAGGATGAGCGCGCACAGCGGCATAATGAGCGTGAGGTCCATGATGTTCGCGCCGATGATGTTGCCCACCGACAGCGAGGACTGCTTCTTGCGGATGGCCGTGATGGTCGTAACAAGCTCCGGCAGCGACGTGCCGATGGCGATCATGGTCGCACCGATGATGGCATCCGGCACACCAAGCATCTGTGCGAGCGCGGTGCCGTTGTCGATCAGCAGCTGCGCACCGAGCACAATGGCCGCAGCGCCAAACACAAACTTGCCGATATTGAGCGCGACCGTCCGGCCGTCTGTCTTGGGGCGGGTATCCTGCTCCGCGGCCTCAAGCGACTGCTCACGCCGCGCAGAGACAAGGCTCTCGGCAATAAAGCACACAAAAATGACAAGGATCAAAACGCTCTCAAGGATGGACAGCTGCCCGTCGCGCGTGAAGCCGAACAGGACCGCAATTGCCGCGAGCAGCAGCACCGCCTTGACCGCATACTGCCGCCGCGGCATGGTGCACTCCATGCAGATCAGCGACAGGCACATGATCAGGCCGGTATTGGCCGTCACCGAGCCGACGGCGTTGCCGATGGCGATGTCCGCATTGCCCTGCAGCGCGGAAAAGACGGACACAAGCATCTCCGGCATCGTCGTGGCAAAGCTCACAACGGTCGCGCCGATGATGAATTTGGGGATACCGGAGGCCTCGGCGATCCAAGTGGCGGCATCGACAAACAGGTCGCCGCCCTTGATGATGCAGATCAGCCCCACCGCAAACAGCAGCAGGACAAGAAAGAGGGTACTGCCGGTAAAATCGAGGTTCATAACGCATTCTCCTTTGTGACCGCGCGCAAAAAAATGAGACTTCCCGCACGATCATAGTATATGATGTGCTAAAAGTCTCATTACCTATCATCATAGGCGCATGACCACCGGCTGCTGCCGGGAGATTGTTGACCATGCATTCGCAACTACTCCCTTTTAACGAGAAAGCATCTTAGCACACCGCGCAGGGCTTGTCAAGCAATGCCATATCAAAACCCGCCGTTTTTGCACACCGGGCAAAAACGGTTTTATACGGAAGGAGATCACGGCCGCCGGTATTGTCTTTGCCGGGCAAAAACCTCACAGCGTTTGCCGGCGTATCGAAAAGGAAGCAGCGGAAAAACGCTGCTTCCTTTTTACATTTTGCCCGGGTCTGTCAGGCCGCCGGAAATGACGATCCGGCAGATCTCCGACGTGCCCTCAGCGACGGTCAGCATGTGCGCATCACGGAAAAGGCGGTCAACGCCAGACTGCGCGCTCAGACCGTGCGCACCATGTATCTGGCAGGCGGCCTTGCACGTCGCAAATGCGCTTTCCGTGGCAAACAGCTTGAGCGCAGCAACGTCCCGCGTGTGCGGCATTCCGTCGGCCATCATGGAGGCGACTGTGTAGAGCGAATTTCTTGCCATCAGCGTTTTCGTGTACATATCCGCGATCGGGAATGACACGCCCTGATAGGAGGCCAGGCTGCGGCCGTACAGCCCGACACGTCCGGCAAAGCTCACGGAATCATCGAGCGCTGCCTGCGAAATGCCGACCGCCACAGCGGCCATATCGAGTCTGCCTTCGTTCAGAAGCGGCTTTATCAGCGGATAGCCCACATTTTCCTCACCGACAAGACAGTAATCGGGTATCGAGCACTCATCGAGGATGATATGTCCCATCGGCGAGTTGTTGAGCCCGATCATGCTGCGGTTTTCAACGACCGTCAGCCCCGGGGCGTCTTTGGGAATGAAAAACATGCTCATACTGCGGCTGCGCTCGGCAGACGGGCTTTTTGCCGTGACGACATAGCCATCGGCGACTCCGGCATTCGTGACCCAGCATTTTTTCCCAGTCAGTATCCAGCGGCTGCCGTCCTTTACGGCAATGGTGTCCACGCCCAGCGCATCGGATCCGCCGCGCTCCTCAGATATGGCAAAGGCAAAGAGCTGCTCGCCGCGGCGCGCCGGCTCGATGACCTTTTTTTTCAGCGTCTCCGTGCCGCAGCAGGCGATCAGCTCCGTGCACTGATAGTGCGGGCTTACGATCAGCCCCAGTGAGGCCAGTCCACGCGACAGCTCCTCAATGATGATCGCGCCCTCAAGACTGCCGTATTTTGCGCCGCTGCCGATGTATTCAAACTCCGCATCCAAATAGCCCATTTTGCCAATGCGTGCGTATAAATCGTGCGGAAAGCCGCCTCGGTTATCCAGCTCTGTGGCCACTGGACACACCTCGTGGTCGACAAACTCCCTGAGCTCGGCTCTGAGCTTTTGCTGTTCCTTCGTCAATAAAAACATAGCTTTGTTCCCTTATCGTTCCGTAAAAATGAGCATGGCCTTTGCAAACGTTGCCGTTTCGGTATAGACCTCCGCTTCGACCGAAAAGCCCGCCTTGCCGTTTGATGTGAGCGCCGTGCAGAGCATAAGCCCGCCGACCTGCGTTATCTGCTCAGGATAGAAAAACGAGCTGCTGCTCAAAGTGCAGTCAAGGCAGCCCTGCTGCGCAAGATGCTTATCGGCGGCGACGAGCATCAACGCCGTCGGCAGAATGTCCATATTCGCAAGCTCCGCCTCCGGGACGCGCAGCTCATACACCCTGCGGTCCTCGTTGGAATACTCCGGAGCCGGCACCAGAAACGACGCATAGTCAGACATGCTCTCCGTGCCCAGATACATGAAATAGCGGATCAGATCCGAGGCATAGAACACGCCCTCCATCTTATCATCGCGCAGAACCGCCGCAAACGAGCTGCCGGAGAGCATCATCTTCCTTGCCGCTTCGCGCACGGAGCTTTGTGCATCGACCGTCAGGAGCCTGGCGTCCTGCGACACGAGCGTCGAGAGTTTCTGCGTATGCCCGGCTGCAAAGGTGCGCGGGATATCGATCCCGCCGCACAGGTGCAGCTCCTCATCGACGACGGGAAAGGATCTCATGCCGGGAAATTGCTCGTCATAGTACCGCTGCCAGTCGGCGACATAATCGTTGCGGTAGAGGTAGTTCGGCGCCTGCATCCACTCGGACACAGGGGCATCCTCGTCCGCGAGCCTTGCCGAGGAAAACTGGCTGTCAAACAGCTTCATGATCGCATAGGTGTTCTGCAGCGCCGTGAGGATGCAGACGCCGTTTTTTTCAGCCTTGACGATGTGATAATCGCTCGGGCGGCCGCCGCCGGTGATCAGCATATGCGCACGGGACTGTATGATCAGGGTCTGGAAATCTGGGCGTTTGCCGACGATGCACAGCGTGCGGCTCGGATCCGCATATTCCAGGCGGCTCAGAAGCTGCGCCTCATCGCTGTCGCAGATCACGATATTATCAATGGTACAGCCGAGCGATTTTCTGCCCGCTGCACAGCTTACCCCGAGCGCCGACACGAGCTCGGAAAGCGTCACGGCGCAGCTGTCCGAGTCAACGTCAGACTCTATGCGGAACGTGCCGGATTTCGGCTTTGTGATGACAAGGCCGCGCTGCTCGGCCTCCTTTATGGCCTTATAGACCGTCCCCTCACTGACATCGAGTTCGGAGGCAAGGCCCCTTACAGAAATTTTCGTTCCCGGTTCTGTCGCCTCGATGCGCGACAAAACGATATCGTTTTTAATGGAAATGGTACTCCCCCCAAGCAAACTGTATCACCAAGTGATACTGATTATACATTCCGTGGGGAAGAAATACAAGAAAAATGATGAATGATAAAAGATTGTCGAGGTGTTGTATAACAATTTCGGTATCCGGAAGCGAAAACGCGACGCCGGCCGTGTAACTGTTATACAAAACCGGCGCATACTGTTGTTGTCGTGAAACACACTTTGTTGCAAGCGCCAAAAAGCAAGTAAGTTCGCTAAAAACTGTTGACGAGCTGTGTTTTTGATGTTAAATTGTTCACATAGAAACCCAATTGCAAGGCCAAGCTTTGAAAAACAGTTCTAGCCTGTAGTAGTACAGAATCGGGTAAAAAGCAGTTAGCAGCCACAATCTGTTGTATGACACTCGGAAGTAAACAGAAACGAACACTTTCTTAACGGAGGAATGCACAATGTACAAATTCACAGAAGAGCAGATCATGATCAGAGACATGGTCCGGGAGTTCACCAAGAACGAAGTCGCCCCCTATGACAAGGCAATGGACGAAACCTTCTCGTTCAACATGGAGGTCTACCAGCAGATCTACTCCAAGCTTGTCGAGACCGGTCTGATGGGCATCCACATCCCCGAGCAGTACGGCGGCGGCGGCGGCGACGCCATCACCTCTCAGATCGTTGTCAACGAGCTTGCAAAGGGCAGCGCGAGCATCGCCCTTTATCTCGACGCAAACTGGCTGGCTTCCGACATGATCCTCGTTCACGGCAGTGACGAGCAGAAGCAGAAGTACCTCCCCCTCGCAGCCGCAGGCAAGGTCTTCGCCTTCGGCCTGACCGAGGCCTCCGCGGGCTCGGATGCAGCGGGCATCAAGTCCATCGCCGCAAAGCAGGACGACGGCTCGTACATCCTCAACGGCGGCAAGGCCTGGATCACGAACTCCGGTGTTGCCGACTACTATCTCATCATGGCAAAGACCGATCCCGACGCAGGCGCAAGGGGCATCTCCGTTTTCATCGTCCCCAAGGATGCAGAAGGTCTGACCATCGGCAAGTTCGAGCACAAAATGGGCATGAGAGGCTCGGCTACCTGCGAGCTGAGCTTTGACAACATCCGTATTCCCGAGTGCGACCGCGTCGGCAGAGAGGGTCTGGGCTTCAAGGTCGCCATGATGGCGCTCGACGGTGCCCGCATCTCCATCGGCTCCATTGCTTCCGGCCTCTCCCAGCACGCGATGGAAATCGCCAAGGCATATGCCAACGAGCGCACCACCTTCGGCAAACCCATCAAGGCGTATCAGGGCATTTCCTTCAAATTTGCCGATATGGCGGCAAAGGTCCGCGCTATGGATCTGATGGTCTGGGATACTGCCGAAATGAAGGCGAACGGCCAGCGTCATTCGGCAGAGGCGGCGATGCTCAAGCTCATGAGCTCCAAATGGTGCAAGGAGATCTGCGATGAGTGCATTCAGGTGCTCGGCGGCAACGGCTACAGCGCAGAGTTCCATGTCGAGCGTCTGTACCGCGACGCGAAGCTGCTCGAGATCGGTGAGGGCACGAGTGAGATCCAGCGCATGGTCATCAGCGGCTCCGTCCTTGGATGACCGGTACACAGCACAGAGCAAATGGAGAGATAGAGATGAAAATACTTGTCTTCGTAAAGCAGGTGCCCGACACGGACGATGTCAAGCTTGACGAGCGCGGTAATCTGAAGCGCGACGGCGTTGCCAGCATGATCAACCCCCTCGACGCAAACGCAGTCGAGGCCGCCATCCAGCTCAAGGAAAAGTACGGCGCAACGGTCGTTGCGATCAGCATGGGGCCTCCTCAGGCAGAGGACGTGCTCAAAAAGGCGCTTGCGCTCGGCTGCGACGAGGCATACCTGCTGTCCGACCGTGCTTTCGGCGGCGCAGACACCCTCGCCACCGCTTACACCCTTTCCAAAGGCGCCGAAAAGATCGGCGACTACGACCTGCTGCTGTTCGGGCGCCACGCCGTTGACGGCGATACCGCTCAGACAGGTCCGGCGACCGCAGCCTTTCTCGGCATCCCGCAGGTTACCCTTGCATCGAGCATCGATGTAAAAGACGGCTGGGTCTACTGCGACCGCGTGCTCGAGGACAGCACCGAGAAGGTGCGCGCAAAGCTCCCGGCACTTGTGACGGTAACAGCGGAGATCAACACGCCCCGTTATCCCACACCGATCAACATTATGAAAGCGCTCAAAAAGCCCCGTGCCGTCTGGAACGCGCAGGATCTCGGCGCAGACACGGCGCAGACCGGCATCCCCGGCTCCCCGTCGTCTACCAAAGTCGTGTTCGAGCCGCCCAAACGCAATACCGACACCACCTACTTTACGGGCAGCGCCGAAGAGATCGCAGCAAAATTCGTTGACATGCTCGAAACAGAGCACCTGGTCTGAGGAGGTTTGGCAAATGGCTAAGGAAGATTACAAAGGCATATGGGTATTTGCCGAACAGCAGAACGGAACGCTCAATCCTGTGACCTATGAGCTGCTCGCAAAGGCGCAGGAGCTCAAGGCGCATAACGGTGAAGCGATCACCGCCGTCCTTCTCGGCAGCAAGGTCGCGCATCTGGCAGCCGGTCTCATCGCCGGCGGTGCCGATCAGGTCATCGTCGCAGAGCACGAAAACCTTGCATCCTACAGCGCAAGGCCCTATCAGCAGGCGCTCACCGAGCTTGCGGAGAAGTACAAGCCCTCGATCATCATGTATCCGGCGACCAGCCTCGGCCGCGATTTTGCACCGCGCATGATGATCTCCCTCAAGACCGGCCTCACCGCCGACGCCATCGACCTCGGCTACGATGAAGATGACGTGTTTTATCAGACCACGCCCGCATACGGCGGCAGCATCCTTGCGCACATCGTCATCCTCGAGTGCCGGCCGCAGATGGTGACCGTTCGTCCGAAGATCTTCACGCCCCTGGAGCCGGACGAGAGCCACAAGGGCGAGGTCATCACGGAGCACGTCACGGTCGACAAGGAGGCGTGCTACGAGGTGCTGAATGTCGAGCCGAAGGTCGTTACCGGCGTACCCATCGATCACGCAGACGTTCTCGTTGCCGGCGGCAGAGGCGTAAAGGACGAGCCAGAGCTCGCGCTTCTCAAGGAGCTTGCAGACCTCCTCGGCGGTCAGCTTGCCGCCTCCCGACCCCTGGTCGACAACGGATTTCTGCCGCACGATGCTCAGATTGGCCAGTCCGGCACCGCCGTCAAGCCCAACATGATCATCAACGTCGCCATCTCCGGCTCCGTGCAGTATCAGGTCGGCATGCAGAACGCCAAGTGCATCGTCAGCATCAACCACAACGCAGCCTCTCCGATCTTTGACATCTCCCACTACGGCGCAGTGGCCGACTTCAAGGCCGTCCTGCCTGCCGTCATCGCAGAGATCAAAAACCGCAGGGCATAACAGGCACACGCTGCGGTCACCGCACACCCCGGCGGCCGCAGCATATCATGAGACTATTTTGTTAAAAAAATATTATTACAAAAGGAGATTATTCAAATGAGCGAACGTAAACAGATCATCCCTCAGTACGGTCCTTTTGCAGGCATGCGCGTGATCGATTCCGGCTCTCTGATCGCAATGCCTTACGCAGCCACACTGCTTGCCGACTTCGGCGCAGAGGTCATCCACATCGAACGCCCCGGCGTCGGCGACACGCTCCGTGTCCTCGCTCCTTTTGCAAAAGAGGACGGCAAGACCGTCAGCACCTCCTGGGCGCAGGACGGCCGCAACAAGCTCTCGCTTTCCCTTGAGCTGAACCTGAAGCATCCCGAGGTCAAGGAGCTGTTCTTCGGCCTGATCAAGGAAGCCGACGTGTTCATGGAGAACATGGTTTGGCTCGAAAAGCTCGGCATCCGTGACGAAGAGCTGCTCGAGGTGAACCCCAAGCTCATCATCGCCCACATCAGCGGCTACGGCAACCCGAGATTCGGCGGCCTGCCCGAGTACTGCGACCGCGCATCCTACGACATGATCGGTCAGGCGTTCTCCGGCTGGATAGGCCTCAACGGCGAAAAGGGCGGTGAGCCCGTCGTCGGCAAGCCCTGGCTCAATGACTTCACCTCCGCATACGCCACCGTGTTTGCGGTTCTGGCTGCATATATTAACGTCCTCAAGGGCGGCGACGGCCAGATCGTTGACATCGCGCAGTTCGAGGTTCAGGCGAGCTACTGCTGCGACCTGTACACCTCCTACACCATGGCCGGCCGCGAGAACACCCGCTCCGGCAACAAGTCCGCAGCCTTCCAGCCCTACGGCCTGTTCAAGTCCAAGGACGGCTACGATGTCGCGCTCGGCGCGTTCGGCCCCGGCGTCTACAAGAGAGCCATTCAGGCAATGAATCTCGACCTTGAGTACTTCAACTACAAGGATTGCTCTTCCGGTATCGAAGCCGTCGCCTCCGAGAAGGGCAGAGAACTCGACGCAAAGACCATCGAATGGTGCGCAGCCCGCACCGCACAGGAGATTGAGGACGCAATGGCGCAGTTCAAGGTCCCGTGCAGCCGTGTCATGGGCGCAAAGGACTGCCTCGCAAACGAGCATTATCAGAAGCGCAACGACTTCATCAAGTACGAGGATCAGACGCTCGGCAAGGAAGTCACTGCATTCGGCATCGTCCCCAAGATGTCCGGCACCCCGGGTCAGGTCTGGCGCGGCGCTCCGAGCCTCGGCCAGGACACGAACACGATCCTCAAGGAGCTGCTCGGCTATGATGACGCCAAGATCGCAGACCTGAAGGAAAAGAATCTTATTTAAGTCATTTTCTTCTTCCGTCTCTCCCCCTCGCTCCACAGGGCATCCGCCCTGTGGAGCACCATCCCGTGAGACATGCCGCTTCCATGTGAGGACAAATCCCATACCGCTCAGAGCATCAACCAATCACGCCCACACATGAGCCTTTCATATACGCTGCACGCACCCTTTCATCCACAATTCCCCTTCCCCCATTCACACTCCTTCACCGGTTTGGTCTGTGTTTTCATGTGGCGCAGACAGCCAAATACCCCGACGATCTGCTATCGTCGGGGTATTTCTTTCTCCTGTGTGTGCCGCGCCGCCCGCCGTTCAGCGCACAAGCTTCATGAGCAGGCGCTCAAACTCGCCGAGCATACCCACGGAATCGGCAAAGAGGATGCTCTTTTCATACATCCGGCGGTAGGCGTCCACGTTCTCGTCCGTGCGCGCGGTGTAGATGATCGGGATCACAAGCAGTCCCCGGCGGCGCGCCGCCTGTACGGCCGTGCGCACGTCGTCGATCGCCTCCGCCTCGCTGAAATAGCCGGACGGCAGACCGTCGGAGAGCACCACGAGGATCTTGCGGCGCTCGGCGCGCTTGGCCAGATCGAGCGCGGCGGCGCGGATGGAATAGCCGTCCTTGTTGCCGTTTCCGGCGGCGATCTGCGTCATGGCATCGATGCAGCGGCTGCCGAGCTCC
>ERZ780223.3613-NODE-3613-length-11392-cov-3.114404_pt1 | contig 11392 bp, 16 predicted proteins | sample MGYA00511016_ERZ780223 | MGnify/ENA primary metagenome ERZ780223 (study PRJEB29588, sample SAMEA2159032) | human gut metagenome | biome: human gut; feature: human-associated habitat; material: faeces | place: Denmark | collected 2008/2010 ... | reverse complement strand
GTTTGTCAGAATGTCCAGTAAATACTGATTTAGGATGTAATGAATCAAAGGCAACTAACTGGGTGAAGTTAGACAATAAAACAACAGATGTAAAATTAGAATTATTAAATAAATTGCAAGACGGACTAGCTAATGGAGCTGGTATTGAATATTTAATGCAACTATCTTGCATTTATAATAACATTCGCTAATAATGAGACATATTGATAGAATTAATAAGCAGTATGAAGAGAAGGAAGTTAAATTGCTATATGATAAAGCTGTAGCGTTAATGAATCTTCTTAGTGATGAGGAATATGAACAAGTAATTACAGATAATGCAGATATATTTAAATTAGCATCTCATCCCGAGAGGGGTGAGTTCTATTTACAAGATAAGCACAACTTAGTCCAGATTGTAGACATATTTAGTAAATTCATTAAAACTAAAGGCCTATCTAAGGACGAATTTAAAATAATGACTCTAGATGAAGTTAAAGAGTATATGGTTGATGTTATTAATGATATCACATCATTCGAACCAGATGAGCTATTCACAATAGTAAAGAACTTAGAGAAACTTCAATGAAACTAGAACAAATACCAGGTGATTATGATAATGTAGACCAGAGAGCTCTAGAATTATTAAAGACTACAAATTAGCAGAGTATATGAGGGATTATATAAAGGAATTATATGCTAACATACATATGAGAGACTTCTATATTAGAAACCTTAAGGATGAAATACTTCATACACTCAAACATAGAGACTCTATAAGTGGTGAGGAGCTACTACAAATACTAAATAAGGTAGCTCCATGGGATATGGAATATGATGGCAGATGGCAAACTAGAGACTATTTAGCAAGAGCAAAGGCTAATCAATGATAACACAAGAAGTAGAATTAGTAGAAGAAGCATTGTATAGGAACGCATACATATATCCAGGCTGGAAGTATTGCCTACCTGGATTACTAAAGACAATATATTTATGACAGGAGAAGAAATTATAGTAACATTTAAAGAGCCTTGGTATAATGATTATACCAGACGATTATACACTCAATTGTCTGAACAAATGATTAGAGAAGAGATTGAGAGAGTGCATAAAGAACCAATCATTACTAATGCTGCATTTGATATAGCAGTAGACAAAGGCCTATTCCTTATTAATGCGGAGACAGGTAGTTTATACTTTGCTGGCGATGGTACCTATACTCAAATTCCAGCTATAGACGGCCATGAGGATTTTGTGTACATAGCTGGAGGAGGTGAAGCAATTGGAGCATTGTCTATGCTTGGAGGATTGTATGTAGTTAATCAGTCTACCAAACAGTGGGAATTAAAATACAAAGATACTGCAAGAACTTATGGTTATGCTCACTTGGCTAGGTTCTCTACTGGCTGGGTATTTTATAAGGGAGCAGGAGGAGACGGTAAGAACTATGTTATTATAGTGTATGATGACGGTACAGTAAAGGAGCGTAGTGTTGTAGGCCCAGTCAGTAGCATATCAACTGGGCCTTATGATTACTGCTGTGTTGGGATATCATATCAGGGAGGAGCTAGAATATATATCTTCGTGGCTACATCTGTACCAAATTCTCTTACTTATCATACTCCTGGAATGTTTACACCAAATGCAGTAATACAAGGGTTTCAGTCTTCGCCAAGAAGTATAGTATATAGCACTACAAGTAATTATACATACGTTAGTACTGACCCAACTGGAACTCACTGGACTGCTGCAACCACTAGACCACAACTAACTGCTTTGACTAAAGGTTTGTATGTAAATGAAGCTGGGACTAATACATTTATGCTTATAGGAAATAATATGAAGAGTGTGTCTACAGATAGGGGTAATAATTGGACTACATCTACACTAGGTGAATATACTCTTACTGATTTAATATATGTAGATTCAAATTGGTATGCAATTGGTTCGAATGGAACTAAAAGATTCCTATTGCAGAATACAGCTTCTACATTTGACCAAAGTAATAAAATACTTGACTTGCCTGACTATTCTAGACAAGTAATTAAAATTAATACATAACAGGTTGATATAATAAAGCCCGAGCCTAGTAATTAAACTAAGTTCGGGCTTTGTTGTTTATAATAAGATTCCGTCTCGGTAAGTGGGAATACGTCAGAGCGCACTGGCGTAGACCACCAAGACGAAGATGTAAAAACTATCTTAGGCTTTGTGCCTAGCATCTACTGGCTGGTATCAATTTATTATATAGCTGTAGTGTCTATAGAGAATGTCACGTACCACCAATATAAATCATCTGCATTATCTATCCCAACTTCCAGTAGCTGTGACCAAGTTACTCCTTTGTATTTCCGTAAGTCCTTAAGTACATTCAGCACATCTTCCATGGGATTAATGATACATCCTTCAGCTCCATTTGTTCCATTGCTAATTGTCATATAAACTTGTAATTTAGATTTACCTCTAGGAACAACGGCAAATGTTTCATAATGGTCTTTTATGTTCAAAATAATATCTTCTATATGTTCTAGAACATTGGCTTGTAAAGATTTACCAGTAAGGTTACACATTCTTAAGCCTTTGGGGGTTCTTTCATAATATAAATGCTTTAAGGACCCAAGTGTATCATACCAAGTTCCAGAGTTAAACAGTTTAATTACTTGTTTACGTTCCTCCTCATTATAAGGACTCCACCTATTCCCAAATCCTCTACTGGTTCTATCATTGTATGTTTCTGTTCCTGACTGTACTATATAGTCAATAATAGTGTCCAAATTAGATTCTACTATTTCAGTAGCATAGTCTAAAGGGTACTTTCCGTCAACTACTTTAGTAGTATCAGCCTCAAGAATGAGATATTCTTCATATGAGAACAACAGTCCTCTAGTTTCGGAAGTAGAGAATATGCAGGCATTTGTGTCAAATAGAAAGCTGTCAGCCTGATGTTTTACTCCTGTTAGACAGTCAATACAGAATTGTTTTATCTTATCTCTTTGTGCCTTTAATGATGATGCTATATCATTACAATTGAACTGTAAATTTATAGATTGCATATCAAAGTAAAGGATTATCCATTTATTATACTCCTCATTTGTCATAGTTCATCAATCAAAACTTCCAAAACTAGCTACTAAGCTCATTGGTATGTGTATTGTATCTTTTACTCTGCGAGTACCGTCCTCATCACAATGATTCTCAATACCTCTTCCCAATATTATTGATTTGTCGTCCATATATGCCAAGTAGCCCACTGTGGTTATCAAATTGTTCTCTAGTAATTTGCCTACTAGGACAGGTACTATCTCCTCCACTTCATCAACATTAATTAATCGCTTTCCCATTCTTCTTCTAATGTGTTATATAATTTAATAAAATCTCCTCCTTTATATTCACATATACATTCATTATCCTTATTAAAGATAGTAAGCATGTGCATATCCTTAGATTGTCCATTGTCTACATAAGAATACATCCCGTGTACCAATACGTATTCGGGATGTTTCTCATTCCAGTTATTTACAAGTTCCTTCATCGTTAAGTGTTATTCCATTACTAGCATAAGATATAAATGTACCTGTGTCATATGGTCTCCAGCTACTGTCATCAAAGTCTGTAAGTTCCAACATAATGGCATTATGATGCCTAGGACAATTTCCACTAAGTATTATCATAATTACTTCTCCTGTAGTAAGATTCTCATCTCTTCCTTCCAGTTCTTATACCACTGTTCATTAATAAGGTCTTCCGATTCAATTAATTCAATCAAATCTTTAGTGCCATTATGAATTTGGCTACATAAATACTGTGCTAATTGGTTCTTTAATTCATCCATAATTATTAGTTTTAACATAAAGTTGGCAATGGCAAGTCCCTTCTTCCATTTCCCTAAACTCTTTACACATACATACTGTATCTTCATCTCTTACTAAGGAGCATGGGCAGTACTTCTTACCATACTTCTCTTTATTCCTTTTAAGTCCTGCTAGGACTGTCTCTTTTATTTCTTTATTATCAGTTACTTTAATCATTGCGCTGACGCTGTATACAGTTCTATGTTTAGGTCTATTTCCCCACCAGTAAATCTAAATACTCTACCAGAATTATTCATTTTGACCCACTTTCCAGATGAAGGGAATATTACTCCTTCTGCCCAATTCTCAGATTGAGAATCTACTGCTAATATAATTTGAGACACTTGCCTAAGCATCACGTATCCCTCAAAACGTATCCAAACAGGTGTATTATATGGGTCTTGGTTAGGAAGTGCTAATTTCTCTAAGTAATATTTAAGAGGATTTGCTAAAGTCTTAGTGTACGTTTGTTCTCCTTGCTCTAATCTTGGAGTAATTGTAAAGTACATAGTATTGTCAGAATACTTAAATGGCTCTCCATCCACTGAACTCTCATTAACAAATGAGAAACGTACTCTAAATTGCTGTATATTATTAATTGGCATATCCTGCCAACCATAATGAAGGATTACATTTGGAGCAGTTATAGCTGCCTCTATACCTTCTAACTCCACTAACTGATTATCAGTATAACTAACTCCACTTTTAATCTGACATCCTAATTCAAGTGCTCTAGCTTTAGTACAGCACTTATTATCAATTACCGAGAGAGTTCCCCCCCCCATAGTCTTAGCTTCTAATTCTGTTGCTATTTTACTCATGTTGTTAATTCTTTTACATTGCAAATTTACTACATCTAAATATACTATCCAAGTGATATTAGTTAATAGATGTTAGCCTAAAGTTAATTGTTTTTATTCTTAAATTTAGCGTTAGATACCCTAATAATGTCTTTATTGTAAGCAGCTTCTGGGTCAAAGATGACTGGTTTACCGTTAAGCATACCTACATTCTCTGTAGTAATGTCTCCGACTGTAATTTTAGAGTTCTTATAGGACGAATCATTAATCCTAGTCCATCCTTTAGACTCAAATATCTTTGCTAACTCGTCAAGCACATTCTCCTTTTCAATAGGCCCTACTTTGGTCTGAGTAAACACCGGATACATTCCCTTTTCTCCTTGTAAGTAACCTTGAAGTTCTGTGGGTACAGCACTAGGCACTTCATCCCTAGCTCTAGACATCTTAATAGCTTTACGTAACTCATCTACAGTTCTATATCCTTCCTCTGGAACTTTAGACACTTTGACTACCTTAGTAGGGTCAGTTTTATGATGAAACACAGCCTGCTTAGTTCCCTGTGTGGGGAGAATTTCTCCAAAGATATCTCCAGTAGGCTCAAACTTACCATTTACTATAGTAGCTGTTCCTATCTTAGGATATGGATTGTTCTCGGTCGGAGTAACTATTTTACCAGTTGGCTTATGGGTCATAGTGCTATTCTTCAAGTTATCTCTAAGACTAAAGATTACTTGGTTATTAGAATATCCATTATCATATACATTATTAAAGATTACCCCGTCAGCACTCATCTTATCAGCTGCTCGTTCTAATGCTGCTCTGTTGGGCACATCACCTACAGTAACTATTGGTCTCTCTAACTCTAAGTCACCTTCTACTCTGTAAGGTCTCTTGGCAAATCTCTCTCTAGCCTTAGCTGCTTTCTCTGCCTTACCTGGTATAGAGTGATTAGCTGCTGTTCTTGGATTGCCAAATTTACCTTGATACCATATACCAGCTTCAGGAGCGCCTTCATGAATAGCATCCCACCTTTCTGGAAAGTATAATTTCGGGAGTCTAGCACTGTTCTTGTCATGTACTACATGTATGGATTGCCTAGGTCCCCAACCTACATTATTGGGTAATGGTTTGACTGAAGGAGTCCCTTTGTTTATAGTCTTACTAATTACTCTAGCTCTAGCCCATTTATTACCACCAACAGCCATATCTTTTACTGGCTTTAACTTAGGTCCAAAGTTACGCATTCCAAATCCACCTGCCAAATTACCTATGTTAAAGAAATCTGCAACTACCGGATTCATTCCTGTAGTCTTAGAAAGCATATCAGCCCAGTCTTTATATTTGTCATTACTAGCTACATTGGTAATCTTATTAACTGCTTCATTACCTGCATATCCACCTGCTACTGATAATGGCCCAAATATTGCACCTGTTAATAATGTACTAACATAAGGTGCGGCTTCTCTCCTTCCTCTATCTACAGCACCTGCTAGATTTATATTTCTAGGAGTAACTGTTACTTCTGGTAAAGTTACATTATTCATACCATTCTCATTATTAACTGGCAATACTATATTACCTCTCTTATCATAACCTCCCATATATTTAATAGGTTGTGCAGGTTCTTGATATTTAATAATACCACCTGCTTTGAAACTATTATACACACCTCTTAATGAATTGGCATACTCCTTAGCTTCTGCATATCTTCTCTTACCTTTATTAGAACCAGTAAGCTTAGCTACAAACTTATTAATATCATCATTCTCATCAAAGTCATATAGTCTCTTTAAGAATTGTATCTTATCTGCTGCATACTCATCCATAGAATTATAAGACCTAAACTTCTGCTTAATAGCTTCACCTTTAGCATTTTTATCATTACCAGTTACATAATTACCTTTCCATGAACTACCAGTAGTTAAATTGCCAAAGTTGTACTTACCTTGTGCAGACTTACCCCAACTAGATTCTAATGCGTCTTGTGCTAATAACATTCTAATTGCATTATCATTAGTAATACCTGCCTTCTTATAGGCATTAATAAGTTCTGTAGACCATTGCTTTCTGTTAGTATATGGACTCTTCCAAGTTGAGTTGGCAGTAACAGGTTTATTGGTAACAGGTTTACTAGCTACTGGCTTATTAATTACTGGCTCTACTGTAGGATTATTAGCTACTACATCAGTTTCATCAGTATCTCTTACTGGAACTACTAATGCTTCTGGTTTATCGTAAGTTGTGTTGTAATTATACTCACTAAATGGATTAATAGGATTAGTAATATCAGTGTAATCTATTGTAGGATTACTTACTGGATTATAACTTACGAACTTCATTCCTTGTTGAGCTTTCTTGATTCGCTTCTTATAGGTTGGGCGACTTGATTTGATGAACTTCTTACGCATATCCCTCTTACCGTTAATCTCTTCTTGTTTCTTTAGCAGAGGGGACTTCTTAAAATCAAATCTTCCACCATGTGCCATAGTTACCAATTCCGGATTTCTAACAGACTTACCTTCAATCCATATAGGATTAGATTGCTGCAATATGAAAGGACGACCTACTTTATCCATTAATGCAGCTTGTTTAATAAGCCTAACTTGGTTAGCAGTATTAGGAGAATCATTCCACCTCTTAGCATAGTCAGCAGGATTAAATTTCCACATATCTTGAGAAGTCTGTCTAAGCTTACCCTTATTCATTTGAAACTTAACCAAGTGTCCAGCAACGTCATCAATAGGACCTATATAATCGGTTCCTGGCTGCCTAAAGGTCATAAACTCTTTATCTCCCATACGCATTACTGGTTCAGTCTCCTTACCAACAACCTTGCCGATTGGATTCTTTCCAGCATAATCAGTAAACTCTGTAACATTCTCAAACTTAAGAGGTCTACCAGAGGGTACTACTGCACTCATTTCGTATCTTCTGTTATGAACTCCAGGATAAAGCTGCTCATATCTATCCCCATGACTAAATCCTCTCCTTGCTTCATTACGGCTAATAGGTTTGATATTACTAGTAGCTTTATAAGCAGCCACTTTTAATGGTAATTTCTCTACCTTAGATAGAAATGGAGTAATTCTGTTAGCTGTTGCCATTGCTATATTAGAAGGAGTCCTTGCTTCCTTATTAAATATCCAATGGTTCTTGTTAATAGGATTCCAAGCTAAGTCAGCGTCACCTTTAATTGATTTAGTTATTAACTTGTCCTTTCCAATCTTATATCCTTTAGCACCACCATACCAAGCTCCTGGATTAGTATAAACTCCAATTTCGGACGGAATGCCAGTTTTATCTTCCAACCAGTTACCCCAGCCCCCGGTAAGCTTATCCACAGTCATATTACCTAAAGCTCCTCCTACAACAGCGGCTGGAGTTGTTACTAATGCAGCACCAGCTGCTGAAGGAAGTATAGTTCTTTCTATTCCAACTAAAGGATTAGTCTCATTGGACATAGAAGCCCTGAATCTGGCTTTAGCTCCTTTAATAGGATGCCAATAGTCTCTATTTCTTTCAGCAGCTGACCTGGTATCATTAGAAGGTTCTCCACCTAAATCTACAATGGAATACTGTCTAGGTTTAGCTTTAATAGGTTCATGAATTTCTGGCCTAACTACTTTAGTATTATCGGACTCTATGGTGTTTCCTTGTTGTAGTTTAGGTATTACTTTCATTATTTATTCGATTTATCGTTATTGGTGAATCTCTTCCATATTCCTGTTACTGAATCTATGCCAAGCAATCCCATACAACACAACAGGACTGTGTCTATCATTAATGGGGCTTGAATTACGTTTATTGCACAGTATATTAACACTCCCAAGCAGACAAACCACCCTACTACTCCGCAGAGTCTCTTAGATGATATGCCAGAGTGGGATGTGAATACTTGCTTTAAGAATGTTACAAACTTCATTATATAATTACATTTATAGAAATATTAGCTGTGCCACCTCCTATATATGCCTGATTTATTGGTATTTCAGTAGTTACCCCAGATTGGCATACTGCGTTATTTATTACACTATCTGCATCTACAGTCACCCCTTGATAGTCTAGAGTTCCAGACCTAGGAATTGTTATAAACCCATCTGGAACTCCATCTATGTAAACATCTGCTACAAAGTCATAGGATTTAGACGTAAGCCCAGAGTTAGTTATTGAAACATGTATATTGAAGTTATACTGGAATGTTGACAACTGTATATCCTCCTCCTTAACTAACTGATTATTAGCGTAATTATCGTTAGTTTCAAGTCCGAAGAACTCTACTCTATCTCTAGTGGCACACTTGGTTGGAGTATTTGTACCTCCACCAGCTAAATTAAATATTGTTCTGTTGCAATTTTATTTGTCATTTTAAATACTTACTATGTATTGTTTATACACATAACGGCAAGTAGACCCTGTACTGGCAAATTCTGATTAGTTCCTATAATAAGGTTATTAAAGAATATTAGGGTGCTGCCGCCTAGTGAACCGTTTAATAAATCTATAGCAAAGTCTTTCATCCCTCTAGTTTGGGCTTGATATCTCTGGCAATTTATAATTCTCTTTAGGATTAGGTCTTGCTACAGCTCCCTGTTGTGCCCTAATAATCCCTCTTCCTTTAGTTGAGATTCTCATAATATCCATTTAAACCAGCCATAGCTGAAAGTCTTCCTCTTATATTCTGGATGTTCAGCCGCGTATCTAGCTTCTCTTTCAAATGATATGTTTCTATAGGCAGTGTGAGCATTGCCACTAGCTAGTAATTTAATAAACCACTCTATTACATACCATAAATAGAAGAATACTATTCCCATTTCTAATATCTGTTTCGTGTGAGTCTTCTCATGTGTAACTGTAGCTTGACTCATTCTCTTTATATAATCCTCACTTCTAGTAAACATAATAGCACAAATATTCATAAATGAATATCCTTTTACCGGAAGTAACGGATTGATAAAGAATAGCAATCCTTTAGATTTGTCGTACTTAAATTTCATAGTTAATGCTTCCATTTAGCGGCATTATCAACTATTGCAGAACACAGAATTAAAATAGTATCCATATCTAAATCTGACTTAAGTTGATTAACTGCCATACATACTAATTGTATATTATCTATAGTATAACCTTTTGAGGGCATTATCTGGTCAATGCTAACATTCGTATAGATTCGACCTTCTCCTAATTCATAAGTCATGTCTAATCCAGAAATTGCACACTTGCCATTTTGTGCCTTCCATACGGTTAGTAAATCTTCTTTAGTAATAGTGAAAGGTATAGATTTGTCTATAGCTCTGGATTTAGCTGCAAGCCAACGTGCTTGTAAAACCTTCTCTAGTTTAACGTCGTTATCATAAGTAGCTATAGCAGCTTTCCTTTGTTCTAGTTTACAGGAATTGCACCTACACTCCTTATTCTGACGTAAAGTGTATTTATTAGCCCCTGCATAAGTAAACTCACTAGGCTCTTTATATTCTCCACATATGTGGCATAAGAGCTTCCCATCTTTCCATTCGGTATTCAATTTGATTCGGTCTTCACAATCCCTACATGTAGTGTGAAAGTTTAAGCCGTTTGTCTTGCGTGAATACTTTCTGAAGTTGCTTATATTCTTGTCTAGCAACCTCCCACATACGTCACATTGCTGTTGCAATCTTTCTTCTTTCTTCATGTTTACTTCTTAGACCAAGACGCCGCATTCCGTGCAAAATTAGCTCTCTTCTTCTGTAACGGAGTCGCATTAGGATTGTTAAGTACAGACCTAGCATGTTCTTGAACACTCTGTCCAGCTTTCTTAGCTGATGCAGTAAATTTGCCGCGATTCTTCTTCTTAATATGAATCTTGCTTCCATTTTTATCTTTCCTTACTAACTTACTACCACATCTAAACATGGGAACCTCTTCTAGGTCCGCATCGTCGAGTAACTCTTTCAGAGCCTCATTAATTCTTGATAATTCCTCTGCGTTAAATTCCATAATTAAATTACATGTTAAATCACTTTTTTATTCACAAAGGTATTGCTAAATTTGCACATTATCAAACAAATCAGATGAATTAATGATTTAAGGTGTCAATGTAAATAAGTAATAAAGAAACTAAACTATTATTAATCTCTAACCTTTAAATCAGTAGATTAATGTTATTGGGCAAACTAAAAGAGGTGTACAGGTGGATTGACAGTTGGAGTTCTGGTGTTAAGACGATAGTCATTATAATGCTTGCATTCTTGATGGTAGAGCTTCATTTCTCTTCACACACTAAAGCTATTTTAGAAGATTATAGACAGGCAGCTGTTACGGAGAAGGTATTAGCTGAGAAATATACAGAGATGATTACTCCACAAGTTAACGGGCATATAGAGCATATTCTTATGGAAGATAAGGATGCGTCGAATGTCTTGTTATTGAATTACCATAATACCTTACAAAGTACACATGGTTTATCATATCGCTATTTAACAGCTCTTACAGAGAAGAGAAGAGGGTATGAAACTAAGGCAACTATTAAGATATGGAAAGAGTTGGAGTATATTAACTACGGTGATGAGCTTGGAAGGATTAATGACAACCAATTCATTAGAATGGACACTATTGAGAACTACTACAGAACATTCCCTAATTTAGTAGCTTTATTAGAAGAATCTGGAGCAAAGTCTGCTGCGATGTATCCGATTGCTGGAATTGATGGACCTATAGGAATGATTGTTGTTATTTATCCAGTTATTAAAGAGTACTATTTGGGGTACTATAACTCCGTTATTGCTC
>ERZ780223.3608-NODE-3608-length-11404-cov-3.715834_pt1 | contig 11404 bp, 9 predicted proteins | sample MGYA00511016_ERZ780223 | MGnify/ENA primary metagenome ERZ780223 (study PRJEB29588, sample SAMEA2159032) | human gut metagenome | biome: human gut; feature: human-associated habitat; material: faeces | place: Denmark | collected 2008/2010 ... | reverse complement strand
GGAGCCGCTCTCCAACCTCGACGCAAAGCTGCGTAACCAGATGCGCGCCGAGATCATCAAGCTGCGCGAACGTATCGACACCACCTTCATTTACGTCACCCATGACCAGACCGAGGCCATGACGCTGGGCGACCGTATCGTCATCATGCGTGACGGCTACATCCAGCAGATCGGCACCCCGCAGGAGGTCTTCAACAACCCGCGCAACCTCTTCGTCGCAGGCTTCATCGGCACCCCTCAGATGAACTTCTTCGATGCAAAGCTTGTCCGCGAAGGCGAGAAGTTCTTCGTCGAGCTTGGCGGATACAGAGTTGAGCTTGATGCTGAGAAGGAAGCGCGCCTGCTCGCAAAGGACGTTCAGTCTCAGGAGGTCACTCTCGGTGTTCGTCCCGAGCATACGACCATCGGCGAGACCGGCATAGCCGCGAAGGTAGACGTGTCCGAGATGATGGGCTCCTCCGTGCATCTGCACGTTTCCGCCGAGGGCAAGGACGTTATCATCATCGTCCCGACCATCGACATGAAGGGTCACTACGCCATGGGCGACACCGTGCACTTCAGCTTCGACGGCAACGTCGCGCACGTTTTCAGCAAGGAAAACGAGAAGAACCTTGAGTGGTAATCGGCTTTAAGCGTTAACGGCAGAACAATTTCAGCGCTGTCAAAAAGTCCGGACAGGACTTTTTGACAGCGCTTTTGTCGTTATCTGATAAATTACAGGAAGAATTTCCTGTGCAGCGAGCGGCGCAGCGGCTTGCATACCGCGACGACCAGCAGCATCACGCCGAGCAGAACGCAGACCGTCAGCGGGTAGATCGACCAGACGAACATGCCCTCGATGCCGAAAGTGATGTGCAGCAGGAACTCTATAAGTACGTTCAGCCCGCCGGTGAGGATGAGCGCGCCGCCGAAGATGTACAGCGCACCGCCGGGGACGTAGCGCATGAGCGTGACGACCGCGGTGACGAGCAGCGCAATCGCCCCGGTGACGGGGAAGGCGAAGGACAAGAACCAGTGCCCGCCGACAGCGAAGTTGATGTACAGCAGGAACAGCGCTATCGCGGCGAAATCGACCGGAACGAAGATCGCGGGGTTCGGGTGCCGGAACCACAGCGGCAGTACAACGGTGATATACAGCAGGGCGACGCCGCCCGCGGCATAGCCCGACCACACGATGGAGCCGTTGATGCGCCAGTCGCACACGATGCACAGCACGGCAGGGAGCAGTGTCAGCGCCGTGAGAATGAACAGCACACCGGAGCGGTTCACGTCCTCCGGCAGCACGCGGTTGTCGGCCGGAAAGGGAGCTTCGCTCTCGCTGCGCGGCAGGTCGGGGTGAAACACCCGCGTGCCGCATAGAGGACAGACCTTTTCGCTGTCCGCAAGCTCAACGCCACATTTTATACAATACATAAGAATCCTCCAAATTACCGCAGACGGTTATTAACGCATGTTGCTCTCCACCTTGATGTGGATACCCAGCGACTTCAGCACCTGATAAAACCGCATCTCAAGCTCCGCTTCGCGGATGTTGCGGATGCAGTTGATATACATCGTCCCGTTCCACGAGACCACGCCGCAGTTGTGCGGCGCCTTGGCCTGTACGCCGATTATGAAATCCAGCCGCGAGACATACTGCGCCATGACCTCCGGAAGCTGGACGTTGCCGAGGTTCGAGAGGCAGAGGCAGGATTTGCACTCGCCCACCCTGTCGAACACGGCTTTCATCACGATGTTCTTGACGAACAGCGGCACGACCTTCAGGAAAGGGGATTTCTCGCTGGCGACGTTCGCGGCGAATTTCGCGCGCATCGACTGGGGGTTATTTTCAAGCCCCATGCGGTGGTGCACGATGGAGCATATCTCGTCGAAGCTGTAATCACCCATGCAGGGGTCGATCTCCGGCGTGATGTACGAGACGAAGTTGCGCAGGGTCTTGCTTGGGAACATGCGGCGCAGGTTAACGGGGAGCAGGACTTTGACGGGCTTGCGCAGGCGGAGCTGTGGTACGCGCTCGGCCTGAAGCTCGTTTATGGCCTGCATCATCGCCGCGCAGAGCAGCTCCGTCACGGTCACGCCGTGCCGCTTCGCGGCGGCGCGCACATCGTCCGAGGGTGCAATCATGGTGATGAGGTTCTTGAAGCCGTCCGGTTCGGGCGTTCCGGTGAGGTGGTAGGCCGTGGCTTCCTTGCGGCTGGCCTTCACGTCTCCGGCGTAGCGGAGGAAGCTGTCCTCCAGCTCCTCCTCGTCCGGCTCCTCCAGCCTGCCGAGCACGCCATGCTCCGTGGGCACGGCGACGCCGTATTTCTGGCTGATATATTCGGCGAGCAGGGTCTTGAAGAATGTCATGCCGCCGTTGCCGTCTGTCACTGCGTGGAAGAATTCGACCGCGACGCGGTTGCGCTCGTTGTATACCAGCACACGCAGCGCGCATTCGCGCACCTTGCCGAAGGGCGCATGCGCCAGCGGGCAGCTGCGCTCGGCCTGAATCTCCGGCGCTTTGGGCAGCTGCTCAAGGTAGTACCAGAATACGCCGGGCTGCAGGCGCACGGCTATCGACGGGAAGCGGCGCACCGTCACGTCCAGCGCGGCGCGCAGCACCGGAATATCGACCGGCTCCGAAAGCTCTGCCGAGAGACGGAAGAAGTTGACCCAGTTGCGGCGCTTCGCTGCGGGGTATATTTTTGCTGCGTTGTCAAGACGCATCCAGCGAAGGCTGCGCGCCGGAGACAGAACGCGATCCATGAACTTGTTTATCGCCTCGAAGTCCGAGGGCATGTTCTCGCTCAGACAGTAGAGCACGTAGGCGTGCCAGCGCTCCGGCGCAACGATCATGCGGCTCTTGCAGCCGGCGGCGGTCAGCTTTTCGTAAAGCAGCCGCGTGTCGTCCAGCATTATCTCGTCACCGCCGACGAACAGCAGCGACGGAGGCAGACCGGTGAGGTCGCCGAAGAGCGGGGAACAGAGCGGATCCGCGGCGTCGTCGGTGTAGCACTGGGCGTAGAATTGCAGCAGCTCCTGCGTCATCGAGGGGTCGACGTCCTTGTTCGTCTCGTAGGAGTCGCCGGAGCCGGTGAGATCCGTCCACGGCGAGATGCCGATAAGCCCGCAGGGCAGCGCCTGCCCCAGCTGCTTGAGCTTCAGGCACAGCGCGAAGATGAGTCCGCCGCCCGCGCTCTCGCCGCAGAGCATGATCTGCTTTGTGGAATAGCCTTTCCGCAGGAGGTAGTTGTAGCTTTCAAGCGCATCGTCCAGCGCCGCGGGGTAGCGGTTTTCGGGCGCAAGCCGGTAAGCCGCGCAGAATACGCGCACTCCGGCCTCAGATGCGAGCGTCGCGCCGAAGCCCTTGGCGTATTCGAGACTGCCGCAGGTGTAGCCGCCGCCGTGCAGGTACAGAACAACGCCGCTGCGCCGCTCATCCTTGGGCATGATCCATGCGCCCTGAAAGCGACCGAAATCGTGCTCTTTGACCATGACCTCGTGCTTGTGGAGCGCGGTCATGAGCTCGCCGAGCTTGTCCTGCCCCTTGCGGGTGACTTCAAGAGAGCAGTTTGCGACGAAGGGTTTGAAAAAGTTAAGTTGTGAGCGTACCGTTTTTGCGTGCAGCTCCATAGATGTATCGATCCTTTGCAGATTGGAAACCGCCAGAAACGCGGCCTCCGGATATCTTTATATTATAGCACATTATGCGTGTTATCGCAATAGTTCAAACGGCGGTATGCAAAAAGCGATTCCGGTTTCCGGAATCGCTTCTATTATATAATATACAATTCAGCCGCCGAGGTAGGCTTTCTGAACCTGCTCGCTGTGCATCAGCTCGTCGCCGGTGCCGGAGAGGACGATTCTGCCGGTTTCGAGGACATAGGCGCGGTTTGCTACGCTCAGCGCGGCGTTCGCGTTCTGCTCGACGAGAAGAATGGTCGTGCCCGCGGCGTGCAGCTCGCGGATGATGTCGAATATCTGCTCGACGAGAATGGGCGCAAGACCCATCGACGGCTCATCCAGCATCAGCAGCTTCGGCCTCGACATGAGCGCGCGTCCCATGGCCAGCATCGGCTGCTCACCGCCGGAGAGAGTACCGGCGGTCTGCTTGCGGCGCTCCTCCAGACGGGGGAAGCGGCGGTAGACATCGGCTATGCCGTCGGCGATACCGGATTTCGGCTGCGTGTATGCGCCCATCTCCAGGTTCTCCTCAACGGTCATCTGCAAAAATACGTGCCGCCCTTCCGGAACCTGCGCAAGACCTCTGGAGAGGATCTTGTGCGGGGGCACGCCCTTGAGATCTGTGCCCTCAAATTCGATGCTGCCAGCGCGGGGATGCAGCAGACCGGAGACGGTGTTCAGAACGGTGGACTTACCGGCGCCGTTTGCGCCGATGAGCGTGACGACCTCGCCCTCGTTTACCTCGAAGGACACACCCTTGACGGCGTGGATGCTGCCGTAATAGACGTGCAGATCGTTTACTTTAAGCATTACTCCCATGTTCACGCCTCCTTCTTCCGGCCGAGGTAGGCTTCGATGACCTCGGGATTGTTCTGGATGTCCTCCGCGCTGCCCTTGGCGATGAGCTTGCCGAAGTTGAGCACCGCGATGCCTTCGCAGATGTTCATGACAAGGTTCATGTCGTGCTCGATGAGCAGAACCGCGATCTTGAAGGTGTCGCGGATGGCGAGAATGTTGTCGGTCAGCTCCGCGGTCTCGGAGGGGTTCATGCCAGCGGCAGGCTCGTCGAGCAGCAGCAGACTGGGGTTTGTCGCCAGCGCGCGGAGAATCTCAAGGCGGCGCTGCGCGCCGTAGGGCAGGCTGCCAGCCTGCGCGTTTGCCAAGTCCTCCATGTGGAAGATGCTTAGCAGCTCCATCGCGCGCTCGTGCGCGACGCGCTCCTCCCAACGGTATGGGGGCAGGTGCAGGATGCTGCTCGCAAGGCCGTATTTGATCTGCGGCCCCATCGCGACCGTGATGTTCTCCTCAACGGTGAGGTTGGAGAACAGACGGATGTTCTGGAAGGTGCGCGCGATACCGGCGTGGTTTATCTGCGCGGTGCTCATGCCGTGGATGTCCTTGCCGTCGAGCAGGATGGTGCCGTGGGTGGGCTGGTACACGCTGGTGAGCAGGTTGAAAACGGTGGTTTTACCGGCACCGTTCGGCCCGATAAGGCCGGCAATCTCGGTGCGGCCGATGGTTATATTGAAGTTGTCGACCGCCTTCAGGCCGCCGAAGCTGATGCCGAGGTCGATGCATTCGAGCACGGGAGTCTTGCCGACGTCGCGCTCGGTGAGCATGGCGACGCGCGGCGTGACGGTGACGAGTTTGGTCTTGTTAGTCATCTGTCTGCGCCTCCTTTTTGTTCTTTGCGGCAAGCTTTCTCACGAGGTTTGACGGGCGCAGCCGCTCAAAGAATTCGCGCATACGCGGGTCGTTGGTGGCCAGCATGACGAGGATGAGGACTATCGCGTAGAGCAGCATGCGGTAATCGGCAAACTCGCGCATAAGCTCCGGTAGAAGCTGGAGCACTATCGCCGCGATGATGGAGCCGGGGACGCTGCCCATGCCGCCGAGGACGACGATGACAAGAATTTCGATGGACATGTTATAGTCGAAGGAAGCGGCCTTGACGTTTGCGAAGAAGTGGCCGTAGAGGGTTCCTGCGGCTCCGGCGAAGAAGGCCGAGAGCATGAACACTGCGAGCTTGAAGTAGGTGACGTTGATGCCGACGGACTCCGCCGCGATGCGGTTGTCGCGGATGGCCATGATGGCGCGGCCGTGCTTCGAGTGCTTGAGGTTCATCATGACCAGCACCGTCAGCAGCACCAGTACTGCCGCGTAGGGGAGCAGCGTTTTGGCGTTGGAGTAGATCGCGCCGGTGTTGAGGCCGAGCGCGCCGCCAGTGATGTCAAGGTTCGTGATGATATTCTTGATGATCTCGCCGCAGGCCAGAGTAACGATCGCAAGATAATCGCCCTTGAGGCGCAGCGCGGGAAGGCCGACGATGAAGCCGAACACCATTGCGACGAGACCGCCGACAATCATCGACAGCGGCAGGCGAACGAAGAGCGGCAGCGACGTGGCAGACAGCGCGATAGCGACCAGACAGCCGGAGAACAGGCCGACCGACAGGAAGCCGCCGTGGCCGAGGGACAGCTCGCCCAGCAGGCCGACGACAAGGTTCAGCGACACCGCGAGGACAATGTACACCGAGATCGGGATGAGCATATTGGCTATCTGGCGAGTGAGACTGCCGCTGTAAAGCAGAAACGCGACAACGGCATAGAGCAGGACGACGAGCGCGAAGGTGACGACGTCATGATTGAGCTTAACTTTTTTCTTCATCGTTACACCTTCTCGTTAATATTTTTGCCCAGCAGGCCGGTGGGCTTGACGACCAGCACAAGAACCAGAACGCCGAACACAATGGCGTCGGCCCAGAGCGTGGAGATATAGGTCTTTGAGAACTGCTCGATCATGCCGAGCAGGATGCCGCCGAGCATTGCGCCGGGGATTGAGCCGATGCCGCCGAAAACTGCGGCCGTGAAGGCCTTGATGCCGGGCATCGCGCCGGTGGTGGGCTTGATGTAGACATAGGACATGCCGTAGAAAATGCTTGCGAAGGCCGCGAGCGCGGAGCCGATGGCGAAGGTGAGGGTGATGGTGCGGTTGACGCTGATGCCCATGAGGGACGCGGCGTTCTTGTCCTCCGACACGGCGCGCATCGCCTTGCCGAGCTTGGTCTTGTTGATGAAGAAGCTAAGCACTACCATGATCAGCGCCGTCATCAGCAGGGTCAGGACGGAGATGCCGTCCACCGTGACCCCTCCGATAGTGAAGCTGGAGAACTCGATGAGGCTGGGGTAGGCCTTCTGCTGGGAGCCGAAGATTATCAGGGCGAGGTTCTGCAGCAGGTAGCTGACGCCGATGGCGGTGATGAGCACGCTCAGCGGCGGCGCCTGACGCAGAGGCTTATAGGCCAGAAATTCGATCAGCATACCAAGCCCCGCGCAGATCACGACGCTGACGATGACCGCGACTATCGGAGGCAGGCCAAGCTGATTGACAGTAACTATGCCCGCGTACGCGCCGATCATGATGATGTCGCCGTGCGCGAAGTTAAGCATTTTGGCGATGCCGTACACCATTGTATAGCCCAGAGCGATGAGCGCGTATATGCTGCCCAGGCTCAGGCCGCTTATCAGAGTTTGAATAAAATGAGTCATATCGGTCTTCCTTTACAGCGCCCATCCTCCGGGCGGATACCCGGAGGACATAGGGGCTTGTTTTCCGGCCTCGCCGGAGTTGGGGAATATATTATATGGAGGATGAGATGTAGCGGATTTTATCAGTCACCGAAGACGCTGCCTACGCCGTCAAAGTAGAGGATGGCGCTGGCGTTCTTGTTGGTGTTGCCGTCGGCGTCCCAGGTCATGGTGCCGGTTACGCCGGTGACTTCAAGCTCAGGCATAACTGCCGCGAGAGCTGCGCCGGAGGTGCTGCCGGCCTTCTCGACTGCGGCCTTGATGACGTACACTGCGTCGTATGCGTCAGCTGCGAACTGGTCGGGAGTTGCGCCGTAGGCAGCCTCGTAAGCCTTGACGAAGGACTGGACGTTCTCTTCGGTGGAGTCAGCTGCGAAGGGGGTGAGCATCAGAACATTGTTTGCGATGGTGACATCCTGCTCGACCTTGCCGAGGATGCCGTCAAGACCGTCGGCGCCGAAGAAGTAAACGTCATCGGCGAACTTGCCCTTGGCCTGAGTCAGGAAGGTGGAAGCTTCTTCAGCGTAGAAGGGGATGAACACGACCTTGACGCCGGAATCGACAAGAGCGTTGACCTGAGTGGAGAAGTCGGTGCTGGTGGAGGCGGTGAAGGTCTGGGTCTCGACGATGTTGATGCCGAGATCAGCGCACTCGGCGACGAAGGAGCTGTACAGGCCGGTGGAGTAGTCGCTGTCGCTCTGGTACAGGACACCAACTTCGGTGGCCAGGTTCTTCTCGCTCAGGTAGTTGGCGGCTGCGGTGCCCTGGTAGGAATCATAGAAGCAGATGCGGAAGGCCTTGTCGTTGCCGCTGAGGCAGGAGTCGGAGGAGCCGGAGGGAGTGAGAAGCAGGACGTCGTCTTCCTTGGCGGCTGCGACGACGGACGCGGTTTCACCGGACATAACGCAGCCCAGAGAAACGTCCATGCCCCAGTCCATCAGCTTGCCGTAAGCGCTGACGGCGCTTTCGGGATCGCCCTGGGAATCCTGGAAGTTCAGCTCAAGCTGCTTGCCGTTCACGCCGCCGGCGGCATTGATCTCATCAACGGCGAGCTGTGCGCCGTGCTGGACGGACAGACCGTAGTTTGCATAGCCGCCGGTCAGGGCGCCGATGCCGCCGAGCTTTATGGTGTCGGAGCTGCCGTCGGAGGCGGAGCTGTTATCGGATGCTGCAGGGGTGCTGCTGTTGCCGCAAGCGGCCAGCGCAAACAGCATTGCGAGCGCGAGGAACATACATACAAATCTCTTTTTCATTTTGCATTCTCCTTAAAACATGGAATATATATACAAAAAAGCGGCTCCGCCACTTGGCGAAGCCGCTTCGTTGTATCAGAAATAAATCAACAGCGGTGACGCTTCAGACCAAGTGGGACTGGCGAGGAAATAATAATGGAAATAATAATTACGCTAAGTATGACCAGCGCGCTAAGGCGCAGGCCCATAATTATGGATATTATGACGACAAAAATGGACGCCATAATAATGGCGTCCATGGTAAGAGCGAGAACGGTGTTTTCCTGAGAACGAGAGCAGCAGGAATCAGCCTCTGTGCAGGGCACGGAGGAATTGCAGCAAGTATTCACTTTTGCATTGGAAAAATGAAACATGGTGCATATCCTTTCGCTGTACTCTCAAAATTGATGGTGCTATTTTAGTCTTGTGAATGCCGAAAGTCAATATTGCAATTTAAACAAATAAAGAGAAAACATGGCGGAATAAATCTGAAATTCGTACAATTTGTCAGAGCGCGGCGTCGCCTGCGGCGCGGGGGGGGGATGTGTTAAAAATTCTCCTATGCTTGTAAAAGGCCAAGGATTTAGGTATAATCAAATTTAAGACATTAAGAAATATATACTGTCACAGCATCGGAGGAAAGATGGAGATAACAAAAATTGTGATAACCGGCGGCCCATGCGCGGGAAAAACCACGGCGCAGAGCTGGATACAGAACGCGTTTTCCATGAAGGGCTACACGGTGCTGTTTATTCCGGAGACCTGCACGGAGCTTATATGCGGCGGCGTGACCTATGACGCCTGCGGCTGCAATCTGGATTATCAGCTCGCGCAGTATCGGCTCCAGCTTGCCAAGGAGCAGGTATATGAGGACGTAGCGCGCGGGATGAACACGGACAAGGTGCTCATCGTCTGCGACCGCGGCACGCTCGACAACAAGCCCTACATGTCCCCCGAGGAGTATGAGCAGGTGCTGAACATCCTCGGCATGAACGAGATAGACATGCGCGACAGCTACGACGCGGTGTTCCACATGGTGACGGCGGCAATCGGCGCGGAGAAATACTACACGCTTGACAACAACCGCGCGCGCACGGAATCCGCCGAGGAGGCGGCGCGGCTGGACGACGGGCTGATCTCCGCGTGGGCGGGGCACCCGTACCTGCGCATCATAGATAATTCGACCGACTATGAAAATAAGCTGCTGAGGCTGATAGACGAGATCGCCGCGTTTCTGGGCGAGCAGGGGCCGAAGCGCAGCCGCCTGAAGTTCCTTGTCGAGCATCCGGACATTGCGCAGCTTGAGTCGATGCCCGCCTGCAAACGGGTTGATATCGTGCAGACCTATCTCTGCGGGACGGGCGACGGCACCACCGATATCCGCCGCCGCGGACTGGACGGGCATTATATCTATTATAAGACCGAGCAGCGCCGCGCCGGAGGCGAGATCGTCGAAAACGAGAAGCGCCTGACCGAGGACGAATACACGGAGCTGCTGAAGCTGGCCGATCCCTCGCTCCGCCCGCTGGAGAAGCAGCGCTACTATCTTATAAATGAGAATCAGTATTTCGATATCGACGTCTACCCCTTCTGGGATGACCGTGCGGTGCTTGAGATCGAGTTGAGCCATGACGGGGAGGAGATACATTTCCCTGATTGCATCAAGCTCATCAAGGACGTCACGAACGATCCGGAGTACACGAATTATGCTCTCGCGGAGATGAAGCGGGACAAGTGATTTGCTTGCTGCGTATTATCTCTCCCTCAAAATAAAAAAGCTGTTTCCAATTTGGAAACAGCTTTTTTCATGCCTTTTTATACTGCGGCTGCGGCTTTCTTCCTGCTGAAATACTGCCATGCAAACACGCCGCCTAGCAGCACCAGACCGATGATATCGGTGATGAGCGTGGGATCCATCATCAGAAGTCCGCCTGCGGCCGCCGCTATGCGCGTGATGGGGTGCATCCTGCGCAGGAGATGGCCGTTTATCGCGGCCGCGACGCCGAAGATACCGAGGAACGAGGTAATGACGATCTGGATTATCGACAGCGCGGACACATCGATGAGCAGCATCGCGGGGTTCATGCAGAAGATGTACGGGACGATGAACGCGCCGATCGCAAGCTTGGTTGCGTTGACGCCGGTCTTCATCGGATTGCCCTTGGCGATGGCCGCGCCTGCGTAGGCTGCCAGTGCGACGGGGGGAGTGATGTCGGCGACGATGCCGAAGTAGAACACGAAGAAGTGCGCTGCGATCTTGGGGACACCGATTGTAATGAGTATCGGCGCGCAGGTGGAGGCCATGATGCAGTAGTTTGCGGTGGTAGGGACGCCCATGCCGAGGATGATGCAGCAGATCATGGTCAGAAACAGGGCGACCATCGTCGGGTCGATGACGGTGACGCTGCTGCTGATGGAAACGACCGCAGAGATCATCTTGGAGGCGAGGCCGGTCGCGGTGATGCAGCCGGAGATGACGCCCGCCATGGAGCAGGCAACGGCGACGGTAATGGTGCCCTTGCCGCCGGCTTCGAGCGCTTCAAGGATGCGGCCGAAGGTTATCGGGTCGTCGCGGTCGATGATGCTGACGACGATGGCGACGAGGATAGCGATGGTGGCGGAGTAGGCCATGGTGCGGGTGCCAGTGGTGACGAGCCAGACGAGGACGACCAGCGGCAGCAGGAGGTATATCTTGCTGAGCAGCTTCGAAAACTTCGGCAGCTCATTGCGCGGGATGCCCTTGAGGCCTAGCTTCTTGGCCTCAAGGTGGACGGCGACGAAGATGCCGGTGAAGTACAGCACCGCGGGGAGAATGGCGCGCAGCGCGACCTCGGCGTAGGTGACGTTCATGTACTCCGCCATCAGGAACGCGGCGGCGCCCATGATCGGGGGCATTATCTGGCCGCCGGTGGAGGCCGCAGC
>ERZ780223.3598-NODE-3598-length-11452-cov-12.755637_pt1 | contig 11452 bp, 9 predicted proteins | sample MGYA00511016_ERZ780223 | MGnify/ENA primary metagenome ERZ780223 (study PRJEB29588, sample SAMEA2159032) | human gut metagenome | biome: human gut; feature: human-associated habitat; material: faeces | place: Denmark | collected 2008/2010 ... | reverse complement strand
GTTGGTCGCGCTTTCATGCTCCTTCCGCGTGCAGCTTTTTGGGGCTTCGCCTAAGTCCTTGTTTGCCCCCCAACTTTCCGTGAAGAACCAATAATCTTCCTTCCCCTGCCCCTCTGCTTTTGTCGGCGGAGGGGCGTTTTTTGTACTTCCGCGAAATTCGAGATTGACAACTTCCCCCGATGGTGGTAAACTGGAAAAAACGGAAGTTTTCCGCCCATTTTCGTCGTTTGTTAGGAGGATTGCTATGAGTCCCATTGCCGCCCGGAAAAAGACCATCATCTGGATGATTGCCGCCATTGTGCTGGCAGTCTCTTCCATCGCACTTGGCGCCGGTCTCATCGTCAGCCACAATTCGCTGACAGACACCCGGAATCAGCTGACGGACACGCAGAGCGCGCTGTCCTCCACCCAATCCACCTTAGCGGACACCGAAAACAGCCTGTCCGCCGCGAAGGACACCCTCGCATCCACCGAAGCGACCCTCGCGGACACGCAGACCACGCTGGACACGACCGCCGCCGCCTTGACGGATACCCAGACCACCCTCGCGTCCACCGAAGCCACCCTCGCCGAAACGCAGGGCACGCTTGCTGACCGCGAAACCGAGCTGTCCGCCACAAAGGACACCCTCGCATCCACCGAAGCCACCCTCGCCGAAACGCAGGGTACGCTTGCTGACCGCGAAACCGAGCTGTCCGCCACAAAGGGCACCCTCGCGTCCACCGAAGCCACCCTCGCCGAAACGCAGACTGCCCTGAACAGCCGCGACACCACGCTGGCATCCACGAAGGACACGCTGATGATCACCCAGACCAAACTGGCGGCAGTGAAGGACACGCTGTCCACCACGCAGAACGAACTGGACACCTTGAAGGCATCCCTGCCGGCGAAGGAATATGAACTGGAGAACACGAAGGAAGCGCTCGCCGCGACGGAAGCCGAACTGGCGGTGACGCAGAACACGCTGACTGCCGCGCAGACGGAGCTGTCCGACACAAAAACCAGCCTGTCCGCCACTGAAACCGAGCTGACCGCGACGAAGGACACCCTTGCCGCCGCCACGACGGAATTGTCCGACACCAAGACGGCGCTGACCGCCACCGAAGCCGAGCTCACGACGACGAAAGACACCCTGACCGCAAAGGAAGCCGAGCTCACGACGACGAAGGACACCCTGACCACGAAGGAATCCGAACTCGCCGCAACGAAGGACAGTCTGACCGCAAAGGAAGCCGAACTCACCGCGACGAAGGACAGTCTGACCGCGAAGGAAGCCGAACTCACCGCGACGAAGGACAGCCTGACCACCGCCACGACGGAGCTGGAAGCCACAAAGGCAACCCTGGCCGCGACAGAGGCGGAATTGACGACGACGCAGGAAACCCTCGCCGACGCACAGGCAATTCTGGCGGCATCGAACGAATCGCTGAGCTTCGCGAAGCTGAACCCGGCGACGCGCGGCACTGACCCCGGCATTGCGCCCTCCCCGATGGCAAGCGCGGTTCGCGACCCGTCGGAAGCCGTCGCGTTCCTGCTTGTGACGGTCGGCACAAAGACATACGAGCCGATTCCGCTGCTGGAGGACGGGTACTACCGGCTGATCCACGGCGTGTGCGTGAACATCATCCACGTCACGGAGACGAGCATCGAGATGACCGACGCCAGCTGCGCCGATCACGACTGCATCGCGCAGGGCATCGTGACGCTGGAGAACAAGGACACGCGTGAAGGCGGCAGCTACATCATCTGCCAGCAGAACTTTGTGACGCTGCGGCTCTGCACCCGCGCGGAGCTGGAAGCGGAAGGCATTGTGCTGCAATAATCGAGGATTTTGACCGGGGGCGGCGCAGGCTGCCTCCGGTTTTTTGCATAATCAGAAATATCCCCAAGGAGGAAAACGCCCATGCTGACGTATCATCCGACCACCGAAGCCGAGAAAGAAGCCATCTGCGCGTGGCAGTACCCCGGCGAATACGCGATGTACAACAATCCGCCGTATGCCGAGCAGAAGAAGCACGGATACGGTTTTGCGAATCCGGCAAACAATTTCTATTCCTTTTACGATGGCGAAACGCTGGTGGGCTTCGTGAACCTGTCCGATGAGGGCAGCGAGGTGTTTTTCGGCATCGGGGCGCATCCCGACCACTGCGGGCAGGGGTACGGTACGCAGATGACGGCGCTGGCGTGGGAGTTATCCCAGCAGCTGTATCCGGGCAAGCCGATGTATCTGGAAGTGCGGACGTGGAACACGCGCGCCGTTCGCTGCTACGAGAAGGCAGGATTCCGGGTGGTGGGCGAGCCGGTGAAGCGGGTGACGCTCAGCGGCGAAGGGACGTTTTACCACATGGTGCGTCAGGCGCAGGGATGATTCCGCGCAAGATGTTGATTTGCCCAGCGGCATCCGCTGCGAATTTGACATTCGCCGCCTTTCGGGGCGGCTTTTTGTTTGGTTCTTCACGGAAAGTTGGGAAAGCAAACAAGGGCTTAGGCGAAGCCCCCAAAAGCTGCACGCGGAAGGAGCATGAAAGTGCGACCAACCCAATCGCGAAAAGGGGTCAAGGGGCAATGCCCCTTGCAGGGTCAAGGGACAGCGTCCCTTGTGGGGTTTGGGGCAACGCCCCAACTGTTCCGCGTCCGACCAATCCCAAGGAAGCCGTCAACAAAGGTGCAGGCAGCGAAGCGTCCCTGCCAGTAACTCTGCGCGTCCGCAGACGCGCCTCCAAGCTGCTCTTCCCCCCAAGATTCCGTGAAGAACCTTTTGTTCCCCCGCTGAACGCTGCCTAAAATCTCTATGAATCTGTAAAATTCAGTTGAAAACAAGCGCAAAGTGTGGTAAAGTAGGTATGTATGCGATTTTTCCCCGCACAGGCGGAATTCTGCTGCATTGCGGCACGCTCGGAGGAAACGAACCATCATGACGATTATGAATGTCTTATCCCTGTTCGGCGGACTGGGGCTGTTCCTGTTCGGAATGCAGCTGATGGGCGAAGCGCTGGAAAAAGCGGCGGGTACACGGCTGAAAAAGCTCCTCGGCATGGTGACGGGCAACCGCTTCCTCGCCATGCTCGCGGGCATCACCATCACGGCGGTGGTGCAGTCCTCCTCCGCGACGACGGTCATGGTCGTCGGTTTCGTCAACGCGGGGCTGATGTCCCTGACGCAGGCGGTCGGCGTGATTATGGGCGCAAACATCGGCACAACGGTCACGTCGCTGCTGCTGTCGGTGCAGATTGATTTCGCCGCCATCTTCACGTTTCTGGGGCTGATTCTCTCGAATCTTCCCGACAAGTACAGAACCGCCAAGCAGTTCGGCACCATCACGATGGGCTTGGGCATCCTGTTCATCGGCATGAACACCATGTCCGGCGCGATGGAGCCGCTGCGGACGTGGGAGGGCTTCCAGAAGGCGATGGCGTCCATCAACAACCCGATTCTGGGCGTGCTGATTGGCGCGGGCATCACCGCCGTCCTGCAATCCTCCGCCGCCAGCATCGGCATCCTGCAAACGCTCGTCGCGCAGGGGCTGATTGGGCTGGACAGCGCCATCTTCATCCTCTTCGGGCAGAATATCGGCACTTGCGTCACGGCGCTGCTGGCGTGCGCGGGCACAAACTCCACCGCCAAGCGCGCGGCGACGGTGCACCTGCTCTTCAACGTCATCGGCACGGTGATTTTCGTCATCATCGCCTGCTGCCTGCCGCTGGCAAGCTGGGTCGAGATGCTCTCCCCTGGCAACCTCAAGCTGCAAATCGCCATCGTCCACATTCTCTTCAACGTCACGACGACGGCACTGCTGCTGCCCGCCGCAAGCTGGCTGGAGAAGCTGGCGTGCCTGCTGATCAAGGGCGACGGCTCGACCGCCGAGGAAATGAAGCTGCTCTACTTTGACGCGCGTATGCTCAAAACGCCGCCGATTGCCGTGGCGCAGCTGTTCAACGAAGTGCAGCGCATGGGCGGCATCGCGATGGGCAACTTCCAGCGGGCGATGGAGTGCTTCAACGAGTGGGACGCGAAGAAGTCCGAAGAGCTGGCGCGGAACGAGGACGTGCTGGACTACCTGAACCGCGAAATCACCGATTCGCTGGTGGAAGTGAAGGGGCTTGACCTGTCCGAGAAGGACACGAAGCTGGTCGGCTCGATGTTCCACGTCGTCAACGACATGGAGCGCATTGGCGACCACAGCCAGAACATCATGGAATCGGCGCAGCTGAAGAATCAGGACGAGGTGAAATTCTCGCCCAAGGCGGTGCAGGAGCTGGAAAGCCTGTCGAACCTTGTGCGCGCGCAGATGCAGCGCTCGCTGGATATGTTCAAGGCGCAGGTAACGGACGACACGCTGCTGGGCGAAGTGGAGGGCGTGGAGGACGAAATCGACACGACGACCGAAGCCCTCCGCAGCCACCACATGGATCGCTTGAAGAACCACAAGTGTTCCGCGAAGAACGGCATGATTTATCTGGACATGCTGACGAACCTCGAACGTATCGGCGACCACGCGGAGAATATCGCCACGTCCGCGAAATCCGCGACGGGGATTTGAGTTGTCCACATTGCTTGCACATGAAAACCTCGCGACAGGTGATGCCGCGAGGTTTTTTGGTTCTATTGATTATTCGCCGATTTCCGCGTAAATCATTTCCACATGATTCTGGCATTCCTTCGCGAACGTCGCCGCATCAAACGCGCCGTTCAGATAGCGCTGCACCAACACCTGAAGCGCGTCATCATACGTCAGCGGCGAACCCTCGGACACATACAGCGATTTCGCCATCTCCTGATAGCAGGCAATATCCTCCGCCGAAGAGAAATAACGCCACTGCTCCATGTTTGCGTACTGATCCTGCAAGTCGCGCAGGGTGTCCTCGTCCGCGCGCTCTTTATCTGCTTTCTGTTCCAGCAGTGCGATTTTTTCCGCAAGTTCATCCAGCTGCGCCACCATCGACGGATTTTCAATCGGCTCGGTCAGGTTGTCATAGATAAAGTAACTTCCATCTGTCAGATGTGTCGCGCAGTATTCCAAAAACTGAATCGCGGCTTCCTGATTCTTGCCGTAGGGGTTCACCACAGCAATGGTCACATACGTTTCAACCGCGCTGTTCTGCTCCGGGAAAATGCGCGGCACGAATTGAATCATCTGCGACGGGGCGGACGAAGCACCCGGAATCATGAAAATATTTTCAAATGCCATGCGCGGCTCTTCTTCCGCGGGCAGTTCGTCCTTGATGCGCTGGACGTAATGCAGAAACGTTTCGTCCGTAAAGTCCAGCCTGCGTCCCTCCTGCAGGGAGGTCATGATGTAATACTTCATGAACAAGTCCATCATGCCCGACTGGGTGTATTTCTGCATCAGAAGCCCTGTCTCTTCCGGCAGAAGCCCTTCTTCCAGAATTTCGTTGCACACATCCAGCAGTTCGTCGAAGGTTTCGGGCGACTTCATTCCCCATTCGTCCAGATATTCCGTCAAGACCATCATGCCCATCGGGGAAGCATCTATTATCCAGCCCATCAGCGTATCGTCATCCGTGCAGACGGGGCGCAGAGCGGGATAGACATGCTGGAAAGCGTCCTGCAAAATCGCGCTGCCGGTTAGCGGCGCGTAGTATTTCATGTTTTTGAGGGTATATAAGCCGTCGTAAGCAGTGAAAGCAAACAAATCAATGTCGGGATTCTTGATAACGTAGGCGGTCGAAATCGTGTCCATGATGTCTACGGACTTTTCGCAGGTGATGCTGATGCCGCTTTCCTGTTCAAACTGCTCCATGCGTTCCATCAAGGCATAATACTGATTGGTGGCAATGTTCAGTTCTGCATTTTCCGCGTGGGCGGCAAAAGCGCACAGGGGCAGAGCGGCGCAGAGCATCAGCGACAGAAACTTTTTCATTCGCTTCTCCTTCTTTAAATCGTCAAGACTGTAAGTAAAACTCAATAGGCGGAAGTATCCCGCAAAGGACACTTCCGCTCATTTAATTTATCACGTTACGGCGCAAAAACAGCTACAAGTGTACTTTGTGCATTTGTTGGCACAGAACTATTTGTTCTGGCTCGAGCCGAATAACTGACATTTGCCTTTACATAGCCAGCTTTTCTGCTTTCCTGCATATAGTAAATTGTCTTAACGCCCGCGCTATTAGGATAATATGCAGGCGACACCTGCGTATCATTGGAATTGTTTGTGACCCAGAAAACGAAATACCCTGCACCCGATGTGGAGAACTCCGTAATTTCCAGATACGGCTCATCCGATTCATCACTCTTAATGCCGGTTCCCACAGTGAACGTTTTCTTTGGACCAGTAACCGTTACCGCCATCGCCGACGTAGCAAACAAGCAAGTCAAAACCAATGCAAGCAGTAATGCCGTCATTTTCTTCATACGTTTTCCTCCTATTTTGATTGTGCTCGGCTATTGCTTCTGAATCATCCAGCCGCCCCATTGGACTCGCCTCCTTTGCTTATAGGTCACTTTTCCTCCATTGAGAACATCTTTAATATATCACATGTTTTTTATTTTGTCAACACCCATTACAAAAATTTTTTTCTTTCTTGATATATTCCCCCACGACCTCCACCAGCGCATCCGCCTCCTTCGGCGCGTACCTCGGCGAAATTGCGAGCGTCACGAAGTCATACGCCCCTGCCGCGCGGAAATCGCGGTAGTCGTCGTACACGCGGAACGGCACGGTCGGCTCTGCGCCGTTTTTCGCGGCGAACATCTGCGCGGTCAGCGAATTGAGATGGATGTTGCCGTCCGCGTCAAGCAGCACTTGCGGAATATCCGCCCGCGAACGCGGATTGCGCACGTTATCCAGCGACGAAATCCGCCGCATCGCCAGCGCGAAAAGCAGGTAATTCGCCTCATCGAGCTTCTTCTGGGCATAGAAGGCGGCGTAGTCCAGCCGCTTTGGGACGGGCATGGACAGGACGTTGAACAGCACGAAGTTCGGGCCGGGATAGCCGATGCCGAGATCGCTGTGCGCGTCGACGTGGGTGACGTCGAAGGGGGCGGTCAGGCGTCCGGCGGCGATTTGCTCCTCCCAGAAGCGGAGCGCGCCGTCGTGCGTCTCGAAAATGCGCCCCGGCTTGGGGGCGGTGCGGGACAGGCCGCACTGGTTTTCGAGGAACGCGCGGACGGCGGATGCTTCCCACGGCTCATGTCCGGGGAGGGATGGGCGGTGTCCTAATTCGGCAAGAGGGCAGCAATCAGCGAGGAAAAAGTCGAGGTCAATGTCGAGAACGCGCATGGTAATGCTTCTTTCTGCTGAAATCAGCGGGATTTCCGTTCTATTATACCCCATTCCCCCTCACGGCGCAAGGTCGATGATGCTGTTGTCGCTGCCGCCCTCGGCGAAGGAATCCGGCACTTGCCCGACGATGATGCTTTCCGCCATCGCCATCTGCGTGCTGGCCTGCACGTTTTTCGCGCCGGTCGGAATGACGATTTGCACGTTCGCAGTCAGGACGAGGGAAATGCGGTGGCGTGTCTGGTTGATGCCGGCAGTGGTGAAATCAGTGCTGAACGCCGCCTGCACCGAGCCGACAGGCAGAATCTGCACGGCGATGCCCGGCCCCGCGCCCGCCAGCAGCGTCAGCCCGATGGCACTGCCCAGCGGCACGACGACGGTTTTCTGCCCCATGGCGGTCAATCTTTCCTGCGCAAGCAGGGACGCCTGCGCCGCCAAGCGGTTCATCTCCGGGGTATTCGCCTGAATCAGGCGCACTTGCCCTTGTTCGTCCTTCTCGACGGTCATCAGGTCGGCGTAATGCACGCCGAGTCCGAGCATCTCAGACGCTGCCTCGTTGAGCGCCTGAATCGCCAGCGACCGCGCCGTCGCCTGCGAGAGCGTCAGCACGACGTCGGTCACGTTTCGCTCGACGCGGAGAATCAGCAGCGTCAGCAGCACAGGCAGCAGCCACAGTGCGCGTTTCCACCGCCGCCGGGGAGATTTTCGCCGCTTTGCAGGAATTTTCGCTTCTGATTCGTTGTTTGTCTGGGGCATGGTGCATCCTCCTTTCGTCGCCTGCCATTGCAGGATGCGCGAATATGTGCTATAATATAGGATGTAATTCTGTATGCTCTTGTGGATTGGCATCCACGTTTTCATATTCCGCCGGGGCGCGCATCATGCCGCTGACGGCGCAAAGGGGCTGAAACAGTGAAGAAACGCAGCGATTTCCCGGACTTTGTGCCGGAAAACGACGATTTTGCCTATCAGGACGGTCATCCCGACGACCCGCAGGGCGATGATCCTGACGAGTACGACCCGAACTGGGCGGACGACGACGACCCCGTGGAAGTTGCGGGGCAGGCGGACATGTTCGCGCACGAGGACTTCTGGAACGCTTCGGCGGAGGATAGCGAAGCGCTGCCGGAGGAGGAAAAGGTCTACAAGCACTCCATTTTCAAGCCGGAGATGAAGAAGCCGAACTTCGTGCTGTCGATTGCCGTCAACGTCATCCGCATTTTCGCGGTGCTGGTGCTGGTGGCAGGGCTGGCGGCAGTCGGCGCGGTGGTCGGCATTGCGAAAGGGTACATGGAAACTGCCCCGACGCTTGACCTTGCCGCGATTGACGATCAGGCGCAGACCTCCTTCATCTACGACGCCAACGGCAACCTCATCACCGAATACAAAGGCTCGGAGAACCGCGTCATGGTGTCGATTCAGGCCATGCCGACATACCTCCAGCACGCTTTTATCGCCGTGGAGGACGCGCGCTTCTACACGCACAACGGCGTGGACATCAAGCGCATTATCGGCGCGTTCGTGTCGAACCTGTCCTCCTCCTCCACGCAGGGCGGCTCGACCATCACCCAGCAGCTGATTAAGAACACGCTCCTTTCCTCCGAGCAGAGCTACAAGCGCAAAATTCAGGAAGCGTACCTCGCCATGCAGCTGGAAACGCGCTACACAAAGGATCAGATTCTCGAAAGCTACCTGAACACCATCTACCTCGGCGAAAACTACTACGGCGTGTACACCGCCGCGCAGGGGTATTTCGGCAAATCGCTGGGCGAACTGACGCTCCGCGAATGCGCGATGCTGGCGGGCACATGCAACTCGCCCTACTACTACAATCCGCGCCGGAATTTCTACACGCGGCAGAAGGAGGGCGTGGATTACCCCGCCATCACCAACGACCGCACCAACTACGTCCTGCGCTGCATGTACGAAAACCAGTACATCACCTATGAGCAGTATCAGGAGGCGCTTGACCCGGCGACCGCGCATGTGCTGGAGAAAGACCCGAACACATCCACCGGCATGTACGCCTACGCGCACTACGTCGAATACGCGGTGGATGAGGTCATCGACATCCTGCTGCAGCTGAACAACCTTGAGGACACCTCCGCCAACCGCAACGCCATGGAAAACAAGCTGCGCACCGGCGGCTACCACGTCCAGCTCGCCATTGACACCTCCATTCAGTCCACCGTCGAGGATACGCTGGAAAACTGGACGAACTACCCCACCCTGCGCGACCCGGCGGACAAGGTCTACCGCACGCGCAATTCCGACGGCACATACGACGAAACGGTTGAGCCGCAGGCCGCCGCCGTCGTTGTGGACTACCACACGGGCGAAATCAAAGCCATTGTCGGCAGCCGCACGCGCCCGACGGCGATGAAGACCTTCAACCGCGCGGTGGATATGACCATGCCCGTCGGCTCGTCCATCAAGCCGATTGCCGTGTACGCCCCCGCGATTGAGCTTGGCGCATCCCCCGCGAGCATCGTGATGAACATGCCGCTGCCGATTTCCGGCTGGCGCGGGTCAAACGGGCAGGATTCGTGGCCGCGCAACTACGGCGGCAGCTCCTACGCCGGCCCGGAGACGCTGCGCAAGGCGCTCGTCAACAGCCACAACACCGCCGCCGCGCAGGCGCTGATGACCCTTGTGGGCGTGGACAATTCCGTTGCCTTCCTGCACGCAATGGGCATTGACGATGCGCACATTGACGCAACGCCGTTCGGCTTGTCCCTCGGCTCCAGCGGCATTACGCCCATGCAGATGGCGGTTGCCTTCGGCGTGCTGGCGAACGGCGGCGTGTATCAGCAGCCCATCTCCGTCCTCGGCATTTCCGACAGCACGGGCAAGGTCATCTGGGACGGCCACCAGCGGCAGGAGCGTCACCGCGTGTTCAGCGAATCCACGGCGTACATGGTCGTGGACATGCTCAAGCAGGCGGTTTCCTCCGGCACGGGCACAAACGCGAAAATCAAGGGGCAGACCGTCGCGGGCAAAACCGGCACGAACTCCGACCAGAAGGGCGTTTTCTTCGCTGGCATGACGGGCTACTACTCCTCCGCCCTGTGGGTTGGGCATGACAACTACAAGGCGCTGTCGTCGAAATCCACCGGCTCCCGCTCCGCCGCCCCGCTGTGGCAGAGCTACATGAGCAAGATTCATCAGGGGCTGTCCAACCGCGACATTCTGGAGGGCAGCGCCAGCGACTACGGCTTGGTGAAGGTGACGACATGCGCGGTATCTGGGCAGCTTGCCACCGACGCTTGCCGCAGCGACGCGATGGGCTACGGGGTCGTGACGGACTACTGGAAAGCCGGCACAGAACCGACGGTTTCCTGCCAGATGCACACGACGCAGACGATTTGCTCCGTCAGCGGCTTGCTCGCCTCCCCCTACTGCCCGGACACGGTCACGCGCGGCGTGCTGACGATTCCGTCGGGACACCCGCTGGCGTCCTTCATCGGCACGGAATATGAGGATGTGCTGATTGAGTACCTCGGCAGCTACGCGGTCTTGGGCGCAAGCGGCACCTGCCCGTACCACACGAGCGCATCCAGCTCCGGCAGCAACACGATGGTGGAGAACACGCTGATTCCCGATGCGAAGATTCTGCTTTCGCAAGCCTACGCGCAATTGCAGAGCATGGACATTGTAAACGACGCGCAGCGCTACTCCGCGATTCAGTCCGCCATCACGAATCTGGAATACGTCATCTCCCTCCCCGCCCCGACGACGGCGGAAGTTGCGTCGGCAATGGGGCAGCTGACGCAGGCGATGGCGGGTCTCTACTAATGGATACATCAACAAACACGGCGGCGGATTCTCTCGCAGAAATCCTCCATGCCCTCCGCGGCATCCGCGCCCCCATCCAGCAAGGCGAATACGACCTGCACGACCTCGTGCGGGCATCCCTTGCGGAGGCGGAAATCCCCTGTGCGCACGAAGTCCCGCTCGCCCCGCGCTGCCGCATCGACTTGCTTTGCCCCGGCGGCATCGGCATCGAAATCAAGCGCGGACAGCCTGACCGCAAGCGCATTGTGATGCAGCTGACCCGCTACGCCGCGTGCGGGCAAATCAGCAGTTTAATTCTTGTGACTGAGCGGACAGTCGCCGTACCCAATCGAATTCACGGAAAGCCGATTTCGTGCATATGCCTGAACCGGCTGTGGGGAATTGCACTATGAATGAAGAAGAAGCGGAACTGCTACC
>ERZ780223.3597-NODE-3597-length-11455-cov-7.804912_pt1 | contig 11455 bp, 9 predicted proteins | sample MGYA00511016_ERZ780223 | MGnify/ENA primary metagenome ERZ780223 (study PRJEB29588, sample SAMEA2159032) | human gut metagenome | biome: human gut; feature: human-associated habitat; material: faeces | place: Denmark | collected 2008/2010 ... | reverse complement strand
TAGAAAACCTAATGCCGTCAAATTTTTCAAAAATCTTGTAGAAAATAGAATTTTTCAAATTGAAAAAAATATAAAAGATTTCTCAACAGAAGCAAAGAAATTAATAGATTCTTCTTTTAGAAATACTCCTAACTTAATTGAAAACTACAAAAAAACTAATCAATTAAATATTTCATCACATATGAATAAAATTACAAATAGCATTGATGCAAGTTCAACCATTAATGCTCAGAATTTTGCATTCGAAACAATAAAAACGATTCACTCCCACTCTCTAAAACCTGGAGCCTCTGATTTTGACAAATTTATGGGAGATTTAGATAAAATAACAAGAAACATCACTACAGAACTAAACCATAAAAAGAATCAACATACATTAATATGCAAGGATTTAACACACCTTCCAACTTTTAAAAACGAAAAACATGCAGACATAGTAGAAAATGCGGAAACCCAATTAGTAGCACTGGCAAGTAAAGCTGCGTCTGAAATGAGCAATTACCAGACTAATAAAATTCAAAACATTATTAAAGCCCAAGCTAAAAAAATGGCAAAAGCAATTATAGAATCTAGAGAACAAATTTCTGAATCAAAAAATATGATTATTGAAACTACATTTGTAAAAATCAGAGAACTGCTTAAACTGCCTGACACATTCCAACCAACTTACGCGCAACCCAAAACTTTAGATAACTATAAACAATTATCAGCTGAAGATTTGACTCCAAAAGCTTTACCCAAAAACTTAGACACAGTCTTCTCTCAAAATGTATTCTGGGAATTTTTGAAAAAACATAACTTTGCAAACATATCAACAGAGAAATTAAAAGATTTATTCTACATGATACCACCTGATGCAAATATAAAAGATATCGGAATTATGATTGACAGGTTACGTTTAATGAATGAAGTAGAAAAATCCACAGGCAAAAATAACGAAAAAGTATTTAAAACTCTAATCTCAAAATTGGAATTTTTATCAAACAAATTATCTGAATTTGGAGAAAAAGAACTCCTGCAAAAATGCGGACAAAACTTTGAGGATATCTCAATAGAAAAACGAAAAGCTCAATTATATTACGTAAACAGAGTATCCAGAAGGTTAGGTTTTAGTAATATTGCTCAAATGGACAAATATTATTCTCAAAACAACAACGAATATATGAATCTGAATATCAGAAAATTTATAGATATATTCAATGAAAATCCTGATATCTATTTTGTTTAAAATTAACACACATAGGATGTTAACATCTATAAAGAATTTGACATGATGATTTTTAACATCAGCATGTTCATGATAAAATCGAAATAACAATTATCTAGAGAGATATTTTTTTATTAAAAGGAGAAAAATTATGACAGAAAAACGAGTATGGCTTTTCAAAGAAGGTAATGCTGATATGCGTAATCTTCTTGGAGGAAAAGGTGCCAACTTGGCAGAAATGACAAACTTAGGTTTGCCTGTTCCACCAGGATTGACAATCACAACCGAAACTTGTATGGATTATATTAATAATGGCAACAAAATGCCTAACGGTTTAATGGATGAAATTAAATCAGCTCTAAAAACTGTTGAAGAACAAACAGGTAAAAAATTTGGGGATAAAACAAATCCATTATTAGTATCAGTAAGATCAGGTGCAAGAGTATCTATGCCTGGCATGATGGAAACTATTTTGAACCTAGGCTTGAACGATGAAACAGTAGAAGCTATGGTAAAATTAACTAACAATCCGAGATTCTGCTATGATTCATACAGAAGATTTTTAACAATGTTTGGTTCTGTAGCTTGGGAAATGGACAGACAAAAATACTTCGAATCAGAAGTTGAAAAAGTTAAAGAAAGAGAAGGCGTTAAAGCTGATACAGAAATTTCTGCAGAAGGCTGGAAATCTTTAATTCCAATCTACAAAAATGTAATTAAAGAAGTTACAGGAAAAGAATTCCCACAAGATCCATATGTTCAATTGCAAGAAGCTGTAGAAGCAGTATTCAGATCTTGGAATATTCCTCGTGCAGTAGCTTACAGAAACATGAACAAAATCGACCATAATTTCGGTACAGCTGTAAACGTTCAAACAATGGTATTCGGAAACATGGGTGATGATTGTGCAACAGGCGTTTCATTCACTCGTAACCCTGCAACAGGTGAAAACAAATTCTACGGTGAATATTTAACAAATGCTCAAGGTGAAGACGTTGTAGCAGGTATTAGAACACCAAAACCAATCGCAGAACTTGAAACTGAAATGCCTGAATTATACAAACAATATGTTGACATCGCTAAAAAACTTGAATTAGGTTACAAAGATGTTCAAGATATGGAATTCACAATTGAAAAAGGTAAGTTATACATTCTTCAAACTCGTAACGGTAAAAGAACTGCAGCTGCTGCTGTAAAAATTGCTGTTGATATGTGCGAAGAAGGTATCATAACAAAAGAAAGAGCAATTCAATTAGTTGACCCATATTCAGTTAACCAAATTTTACTTCCTTGTTTTGACTCTAAAGCAATGGAAGAAGCACATAAAATTGCTCAAGGTGTAAACGCATCCCCAGGTGCAGCTGTTGGTAAAATCGTATTTGATACAGAAGAAGCAGCGCAACGCGGTGAAGCAGGTGAAAAAGTTATCTTAGTTCGTGTAGAAACTTGTCCTGATGATATCCATGGTATGGCAGTTTCTCAAGGTGTATTAACACTAAGAGGCGGCGCAACTTCTCACGCAGCAGTTGTTGCTAAAGGTATGGGTAAACCTTGTGTTTCAGGTTGTGAAGATATGAAAATCGACTTAGCTAACGAAACATTAACAGGTTGCGACGGAACTGTTTACCACAAAGATGATGTTATTTCTCTTGACGGTGGTAAAGGTATCGTTATGGAAGGCGCTGTTAAACTTGTTGAAGCAAGAATTGATGAAAACTGGAACAAATTCTTTACATGGGTTGACGAAATTAAAACTATGAAAGTAGAAGCTAACGCTGATACTCCAAAAGATATCGAAAACGCATTGAAATTTGGCGCTGAAGGTGTTGGTCTATGCCGTACAGAACACATGTTCATGGATCCGGATAGACTTCCTTGGGTTCAAAAAATGATTATTGCTGGAACTCCGGAAGCTAGAAAAGAAGCTTTAGATAAACTTCTTCCAATGCAATATTCAGATTTCTATGCAATGTTCAAAGCTATTGGCGAAAAACCAATGACAGTTAGGCTTTTAGACCCACCTCTTCACGAATTCTTACCTTCTAAAGAAGATTTGATTGCTGAAGTTGCAACACTAAAAGCTCAAGGCAAAGATTCTAAAGAAAAAGAAGAATTACTTCACGTTGTAGAAGGATTATCAGAATCTAACCCAATGATGGGTCTTCGTGGTTGCCGTTTAGGTTTAACATATCCTGAAATTAACGAAATGCAAGTAAGAGCAATTTTTGAAGCTGCTTGTGACGTTAAAAAAGAAGGAATTAATGTACAACCTTGGGTAATGATTCCTCTAATCGGTCATGTTAATGAATTAAAAACTGCAGAAGAAATTTTAGTTCGTGTAGCAAAAGACGTTATGGCAGAAAAAGGAATTGAAGTTAATTACAAATTCGGTACAATGATTGAAATTCCTCGTGCAGCATTAACAGCAGATGAAATTGCAGAACACGCAGAATTCTTCTCATTTGGTACAAATGACTTAACACAAATGACATTTGGCTACTCAAGAGATGACGCAGAAGGTAAGTTCTTAAATCGTTACGTAGAACAAAAAATCTTACCATCTAACCCGTTTGCAACGTTAGATACAAAAGGTGTTGGTCAATTGGTAGAAATGTCAATGACAAAAGGTAAAGCTGTAAATCCATCACTAGTTGGCGGTGTTTGCGGTGAACACGGCGGTGATCCTGATTCAGTTAAATTCTGCCACAAAATTGGTTTGAATTATGTATCTTGCTCACCATTCAGAATTCCTCAAGCAAGACTTGCGGCAGCTCAAGCTGTTGTTGAAAGTAAATAGGAATACATAAACTATTGTAAAAACACCTCAGGAATACTCCTGAGGTGTTTTAGTTTATAAATTTCAACAAATATTAAACCTAAAACAGTTTAAAGTTTTAAACTAAATATTTTTGTAAATCGCCAGACTTATAAGCAGCTTCTAGATCAGAATATCCACCGACATAATTATCATTTATTATAATCTGAGGGACGGTATTAATTTGCCTATTAAATCGTGCCGCTAATTCATCACACATTCGCTCAAAATCATCATCAACATTTTGTTCCTGATAATCAAGTTTTAGCATTTGCAATAATTTTTTTGCCTTAATACAATATGGACAAGTTTCAGATGTATAAATTTCAATTTTATTCATAAAAAATTCCTTTCATTTAATTATTTTTTGTATTTTAGTATAAAAACAATTAAAAATATATTCTCCCACAATATACAATATTCCATAAAGTAAAATTTTTTATAAACCCCTTTACAAAAAAAAATCAGCATGTATAATAAATATTGTGAGAGTTGAAAAACTCAATCGAACCCAAGAATGGGGGATTAGCTCAGCTGGTAGAGCACCTGCTTTGCACGCAGGGGGTCAGGAGTTCGAATCTCCTATCCTCCACCATTTAAAACAACTAGAACGATTAAAATCAGAGCCTAAGGGCTCTTTTTTAATGCTTTCGATACATTTATCCTTTGAAGAAATTATTGCTGCCTTGAATTCAGCAAATCCAACTTCCGCAATCTCTTTTTTAGCAAGTTTTACTAGGTTTTCAATAGTCGTAAACGGTTCTTTAAAGACCACTTTAACCCTTTTGTCTTTTGCTGTTGCAGATAGATATGTTTCTCTAATAATATTCGCTACTTCTTCTGCTGAAAGTTCGGTAGCTGGTAAGCTTGCTTTTCGACACAAATCAAGGATTTTCAGCCCTGTATCTAAGAAATTTGTATTAGCATAGAGGTGTTTTTGGTATTCTGCACTTAATCGGTTTAATTTTACTTCATATTCGTTTTTTAGGGTTATCCACATGTTATAGTCAAGAACATTATTTACTTGGTCAAGATACATCTTTTTTAGAATTTCTTTGCATTGTTCAATTTCAGAAGTAATTCTTGTTACTTCTGTTTTGTGATACTCCTGCTCATCGCCCAAACATTCTTTGAGAGAATATTTTACCAATTCGTATAAATCCTCGTCTAATCCAATACGTTTTAAGTGCATGCGGAAAGATTGAGTAAGATGTTTTTCAGAAATATAACAAGTATTAGGGCAACTCCTGTCGAAATGAGAACAGCGGTAATAAATGTTGTGCTTTTTCTGTCTTTCTCCACAGAATGAATATCCGCAAACTCCACATTTTACTATTCCCGGATATAGGAAATCGAAATTTTTACGAACTTTGGACTTATCCACTTTATGAAAAGCTAATTGTGCTTTGTCAAAAATCTCTCTTGAAATTATAGCAGGATGCTTGCCTTGGTAAATAATGCCGTTACAATTCATTTGACCAACATAGATAACATTTTTTAGCATTGATTCAAGTACACATTGAGTTATTTTAGGTCTTTCGGCTTTGTAGTAATATCCCTCAACAAAAAGTTCTTCGCATAATTTTCTAAGTGAAAATTTTCCGGTTGCAAATAATTCAAAGGCTCTGCGAATAAACAAAATTCTTGATTTGTCTATAATTAAATTCTTTTTTGCTCCTCTCAAATATCCGTAAGGTGGTTGGAATGGCCAATAACCCTGTTCAAGCCCCTCATGTAATCCTTTTGAGATTTCTTCAGAAAGGTTATCAATGTAATTTTTTGCCATTAGAACCTTAATCCCATGGATAAATTTGTCATGGGATTTGGAATTTTTGCTAATAATGCTACCTTCTTTCACTAGATGAACTTCTAGGTCGTAATCTTCAAGAGTAACATAATCTTTGAAGTTACGATATAATCTATCTGTTTTTTCTACAAGTACGGTCTTTATTTCAGGGTTTTCCTTTAGAAAAGCTAACATTGCATTATAATTAGTTCGACCTACCTTCTTGGCGGTTTCAGCGTCGGAATATTCGTTGACAATTTGAAATCCGTTTTTGAGTGCGTATTCTTTTAGCAATTTTAACTGTGCGGGAATAGAAAAGCCCTCACGTTCTTGTTCTCTGCTAGATACACGTGCATAAATAACCGCTTGTTTGTTTTGCATAATCTGAACTCCTTAAAATTTCTGAACTTGTATGTTTTTATTTTTACTCATTTTGGCAAAAAGTAAAGTAGGCTTGGCATACGACTTCCCAATAATATTTACTGGGAAGTAAGTTCCCTATTGAATTTTAGAATGCTTAATATTACTCAACAGAATAATTTCATTTTATAGTTTTTACTAGAAATAAGATAATAAAAATATGAGCATGAAATTGATAAATCAGATTTTTGTTTAAAGGAGTTTTTAATGGCTAGAAATTTAATTTTAACAAGTTATACTAATCAATCTTTTCAAGAAATTTGTCATGATTTAACGGAATGGAAAAAAGATATTCAAAAAGAACTTCAAAATGCGAATAACATTTTAAAAGATATGGAAAAAGATAAAGATTGGAATAATTTATATGGTGATAAATTTAAAAATGCAGTTTACGAAAGCAAAACATTATTAGAAACAGCAGAACATGACATATCCCTAGTTTTAAAAGAAATGAAAAAAGAAGTAAAAGAATATCATCCAAAATTATTAAAAAGACTTGGAGATGAGGGTGCTAGACTAAATGAAAAATTTGGAGTAGCAAAACATGAAAAATGGAAAGAATTATCTGATATTGAAAATAAAATATATGCTGAATTAAGAGATAGTGTCTATAACTTAGTAGACTTACAATGTGTTGCTGAAAGATTAACTGATTTTGTTGGTTTAAATAAATCAATTCCTTGGGCAAATATAATTTCAAATGTAATTGCATTTTTAGCATTAATTTTATCTTTTATTGCTATTTTTAAATAATAAGCAAAAGAAAACCCGCACATAAAAATGTGCGGGTACATTCAAAAATAAGGAATTTATGACTAATTATCTTTTACGGATTTTTCGAAAAGTTGGTTTGAATGTGATTTTGACTTTATCGCCTTGAAGTTCAAATTTATTCGTAATGAGTTTGAGGATTTCTCTTTGATTTTCCTTATTTAGGTTAATAAATGAGTCGTAAAGTCGTTTTTGAGAAATTTCGCTGCATTTTAACTCCAAATATTGTATTTCTTGTTTGGTTTTTGAAATCTTTTCGGTCAGGTTACTGTACTTATTGTCAATATCTTCCTGATTTGCGGCGATGAAATCCTCATCATCTATACCGTTTTCCTCGATGAAGTCGTTTAATTGTAGTTCCTTGTGGTACTTACGACTAACATTCCGTTTTAGGTTAGAATATTTTTGTTTTATGGGCTTTAATTCTTCTTTTAAAACTTCTTTAACAATCTCATTTGGAATTAAGTTTAGCCGAATTTCTTTGAGATAATTCAACACAAAATCAGTAACAATTGTTTCATTAACTGAATGCCGAATTTTGTTGTTATCAAAAGCCGTATAATAGATATATCGACCTTTTTTGATTTCTCCAGTCATAATTTTTCCTGTTTCTTGAAGCCTTAGTAAGTTTGAATAAAAAAAACAATGTTTTTGTTGTTTTTCATTTGCTGAAGTTTTGAGAACCTTTTGAACTTTATCAAATAATTCTTTACTGACGATTGGCTTATACTTCCCTTTTATCGGAGTTTCAATATCTGGAAAGTCAAAATATCCAGTATAAAACTTGTTTTTCAAAATTCGTGAAAGAGTTGCTTTTTGAATTTTCTTGCTTTTTTGCAATTTATATTCATAACCGAGTTTAAATAGCTTTTCAGAAAGTGTGTTCAACGAATATTCATTAGTTGAATACAATTCGTAAGCCTTTCGCACAATTTCCGCTTCTTTTGGAATAATAACTATTCGTTTGTTCCTCATTCTATAACCAAATGGGACTCTGCTTGGGCGGATTCCTGTTTTTGCTCTTTCCATAAGCCCATTTTTACGAATTTCATTCATGTGCTTAACTTCAAATTCTGCACTTGCAATAAGTATGCTTGTTAAGAATTTTTCATGGGATTTGAAAGGTTTAGAAATAGTCATATTCTCTTTTACAAAAATTATTTTGGTATCGAATTTATCAACAAGAACTTCAATTGGGTAGAAATCATACTGATTTCTTGTTAAACGATTTATGCAGAATGAAATAATCACATCTGCCTTATCTTTAGATTGTTGATTTGCAATCATTTTGTAGAAAACTGGTCTATCATATGGTGTCATAGCACTTTTATTTTCATAATAGACATTCCTGACGGTAATACCGTTTGTCTCACAATATTTTCGGCATTCGTTTTCTTGTGTTTCTTTCGACATTCCATCTTCTTGAGATTTACTCGACAATCTTATATAAATATCTGCTATTATTTCCTTATTCATCGTTATACTCCTTATTTTCAGCTCTAAAAGATACTCTATTTTTTATGTCTAATAAGGTTTCATTCTCAGATATATCAAATTTTATTGCTTTACCAATAGGTTTGAGGTCTGTTGCATTTAGGTTTACTGCTCGTTTGTCGTTTGCTAATTTTAATCGGAGCTGAGCAGGTGTTAGTTTTCGGTATTCACTCGTACTGTTGTAAATATCACAGTATTTTGTGAGATTTATCCGCAAATACTTGTTTTTAGTAATTAGAAAATCTCTGCCATATATAAGCAATTCCTTATTAAATAGCTTATACACATCTGCCAAAAATACATCTCCATAGGATAGTTCTGTATCAATGTATTGTTCAAAATATTCAAGATATTCTTTAGCCAAAGTTTCAGTATTCAGGATTTCTTCGCCTAAAATATCATTGATTACAGCCCAAATTGACATTCCGATTGCAATGTTATTGCAAATTCTAGCAAAACTGCAATATTTTTGAGCGATTTTGTATTGTTCATGGTAAATCTCAATGATTTTACTTCTGTAATACAGAATTTCAGGCAAAAAACAAGAAAGCAGTTTCAAATTTTCTTCTGAATGATACTTAAAGTTGCTCAAATCAAATTGTCCACGTTTGAAATTTACTGGAATACATCTTGAAAAATTTGCAAAAGTCATATTTTCAAAGAAATGGTTTGTTCCTGCACAAAATGAAGTATTGATTTCGGTAACAATTTCTTTCCCGTCTTTAGAAGATTTTTTCCTAGGATTAGCCGAAAATGCGTCTTTCCCCAAGTCCTCAAAATTTAGCATTCGCTTGTTATCCAACTCCTCAAAAAATACAACAAAATTATTAAACTTTTGAAGTTGAACACGCAAAGCCACCATTGTTGACGTTCCGCTTGTAAGTTTTGTATAGTTAGTAATGCCGAATATTGCGGCTAAAATATGAATAATAGTTGATTTCCCTGCATTTGATTGCCCATAAAATATAGCATACGGAAAACCTTGAGCCTTTGAAATAAATAAGTCAAAAAAGCAATTTGCAATTACAACCGCTATTGCCATATAAATAGGTGCATTAAAAGTTTTTATTATCGTCAAAGCAAGTTCTTTGAGAACTTCTTTTGGATTATTACTAATAACAAGTTTGGGGATCACATCATTTGCAGGGAGAATTTGGAGTTTTTCTTCTTCTGTAAGATGTAAATCATCAGGGATTTTGGGGTATTCTTCTATTGTATTAGTATCAATTTGAATTTTTGAATTTCCCATAATATAAGAATTTTCAGATGATTGATAACCAAAATTTGTGTAAATTTCAATACTTTTCAAATTTTCATATAGCATTTGAATTAGTAGCAAAAACTTCTGCTTGTTGAAATTTTCGTAAAGCCCGACAATTCCATGATGGATAGCCTTAAAAAATGTGCTAAAATCTGTTTCATCGTTCCCCTCAATAATTTTGATGTAGCGTTTCTGCGGTTGTTGTTCTTTAATCACTCATAACGCAAGTTTTTCTATAACCTTGTAAGTGTTTTTAGTATTGGTTATTAGTTTTATTACGAATAAACCTTGAATAGCATAATTTGCAATTTTACTAGTGATAATTTCATTATTTTTGTCTTGGTAGCTGTAGATTAAACAGTTATCTAAGTTTTCGATTTTTTTCATTTGGTTTCCTCCTATTGATGATAAAAAAGAACGCTCAAGGTACACTTGAGCGTTCCAATAAGGATTTCTCCTTATTTTTCTGATATTGTAATCACAATATCGTTAGATCCGATTGGAATTTCACTACTTGGAGATACAACTATTTGATTGTGTTTTGTCATTATTGCATTTAAAAGATTGTTCTTCCAATGTAGAAAGACATTATACCTCGCAAATTGTAATGAAAACGGAATGTATTCGTCAGGAAGTTGAATTTCGTAAATGCTACTTAAAATATCTTCTTCTGAATATGAATTTAAGATAGTTCCAATATGTAAATCAACAAGAAGTTTGATTTCTTCTAGTGAATTAATTTCGGAAATTTCTAAAAATTCCCCGTTTTTGTTGAAAAATTTACTGTTTTCCAACTTTTCCATTACGGATTGTGCAATTCCGATTTCTTTTAATTTTTCGAAATCGTATGCACCAAGAGTACAATAAGAAAGATTTTCTGTCATTTTCTTTTTCTCCTATAGCTCTACTCTATGCCCGTAGAGTTTAAGTTATTTTTGTACTACACTGTTCATATATAGCATAGTTCTATGAACAGCTATATTGTTGGAGATTAAATCTCCGCTTGGGAAGAAGTTAAACGGGTTGAAATCCTGTCTTCAAATAAGATTTTTAATAACCGTTTAATTTCTTCTTTTTCGTAATCATTTCAACTTGTATCTTGATTACGAAGGCTATTTTTTCAAATTTGTTTGTTCACGTTTTTCTCCTTTCGTATACTGTATATAAAATCTTTTTCATCAAAAATTTGTTTTATTGTGATTATTCGTATTATTTATTTGAAATATTGACTATATAAGCATTTTAAGTTATTATTTTATCAATACAAAGTATTGATAGGTAAAAATATGGTACTAAAGAGATTAAACTGTTTGCATGAATGGGTTAAAAATGGAACTAAAAACGGAAAACAACGATATATTTGCAAGAAATGCAAAAAAACTTGTGGAGAGTTAGATATAAATATACAAAAAGCATTATATAAGTTGAATTTAGACCTAATACATTCATATCCAGAAGAAGATGAATATATCTGGAATGAAGATTATTCATTTGATGATGAAGTATATAAATTTAGAGTTTCTAAAATCCGAATTCCATTATCAGAATTTGTTAAAATGATAAAAAGTACAAAAGGGCGAATAAAGAGTTCTATGATTGTTTATTTGAATGAAATAGAATTAGGAAGTTCTAATTTTAGAGAACAACAACTTTTAGTATATGAGGTATATTAATTTATGTATGAAAGATATTTTTTAGGGC
>ERZ780223.3596-NODE-3596-length-11457-cov-6.738818_pt1 | contig 11457 bp, 22 predicted proteins | sample MGYA00511016_ERZ780223 | MGnify/ENA primary metagenome ERZ780223 (study PRJEB29588, sample SAMEA2159032) | human gut metagenome | biome: human gut; feature: human-associated habitat; material: faeces | place: Denmark | collected 2008/2010 ... | reverse complement strand
TTTTCTTAAGCCCGTTGAAGTTTCGATTGAAATTAAAGAACGGCCGGAATATGGCATCTTAGTTACTCGCTTGTCCAATGATATTAAGATGTTTTATCGAGAAGAAGAATCTGAAGTTGAATATGATGAAGATCAAAAAAGGTATATCTTGTATAATTTCAAAAAGAAACATTTCTTTTACCTGGTTTAAGCGCTAACACCTTCAAATAATAAGGTAAGAAATATAATAAAAGTATCATGCAAATAAAAATTATCAACACTGAAACATTAAACTTTCAGATTGTTAATGTAAAATTTGGAACAATTGAAGATGTTCTCAATAAAGCAAAGGAAGATTATTTTTCGGATTTGAATATTGAGGACAATATTAAGCCTGTTAACAATCTTTTCAAACTTGGCAAATATCTTTGCGATATTGTTTATGTTGGTAAAATTGGCGGCCGGGCTACTTCAGGGCGGCAAACTCGAGATTGGGAACCTGAGATTGAGCAACTTCGAAAGTTTTATTCTCCGGATCGTACAGTTAAGCAAATGTCCGTTCTTTCTGGAATTGCAGTTGGGAGGGTTTATTATCTTCTTAAGATGAAGAATTGGGAATATAAGAAAGGTCAGCGTGGAAAACGAAAGTAGTATTACGGAATTTGTCCTGGAGCCGTCAAAGACATATCATATTGGGGACGGCGACGGTTTCAGGATTTATCTTCAAGTGGTCCATTTTGAAAAAGAAGATTATTCTATCCGAGTAATTATCGGAGGAGAAGACTTTCATTCCAGATTTATTAAACAAGGATATATTTGGGATATTCAACAAGGATTGAATAAAGAAGATTTTATTTTTAAGACTCTTCAAGAAGCAGAAACAAAATTAGAAGAACTGGCAACACTTAACAACTGGATAGGATATTATTAAATGACTTTTCTTATTGAACTATATGAGACTTTTAAACCGGTTTTAGTTGGTCCTGCAATTCTTTTGGTTCTTTGCTTAATGGCTTGGGGATCTAAATGGATTTCAGAAAATCCGGATAAGTTTTAATATGATAAAATCCTGGCTTACTGGTTTTGGAATTAGTTTTATCATTCTTTTAACAATCAATTATATCAAATATCATGGCTGATCCTGAATCATTTGAAGGTTTTATGCAAGCTTTGGGCGTAGCAATTGTTATACTTGTTATTGCAGGCATTTATCAACTTTATCAAGTATTCTTTGGTTAAATGAAACAATGGCAAGCAAATATAATTGCTTTTATAATCGCATTTATAATTGGAATAATTTTTACTCATTTCTTATTGTAAAAACACCTTTGAGAAAATAGAACGCAAATAACATAAAATTATGTTGAATGACAGTATTGAGCCAACTCCTAGAAGTATGAAAACTTCAGGCATTTGGAGTAAAGAGGGAAAGACAAAAGGCGGTAAAGCAACTCATTGGTCATTCCTCTCTAAGAAAGAACGTATCAGCATGCCTAAACGTTGGGTTTCTAAAAAGGACGAATATACTAAAGCAGTTTATAAAAATCTTAACAATATACACTAAAATCAAAATATGCTAGAGACAAACCAGAAATTCCGGACTATTATTGTAGAAAGACGGACCAAGGCAGGTAAATGGGTATTCCATTCTAAAGTTATTCAAGAAAATCCTTTTACTGAAGAAAATATTAACAGCTTCGCTAGAATGTATGAAGGACAACTCGGCCATTCTAACTTTAGGTTTACTACTTTGAAGGGTGCACAGATTGTTAATTTTGACAGGAATGCTAACATGTTCCTTTATTATTGCAGTCGGGCAAATCTTATCTCGATTGAAAATAAGTCTACCGGTGAAATAACTATATTTTCTCCGAACAATTATAAGTTCCTTGGAGAGAAAGATTTTCTTGATTTTATCAAAGCTAATGGCTATATTAAGAGCTTTACCAAATTTGATGAAGAAGAGGAGGACGGTTATATTATTTGCGGTAAGGTTGTCTTCAACAACGGGTTGACTGTAACGGCGGCATTTTATAGGTAAACATTAAACTTTTTCATACTTTGATTAGCTCAAAGTATGTGGATTGAAACTACAGATAAACAAATACATGCAAAGATATTTTTTGAAAGAATATTTTTCAGCTTCCGACCGAAGTCTTAAAAATATCGTATTCGAAAAGATCGGATATGATGGATATTTAGAGTTAGTTCGGGAAAGCCTTGAAATTATCAAAAATGCTCTTGAACGAACTTTACTTCAAGAACTCATAGATGAAGAAGAGATTCAAGCTTTATCTGAAATGCGAGATTCTTTTATTAAGACTTTGAATGGTCTTCAGCCTAAGCGGGAGTTTTCTTATCAGGAAAATATGATTTATATTGAACATTGTAAAGTTATTTCTGAAAATATCTTAAAATCTTGTCCAAAACCTGAAAGGAATTATCGAAACAGAGTTACTCAACTCAAAGCAGAATGGAGACAGAGGCTTCCATTGGCTCAATATGTACAAGCTTTTGTATTCAGTCCATCTGATGGTACTTCCGTTTCTGAGATTTGAGCTTAAAGTCATTTATACTTGCTTCAAGTATATGAGAGATGCTTCAAGATTTAGAGACAAACTTGCTCTAATTATTATGTCCTTTGGAATATTGATTTATACTCCTTTTGCAATTTGCTTTGATATAGTATTTTTTATTCCGATGTTATTTTGTAACCCTCAAAAATATCAAAAAGAAATTTTGAACACCTTTAAACAATAAGTTAAATCTTATTATAAAATTGTAAATCACATTAAGTGGTTAACTTAAAAAACAAAACAAACTAAAATAGAAAGAAAAACATACAATGGCTAAAGACATTAAGAACGTAGACCTGAACGCTCATCTGACCAATGGAACCGTTATTCGCATTCGTGCAAGTGTTCCTGCTCGTGATTATGCCGGTGTTCAGTCTAAGGCTTGTACGACTAAGACGAATCTGACTAATAAGGTTCTGCTTGGCAAGACTACTCCTGAAGAGGCCCAAGCTACTTGGAATGAAAAGATTGTTGAACCCTGGCATCGGATGGTTGTTGAACCGCTGAAGGATTCTCTTCCTGAAAGCATTCTTAACGAAATTACGAGTTTCGAACCTGCAGCTGAAATGTTGAACTTTGAAGTCCCGACTCAGAGCATTCAGTAAGCGATTGGTTTAACTTGAAAATTGGGAAGCTCGGATAGATAAAAGTCTATCCGAGCTTTTATTATTTTTATATCAGGCACCGTCCTCAAATAAGGAGAACTATAAAATGAAATTATGCACTTGATAAATTTGAATACATCAATTCTTGAAACATTTCTTCAGGAACATCCTAATGCTATATTTTCAGTAAGTCCTCATTTCTTAAAACTTTTCTTTTATTCTAAAAAACACAAAAGAATTTTTGCCCTAAAATCTAACGTTGAAGATAATGATGACATATTCAGTTTCTTAAAAAAGAATGCAGAGCAACATTTATTTTCTATCAAGTCTTTAGCTCAAAATTTTTATAAAACAGGAATAGATCCGAATCGCTCTCCTATAATTGAAAATCTTTTGGACAAGGTTTCTTTTGGTATGACGCCGAATGAGTTTATAAACAAGAGTGTTTTAACTCTTGAACATTATAATCGCGAAGAAGTTCCTTATCCTAATAAGATTTATTTCTGGAACTATAACAATCAAGTCTTAAAAAGTCAGCTTCAAAATCCTTTTTCAGGACATTATTGTCCTAAGAGTATTAAAAGGGATATTCTCAATAGACGTAAAATGATCGATATTGTTAGTGAAGATGACCATTTCAAACGAGGGTTTTTTGTTGAATGGATTACTAAAGAAGTTGAAGAACTATGTAGTAATGATTTTGCAATTATTGACTAAACACCTTAAACTATAAAGAGTGAAGCTATATTAAAGGTATTATGAGAACATTACGGCAAATTTTTGAAGAACAAGGTGAAAATCTTTTGCTCATTGATACATGCAATGGTATTGTTTTTCAAATGATGAAAGATAATGAAGATTTTTTCCGTCTTATTGAATATAATAATTTTGATGATTGCATAATGCCTAAAGAATATATTTTGGAAATTTCTGATTTTGAAGATATTGAAAAAAGTAAAGCCGGAGGTTATTATTCCGGATGTTTGGAAGATATTTGCGAAATTAAAAATTTTACTCTTTATAAAGAAATTCAATTATGATTATAACAACAAAAGTTGAGGATAAAAAAATTTTGTGCAGTGTTATCAATGAAAAAACCTTGAGTAAAGAACAACTTTATTTGGGCGCAACTGAAACTTTTTCTTTAGATGAAGACAACTACGTTTCTTTTTGGTGCCAAAATCATGAGATAAACCTTTATTCAATAGCTGGTTATTATCAGGGAATTTATTTTTGGATTCAATATACTGGCTTAAAAGCCGCTCGAAGGGTTTATAAAAAGGTTCAAACTATTATTAAACGTCAAAAGAAAACAGTTAAAGATATATTAAAACTTGATGAATGCTATAATTTTCATAAAGAAATCTCCTGAATTAAATCAAATACTGTTTCAAACATCAAATATTGATAAAGCTAAACAATATTTGAGTGAAATCAATCTGATAATCTTTTTATTCGGATAGAAGATAATCAAATTGTTGATATTTTTTCAAGAAAAATATTTGAAAAGTGGCAAAACACCATCGAACAGTAAGATTACAAAGATAATAAAAATATATTTCCTTAAAAGCTTATGTTGACAACTGATATTACTTCTGCGGATGAATTCGGAAGATTTCTGAATATTATGGATGATTATTCATGGGAAGCTATTAACGCTTTGTATAATTTCTTTGAGGAATTGGCTGAAACACAAGAAGGTAATCTTTGCGTAACTCGGGATGATGTATTTTTTCAATGGAACGAATATGATTCTATCGAAGACTTAAATGTCGACGAGTTTAAATCTCTTAAAGACCTTGAAGATGCCGGATATAATGTCCTTAAGCTTGATAATGGAAAATTTGTGACCGATTACTTGTAAAGTTTAAGGAAAAGAATACTATAAAAATATGAATAATCTAATTGAATCAATTTGTGAAGATCTTTTTAAGCATCTTGAAGTTAATGGTATAGCAGATGAAGACTGGGTCATTTCCGATGAATCGAATATTGAATTAGAACCTTTTGAGAATCTTTATACGACTATTCTTTGATTATGCTCTGGAAACCTATAAATGATTGCTTATTCAGGTTTTTGATAATTCCGTATTGTTCCATACGGAAATATACCTGGGATATGTCAAGTTATAAAGATTACTGGTCCTATCCTTTGAAAGGCAATTTCTGGGATGTTGGCAACACTTTTCATAATCCAAAATACGGCGTAAACATCGGGCATTATCATTGCACTCAGGTTCTTAACGGAAATCCTTGGGAAGAATTCGAGGAAGAATGGGGGAAATTCAGGACGGAATATGATCCGCTTAAACTTATTAAACATACGGATGAATTATATTTCTTTGAAACAAAAGAAGAGCATTCTCCGATTTTATTTCTCCGGCCGGACTTAAAAGAGAAATGGCAATTCAGGCATTCTGTTTATAACGTACTCGAAAATAAAGAACTTCTTGATGAATATGAAGAATTTTGCCATAACTTCTTTTTGAAGTACCTTTACTATGATCCCTGGAGGCAGGACGATAAAGTTTGGGATAGTTATGCCATGCAAAGAAGGTATTATTTCTGGGATTTTCTAAGACAGGAATACCATCGGCAATCCGGAAGAAACAGTTATGACGTTAAGAATATCTGGCGTCCGTTCAAACCGTTTAATCTTCGCTTTATTGAAAGCTGGAAAGAAGGGTCTTTCTTGAGCTATAAAGAAAAATATTTGATAAGTCCGGTAAAATTAAAGTTTGTCAATGAATTTATTCCGGAAGGGGCACCAAAAAACAGCGAGGAAAGAAATATCATAAAAGCATGAAGATTACTATAAATCTTACTTCTGCCGATAATTTTAACTGCAAGTCCTGAATTTTATTCAATAAACCTCACGGATATCGTAAAATGATGGAGATTGTAATAAAGGTTAATAACATTTCTCAAATAAGGCAAATTGCTGAAAGTTTGCCCGAAAAGTTCTTAAGTGAAACTGTCCTGAATAACGAACCGATTTTGAATTACCTTCGGAATACTTTAATATTTCACAGAGAAAAGAAAATATTTTCGATTGAGTACCTTAATAAAATGTTCGTGCTCAATCAAATCAATATCGGGCAGATTTTAGACTCAAAAGGACGGATTTTAGCCGATTTGGAACATAGTAAAAACGAGGTTCCATTTGAAATCTGGTGCGGCGTGGTCAGGCTGGCTTCTTTTTCCAGTTATGCTTCGGCCAGGATCTTTTTGAATAATTTGAATTCAGATTCGTTAAAATATATTGATTTAACTTTTCATATTAAATGAATTAACGCGGATAAATTGATAAAAATAAACCCCGTTGGTTTGTCGTATATACGGATGAAGAAGGCGAGATCCAGGCTGCAATGTTCTTATCCGAATCATTGGACGAAATTATTTCAGGAAGTTGGGAAGGTGAAAATATATCCGTTTGGGACTTGAGAAGAAATATATTTGTAGGAAACCTTAACAAAGGAATCCAAAAATATTGGACGAACACCTTAGATTGCTGAGGTTTAATTTATAATAAAAATATGATTGAACTTAATGCTTCTTCTGAAAATGCTTTCAAATTATATAACTTTTTGAACAAAGAAGAAAGAAAACATATCAGAGTAAACGGTGTTTTACTCAGTAAAATTAAAGAAAAATATCTGCGTTTATATCTGAACAATATTTGCGGACAGACAAGCCTTTATTTTGATGAAACAATGTTCAGGAATATTAAACCGGGCGACCAATGGATCGTGACAAATGAAAACGGCGAACGCCTCGGATATATTCAGAATATTCGTAATTATAATACAAAATATTATATTTTTATCGGAGAGAAACTTCTTTCAACCGTTAACCTTTGGCCTGAGGTTGAAAAATTCATTAACAGCCTGGATAAAAGTATCATGGATAGTATAAGAATAAGTTATCATCCGGATTGGAACGGAATATGCTGGAACGGTATTAAAGATGAAAAATGCTATTTGCTTATATATGACGATAATGAAATCATGTTCAAATCCGAAGGCTGTTCCGTTCCGTTCAGAAGCGACAAAGATTGGAATGAAGTAAAGGTAATCGATTTTAAGGATAATCTGAAACAAATCGCAAAGCTTAAACGAGAAATCAATGAATACTGTAACATTTGAGACAAATAATCTGCGAAGTTTTATACCTTTTATGACTAAGGATGAAAGGGAAAGCCTGGTCATCGACGGAACTCCGGTTAATGAGTTCAATCAGGTAATCACAATAAATTGTAATGAAGGGGTTGAAACAATCTGTACGTTCAAAGAAGCTGTATGTTAAATCATTGGCCAATGAACCCATCGGAGAAATCCGGAACAAAAAGGTCGGAACTTTGTCGTTATACGTTGCTGGAAAGCATATTCTGGAGTTTGATCATAAGGATGAAGTAATCAGATATGTTGAAGCCAATATTAAAAGGGAAAGTGTCGTTCTTGTCCAGTTCAATGGCATTTGTCCACAAGCACCAGTGATGAAATATGAAGAGTTTAAGAAGCAAACCAGTAAGTTTGTATTCAAAGATGACAGCAGTTCTAAATGGGATTATAAGTGTTTAAACCGAGTCCAAAAGATTCAATTATTCCCAACGGTTAAATTCATCGGATTGTTTAATGTAAATGAAGCGAAAAGATTTTTGACTGAATTGAATTAATTCGGAAGAGTTTTTTATTTTACATTTATACTGCCAAATTTGATTGGAAATGTGATGTAAAAAGTTGACGAAAGCGGGACAAAGCAGGTATTTATGATAAATGCCTCAAGAATTTGGCAGATTCTAGAAGGATATAATGAGTTGATAAATAATGAAATAACGGTTTTTATAGTGAAAAATGCGTTTTAAGGTACCGTCATTCTCTCCGGAAGTCCATCCTTATGTGAAGTATTGCTTTCAAGTATAAAGAGCATGTAAGAGATCGTCGACGTTTCCGGATGATGCGAAACAGGTGAAGGAGATGACAAAGATTCCGATTATATATGAAATAATTAGCTTAAGTCATACTATTATTTTAGTTCTGTCAAATTCGAACTGATGGACGATTAAGCAATCAAGTTCTATTTCATATAGGAATAAAACATTCCAGCCAGAGATTACATTCATCCAAATCAGAGAAAGTTCATCTATATTATATTCATTCCGGTCAAATAAGAAAAAGTTCATTCAAATCAGAGAAGGTCCGGTCAAATAATGTCTGCTCCAGATAGCATAGGAATGATCGGATTTTGTTTTATCTCATTATAATTCAATATATTTCCGATTAAATTCCATTATATTAAAGCAAATAAAAAACCCCTCCGATTGCTAGCAGTCGGAGGGGTTTTCGTTATAGTCTATTTGATTTACTTCTTCTTAGTTACAACCAATTCCTCACCATCCGGTCGTTCTTCTGTATTCAGTTCAAAGTAAGCCTGATATACTTCTTCACCCTTTTGGAATGTCATCAGTGTATTAGCTTCGGTATATCTGAGAGGAATATCTCCAAATGCCTCTTGCAGAGCAGGTTTTACAAGTTCTTCATACTTAGAAGTAATCTTTCCAATAAGTTTTTCAACCTTATCCATTTCACCCTTGACACAGGCTAGTTCAATTGCCGAAGACTGTTTGGTCTTAACCGATTGAAGCGATTGATAACCGGACTTGTCTACAGGAATGATGATTACAAACGGATTGCCTCCATTAAGTTGTACCTTTACTTCAGTATTCTTTTTATCTGCAGTTACTTTCATATTATTTTATTATTTGTGGTTTATGTTTTGTTTGTTGATTGTCAACACTTTTATAATAATTGAATCCACATTTCCTTCAGGTGTTAACCTTAACTGCTGATATAAAAAATGTTTCATCTTTTATTATATTGTTGACTTATCATATTGTTCCTTTTAACATTGATTGTTATCAGGTACACTTTTATAATAATAATTTACATAACCTTTGAAGGTGCATTTTTATTACTGTTAATCAGTCACCTGTATTTGCTAAGGCTTGACATACAATTTTAATTGTATGTTATTGTATAATTCAGGCTTAAATCACCTATATCTATTAAGGCTTAAAATATAATCCGCCAGAAATGAAGCACCATTGATTATCAAGGTATTATATTTAATTTTCCCTAGGTTTACCACTTTTGAATAATCACCTGCATTTGCTAAGGCTTATTGTATAATTTTAATTGTATACTGACATACAATTCTTATTATATGAGAACAATTTTTACAGTAATTCAGTTTTAATTATTGTTTATACTAAAAAAATAATACTAATTGTACCAATTATGGTATAGTTTTGATTCATTAAGAAGAAGACAATTCAGTTTGATTTTTATCTGAAAAGTCCGTTTACCCTATATCAACAAACTTGATTTGAAAAATGTCGATTTGCGCTTTATTGACTTAAAATTAATAAGTTATATAAGACTATCATATTTTAGGCTGTTTTTTAAGCAGTTAATTTCTTTATATTGTAAAAAGTACCTCAAACGGTATATTCACCTGATAGGATTAAGGTATGATATATTATAAAAGTATGAATAACAGTTACCAACTGAAAATGCAATTAGGTCAAAGCCAATATATTATTAAAATAACTGATTCATTTTTTAATGGTGAATTAAAGGAACTGTTTATTGATATTTGTAGAATAATAGAAAATATTGATAAGGTATCAGGTCCTGGCTTAAGCTATATCGCAAGTAAGGCTGAACTTGCAATTTATATTCAAAATCCTTTTTATTCAAGAAAAATAAGCATAGGCAAAAGACAATATAAATCATTGTTTTCTTTCAGAACAGATATTTGCAAATCATTTATAGATTATATTATGAGGAATAAACTTGTTTCTGAACATTTAATTTATGTTTATGATTCAATTAAACAAGTCAGAAGGTTTGAACCGATTATATATACAGTCAGCAGATTGTAATACAATATACAGTATACTAAGATAAAAGCACAGATTGGAGGAAGTTTTATTTTCCTCCAATCTGTGCTTTTATTATAACTTATTAAAAATAAATCAATAAAGCGCAAATCAATATTTTTCAAATCAAGTTTGTTGATATAGGGTAAACGGACTTTCAAGAATAGTTTTTCTCTATAAAGAATAAGAAACAATATACAGTATACTGTATATTAAATTTTATTATCAGTAATCACCCTAATAGTTTAAGATTTCCTTTATAATAAGAATACACATGAGTAAAGCTAAAAATCAAGAAACGACTGTTGAAACTAAGAATACCGAAGTTAAAGTAAACCTGAATGGGCAGGAAGTCATCCTTATCATTCCAGTAGCTAAATCGAGTTATCAAGGCCTTCAGTCAACCAAGTCCAAGAATAAAGATAAGATCACTTTGCATTTTGAACGGAACGAGGCTGAGAAAGGAGAAGAAGAAATCAAGAAGATCTCCAAGAAGTACCTTGAACTGGTTAAACCGTTTCTTACTAATCTGTTTAAAGGATTTGAAGGGCCTATTTCCTTTACTGAAGCTAATACCCTCATGGTCTTTGACTGCGGTTCTCAAGGAGAAAGGAAGGTCACTTTTAATCTGACTGAAGAAGACTCCAAGGAAGAAATGTCTCTGAGTATTATCGGTGAATAATGAATTAATTCAAGGGTTTCTAAGATTTGAAAGACAGTCTTAGGAACACTTTTTTATACAGAATATTTCGAGAATATTTATAAAAAATATCCTAAAAGAATTTATAAGAATATAAACTTTAAATTGAGTATAAGACTAAAGGATCTTATTTTTATATTCTAAAAAAGTTATTATAAGAATTCCTCAGAATATACCGGTGTTGTTCTGATGTAATATCACCTTGTTGATCATCACCTTTGATGACTTAATTATCGCTAAAGTCACCTTAACTGTTTAAGATCAGTTGTACAATAATATTATGAAGATGCTCAAATACATTCTTACTATTCCTACCTTGGTACTTTCTTGTGATTACTTCTTAATGGAAGATATTGAAAGAGGAATTGGTTTGGGAATAGTAACTCTTCTTATTACTTTTCTATGTTTAGCTCTTAACCAAGAAGAGAAAAAGGCCTATGCAAATAGGTCCCAAGAAAAGGACATTTACAGTTTATAAGATAATAGTCACCTTTGATGACTTATCAAAGTCACCTTTGATGACTTGTCATTGAAGTCACCTTTGATAAAAGTTATCAAAGTCACCTTTGATGACTTGTCATTGAAGTCACCTTTGATAAAAGTTATCAAAGTCACCTTTGATGACTTGTCATTGAAGTCACCTTTGATAAAAGTTAT
>ERZ780223.3579-NODE-3579-length-11487-cov-11.043037_pt1 | contig 11487 bp, 7 predicted proteins | sample MGYA00511016_ERZ780223 | MGnify/ENA primary metagenome ERZ780223 (study PRJEB29588, sample SAMEA2159032) | human gut metagenome | biome: human gut; feature: human-associated habitat; material: faeces | place: Denmark | collected 2008/2010 ... | reverse complement strand
GTGAAATCAGGACGCTGAGCATTCGGTCGGCGCGTTTTCGCCGAATGCCCGCGCACCGTCCGGCAAAATCCAAAAAACCGAAAATCCCACCTGCGACCATCCAGCAAATCCGACTGGATGGTCGTTTTTTGACCGAAATTTCCTGCTGAAACGATTTCGGGAATCAGTCGAAACGATTTCGTAAAAAATCCCGCAAACCCTTGAAAACACAGGAATGAAAACGTTTACAACGCGAGGAATGGAGAATCCGGAAAAATTTTTTATAAAAAAACACAGGAAAACACTTGATTTTTTCGCGCGGGTGGTGTATACTCTAACCATCACGAAACCGGTTTAGCAAAAAGCCGAACGGGTTCGTGAGCATCACATGTCCCGGAAGCAGAACGCTAACCCGCCTCGGCGCTTCCAGCAAAGACGAAAGGAGGGGCGCCCATGGCCGTGACCATCAAGGATGTTTCCGCAAAGTGCGGCCTGTCCATCTCCACTGTCAGCAAGGCGTTCAACAACTACGCGGACATCAGCCTCGAAACCCGCGAGCTCGTGCAGCGCACGGCGCGTGAAATCGGCTATTACCCCAACGCCATCGCCCGCACGCTCAAAACCAACCGCTCCTACAACTTGGGCGTACTGTTCCAGGAAAAGCGCGGCACGGGTCTGACGCACAGCTTCTTCGCCTCCGTGCTGGATGCGTTCAAGTCGGCGGGGGAGAAGCGCGGGTACGACATCACCTTCATCAACCACCACATCGGGTGGACGGGCATGACCTATCTGGAGCACTGCCGATACCGCAATGTAGACGGCGTGTGCGTCGTCTGCGCCGATTTCTACGCGCCGGAGGTCATTGAGCTGGTGGACAGCAATTTGCCCGTCGTCACCATCGACCACAGCTTCAACAACCGCTCGTGCGTGCTGTCGGACAACATCGGCGGACTCAAGCTGCTGGTGGATGCCGCTTATCAGAAGGGACACCGCAAAATCGCGTACGTTCACGGCGAAAAATCCTCCGTCACGGAGAACCGCATCATCGGCTTCTACCGCGCGATGCAGGAGCATGGGCTGAATGTGAACCCGGACTTCGTCGTCGAGGCGCTCTACGACAACCCCGCCACGAGTATGCAGGCGGTGCTGAACCTGATGAACCGCCCTGACCCGCCGACGTGTATCCTGCTGCCGGACGACCACTCGACCCTGGGCGCGATGCAGGCAGCAAAACAGCTGAACTTGCGCGTGCCGGAGGATTTGTCCCTGGCTGGATACGACGGCATCCGCCTGACGCAGATGCTTCAGCCGCGGCTGACCACCATCGAGCAGGATACCAAGCGCATCGGCGCACAGGCGGCGGAATTCCTGATTGACCGCATCGAGAACCCGCGCACCGCTGGCAGCGAAACCGCAACAATTCCGGTTAAGCTGCTGGAGGGCGAATCCATGGGCATCTGCCCGGTGAAGACAGACGCCGCCAACAGCTGATTTTTTCCGCAAGAGGAGGCGGAAAAAATCACCCCACATCGTATTCCCGCGGCAGGGAAGCCGCTGGAAATATAGCGGGCACAACCCGCCTATTAAAGAGTAGGAAAATCCTATGAAAAAGCTCGTCGCTCTGCTTCTGTGCCTGATGATGGTCGTTCCGGCCACGCTGGCATCGGCGGAAACCGCCGAGGGCAAGGTGCTGAACATCTGGTGCTGGAACGATGAATTCCAGAGCCGCTTCAACGCCTACTATCCCGAAGTGAAGGAAATTGCTGAGGATAAGTCCACCACCACCCTGAACGATGGCACCATCGTCAAGTGGACGATCAACCCCAACGAGGGCAACAACTACCAGAACAAGCTGGACGAAGCCCTGCGCGCGCAGGAATCCGCCGCGGCTGACGACAAGATCGACATCTTCCTGATCGAAGCTGACTACGCCTTGAAGTACGTCGATTCCCCCTACACGCTGGACGTGAAGGCGGACATCGGCCTGACGGACGAAGATTTGGCCGGCCAGTACAAGTACACGCAGGAAATCGCCACCTCCGCTGATGGCAAGCTGAAGGCTGTCACCTGGCAGGCGACTCCCGGCCTGTTCGCGTATCGCCGTTCCATCGCCAAGGACGTGCTGGGCACCGACGATCCCGATGCAGTGCAGGAAGCGCTGGCTGACTGGGACAAGTTCAACGCTGTCGCTGAGCAGGCGGCTGCGAAGGGCTACTACATGCTCTCCGGCTATGACGATGCGTACCGCACCTTCTCCAACAACGTGTCCGCTCCGTGGGTTGCTGACGACGGCGAAACCGTGGTCGTTGACGCGAACCTGATGAAGTGGGTTGACCAGACCAAGCTGTACACCGACAAGGGCTACAACCACAAGTCCTCCCTGTGGGACGCGACTTGGGCGGCTGATCAGGGCCCGACCGGCAAGGTCTTCGGCTTCTTCTACTCCACTTGGGGCATCAACTTCACCCTGCTGGGCAACTCTCTGGAAACTTCCGTCGCCAACGGCGGCAAGGAAGAAGTCGGCAACGGCGCTTATGGCGACTACGCGGTCTGCCAGGGCCCGCAGGCTTACTACTGGGGCGGCACCTGGATTTGCGCGGCTGCTGGCACCGACAACGTGGCGACCATCAAGGACGTTATGCAGAAGCTGACCTGCGACGCGGCGATCGCCAAGAAGATTACCGAGGACACGCAGGACTACACCAACAACGTGGCGGCTATGAACGAGCTGGCGCAGAACTACTCCTCTGCCTTCCTCGGCGGCCAGAACCACATCGCGCTGTTCGCGGAAGCGGCTCCGAAGATCGACATGAGCAACATCTCTGCTTATGACCAGGGCCTGAACGAATCCTTCCAGGGCGCGTTCAAGAACTACTTCGACGGCAACGCCACCATCGACTAAGCCAAGGCGCAGTTCGAGAGCATCATCTCCGAAAAGTATTCGGAACTGGTGAACTTCCAGTGGCCGGACGCGAAGTAATTCGCACCACAAACTAAGCGGCAGGGGCGGGCATTGCGCCCGTCCCTGCTTGCTTTACGAAGAAAATTGCATTCTGTTCCAATGGTGACCTCTGGCAGCGAAATCCCCACGCCCGCCGGATGCCAGAGGTCATCATTGGGGCAAACGAACGTAGGAAGGATTGGTGATTCCGGATGCAGGGAGCAAAAAAGAAAGTCCGCTCCGTCAGCTATGCCAAATGGGGCTATGTGTTCATCGCGCCGTTCTTCATCGTGTTTGCGCTGTTCCAGCTCTATCCGCTCGTCTCGACGATTTATTACAGCTTCTTTGAGTATTTCTTCAAGCAGGGCGGTCTGATTCAGGTCGGCCCGAAATTCGTCGGCTGGACGAACTACTTGTACGTTTTCTCCAAGGATCTGCCCAGATACTTCGGCAACACCATCATCATGTGGCTGATGGGCTTCATCCCGCAGATTGTCTTCTCGCTTCTGCTGGCGGCGTGGTTCACCGATAACCGCCTGAAGCTGAAGTGCCAAGGCTTCTTCAAGACCGTCATCTACATGCCTAACCTGATTATGGCGTCCGCGTTCGCCATGCTGTTCTTCGCCCTCTTCGCTGATCAGGGCCCGGTCAACAACATGATTCAGGCACTCGGCGGCGAACCCATCCGCTTCCTCTCGAATATCTGGGGCACGCGTTCGCTCGTCGCGCTGATGAACTTCCTGATGTGGTTCGGCAACACCACCATCATCCTGATGGCGGCGATGATGGGCATCAGCCCCTCCATGTTCGAGGCGGCGCAGATTGACGGCGCGACCCCGAATCAGACGTTCTGGAAGATTACCCTGCCGCTGATTCGCCCCATCCTCGTCTACACGCTCGTCACGTCCCTCATCGGCGGCCTGCAGATGTTCGACGTTCCGCAGATTTTGACCAACGGCAAGGGCGACCCGGTTCGCTCCTCCATGACCGTCGTCATGTATCTGAACAACTTCATCGGCACGTCGAAGAACTACGGCCGTGCGGGCGCGGTGTCCGCCATCATGTTTGTTATCTGCGCGGTGCTGTGCGTGGTCATCATGCGCACGACGCGCGGCGATGATGAACGCAAGCCCAAGCCTGTGAAAGCGGCGAAGGCTGTGAAGGGAGGCAAAGCGGCATGAGTCAGGCAACGATGAAAGTGCAGCCCAAGACAAAAGACCAGCAGACCGGCGCCCATGCGGTGCTGACCGCGCGGCGCATTGTGGCGTATGCGGTGCTGATTCTGCTCTGCGCGCTGTGCCTGTTCTTCTTCTACGTCCTCATCATCAACGCAACCCGCCCGCACGCGGATATCCAGAAGGGCTTCTCGTTCCTGCCGGGTTCGTGGACGTCGCTGTGCAATAACTTCACGCAGGTGATAAACAACGCGAACATCCCGATTATCTCCGGTATGCGCAATTCGCTCATCGTTTCCGCCATGACGGCGATTTTTGCGTGCTACTTCTCCGCGCTGACGGCGTTCGGCATTCACGCGTACCGCTTCAAGGGGCGCACGCTCGCCCTTACCTTCATCCTGCTGATTATGACGATGCCGACGCAGGTTTCCGCGCTGGGCTTTGTGCAGCTGATGGGCAAGATGAACTTGAAGGATTCGCTCCTGCCGCTGTTCCTGCCGTCTATCGCCAGCCCCGCGGTGTTCTACTTCATGTACCAGTACATGCAGGCGAGCCTGCCACTGGAGGTCATCGAAGCCGCCCGCATCGACGGCAGCAGCGAGTTCGGCACGTTCAACCGCATCGTTCTGCCGATGATTAAGCCCGCTTTGGCGGTTCAGGCGATTTTCACCTTCGTCGGCGCGTGGAACAACTACTTCACCCCCGCCCTGATTCTGAACTCCGCGAACAAAAAGACGCTGCCGATTTTGATTGCTCAGCTCCGCAGCGCCGACTTCCTGAAGTTCGACATGGGGCAGGTCTATATGATGATTGCCCTCTCGATTCTCCCCGTCATCATCGTCTACCTCTTCCTCAGCAAGTTCATCATTGCTGGCGTTGCGGTCGGCGGCGGGAAGGAGTAAAGATTTTCCCGGAAATGAATGCGCCCTCCCTCTTCGTAGTGCGTGAAGGGGGAGGGCGCGTTGTATGAGTTTGTCACCCCATGCCATCATGCAGTTGTGACCTGTTAGGCAGCCAACAGCTGCTCTTTCCCTCAAGAAACTTTTACGGCGGGGGGAGTCCAGAGGGGGCTGAAATCCCCGCTCTTTCCCTTTTCAGCCCCCTCTGGGCGTTCTTTGGTTACTTTCTGGCGCGCCAGAAAGTAACATAGTCGCCTCCGCAGAGGCGATGAACGCAGCAACTAAAACCATGCTGGTTAAAAGCAGTATTCCTGTAAATCAACGATACCTTCATATATACAGTAACAAGCTGCCCAAGGTGGAAAAGTCAAATAACCCCACAAAATCGCCCGCACGAGGTTCATTCCCCCGTGCGGGCTTTGCTGTGTTTGGAATCCGTTACCCGACAGAACCATCCGCTGCGTCTTCCTCAATCGGCACCATCACCACGTCCACCACACCGCTTTCCGTCAGCGGCATGAGCAGATAGCGGCTTGCGAAGAGCACGCTCGGGTAGGCGACTTTCTCAAGCTCGTCGTCCTGATACGGCGCGATGAATACGCTTTCCTGCGTCTGCGCGCCGCGGCGGAGGGTGAAGTGCTTGTCAAACGTCTTTTCGTCGTAGCGGTCGAGGTTCGTCAGCAGCTTTGCGACAACCTCCATGTCCACGGCGACCTGCGCGTTCGGCAAAAGACCGCTGATATCCGTGGGCTTGCGGTCAATCACCATTTCCGTGCGGATGTTCCAGCCGCCTGTGACCGCGCCGTCCGGCAGATCCACCGGCTCAATCGTCACGCGGAAGAGCGTCGTCGTCAGGTTGCCGCCCGCCTGCTTAATCGCCTTTTCCATGTCCGCGGAGAGGAAGTCCGACAGGCGCAGGATGACCGCGGCGTTCTTGTTGGAGAAGCTGATGGCGTCAATGCCGGCGTTGTTCATGTAGCGCAGGCTCATGTAGCCGAAGCGCAGCGTGCGCGCGCCGTACATCGGGTTGCCGTAGGAGTCGGTGACGTAGCCCGCGTCCTTGTTCAGCTCGGCTTCCGCGCTGATGCGCAGCAGCACCTCGTCCGTCTTTTTGTTCCACGTCAGCGAGGGGGTGAAGGGGCGCGGCTGGTCGTCCGCCGTGTTGCGCACGACGCTGCCCAGTTCGCTGTAAGAGAGTACCAGCTGCTCCTGTGTCGTGATGGTCACGAACATCTTCCGCCCGTCGGAGCGCTCGATCACCTGCTGCACCGGGTTCAGGCGTTCGCCGCCGCCGCCCCACCAAGACGGCTCGGTCGGCAGAATGGTGAACTGCGGCGCGTCGTCCATCAGGCGCAGCGTGTAGTAATCCGCCGCGGAAAGCCCGGTCAGCACGAAGTTGTAGTTGCCCGCTTCCTCGCCGGGTTCGCGCTTCAGGATGCCGCTGACCACGTCGCCATCCAGCAACCCAATCGACGTGAACGTGAACCGTGCCGGGTCAGCCTCGCCCTCGTTCTTCTGCTGATTCGCGTCGGGGCAGATGGTCAGCGGGATTTTCTGGATGCTGAAGGCGACATCCACCGTCCCCGGCAGATAGATCGGGTCGCCTTCGGGGATTTTGACGTGCATGACGTAGCTGCCGACGTAGAAGGGCAGCCCGCCGACAAGGTTGTTGCCGGAGTAGGTGATGCTCGCCGTTTCAGGCAGGGTCATGCGCGGGCGGTAGGTCATGGCGTTGTAGGTGGTGTTCGCGGTGCGGCTCGGCACCCACTTGACGCGGTGGACGTGGAAGCACTCCTCGCTGAAGGAGAAGCCGTCCGCGTTGCTTTCCGTCAGCGCGACGTTCTCTTCCGCCGATGCGTACACGCGGTAGATGACCACGTCGCCGGTGTTCAGCCCGCTGATGGTGACGGAATTGCCGTCCGCAGCGTACTGCTTGGCGTCGGCGCGGTAGGTGTCGGGCATGGAGGCAGGCGCTTCACCGGCGTACACCTGCACGCCCGCGCTCTTTGCGCCCGTGGTCTTAAAGGTGATGGTCAGCGTGCCGTCCTCGTTGTCGGTGGCGGCAATGTCGCTGATTTCCAGCCCGGTCACGGCACTGCTCGACTTTCCGGCGATGACGGCGGAGTACACCGTTTCGCCGTCGGTGGCGGCAATGTCCTGCCCGGTCAGGTCGCCGAAGCCCCAGAGCTGCAGCGTTCCGTCAAAGTGCGTTGTGTAGCGGTACTGGCTGCCGCCGATGACGACCGTCAGCGCCTTGTTCGGCACGGGGTTGCCCTGTGCGTCGCGGATGGTGACGACGGTGTGCGGCGCGTCGCTTTCCGGTTCCACGCGCACGTTGCCGCGCAGGGTGATGCCGGTCAGGTCGTTCTGATTCCGCAGCACGAGACGTCCGCTTTCGACATTCAGCGACACCTGCGCGTTGTCAAGTGCAATCGGCGCGCCGTCGCTGAGCAGCGCGCAATTGCCCGTCAGCGTCGCGGAGAGTGCGCCGTTTTCGACGCGGAGGACGCTCGAAGCGCTGTTCAGCTGCACATTGCGCAGGGTTGCGCTCGCCGCCGCGCCGGAGGAGTGAATCGCGCCGTCCAGATACCCGTTCTGTCCGTTGACGATGAAGCGGCTTGCGTCGCCCGCGTCGGCATTCGGCGCATTTTCGGACAGGTTGAACGTCAGCACCTGCGCGTGAACGGTCTCAATCACGATGGTGTCCGCGTCGGCGCTGATGGAGTAGGTTGCGTCATCCGCAAGGGCGGGGAGGAGCAGCTCGCCCGCGGGGGTCATCAGCAGGGGCATCGCCGTACCGTCCAGCGTCACCTTCTGGCGCGCCAGCGGGACGGAAATGGCCCACGCCGTGTAGCCGTCGGGCGCGTCGGAGCAAATCACCACGCCGGAGAGCACCTTCGTTCCGTTCGGCAGCTGCCCCTGCACGCTTAGCAGCCCATCCACCGTGATTTTCGGCGCGCTGCCCATCAGCGGCATCTGCCCGCGGCCGTCCAGAATCGTGTCGCCGCGCACAATCAGGTCATACGGCGCGCCTCAATCAGCGTGCCCGCGCTCGTCGTGCCGTCGAGAATGACCGTCACGCCGCTTTCCATAATTTCCAGCACCGTCCCCTCGGCAATGTCGCCGGACAGCGTGTACACCGTGCCGGATTTGAGCGTGTTGCGCTCGCCGGGGGTGATGCTGCCCGCGTCGCCGCCGGGGGCCTTGGCGGTCTGGCGGAGGGTCATCGTGCCTTCCGTGACGGTCGCCGTCCACTGCATTCCCTCGCCCGGACGCTTCAGCCACAGATACAGCTTGCCGTCGGCATCGGGCGTGACAGCCCATGCGTACCTTTCGCCCTCCACGAGGACGCTCTGCACGCCGGACGCGGAGAACGCATAGCGCGCGCGTCCGTTCATTTCCGTCAAATCGGCAAAGAGGTTCGTGCCTTCGACGGAAATGTCGCCCTTGCTGTTGACCGTTCCGATCGAAATTGCGCCGCCCTCGGAGAAAATCACCGCCGCGCCGGATGCAACTTCCAGTTTTTTGATAGATGCCAGCGAATTGTCCGCCGCGCGGATGTAAACGACGGCGTTCGCTTCCACCGTCAGCGTGTCGATGGACGCGCCGCGCAGTTCCAGAATTGCCGCGCGGTTCTTCACCACGCGCACTGCCGCGCCCTTGCGGTCGCCAATCAGCGCGTACTGACCGCTGCGGTAGAACGTCACATCGGCGCGGTTGAGGTCAACAATGCGCAAATCGTTGGAGAGCGTCGCCACGCTGTAAGCGTCCTCTTCGTCCAGCAGGTAGCGCCCGTAACGGCACAACGGGTAATCCAGCCCGTTTTCGTCCTGCGAAATGTGCGCGCACCCTTCCACGTCGCACGTCGGAATTTCGGGCGTCGCGGTCGGCTCATCCGTCGGATTTTCGGGGTCGGGCGTCGCGGTCGGCTCGTCCGTCGGATTTTCGGGGTCAGGCGTCGCGGTCGGCGCTTCCGTCGGATTTTCGGGAGCAGGGGTCGCGGTCGGCGCTTCCGTCGGATTTTCGGGAGCGGGGGTCGCGGTTGGCGCTTCCGTCGGAGCGGCAGTCACCAAGGCTTCCGTCGCTGCGGGAGGATTCGACGGCTCTTCCGCCACGGAAACGCCCGTCAGCAGCATACTGCTGATGAGAAGCATTGCGCCGATGCGCTGGGTGGGTTTCAAGGTTGTTGCACCTCCTTGAAGGCTTGTCGTTAGGGTTGCAAGGGGATTTTTTTCCGATGTTGATTGCTTTTTGCCGCAAGTAGGGAAGCAGGGGAACGTGTGGGTATCCTGTGGATAAACACGCGGAAGAAGTATGAAAAAGTGCCCAACGCAATCGCGAAAAGGGGTCATGTGGCAACACCCCCTTGCGTCCCCCCAATCAACACGCGGAAGGAGCATGGAAGTGTGACCAATGCAATCGCGAAAAGGGGTCAAGGGGCGATTGCCCCTTGCAGGGTGCAGGGACAGCGTCCCTGCTGGGGTCAAGGGGCAACGCCCCTTGCGCCTCCCCCATGTAATTAGACGTTCGTCAACGCCGTTTCGTTTCCTTCTTCCGCAAAAAATTTTACAATTTGCCGTTCATGATGGCGAGAATCAGGTTGCCGTTGGAGAAAATCGGCGCGAGGGTTGACTGGGCAATCAGGTCGTTCACCATGTCCAGCGGGATGGCCGTCTGCACGAGGGGAACGAGCGTGAAGAGCACGAGGCAGACGAGCAATCCGCGGAGAAAGCCGAACGCGCCGCCCGCCAAGCCGTTGAGCTGCTTGAGGACGGGAAAGCGGAACACCGCCTTGAGCAGGTTCAGCACGATGGCGAGGACAATGTACAGCACCAAAAAGCTGACGAGAAAGCAGATGATGTTGATGCTTGCCTGCAAAATCGTCTGGCTGACGTAATCGGAGACGGTGGACAGCCCCGACGAGGCGTATACGTTGTTCTCCAGATTCACGCGCAGCAGCGTGTCCAGCGGCGCGGGCAGGTTCACCTTCTCCAGAATGCTGTTGATGCTCTGGCTGGTGAGCGTCGCGACGTTCGTGATGGCGGTTTCAAGGTCGCCGATGCGGCTGGATGCATCCGTGTAGTGCAGCAGCATGTTGAGAAAAGACTGGTTGGACTGCACGGCGGCGGCGAGCTTCGGGCTGACCCAGAAGGACGCGAGGAACGACATCAGCCCGCACCCCATGTTCAGCACGCTGGCAATGAAGCCGCGATACAGCCCGAACAGCACGGAAATGCCAATGATGCCGATGATGACGTAATCGACGATGTTCATGCGTTACCTCATGGCGCCGGGGTCTCGGTCGCTTCCGGCGGATCGAGACTGGCGATATAGTCGAAATAGGGCTGACGCGCGGCGGTGAGAATCGGGTCGTGGTCGCCGCCGAAGACGTACTGGGCGTTGATGGCTTCAATGTCCGCCTTGCGCATCGCGGGCGCGCAGTACGGGCAGAAATCCAGCTTGCTGTACGGCTCTTCGTCCAGCTGCGCATAGGTGAAGGCTTCAAACGTCACGTTGTCCTTCGTCACAGAGTAGCAGGTGTCGGCGCGATGGTAGTACGAGCCGCCGTTGGGGTTGTAGTACAGCACGGTGTCGTCGTCCGGAATCGGAATCTGCCGCCCCTGCCAGTCCTCCCAGATGACCATGCGGCCCAGATGCTTCCGGTTGTCCCACAGCCACTTCATGTTCAGCCCCTCCGTGTTGCGCAGGCGCTGAACGCGGATGCAGCCGTGGCTGGCGCGCGTGCCGAGCTTGGGTTCGTTGTAGGCGTATGACTTTGAGCCGTCGGCGCGCTTGGTGTGCGGCACTTCGTGGAGCAGGTCGCCGTCGTTGTAGCGCAGCCCCATGCCGCAGTAGAGGTTGCCGCTGGTGAATTCGCCCGTGAAGCTGCCGATGATGTACTCGCCGGAGCGCGTCTCGTTAAACGGCTGCTTCGCGTTCGCAAGTCCCGTGGAAACAAGCAGCGTCGAAATCAGGTGCCCGTCCTCGTAGATGTACAGGCGCTGCGTCAGCTTGTCCACCACTAAGCCGTACTTGTCGTTGCTGTCCCACTCCACGGTCGTCAGGGTGTTCGTTTCGACGTAGCCCTGCACCAGCAGGTTCCACGCCTTCACCGTGTTGTCCGCGAAGGAGGAGGAGTAGCACTCAATCAGCGACCAGCCGTTGTCCAGCGTCTCAATCACGCGGATGCCCTGCGTCGCGCGGGTAAGGATGCCGATGGCAGCGCTCTTGCTGTCCGGCTCTTTGCGGATGCGCACCTGCGTGCGGCCGTCGCCCTTGACCACCGTCATCGGCGCGGTCAGCATCGCCCAGACAGCCGCTTCGTCCGTGTAGTCCATCGGCGTGTTCCAGTAGGACGCGGGCGCGTCGGACGGGAATTCATACGGGCTGCCGTAGGACGGCGTGAAGGTGATGTTCGGGGTCGGCGTGGGCGAGGGTGTGGGCGAGGGCGACGGCGTGGGGGATGGCGTCGGAACTGCCGTCGGCGTAGGGG
>ERZ780223.3576-NODE-3576-length-11497-cov-2.478151_pt1 | contig 11497 bp, 10 predicted proteins | sample MGYA00511016_ERZ780223 | MGnify/ENA primary metagenome ERZ780223 (study PRJEB29588, sample SAMEA2159032) | human gut metagenome | biome: human gut; feature: human-associated habitat; material: faeces | place: Denmark | collected 2008/2010 ... | reverse complement strand
CACCAAAATTTATAAACCGTATAAATGCTTGAATGTCAAGTGTTTATGCGGTTTTTTAGTACTTACGAGAAGAAAATCAACGTGATAAAAAGTGATAAAATGTGATTGATGTCACTTTGCTATCAGAAAAAAACAATGAAATTTTATCGTCAGACATTTTAGGGTCAAACACATAAAAGCCCCCCTTATCCGTTCCGTGATACACCACTTTAGGGGTGCCGTCCTCATTTACAACTTTACTTGCTTTACTCGGGTTATTTTCCCAATCTCCAAACCAATTTTTAAAATTATCGGATTTAATCTGCACATTATCAGTATTATTTTCGACCGTGTCAAGACTACCGTTGTTTAAGCTCTTTAATGAGAATTTTCCTCGTGTTCCTCCTTTTTTCGAGTTTCTTCTACCATTCTCATATACTCTCTGAATCTCTGACTGTGTTCTTTCATTCTTCGGCACAAAGCTGTCAATTCTTCTTTTGTCAACTTTCTTTCTGTATTGCCCGTGTTCTCATTCTTTAAGTCTTTTTCTTGATTTTTCATATTTTATCCTCTCATTCTTAAATTAATAAATATCATATTTCAAGGTTAATTTTCAATTTTAAGATTGACATCTGTAAATTTTTCACGTATACTATGTATAAAGCCGTTGTTGCGAAACAGGACTCTTGGCAATCGGAGCCTTGCCTTCTGAAGTAAGACAACGGCTTTTTTATTGAAATTAATATCACAAAATAATTTTATTATCTATATTCTGCCTCAAAAATTCTTGACAATTATTTCATTATAGACTATACTATCTGTTAAGGATACAATATTTATACTACCTAATGGCGCCTTTGTTGTGCCGTTTCGTATAGATATTGTATCCTTTATTATTTAACTGAAATATATTCCGTAAGAAAAACGTGTAGAACCTATTTAAAACAAAAACAAACCGCCAAACTTAGCGGTTTGTTTTCAAATTGGTGGAGGTGAGGAGAATCGAACTCCTGTCCGAAAACATATCCACCCAAGTTTCTCCGAGTGCAGGTTATGGTCAAGATTCCCTTTGATACTACTCCACAACCAAAGTTATATCATCGGTAGTCCTTAAATCATGGAAAAGGTCAGGACATCCCTTTACTCACGTTCACCACTAAAATGATGCCTTGCCCTATGCCGTGGTACTCACAGGGGAGACAACGCCGCAATTAGGCAGCGTAAGCTAATTCTGTATCGTTAGCGTTTATATTTAAAAGTTTGAGCCGTTTTAAGTGGCACTCAACACTACTCGCTACTCGGGATTCAACATCCCCGTCGAAACCATTGCACCCCCATATTAATAACGGTTATAATTTTTTATCGACCGCTCAATATTACGTTTTGCGTCTTTCTTTGCAATATCTTCACGCTTATCATAAAGTTTTTTACCCTTTGCAACTGCCAAAGATACTTTAACCAAAGAACCTTTCAAATACACTGCAAGAGGAATTAAAGCATAACCGTCCTGCTGTATTTGGTTTGTAAGTTTCAATATTTCTTTCTTATGAAGAAGAAGTTTTCTGTCCCTAAGAGGGTCACGATTAAATATATTTCCCTGTTCAAAAGGGCTTATATTCATCTGCTTTATAAATACTTCCCCGTTTTTGATTGACGCATACGCGTCGGTAAGATTAACCTTACCCAATCTTGCAGATTTAACTTCTGTTCCGGCTAATTCTATGCCGGCCTCTATTGTTTCCAAAATAAAATACTCGTGACGTGCTTTTTTATTCTGTGCAAGAGTTTTTGTATTTTCTTTTTTATCCGCCATAGAAATTCTCCTTTCGTCAAACTGCTTTGATATTATAACATATCCTAAAACAAATTGCAAACAAAATCATATATTAAGATTTTCTCTCATTATGCAAAATGTGCTTTTTTTCGCCGACTTTATATAATTTACTCTCATACGCATTATTTTCATCGTAAACAAGCTTCGGTACAGGTGACGGCTTACCGTTTTCATCAAGCGAAACCATCGTAAAAAATGCGGTCAGTGCAATCTGTTTATTGCCTGTAATAAGGTCCTCAGACTCAACCGTCACAAAGACCTCCATTGACGAACGTCCCGCATATATGACCTGTGCCTTACACGTTACAAGCTCGCCCACAAGCACTGGCTTTTTAAAATTAAGCTCGTCAACTCGTGCGGTGACAACGTTTGTGTGGGCGTGTTTCTGTGCCGCAACCCCTGCCGCACTGTCCATCATTTTCATAATTTCACCACCATGCACATTCCCCGCCGGATTAGCCTGCATTGGCAATACAAGCTGTGCAAGTATCGAATGTGAGTGTTTCATTGTCTGTGATTCCATTATGCCGCCTCCCTACTGCACATTTTTAATTATTTTTAGCATTTTCAAGCATTTGCTTTGCGTGACTTAAAGCAAGTTCCGTAACCTCGCCGCCGTCGATTATTCTCGCAAGTTCAAGTTCTCTGCCTTCTTCGTCAAGCTCTTTTAAAGTTGTAGACGCAAGCTCGCCGTCTGTATTCTTCTGTATCAAATAATGATTATCCGCCATTGCCGTAAGCTGCGGAAGGTGTGTAATACAAATAACCTGCTTATTTTTGGCAATAACCGCAAGTTTTTTCGCAATACTCATTGCCGCCTTACCGGAAACACCGGTATCAATTTCATCGAATATCATTGTATCAACGCCGTCCGAATCAGCCAAAATCGACTTTATCGCAAGCATTATTCTTGACAATTCACCGCCCGACGCAATTTTAACAAGCGGTTTTAACGGCTCACCCGGATTTGTGCTGATTAAAAACTCAACCTTATCCATACCGTTATCGTAAAATGTACCGTCATTCTCTATACTAACCTTAAATTTGGATTTTTCCATATTAAGCTCGTGCAACGACTTTTCGATATTTTCTTCAAGAACTTTTGCGGCATTTTCACGTCTTTGCGTAAGCACATTTCCCTTTTCTTTAAGCTCTTTTGTTATATTTTTAAGTTCTTCTTTAAGTTCGTTTGTTCTCTCATCACTTAGCTTTATATCATTAAGTTCGCTTTCGGCTTTTTTCAAATATTCAAGTATTTCTTCAATACTGTTTCCGTATTTGCGTTTCAGTCTTGAAATCAAATCAAGTCGTTCTTCAATCTCGTTTAAAGTCTGCTCATCAAATTCAACCGTTTCGCCGAACTCTTTTATTTCGTGTGCCGTATCTTCAAGCGAATACATAATTTCATTTAAAGTATCATAGATCGATTTAAGTTGAGGATTTAAGTCGCTTATCTGAGAAATCTCATTCACGGCAATGCTTATACCGTCATATGCGGATTGTATTTCATCACCCTCATACAAGTTCATATACGCCTCATTGACGGACTTTGTTATCTGCTCCGCATTAGTGTATATATCACGTTGTTCTCTTAAATCGTCCTCCTCGCCTTTTTCAAGCGACGCTTTTTTTATTTCCTTAACTTGATATTCAAGCAAGTCAATTCTCTGCATTTTTTCCTGCTCGTCCATTTCAAGTGAAGAAATCTTCTTTTCTATTTCACGTTTTTTTGATAATATGTCCTTATACCGGTTTATATATTCCTCATTATCGGCATACGCGTCCAAAAACGTAATATGTCTTATCGGCGTCAAAAGTGCCTGATTATCATGCTGACCGTGAATATTAATAAGTCTGTCCGATATTTCACGAAGTATGTTAAGCGTTACAACCATTCCGTTTATTCTCGCTACGCTTTTTCCCTCTTTTGTAACTTGTCGTGTAATTATAACAGTTTCGTCCTCAACGTCAATATCGTTTTCTTCAAGAATATTTATAACACTTTTAGGTGCGTCAAAAACAGCTTGTACAACAGCCTTATCCGTACCGTATCTTACAAGCTCTTTATTTGCTCTGTCGCCCAAAATCATATTTATCGAATCTATTATAATCGACTTACCTGCACCGGTTTCACCTGTAAGCACGCTTACACCGTCATGCAAATTTATGTCAAGTTTATCTATCACCGCTACATTTCTGACAGAAAGCTGGTTTAACATACTTTGTAATACTCCTTACTGAAATAATTGAATCAATTTTTCTGCAATTTCCGCTGCCTTTTCTTCATTTCTTGCAATTATGAGCAATGTATCATCACCGGCAATAGAACCCAAGAACTCGTTACGCATAGACGCGTCAACAGACGCCGCAACAGCCGACGCCATTCCAGGATATGTTTTCACAACGATATTATTCATTGCATAATCAACGCTGATTACCGTATCGGTAATCATATTTATACGTCTGTCAAGTTCCTCCGGAATATCCTTAGAAGATGAATAAACGCTTCCGCCGTCAGGCAACGGTATTTTTATAAGTCCAAGTTCCTTAATATCTCTTGATACAGTCGCTTGTGTAACATTATACCCGCACTTATTGAGTTCACCTATAAGTTGTTCATGAGTCTTGATATTCTTCTCATGAATTATTCTGAGAATTTGACCCTGTCTTTTGTACTTCAACTCTTATCCTCCCTAATTACGATAACTTTTTAATTAATGTGTCGTAAAACGACTGTTCACCGATTTTTATTAGTTCAAAATCATATTCGGATTCGGTAATTATTACTTCGTCCGCATTTTTTATATATCCCTGAATGTCACCGTCCGCCGTAACAACCGCGTCCGCATTTCCGTATTCTCCGTCAAGCTTTATTCTTATATCCTTGTTTGACGAAAGTACCGCACTTCTGACAGACAACATATGTGCACATATCGGAGTTGCAACATACAATCTCATACAAGGGTCTACCACCGGTCCGCCGGCTGATATTGAATAACCCGTAGAGCCTGTCGGTGTTGCGATTATAAGTCCGTCGGCGGTGTATCTGTTTACCGCTACACCGTCAGTCGAAAGTTCCATATAGATAAGTTTTTCGCCCGCCACTTTCGACACCACAACGTCATTGAGCGCATGAAACGAAAATTGGATTTTATTTTCTTTTCTTATTTCCGCTTTCATCATCATTCTTTTTTCGACAGTGAAATCATCCTGCAAAAACTTTGAAATAGCGTCCTCCATATCGTCTATTTCAATCTCGGTCATAAAACCGATTTTACCGAGATTTATTCCCAATACGGGAATTTTTCTTTTTGCACATTCCGCAGCTCTCTGCAAAATAGTACCGTCACCGCCGAGAACAATAAGATATTCCGCATTGTCAAGTATCTCGCTTTCGGCAACGTAATTAACATTCAATCCAAGAACGCTGTACGCCTCATCTATATAAATTTCAGCTTTTCCGTTTAAAAATTCAACAAGTCGCTTTGTGTTTACCAGACCTATATCCTTACTGTTATTAGGTATTACCGCTATTCTTTTCATAAATGTATCACCTCACTACCCCTATTATACATATTATACACCACAAATTGCTTTTTTTCAATAGTTTTTATCGCATTGATTTATTGATTTATATTTGCATTTTTTTTCGTTCTATGGTAAAATTCCTTTAATAATTAAGTGATAAGGGGAATTTAAAATGTCAATTTCATTTCGCGGAGCAAAAAAATATAAAAAGCATAACGGATTTGATAAATCAGCCGAAATACATTCACCGCTCCCTGCACCTGTATACTTTTTTAATCTTGTTCAAAACACTGATGTTACGTTAAGTCCGCTTGTCGAAGTCGGTGATACCGTTGAAATCGGTTCAAAAATCGCCGATCTTGAAAGCTATGACGCAATGCCGTTATACAGTTCCGTATCGGGTATTGTTACATCTGTAAGCGATACGTTTATATGCGTTGAAAATAATATGAAGTACACCGCAGTACAAACTCAAAAAACGGATGATATTGATTCTCTTACCACGCGTGAAATGTTGTGGATTATTCGTGAGGCAAGTATTTGCGAAGTCAGAAACGGTATTCCGGCACACATACTTTTAGGTACTGAAAAAACCCCTGAATATATTATAGTACCTACATTTGACAGCGACCCGTATGTTTCCTCACCGCAGTTTGCCTCACTCGGAAACACCGAAAAAATCTTAAAAAGTCTTAACATTGTGATGAAAATTCTTAATACAAAAAAGGCAATTATAGCCGTTGAAAATAATACAAAAAAGATATTTTCTGATTTTAAACTAAATCTTAGATATAACGAAAATATTTCTCTCTGCTCGCTCAAAGCACGTTATCCGCAGAGCAGAGATGACATTCTTGTGAAAACGCTTACAGGCAAGGATATTGACAAAATAAATACCGTCATACTGTCACCCGAAACACTTTGCAACATCTATGACGCACTTACACTCCAAAAGCCTGTTACGGAAAAAATTATAACGGTTTCAGGCGACGATATTCTTCCGCCGAATAATTACAAAGTGCCGATAGGCTTGCCTGTTTCGTCACTTCTTCACGACAGCGGATATACTTCTCCCGAAACGGTTATAGTCGGCGGTATCGTTGACGGTCGTCAAATCACCGACCTTGACGAGCCGATAACATCAAGTACAAATTCAATCATTGCATTCAATGACAAATCGAACATTCCAAAATACAGAAAAGAACTTATCTAATCAGATAAGTTCTTTTTCTTTTAAAACTTTATAAAGCAATTCACATGAACATTCAACAAAATTCTGAATATCTTCTTTTTGTGTATATTCAAATTTCCTGTCCGTATTTGAACTGTAGCTTTCGTAATAATCAACAATAAACTTAACCTGTTTTGTAAGCTGATTATGCTCGTAATACGGCAGATAATCTTTTATTTCACCCGCATTTTTCAGTATATCAAAAGTCGGATGATATGTAAGACTTCTTAAATGCCATACGTCAATATCATTCCAATCCTTTTTTATAACCTTTAAAAATTCGGGGTTTTTCTTATATTCCTCCGCATATTTAACCCTTGTCGGCATATACATCGTAACCGACCACATTATATCCGTCAGCAAATGCACATAATACCCAAGGTAAAACCAATAATCGGCGTTTGATTTATCGTTTAGATATTCCTTTTGGAAGTCATTATATCGGCAATCACGTTTCATACCGCTCGGTGACCAATGAGTTATTTTAGGTGGCGGTGTGAACTCACCAAAACTGTCCTTGACCCCGTATCCGCAGTCAGGCGCAACACTGCCTATAACAAACTCTCTATGATATTTTTTAGCTATCAGATTATCAATAAAACACCTTGCCACTCTTAAATGAACTCCCCAAGTTGCCAATATAATACACCTCCGATTACCACTGAGCTATTGCTATATTATACAAAAGTTTAACGCTGTTTTCTATGTCACTCACGCTTGCCATTTCGGACGGTGAATGTACATATCTTGTCGGTACGGAAATACCGCCCGTCTTAATTCCTGCTCTTGTAAGATGAATTGCACCTGCGTCTGTACCGCCGTCCGTCATAATTTCAAGCTGATACGGAATTTTGTTTTTCTTAGCAGTTTCAATCATCATTGTGCGAACATCGGCATCACACATAATCGAACGGTCCATAACCTTTATAGCCGTACCCTTACCGAGTTCAATCGCCATAATCGGTGCGGACGGTGTATCGCCCGTATCGGTAACGTCAACCGCTACCGCAATATCTGGATTGATTGCAAAAGCTGCCGTTTTCGCTCCGCGAAGTCCCACTTCTTCTTGAGTTGTAAACACGAAATACAAGTCGTTTTCACAATCTTTTATTTCACTCAAAGCCTGCATTAAAATTGCACAGCCGACTCTGTTGTCAAGAGCCTTTGAAACAACCTTATCGCCACACTTCACAAATCCGCCGACAAATGACGCGGTATCACCGATTGAAACTATTTTTTCAGCCTCTTTCTTATCTGCCGCACCCAAATCAACGTATAATTTGCTTATAGCCGGTTTATCTTTAAAGCTTTCTTCCTCTGCACCGATTACGCCCTCAACGCCGTTTGCAAAACGCACACGAAGATTTACAAGATTTCTCAAATTAAGTCCGCCGACTGACGAAAAACGCACAAAGCCTTTATCGTCAATATCGGTTACAATTATACCAATCTCGTCCATATGTGCCGCGAACATAATCTTTTTGCCGCTGCCTTTTTTATGAGCAATAAGATTACCCATTGCATCAACCGAAAGTTCGTCACAATACTTTTTTACATTATCGGAAATAAACTTTCTGATTTCATTTTCCGAGCCCGAAACACTGTTTATTTGTGTTGCTTTTTCCAATACATTTAAAATATCCATTATATCATTTCTCCGATTTTATTTAAAAATAATCTGATATACTCCGTCATACTGTTAATATCATCAAGTGACATTACGGAAACAGGCGAATGAGAATATCTGCAAGGAACAGACGAACTCAGGCATATCGCACCGTCCGCTCCGCTCTGCATTGCACCGCCGTCACTTGTCTGTGGCATTAAAACCTGAGGCTGCACCTTTATTTTCGCCTTTTTAGCGGCTTTAATCATTTTTTCGGTTATTTCTTTATCCGAAATTATTGTTCTGTCTGCAAAATTAACAACCACACCGTCACCGAGTTTTACACCTGCATTACTTTCACAACCGTACATATCGGCTGTTTCGGCAGATGAAACCGACAATATAACATCGGCATTTATTCTGTGCGATACGATTTTCGCGCCTCTTGCACCGACTTCACTCTGTACCAAAAAGCACATATATGTGTCGTATTTATATTCTTTCTCAACCGCATTTATAAGCGAGGTACAAATACCGCTCCTGTCAAGTGCTTTGCCTTTGACGTTACTGCCAATTTGCATAAATTCAGTGTCAAAAGTCACATAATCGCCGAGTTTAACGTACTTTTCCGCATCCTCTTTGTCCTTTGCACCGATGTCAATAAACAGCTTTGAAGCTGCCACAACATTTTCACGTTCGGACTTTGTCTGCAAGTGTATCGCTTTCATACCGATAACACCCTTGATTTTATCAGCACCGATTACAACCTTTTTTGAAATAATTTTTCGCGGGTCAATATTGCCTACCGCCTTAAATTTCAAATAACCCTTTTCGGTTACTCCGCTTATGATAAAACCAGGTTCGTCCATATTAACCGCAACTGCGATTTTTTTACCGCTGTCACTGCCTTTTTTATATGCAATAACATTACCCATTGTATCAACGATAATATCGTCAACATTATCTTTAATTTCCGCAATTAGCAAATTTCGTATATCATTTTCATTTCCGCTTACGGCATTTATTTCAGACATTTTTTTCAGAAGTTCAGCCATTGTAATTCTCCCCTCTGTTCTTTTATAAATTCAGTCAGCAGATTAACTGTCGCTTTAACATCTGAAACTGCCAAAGTTTCAACTGATGTGTGCATATATTTAAGCGGTATTGATATAAGTGCCGTCGGCACACCGTCACACGCAACTTGTATCTCCCAAGCGTCCGTACCTGTATTGCCGCCGTCAACGTCCGTGCTTACCTTTATTCCGTGACGTTTTGATACCGCAAAAAGTTCATTGGTAAGTTTTGGGTGAAGATTAGGACCTACCGAAAGAACAGTACCCGTTCCGACTTCAAACGCATTATCCGAATTGTCAGGCGTTATACCGTGACACACGTCAATCGCAACCGCCATATCAGGATTAATGCCGTATGCAGTGGTTTTACCGCCTCTGCAGCCGACTTCCTCCTGCACTGCCGCGACGGCGTACACATCAATGTCAATATCCAAATCTTTGATATTTTTCATAACACGCATTATAGCCGCAACGCTTGCTCTGTCGTCAAGCGATTTACCGCTGAATTGCTTTTTGCCGAGTCTGCCTACAGACTGTGCAAGAGTTATACTGTCGCCGACTGCTGCAAGTTCTTTAACTTTTTCGGCACTCAAACCTGTATCAACCGCCAATTCTTTTAATTTGGCTGTCTTTCCTTGCTCCAGTAAGTAATTCGGCTTTATGCCTATTACTCCCCACAAATCTTCTTTGCCGTGTACAGTCACTTCGGTTGACGGAAGTGTTCTTTCGTCAACACCGCCGACATTCGCGAATGTCAAATATCCCTCATCCGTAATTGATGTGACAATCAATCCTATTTCGTCACAATGTGCCTCAATCATCAATTTAGGTGCGTTAGGTTTATTACTGCGTTTTACCGCAATCACACTGCCTAAAGAATCGATTTTTACATCATCACAATACTTTTTAAACATATCGGCAATTTGGTCTGTCAAACGATATTCAAATCCCGATATACCACGCATATCACTTAATTTTCTTATAAGTTTTCTCATATTAATTCAACTCGTTTACTATTTTCTTGAATAGATTTCCTCTTTCTTCAAAGTTTCTGAACATATCAAAACTTGTACTTGCCGGTGACAGAAGAACAACGTCACCGTCATGTGCCTTACTTCTTGCTGTATTAACTGCATCCTCATAAGACGTTGCACGAATTACCTCTATATCTTTACCGTTTCCGGTCTTATTTATTTCAGCGTCAAGCGCCTCTTGAATTTTATCCGATGTTGCACCGATTAATATAAGCACCTTAACGTGTTCGGCAAGTGCAGGTCCTATTTCGTCATAAGGAATGCCCTTATCCTTACCGCCGGCTATCATTATAACCTTATTAGGAAATACTCTTAGAGTGTTTATCGTTCTGTTAGGGCTTGAATCTATTGAGCTGTTATAATACTTAACTCCGTCAAGTGTTCTTACAAGCTCAATTCTGTGTTCCACACCGCCGAAAGTTTTTGCAACGTTCACTATAACTTCCTTGCTCACCAAACCGCTTACTGCGGCAATAGCAGCCATATAATTTTCGACATTGTGCATACCCGGTATTTTAATGTCCTTGATATTAAGTATTTCTACTATACCTCTTTTTATAATATTTCCGTCAAGATATACGTCAGCCATACCGTTTCTTGAGAAATACTTGACCGCACCGTTTGCACTCTTGCCTATATCTGCCGTAACTTGATTATCTGCATTTACGATAAGCGTATCGCCTTCATTCTGATAAAGCATTATATTTTTCTTTGCGTCGATATATTCCTTGTAATCTTTGTGCATATCAAGGTGGTTCGGACTTATGTTTGTGATAACCGCAATTTCAGGTGATTTTCTCATTGTATGAAGTTGGAATGAAGAAAGTTCAAGAATTACCCAGTCGTTTTCTTTCATTTTCTCGGTATCAGTCAAAAGCGGATTTCCGATATTTCCGCCGAGCCATGTTTTGTATCCTGCATCAGTCATCATTTTATGGATAAGCGTCGTTGTTGTTGTCTTACCGTCACTGCCTGTAACGGCAATTATATGTGACGGACACACTTCAAAAAACACTTCCATTTCACTTGTTACGATACTTCCGTTTTCCTTAGCTTTTAAAAGTTCAGGTACGTCATATCTCATTCCCGGAGTTTTAAATATCATATCACCCGAAAGATTGTTAAGATAACCGTCACCAAGATTGAACTTTACGCCCAACTTCTCAAGTTCGGTATAATTCTCCCCCAAATCTTCTGCACTTCTTCTGTCAC
>ERZ780223.3564-NODE-3564-length-11544-cov-7.500914_pt1 | contig 11544 bp, 10 predicted proteins | sample MGYA00511016_ERZ780223 | MGnify/ENA primary metagenome ERZ780223 (study PRJEB29588, sample SAMEA2159032) | human gut metagenome | biome: human gut; feature: human-associated habitat; material: faeces | place: Denmark | collected 2008/2010 ... | reverse complement strand
CATCATCTTATTGCTGTCATTCGGGGAAATGGAAAAAATGGTCTGACGGATCGCCTCTTTTAAGGTAAACTGGGTCAGACTGATGTGCTGGTCACGTTCAATATACGGAAGATAGGAAAATTCCTCGCCGTCACGGCCCTGAATATTGAATACTGCATTCTCACATTCAATGACCGTATTAAAATGATTATCAGAAGTAATCGATACGGGCGTATCGCCATCTGGAAGTTTTCTGATAATTTCAGAAAAAAGCTTTGCTTCCAGTGCAATTTTACCGCGTTCGAGGATGGAACCTTCTACTTTTGTCTCAATTCCCAGTTCCATATCATTTCCGGTCAGCTTGATCTCGCCTGCATCGGCATCAATGAGAATACATTCGAGGATTGACATGGTCGTTCTGGAAGGAATCGCTTTGGATACAATATTAATTCCATTTAAGAGAGCATCTTTCTTGAATTCGAGCTTCATGTTGATAACTTCCTTTCTGTCGGTTCAAAGTCTTTTTAAAGATATATAAAATAAAATTCCGTCGTAATCGTAGTAGGGGATGTGGATTTGTGTAAAAGTCTGTCCAGTCCATAAAATATAAGGATTTCGTGGCGTGAATAAGGATGTTGAAAACTCCATGAAATCTTCTGGATGAACATGAGGTTATCCACATGTGAAAAATGGAGGTAAATTGTCCTGAAAATCATCCACAGGCTGCCCACAGAAAATCCACTGCTTTTCCACAGAAAAATGTGAATAAGTGGGGAGGCAGGCGAATCCATGTTTTATGTCAACCAAATACTATTGCGGACTGATTTTTTTCTTCAGGATATCAATGGTATTCTGGAGAGATGGATTTTTTTCCAGATCTGCACTGATAGTTTTGATACCATGCAGGATGGTAGTGTGGTCACGGCCGCCCAGTGCTTTGCCGATATTCTGCAGGCCGGTTTCGGTCATGGTGCGGCACAGATACATGACGATCTGGCGCGGGTAAACGATTTCCTTGCTGCGCTTGGCTGACATGATGTCTAATGGGGTCAGGTTAAAATGATCGGCAACGATCTGGATGATGAATTCCGGGGTAACTTCCTGTTTGTCGCCCGGCGCAATGATGTCTTTCAGTGCTTTTTCAGCCAGTTCAATGTCAATTTCACGGTTTTTCTCCAGCTTGGAAAGGGCAACGATCTTGGTGAGTGCGCCCTCCAGCTCACGGATATTGGACTTGATGTTGGTGGCAATGTACTTGATTACTTCGTTATCTATATTGTAACCTTCCATTTCCTCTTTTTTGCGGAGGATGGCCATTCGGGTTTCGTAGTCCGGGGACTGGATATCTACGGTCAGACCCCATTCGAAACGGGAGCGCAGCCGTTCTTCCAGTGTTTCAATCTCTTTCGGCGGTTTATCGGACGAAATAATGATCTGTTTTTTGGCTTCGTGAAGTGCATTGAAGGTGTGGAAAAATTCTTCCTGGGTACTTTCCTTGCCGATGATGAACTGGATATCATCGATTAGAAGCACATCGTTATTGCGGTATTTCTCACGGAATTCCGTGGTGGAAATGTTGTTTTTATTACGGATCGCATCAATCAGCTCGTTGGTAAACTTCTCAGAAGTTACGTAAAGGATCTTGGCCTTTGGGTTATTCTTGAGGATGAAGTTTGCAATGGAGTGCATCAGATGTGTTTTTCCAAGACCTACGCCTCCGTAAATAAAAAGGGGGTTATAAATTTCCCCCGGAGACTCGGCAACGGCCAGGGATGCAGCGTGTGCCAGGTTGTTATTTGCGCCGACCACGAAGGTATCGAAGGTGTACTTCGGATTTAAATTGGCATTCTGTAAGGTGGCCGGACTGACTGCAGAGGCTGTGTTCCGGATGAGTTGGTTTGCTGCAGCCGGCTCAGGAACAATGTCTTCTTCTACAAGGAACTGGACGGAGTCGCATTTGATGCCGGTAACTTCCGCAATGGATACCATGAGCATGGTGCTGTATTTCTTCTTAATATATCCGAGAAAATTGGCATCCGGAACAATGATCTTTACGATATTTCCCGGCTGTTCCAGGGCATAAACTTCCAGAGGAAGAAGCCAGGTGTCAAAGGAGACATCGGAGATGTCATATTCTTCTTTTAAATATTTTAGTATTTCATTCCATTTTTCTTTCAGTGTTTCTAACATTCTTTCAGTCTCCTGTATTTCATCAATCTATAGGAACGGATCCGTATCTTTCCAGTCACAGTCTATCCACAGTTCATGTGGAAAAAATGAGGCTGTTTGTGGATACGCAAAAGTATCCAATCTAGAAACATTGTATACCATAAACCGCTGATTTTCAATGAAAACCGAAAAATCTTAGCTGTTTTGTGAAAATTATCAACAGACTTATCCACAACTTATCCACAATTTGGGGATAACTTTAGGGATAACTTTTTGTGGATAAACCGGTTGTCAATAATAACCTGATTAAACACAAAATAATGGGTGCTGTAATGAAAAAAAGCTTGACTTTATTTGTGAAAATGAATAAAATGAAAACGATGTTTTAATTATAGTATGATATGCTTACCTGATTATGCCATATCATTATCAAAAAGGAGGTGTACGAGAATATGAAGCAGACATTCCATCCAAAGAAGAGACAGAGAAACAAGGTTCACGGTTTCAGAGCAAGAATGAGCACAGCAAACGGCAGAAAGGTTTTATCTGCAAGAAGAGCTAAGGGAAGAAAGAGCTTAACAGTATAGGCCGCAGGTGTGTGGCCTTTTTTTCTATGAAAAATCATAGGAGGAAGTTAGAAGCATGAGCAGTTATGAGACTTTGAAAAAAAACATCGATTTTCAAAAGGTATATAAGAGTGGTAAGTCTTATGCCAATAAATATCTGGTCATGTATGTTTTGGAGAATGGAACGGATATTACCAGAATAGGTATATCTGTGAGTAAGAAGGTCGGGAATAGTATTGTCCGGCATCGTCTCACGAGGCTTATAAGAGAAGCGTGCAGACTCAATTACAATAGTATACGGACAGGTTATGACATTGTGATTATTTCAAGAGCAGCACATAAGGGCAAGGGCTTTGCAGATACGCAGAGTGCACTTATTCATATATGTAAGCTGCATGGAATTTATCGAGGTGAATGATTGTAAATGAAAAAGCTGCTGATAGCGATGGTAAGATTTTACAGAAGGTTTTTGTCGCCAATGAAAAAATATCCAACCTGTATATACACTCCAACCTGTTCTCAGTATGCCATAGAGGCTATTGAGAAATATGGCGCCCTTAAGGGGAGCTATCTGACAACAAAGAGAATACTTCGGTGTAACCCTTTTGCAAAGGGAGGGTATGACCCTGTACCATAACATTAGTTGGACCTATGGTCCAACTATTAATAATTTGAACCGATGGTTCAAATTATGGTGGAACCGATGGTTCAAATTATGGTGGAACCTACGGTTCAAATTATGATGGAACCTACGGTTCAAATTATGATGGAACCTACGGTTCAAATTATGATGGAATCTACGGTTGAAATTATGATGGAACCTACGGTTGAAATTATGATGGAACCTGCGGTTCAAATTATGATGGAACCTACGGTTGAAATTATGATGGAACCTACGGTTGAAATTATGATGGAACCGATGGTTCAGATTATAGTGGAATCGGTGGTTGAAATTATGGTGCAACTGATGGTTCGGATTATGATGGAACTGATGGTTCAGGTTATGGTAAGAATATGGTTATGATTTTAGAAGGTCTCTGGTCTTTCTAAATATAATGGGTTATTTTCATCGAGTATGATAATGACCGGGAAGGAATAGGAATAACAATGATTTTATTAAGAGTGCCTATTCTTGGTGATATTATCGATTTTATCGCCTTGTTAATGGGCTATATTATGCAGGCGTTGTTCTTTATCACCGGTGGTTTTAACATCGGATTATGTATTATTCTGTTTACAATTATTGTAAGGCTTATAATGATGCCTATGACAATAAAGCAGCAGAGATTCTCCAAGCTGTCAGCTATGATGCAGCCTGAGATTGCGGCGATTCAGAATAAATATAAGGGTAAAAACGATACTGCGTCCATACAGAAAATGCAGCTTGAGACGAAGGCTGTCTACGAGAAGTATGGAACATCTCCTACAGGCGGATGCCTTCAGATGTTTATACAGCTTCCTATTTTCTACGGAATTTTCGCGGTAGTTCGTGATATTCCATATTATGTTCCTAGAGTAAAGGCGTTATTTGAGCCTGTAATCAGTGCGATAACAGGTGTAACGAATTACAATCAGGTACTTATTGACAGTGGACTTACCACAGCAGCTTATGATACAGAGGATGCACTTCTTAGATTCTTAAATGCATTTTCTTCAGAACAGTGGGAGACACTTAAGAATGCTTTTACAAGCTATGGAAACGGAATTTCCGATACGATAGCACAGCAGTCTGAGAAGATTTTACATGTAAACAATTTCTTCGGAATTAACTTAGCGACAGCACCGGGCTTTAAGCTCAGCCTTGCACTTTTAATTCCTCTTTTAGCTGGTCTTACACAGTGGCTTTCCGTAAAGCTCATGCAGTCGAAGAACCCTGTGAATAATGATGACGAGAACAACACGGCAGCACAGTCAATGAAGATGATGAACACAATGATGCCTGTTATTTCGGCTGTGTTCTGTGTTTCCATGCCTAGCGGTCTTGGACTTTACTGGATTATGGGTAGTGTTGTGCAGTGTATACAGCAGATTTTTATTAACAAGTACATGGACAAGGTTGATGTGGAAAAGCTCATTGCCAAGAACATGGATAAGGTTAATAAGAAGAGGGCTAAGAAGGGACTTCCTCCTAAAAAGGTTGATACCTCAGCGGTAACCAATTATGAGGAGGCTGTACAGAGAAAAGAGGACGAGGTTGCCAGAAGAGGCGAGCGCGCCAAGGAAATCAAAGAATCTACAGAATATTACAACCAGAACGCGAAGCCGGGTTCACTTGCGGCAAAGGCGAATATGGTTAAGATGTACAATGAGAAAAATTCAAAGAATTAGTATTGGAGGAAAAATATCATGGAGTATATAGAGATTACCGGCAAAACGGTAGACGAAGCCATTACTAATGCGACTATTAAGCTTTCTGTGACAAGCGATAAGCTTGAGTATGAGGTAGTTGACAAGGGAAGCAACGGATTTTTGGGAATCAACAGACGTCCTGCAGTGATTAAAGTTCGCATAGCTGATGCACAGGATGAATTTGAGCAGGTGGTCAAAGAGGCAGTAGCGGCTCCTAAGCAGGAGAGCAAGCCTTTTAAGAAGCCTGAAGTTAAAAAAGTGGATACTCAGGCACCTAAGAATGAATTTAAAAGAACTTCAGAGAATGTTAAGCCTGTCAATACTGAGAAGCCGTTACAGGTTAAGAGCACTCCTGTCCAGAAGCCGGAAGAGAATATGGACAAGACTTCAAAGAGACCGGTTGCAGGTGATAATATGGAACCGGCAATTAAGAAGTTCCTTGGCGATGTTTTAAAGGCAATGGATATGGAAGCTGAGGTTAAGGTCGTTATTGATGAGAACGAAGGCTCGGTTGATATAGAGCTTGTAGGCGAGAACATGGGAGTTCTTATCGGTAAGAGAGGTCAGACACTTGACTCATTACAGTATCTTGTAAGCCTTGTGGCTAACAAGGAAGCAGACGGATATTTTCGCGTGAAGTTAGATGCCGAAAATTATCGTGCAAGAAGAAAGGAGACACTCGAGTCTCTTGCAAAGAATATTGCATACAAGGTTAAGAGAACCAGAAAGCCTGTTTCTCTTGAGCCGATGAATCCGTATGAGAGAAGAATCATACATTCAGCACTTCAGAATGACAAGTATGTATCAACAAGAAGCGAGGGCGAGGAGCCTTTCCGCCATGTAGTTGTATATTTGAAGAGAAATGCGTAAATTATCCTTGCATTCAACTTAAAAGTAACATATTATCAAGATGTGTGCGTATGCGAATATGTGCACATCTTTTTAAGTTATATAGAAATGAGGATAAGTATGGAGAGTCGTGAAACAATCGCTGCGATTGCGACAGGTATGGGTAATGCCGGAATTGGCATTGTGAGAATAAGCGGTGATGCTGCAATTACGGTTGCAGACAGGGTTTTTAAGGGAAAAAGTAATAAAAAATTATCGGAATCAAGGAGCCACATGGCTCATTATGGACATATATATGACGGTGAGGAGCTTATTGATGAGGTTCTTGTGCTGGTTATGAAGGAGCCTAACACATACACGCGCGAGAATGTGGTGGAGATTGACTGCCATGGAGGTGCGTATGTGACCAGAAGGATTCTTGAGCTTGTCTTAAGAAATGGTGCAAGACCGGCAGAACCGGGAGAGTTTACGAAGAGAGCGTTCCTGAACGGAAGGATTGACCTTGCACAGGCGGAGGCGGTTATTGACGTTATAAACGCAAAAAATAATTACGCGTTAAAAAGCTCTGTGAACATGCTAAACGGAAAGTTATCCACAGAGATTAAAAAAATCAGGGAAGAGCTTATATACAATATAGCCTTTATTGAGGCGGCTTTGGACGATCCTGAGCACATTAGTCTGGATAACTATGTGGATAAGTTGGATAACTATGTGGATAAGTGGATAAACGCTGTGGATAAGTTGTTGAAAAGTGTTGACAACGGTAAGATATTTACTGAGGGTGTGAGGACAGTCATACTGGGTAAGCCCAATGCCGGAAAATCCAGCCTTTTAAACACTCTTTTAGGCGAGGAAAGAGCGATAGTTACGGACATTGCGGGGACTACGAGGGATACTCTTGAGGAGCAGATTAACCTGCATGGAATCATACTGAAGCTCATCGATACGGCGGGCATAAGACAGACTGAGGATATTGTGGAAAAGCTTGGTGTGGATAAGTCGAGAAGATTTGCCAGAGAGGCAGATTTGATTATATATGTTGTGGATGGCTCCACCGGGCTTGATGACAATGACATGGATATCATATCCATGATTAACGAAGGTATTCAGGGAAAGGTAATAGTTCTTCTGAATAAATCCGACCTTCAGACTAAGACAACACAGGAGGACATAAAGGGATTTATTGATTGTCCGGTTATAAGTATTTCTGCTAAGGAGCAGTCCGGAATTGAAGAGCTTGAGAAAAAGCTTGAAGAGATGTTCCTAGGAGGAGAGATTTCCTATAACGATGAGATCATGATTACGCGCGCAAGGCAGAAGGACGCACTGCAGCAGGCTAAGGAGAGCTTTCTGCTTGTCAAGGACGGAGCAGCTATGTCGGTTCCTGAGGATTTGTTGACGATTGACCTTATGAATGCTTATGAGGAGCTTGGAAAGGTTATCGGTGAGTCGGTTGAGGAAGACCTTGTGAATGAGATTTTTGGCAAGTTCTGTATGGGAAAATAAGAAATATTATAGAAAAGAGAGGCTGTGCGTTGCCGCATGGATGAAAGTTTGAAAAAACATTTTCAAACTACTTATTGGTGGCAGTACTGCAGGCAATGCCTGCAGTATGCAGAGGTATAAGTTTGAAAAAAACATTTTCAAACTACTTATTGGTGGCAGTACTGCAAGCGGTGCTTGCAGTATGCAGGGGGATAAAAAATGGAAAATTATCTTGAGGAAAATTATGATGTTGTAGTTGTAGGCGCCGGACATGCAGGATGCGAGGCAGCACTTGCCTGTGCCAGGCTGGGGCTTGAGACGATCATGTTCACGGTGAGCGTTGAGAGCATTGCAATGATGCCTTGTAATCCCAATATTGGCGGAAGCTCCAAGGGACATCTTGTTAGAGAGCTTGATGCATTGGGCGGAGAGATGGGCAAAAATATTGACAAAACATTCATCCAGTCTAAGATGCTTAACAGCTCCAAGGGACCGGCAGTTCACTCCCTGCGTGCGCAGGCTGACAAGTCGGAGTACAGCAGGCAGATGAGAAGAACTATTGAGAATACGGAGCACCTTACCGTCCGTCAGGCGGAGGTAGCGGATATTCTCACGGACGATGACAAGAATGTTACAGGTGTAAAGACATATTCCGGAGCTGTATACCACTGCCGCGCAGTTGTGCTTTGTACAGGAACATATCTCAAGGCGAGGTGCATATACGGCGATGTGAGCAGCTATACAGGTCCTAATGGACTTCAGGCTGCCAATCACCTTACCGATGCCCTAAAGAGGCTTGGAATCGAAGTGAGACGCTTTAAGACGGGTACACCGGCGCGTGTGGACAAGCGCTCAATCGATTTTTCAAAGATGGAGGAGCAGTTCGGTGATAAGCACATTGTTCCGTTTTCATTCACAACCAACCCGGACGATATACAGAAGGAGCAGGTATCGTGCTACCTTACATATACGAATGAGAAAACCCACAAGATTATAAGGGATAATCTCGACCGCTCCCCATTGTATTCGGGAAAGATAGAGGGCACAGGTCCTCGCTATTGTCCATCCATAGAGGACAAGGTTGTAAGATTTGCGGATAAGGACAGACATCAGGTCTTTGTTGAGCCGGAGGGCAATTATACCAACGAAATGTATCTTGGCGGAATGTCAAGCTCGCTCCCGGAGGATGTACAGTATGCCATGTACCGCACTGTTCCGGGACTTGAGAATGTAAAGATTGTAAGAAACGCGTATGCGATAGAGTATGACTGTATCAATGCTGTGGAGCTTAAGTCCTCACTTGAGTTCAAGAATGTCCACGGACTTTTTTCAGGTGGACAGATAAACGGAAGCTCAGGCTATGAGGAGGCTGCGGTGCAGGGACTTATAGCCGGAATCAACGCAGCAATGAAGCTTCTTGGAAGGGAGCCTTTGATTCTTGACCGTTCGGAGGCCTATATAGGAGTGCTGATAGATGACCTTGTCACCAAGGAAAGCCATGAGCCTTACAGAATGATGACCTCAAGGGCAGAGTACAGGCTGCTTTTAAGACAGGATAATGCGGACTTAAGACTGTCGGCAAAGGGACATGAGATTGGACTTATTTCCGATGAGCGAATGGAAAAGGTTGAGGAAAAGAGAAGAGCGATAGCTGAGGAGATAAAGCGCCTTAGCAGCGTTATGATAGGTGGAACAAACGAAGTGTGCAATTTCCTCGCAAGACACAACAGCACTGCGCTCAACAACGGTGTATCGCTTGCAGACCTCATAAAGCGCCCTGAGCTTGATTATGAGACAATTGCGGAGCTTGATAAGGACAGAAAGCCTCTTCCCTGGGATGTCATCGAGCAGGTTAATATAAATATAAAGTATCAGGGATATATTGAGAGGGAGCTAAGACAGGTTGAGCACTTTAAGAAGCTTGAGAAGAAGCTGATACCTGATAATATAGATTATGATGAGGTTGGAAGCCTGAGACTTGAGGCAAGACAGAAGCTTAAGAGCTTTAGACCACGTTCTATCGGACAGGCCTCACGAATCTCCGGCGTGTCACCGGCGGATGTTACAGTGCTGTTAGTGTACCTTGAGAGCAGAAGATAGCATGGCAGAAAATATCATTTAGAGATAACATATAAAAAGAGTTAGGAGAGTGTTGATGGCAGATTTTTTAAGAGATAGTCTGGAAAAAATTGGTTATAATGCGACTGATTTGCAGTGTGAGCAGCTTAACAGCTTCCATAAGCTTCTGTGTGAGTGGAATGAATTTATGAACCTTACAGGTATTACTGAATATGATGAGGTTGTTATTAAACATTTTGTGGACAGTCTTGCGGTAAATTGTGTATATTCCTTCAAAAAAACAGACAGGGTTGTGGATATCGGTACGGGAGCGGGCTTTCCAGGCATACCGTTAAAGATAATGTATCCGGATACTGATTTTACTCTTTTAGATTCGCTCAACAAGAGAATCAAGTTCTTAGACGAGGTCATCAGGCAGACCTCCCTAAAAAGCATTGAGACTCTCCATGGAAGAGCGGAGGACTACGCGAAAAACAGGGATTATCGTGAGAAATTCGATGTGTGCGTATCGCGCGCAGTGGCGAATCTGTCAACCTTGAGTGAGTACTGCCTTCCTTATGTCAAGGTCGGAGGCTGTTTTATAGCATATAAGGCGGGACAGCTTGATGAGGAGCTTAAATCCGCTGAAAGAGCTGTGGAGCTGTTAGGCGGGGAGATAGCGGATGTGCACAGGCTTACATTGCCGGATACGGATATAGACAGGACATTTGTTGTAATAAAAAAGACGGCAGCCACCTCTAAGAAATATCCAAGAAAGGCGGGACTGCCGGCGAAGGAGCCGCTGCAGTAGGCTGATAGAGTATAGCAATGAGAATTATGATTAGTAATTTCTGTATTGAATAACAATGAGCCGGATACACCGCAATTTATAAATTGTGGTGTATCCGGCTCATAATATTCTGTTTTTAAATATTTAATTGAAGAAGCTGTTGAGTATTCTGGCAAGCTTGTCAGGACATTCAAGCTGTGGGGCGCTGATATCTTCGAGAATGACGGAGGATATATTTTCCTTGTCGATATCAAAGGCCGGCAGTGCTTTTTTTGCCTGCCTGTCGGCGGAGCCGGTTACAATGAGTATAGGTGTTGACAGCTTAGACAGCATACGGGCAATATCTGAGTTTAAAAGGTTGCCATGTATGCTTGCCAGCAGAAAACGTCCGTAATAGCCGCCGGTGTGAGCTGCCTCGTACATGGAATCGGCAAGCTCATTCTTCTGTGCCACTTCAAGTCCGGATACCTTGGACAGCCTGTCCATTATGGCAGCGCGGTTGTATTTAAGATTGTACATAAATGAACCGATAACAGGAGTGTTATATACAGCACGGATACATTTTGCAAATACAGGCTTGGTAGAAGGATTACAGTAGGTAGTCTCCATAGCCTGCGGATTGATAAAGGATAAACCGGAATAGAGCTTAGGTGCTGTCAATGCCGCACAGATAAGTATTGCAGAGGATGTAGATATCGCAGCGGCATGTATACCCGTAGCAGTGTCATGGTGTCTTAGGATTCTGTTTTTCACAAAATCGTTGACTGCAAGGGCGTACATATAGATGGAATAATCAATGGTGCTCTTGTCCGAAAAACCGCAGCCCGGTAGGTCTATGACGTATACGGAATGGGATTTGCCAAGCTCTGTTGCTGCAGCTATCCACTCGGACATGTTGGCTGACGGTTCAAGGGTGTGCAGCAGGAGAACAGGGCTGCCGCTTCCATAATGCTTATAGTATATATCACCGAAACGTCCTGTGTACACGCGGCATTCTTCACGATGATTGTGGTTGCCGGAGGTTGCCTTATTATATTCATAGGTGTTGTAGACAGCCATGCACCCAAGTGCCAGGGCAGTCATTTTCAGAAAGGGATGTTTATTTTTGTTGTGACTCATACGAACCTCATTTCTGAGCGATTTTAATTGAAGCTGTGCCGTCGAAGCAATCTGCTTTCGCTCAGAGGCAGATTGCTTATGTTTGAAACATACTTTATATACAGTATAGTATAATACAAATTAACTGACAAGCATGTTTTTTTTATTATAAGCTTTTCAAAAAGCAAATTATAGTATATA
>ERZ780223.3563-NODE-3563-length-11545-cov-2.728547_pt1 | contig 11545 bp, 10 predicted proteins | sample MGYA00511016_ERZ780223 | MGnify/ENA primary metagenome ERZ780223 (study PRJEB29588, sample SAMEA2159032) | human gut metagenome | biome: human gut; feature: human-associated habitat; material: faeces | place: Denmark | collected 2008/2010 ... | reverse complement strand
CCGCTGCCACAGCTTATTTTAAATGCACCGGCATTGGCAGCAGGATATTTTGTAAAATGGTGTTTCTTTATGAAGATCGGCTTTGGAAAGGATTATGTCGATGGATTAAAGGAAGGAATCTCAACTAGAAACAAATGTAAAAAGGTATTTTTTAGAGGAAGAGATATACGAAACTATTGGCAGATACAAAAGGAACTGTGGGAAAATACAATTACGTATATTATAGAGCTGGCAAAGCGAAAGCTATAAGCAGAATAGTTACGTTTTTCTTACAATTTCAAAATACAGGAAATTTGGGGTTGTACTTTTGGCAATTTTCAAGTATGATAGGTACGGCTTTTGACAGTTTTTCTTTATCAAAGGCTTACATGCTGCTTAAAAAGCAGTTCCTGAAAGGGTTTTTATGAATACAGGAAAACAACAAACCTATACGGCAGTAAGTGTTGTGATTGATGCAATTGTGCTGACCGTATCTTACGTGATCAGTTATCTGATCCAGTTTGCACTTCAAAATAACCTGGCGCCTTTTGACAGCCGTAATTACTGGCCGCCGCTTATGATTATTGTTATAAGCTATCTGATGCTGTATGCGTTCTTCCATATATATGGTTCGTTTCGCATGACAGGAAGAAGAAAAGAGGCAGTTTTAATCGGCAAAGTAAATATTATTGGCGCATTGATTTTATTTGCCGTATTCTTTGTGATTTCAAACACAGAGGGCTACAACTGGATTGTTGGCTTTTCGCGAATGATGATTTTATGGATGACCATTTTAAATACAATATTTATGGTTGTCTGGAGAAATATATTCCGATTCATCCTGATGAAGCTTGGAAACAGCCGCTTCAACCGAAAACCAGTATTGATTGTCGGTTACAGTCAGGCAGCAGAGGCTTATATTGAACGTGTTATGACGCATAAGCAGTGGGGATATGATATTCTAGGTATCTTAGATGATCATTTACACACAAATGAGTCAGTGAGGGGCATTTCAGTTCTTGGTCCAATAGAGTCTTTGGAGGAATATCTTTCAAAAAATATTGCAGAGAGCATCATCATTACATTGAAGCTAAAGGAATACGACCGTCTCGAGGAGATAGTTCATGTTTGTGAGAAATCAGGTGTTCACACCGAGTTTGTTCCAGATTATAACGATATCATCTCCACGAAGCCATATACGGTTGATTTTCTTGGCCTTCCGCTTATCCATATACGCCATGTACCGCTTATGGAGGCAGGAAATGCATTTATAAAGCGTGCGATGGATATTGTAGGATCGCTGCTTTGCATAGTCTTGTTTTCACCAATTATGCTGGCAGCTGCTATTGCAGTAAAGTTAAGCTCACCGGGACCGCTCATTTTTAAGCAGGAGCGTGTCGGGCTTCACAATCGTACATTCAAAATGTATAAGTTTCGTTCAATGACTGTTCAGAAGGCTTCCGAGGAGGTAAGCAAATGGACGACAAAGAACGATGTGAGAGTGACTCCGGTTGGCCGATTTATAAGGAAAACAAGTATTGATGAGCTTCCACAGCTCTTTAATGTTTTAAAGGGCGATATGAGCCTGATTGGTCCGCGTCCGGAACGACCGTTTTTTGTCGATAAGTTTAAGGAAGAGATTCCACGTTACATGATTAAGCATCAGGTTCGTCCAGGTATGACTGGATGGGCACAGGTGAATGGTCTTCGAGGAGATACATCCATTCGTAAGCGCATTGAACTTGATCTTTTCTACATTGAAAACTGGAGTGTCAGCTTTGATATCCGGATTTTATTCTTGACTGTATTTAAAGGCTTTGTCAATAAGAATGCATATTAAAAAAATAGTACCTGTATAGATGGCAGGCTACAGAAAGGCATAATAAGAAAATGGCTGAAAAACGTTCCTCAATGAAAAACAAAAGAGAGCAGCAGAGAAAAAAGGCTGCTAAGGCAAGAAGAGTCAGACGAACTCTTTTAGTAATTACAGAGTTCCTTCTTGTCTGTGCACTTTCTATTTGCTGTTATGCAGTTAGTATTCTCAACACGATGCAGCGTTCAACAATTAATCAGAAAGAAATTTACGTAGCAACGTTTGCAAATAATGGAGATAATGATCAGCAGGAGGAGGCAGACAGCCACGACGGAGCCGCAAAGCAAGGAACAGGAAAAAGAGTCTGAAAAATCTGGTGAGCAGGAAAGTGTGCCAGAGTCTTCATCTGCAAAGCCTGGAAGTGTGATCAATGTAAGTGAGGTTACACAGGCTACGACAGTCGATGATATTTTAAGTCATCAGGAAACAGTAAATGGTTACTGGAATATTTTATTAGTTGGTGTTGATGCAAGAGATCAGGCTAATCTTGGCGGTGGAAATGGTGTTCAGTCTGACGTTATGATGATCTGCAGCATCAATGTAAAAACAAAGGAAGTTAAGCTGGTGTCTATTTATCGTGATACACTTCTTAAGATGTATTCAAGAGATGAATTTGACCTTGCAAATTCTGAGTTTGCAAAGGGAAGCGACACTGATATGATCAGTATGATCAATATGAATCTTGATCTTCAGATTCAGGATGTTGTTGTAGTTAACTGGGCAGCACTTATTCGTGTTATTGATGCGATCGGCGGCATTTATCTTGATATCACTCCGGAAGAAGTTGAAAAGGGATATATTACAGGTTACATCACGGAGATCGAGGAGGCAACAGGTATCTGGCAGCCTCAGCTGACACAGGCAGGTTATCAGCTTTGTAATGGTGTATATGCAGTTGCATATTGTCGTAACCGTTATACGACAGGTATGGATATGGGAAGAACAAGCCGTCAGCGCGAAGTAATCGATAAGATGCTTCAGCAGGCAAAGGTAGCGTCACCATCAGCACTTCTTACAGCAGTGCGCTATGCGTGTCCAAATATCAATACAACGCTGTCGAATGATGAATTGTTTGCTCTGGCAGCAGATGTAAACAGCTATAGTATTACTGATACAGAAGGATTCCCGTATACGTATGATCTGACACTTGGAACGCTTGGTGTCTTTGGCGTAAAGGATTCATTAGTCTGCACTGATCTGGCAGGAGATGTAAAGAAGCTTCACACATATTTGTTTGGCGATGATGGATATGAACCATCCCAGACAGTAAAAGACATTAGCTATACCATTCAGAAAGCATTTGGAGTCGGACAGTAAATACAGAAACGATATAAAGTTAAAAAGCCTTGTATATCACAAATATGTGGTATATGGGGCTTTTTTTCACGAATGCTTAAAGAAAAGTACACAATTTAAACACAGATCACTGATAGTATATAGACATAACAAAGAAACAAAGCCAAGCTAAATGCAAGGCTTATTATATAGGAGGTTCTACTATGATGTATCCAGAAACCAATTTTAATTATGACAGCAATAATGAAAATAAAGGAAATAGAAAGCAGAGAAGACAAAATAAGTCAAGAAGAAATCTGCACAAGGCAGCAGCAGTTCTTGCAGGTGTTGCAGTTATTGGCGGAAGCTTCTGGGGCGGATCACTTTTGACTCAGAACACGGAAAATACCGTTCAGGCAGCATCCACAATGAATCTTTCAAAGGATGAGACAACACCTGATATTGTGGCATCTTCCCTTACTGATTATTCAGATCTGCCCGCACAGTGCCTGCCGCAGGTTGTTTCTGTAACAAATGTAATTGAAGTTACCAGTACATCAAACGGTGGTTCTGATCTTTTTAATTTCTTCTATGGAAATGGTCAGAATCAGAATCAGACATCAACACAGGAGTCTGAGGCATATGGTTCAGGTGTAATTATCGGAAAGACAGAGGATGAGCTTCTGATGGTTACAAATAATCATGTTGCTGTATATGACAAAACAGGCAACACAATGTATTACAGCTATACAGCTTCCACCAAGGAAAGAAAAGTTACATTTGTTGATGGAACTGAGGTAGAGGCAAACTTAAAGGGTGCCGATTCTGATGCAGATATCGCAGTTTTGGCAGTAAAGCTGTCTGACATTCCAGAGGATACCTTAAATGCAATTTCTGTTGCTACTATTGACAATTCTGATGATGTTAAGGTTGGTCAGGGTGTCATGGCAATCGGAAATGCACTTGGTCTTGGTCAGACTACCACATTTGGTCATGTAAGTGCACTTAACAAGGACGTAACTACATCTGATGATAATGTAACAAGAAGTATGATGCAGATTGATGCGGCTATCAATGCTGGTAACAGCGGCGGCGGACTGTTTGATGCAAACGGTCATCTGATTGGAATTAACTCTGCAAAGAGCTCAGGTGAAGGCGTAGAGGGCATGGGATATGCAATTCCGATTTCTTCCGTAGAGGATCTGATCAACAACATGATGAACCAGAAGACAAAGGTTCAGGTAGACGAGGATCAGAGAGGATATCTTGGCATTCAGGGTGTTGACGTACCTACTGAGTATGTACAGAGATTTGGTATGCCAGAAGGCGCAATGGTAACGAAGATCACAGAGGGAAGCCCGGCATCTGATGCGGGACTGCAGCTGAATGATATCATTACCGCAGTTGATGGACAGAAGGTATCTAGTTTTGAAACACTTAGATCTGCACTTTCTTACTACGCAGCAGGTGAGAGTGTTACAATCACAGTCCAAAGACCAAACGGCAACCAGTATACAGAGACTCAGATTACTGTAACACTGGCAGATCGTTCAACTATTACTGATACGACTGAGGCAGATACAGAGGAGGGTTCTTCCGAAGCAGAGACTCAAGAACCTCAGGTTCAGATGCAGAAGGCACAGTAAATTTGATTTTACATTGGCACATCAGCTTAGAAGGCTGGTGTGCCTTTTTGTATGTGTCCCGATATCTAGGCAAATGGTTCGAGTGCAATGCATTAGAAACTTGAATGTGACATAAAAATAGGTAAGACATAAAGAAAGAGTCTGGTATGTCCAAACAGTCAAAAATATACAAAACACAAGTAAATAAAATGCGGAGTATAGTAGTGCTCTTGTCCATAGCAGTACTTATTTCCTGTGGCTTTTATGTATTGGCAGCAGGAGAGTCTGAGCAAATCGTCTGGCAGAGGGATGAAAAAAAGGTTGCTATTACATTTGATGATGGCCCGGATGCTAAGACAACAGCGTTATTGCTTGATGGGCTTAAGGCAAGAAAAGTACGTGCCACCTTTTTTGTGATTGGTGAGAAGGCAGAGCAAAATCCAGAGTTGATTTGCCGTATGAGTGAGGAAGGTCACTTAATTGGAAATCATACATATAGTCATGTTCAGCTGAATATGTTAAGCAGCAGTCAGGCATGTTCACAGGTAAAGGCAGCAAATGATGTAATTAAGGAGATTACAGGGCAGGAAGTTATTTACTTAAGACCACCGTATGGAGAATGGGATCATAAAAAAGATTGTCCGCAAAATATGATTGCAGTTTACTGGGATGTTGATCCGCTTGACTGGAAGCGCACAGATACGAAACAGATCGCAGCAGATATTTTGCGTCAGGTTAAGCCGGGGGATATTATTTTATTACATGATATTTATAAGACAAGTGTGCAGGCTGCCTTTATTGTGATTGATGAATTGCAGCGTCAGGGATATGAATTTGTTACTGTTGAGGAATTGCTGTTTGCATAGTTGTTTTTTGCTGCTAAACGTGCTAAGATTGGATACAGTTCACAAAGAAACTTGCAAAGTGATTTGCCAGTCTCCACCGTGAATAGTAAGAGATGGACAGGACAATGAGTATGGATTTATTTGATTATATGAGAGAAACTCAGCAAAAGGAATCACCGCTTGCGTCGCGTATGCGTCCAAAAACACTTGATGAAGTTGTTGGTCAAAAGCATATCATCGGGAAGAATACGATGCTGTACCGCGCAATTAAGGCAGATAAGCTTAGCTCCGTTATTTTTTATGGTCCGCCAGGAACAGGAAAGACAACGCTTGCGATGGTGATCGCCAATACGACAAGCTCTGAGTTTACACAGCTTAATGCAACTGTAGCCGGAAAAAAAGATATGGAGGACGTAGTAAAGCGTGCAAAAGACCTTCAGGGAATGTACGGACGCAGGACTATTCTTTTTATTGATGAGATTCATCGTTTTAATAAAGGACAGCAGGATTATCTGCTTCCATTTGTAGAGGATGGAACAATCATTTTGATTGGCGCAACGACAGAAAACCCATATTTTGAGGTAAATCCAGCTCTGATTTCCAGATCCATTATTTTTGAGCTGCACAATTTGGAAAAGGAAGACATCAAAGAGCTGATTAAGCGTGCCGTGAGCGATCCTGTGCGTGGTATGGGAAGCTATCATGCTATGCTTGATGATGATGCCGCTGAATTTTTAAGTGATGCTGCAAACGGTGATGCACGCGCCGCATTAAATGGCATTGAGCTTGCAGTGCTGACGACGGATCGCTCTGACGATGGAATGATTCATATCACACTTGATACGGCGCAGGAATGTATTCAAAAGCGTGCTGTGCGTTACGATAAGAGCGGCGATAATCATTATGATACGATCAGTGCATTTATTAAAAGTATGCGTGGCTCTGATCCTGATGCCGCAGTTTATTATCTGGCGCGCATGCTATATGCAGGTGAAGATATCCGCTTTATAGCACGTCGTATCATGATTTGTGCATCGGAGGATGTGGGAAATGCTGATCCTCAGGCACTTGTCGTAGCAGTTGCGGCTTCTCAGGCCATTGAGCGTATTGGTATGCCAGAAGCGCAGATTATATTGTCACATGCTGCTACTTATGTGGCATGTGCACCAAAGAGCAATGCTGCGTATATGGCAATTTCAGAGGCGATGAATTATGTACAGAATCATAAGACACCGCCAGTGCCGTCACATTTGCAGGATACACACTATAAGAGTGCAGGAAAGCTTGGTCATGGAGATGGATATAAGTATGCGCACGATTATAAAAACCATTATGTGAAACAGCAGTATCTGCCTGATACCATGGAAAATGAGCATTTTTATCGCCCATCTGAGAATGGATATGAAAGAACGATTGTGCAGCATCTAACACGGCTTCATGCAGAGGCTGAAGACAAAAATAATAAGTAATAATCGGCTAAATTGACCGATTGTAATAATGAGAACGGACAGACGCAAAGGAAAAAGGAGAAAAAATGATAGCAGAAGTCATAATAAATAGAACAGCAAAAAAATTAAATAGAGTTTTTGATTATAATATTCCTAAAAATATGGAAGATTTTGTTATTATTGGTAGCAGGGTTTTAGTTCCATTTGGAAAGTCAAAAAAATTGGAAGAAGCTTATGTTATTGGCATAAAGGAAGAATCACAGTATGAGGTAAAAGATATTGCAAAACTTGAAGATAGTCTTACAAATTTTCAAATTAAGCTTGCAAAATGGATGGCTAGAAGATATTTTTGTAATGTTTCTGATTGTATTAGATTAATGCAAATGCCAGGAACAAATAGTAAAGATAATAAAGTAAAAGATAAAATTATAAATACTGTATATTTAAAAAAAGGCATTGAGGAGATCGAGTTTGAGATTGAAACAGGGAAAATAAAGTCTCCTAAACACAAAAAAATAATAGAATTTGTAAAAAGTAATGAAGGTTGTACAATTCCTGAAATAGAAATGTTTACAGATTGTTCTAGAGCTATTGTAAATACACTTATAAAAAATAATTATTTGGAAATTGTAGAAAAAACAATTGATAGAGATCCTTTATTAGATAAAAAAATAGATAAGACAAAATGCTTAAAACTAACACAAGAACAGCAAATAGCATACAAAAAAATAGAAAATAGTATTTTAAATAAAAATTTTAGTGAGTTTTTATTATATGGTGTGACAGGTTCTGGAAAGACGGAGGTATATTTGCAATTAATAAAAAAGGTTTTAGAAATTGGAAAAACTGCAATTGTGTTAGTACCAGAAATATCACTTACACCACAAATGTTAGATAGGTTTATATCTAGGTTTGGAAAAGAAGAAATTGCAGTTTTACATAGTAAGTTATCTGTTGGAGAAAGGCATGATGAGTGGAAAAAAATTAAAGAAAATAAAATAAAAATTGTAATAGGAGCAAGGTCTGCAATTTTTGCACCTATAGAAAATTTAGGAATTATAATTATAGATGAAGAACACGATTCTTCTTATAAGTCAGAGTCTAGCCCTAAATATAATGCAAAAGAAGTGGCAAAAATTATAGCAAAAAATAGTAAATGCCCATTAGTTTTGGGAAGTGCAACACCAGATATAAATACATATTACAATGCCAAAAATGGTGAAATAGAACTTTTGGAATTAACAAAAAGAGCAAATAATTCTAACTTACCCAATGTAGAAGTAGTAGATTTAAAATTAGAACTTGCAAATGGAAACAGGTCAATGCTTAGCAATTCTTTGTATGATTCAATAAAAAATAATTTAGAACAGAAAATGCAAACGATTTTGTTTTTAAACAGAAGAGGCTATTCAACATTTATAATGTGTAGGGAATGTGGGTATACTGTAAAATGTAAAAATTGTAATATAAGCCTTACATACCATAGGCCGGAAAATAAGTTAAAATGCCATTATTGTGGTTACGAAGAAAATGTTGTTAGTGTGTGCCCAGAATGTGGAAGCAAAAAAATAAGATATTTTGGAACAGGAACACAAAAGCTAGAACAGGAGATAAATAATTTATTCCCAAATGCATCTACAATAAGAATGGATGTTGACACAGTGACAAAGAAAAATTCACATGAACAAATATTAAATAAATTTAAACAAGAAAATATAGATATACTAATTGGAACACAAATGGTAGTTAAAGGGCATCATTTTCCAAATGTTACATTGGTTGGTGTAATTGCAGCAGATGGTTCTTTAAATATTGATGATTATAGAGCAAATGAAAGAACATTCCAAATATTAACCCAAGTGGCACGGAAGAGCTGGAAGAGAGAATAAACAAGGAAATGTAATAATACAAACATACAATCCAGAAAACTTTAGTATAGAATGTTCTAAAAGGCAAGATTATGACATGTTTTATGAAACAGAAATTGAACTTAGAAAACAGTTGAAATATCCACCATTTTGCGATATAATATTAATTGGGTTTAGTAGTACAAACGAAACAGAAATAAAACAAATAAGTAATGCATTATATGAATATTTAAATAGGCATTTAGAAGATAGTAAGTATAAGGTATTTAAACCAATGCCATGTCCAATAGACAAAATTCAAAATAGATATAGATGGAGAATAATAATAAAAGGAAACATGGACGAAAAAACTAACAAAATTCTAAATACATGTTTAAAACAAATATATAACAAAAATTTAAAACACACAAAAGTAAATATAGACGTAAATCCTAATAATATGATGTAAAAAAGGGGGCAAAAAAATGGCAATAAGAAAATTAAGATATGAAGGAGACGAAATTTTAAAAAAGAAGTCAAGAGAAGTAGAACAAATAGATGACAGAATGCAAGAATTAATAGATGACATGATAGAAACAATGCACAAATATAATGGGGTTGGACTTGCGGCAGTTCAAGTTGGAATATTAAAAAGACTTTTGGTAATAGACTTATATGATGATACAGGGGTAATAGTAATGATAAACCCTATAATAATAAAAGAAAAAGGAGAGCAAGAAGTTGATGAAGGTTGCTTAAGCTTTCCAAATAAATTTGCCAAAGTAATAAGACCAAAAGAAGTAGTTGCAGAATATACAAATAGAGAAGGAAAAAGAATGAAAATAAAAGCAAAAGACTTGTTAGCACAGGCAATATGTCACGAAGTTGACCATTTAAATGGAGAAGTATTTGTAGACAAAATTGTACCTGGAACAATGGAATATGCAGAAGAAAAATAAAAAATATAAATTAAGACATTGGGACGGGGTTTTTGTCTTAAGGTTTTTAGGCTATTACAAACCTTATTAGATTTATTTGTAAATAATAAATCCAAAAACCTTAAGACAAAAACCCCGTCCCAATGTCTAATGTCCAATAAAGGAGAGATTTTTAATGAAGATAGTATTTATGGGAACTCCAGATTTTGCAAAGGAGAGCTTAGAGGCTTTATATAATGCAAAATATGAAATTTTAGCGGTTGTAACAAATCCAGATAGACCAAAAGGACGTGGAATGAAAATGATTGCTTCTCCTGTTAAGGAGTTTGCGTTAGAAAAAGGCATTAAAATTTATCAACCAGAAAAGGTAAGAAATAATGAAGAATTTATTTCTGAAATAAAGGCTTTAAAACCAGATGTCATATGTGTTGTGGCATATGGAAAAATTTTACCAAAGGAAATACTGGAAATACCAAGCAAAGGCTGCATAAATGTACATGGTTCTTTACTTCCAAAGTATAGAGGTGCTGCACCTATTCAATGGGCTGTTTTAAATGGAGATAAAAAAACAGGAGTTACAACAATGTATATGGATGTTGGAATGGACACTGGTGATATGATTTTAAAACAGGAAACCCAAATTGGAGAAGATGAAACAACAGGAGAACTTTGGGAAAGACTTTCAAAAATTGGTGGAGATCTTTTGGTAAAAACACTAAAAGAAATAGAAAACAAAACAGCACCAAGAATAAAACAAGGTGATGATTTTACAATGGCTCCAATGCTAGATAAATCAATGGCTAAAATAGATTGGGAAAACAAAACAGCATTGGAAATTAAAAATTTAGTAAGAGGACTTAATCCAATAATGGGAGCATATACATTTTTAAACGGTAAAAAAATTAAATTTTGGAAGGTTGATGTTGCAAAAGATATCTTTGCCGATGGAGATATGGAATTTATGAAAAATGGTACTGTAATTGTATCTGACAAGCGAGATGGTATATATATAAAAACCAAAGATTGCATTTTAAAAGTACTTGAAGTTCAAGGGGAAAATGCAAAAAAAATGTCAATACAAGATTATTTAAGAGGAAATCAAATTAATGAATTTGATGTATTTGAATAGAAAAATTGACAAAATAAGAATAAATTATTGCAAAGAAATACATGTTTATGTATAATAAACAAGAAGTAAAAACAAAAGAAAAGGAATTGGTTGGATTATGTTAAAAATAAACCGTGTAACCTTTGAGGCTCTGCACACACACACGATATATTTAGTAAATAGAATAAAAGAAAAATATACAAGAAAAATTAATCAAACAGATTCAATACATGATAATGCAAAATATGAATTATTACAAAGATTAGATGGAATGGAAAATCATAATAAAGTTTGCCATGGAGATTATAATCCAAGTAATGTTATTATAAAAGAAGATGGAACAGCATTTGTAATTGATTGGGCTCATGTTACTCAAGGAAATGCAGCAGCAGATTCAGCAAAAACATTTTTACTTTTCTCAATGGAACAAAGAGAAGATTTAGCAAATAAATATCTTGATATGTTTGCTGAAAAGAGTGAAATAAGCAAAGGATTAATTCAAAGATGGATTCCAATTGTTGCAGCTTCACAAATGGCTAGAGCAACAGATGAAGAAAGAGAATTTTTATCAAAATGGATTGATGTTGTTGATTATGAATAAAAAATA
>ERZ780223.3550-NODE-3550-length-11558-cov-4.802226_pt1 | contig 11558 bp, 17 predicted proteins | sample MGYA00511016_ERZ780223 | MGnify/ENA primary metagenome ERZ780223 (study PRJEB29588, sample SAMEA2159032) | human gut metagenome | biome: human gut; feature: human-associated habitat; material: faeces | place: Denmark | collected 2008/2010 ... | reverse complement strand
TAAATCAAATGAAAATAAATTCAATAAAATACATAAGTACTTGCAACCAATACTTAAAAAAAATGGATGATTCAATAACACCATTTGTATTTAATAGTACCCCCGAAAATATAAAAGAAATAATACGAGAATTTTCACCGCACAGAATTAAAGAACTAGCCCAGTTAAATTGTTTTGCAGCTAATGAATGCCGGAAATATTTAGATAATTTATGCGATAAAAAATATACAGTTATTTCAATTGGACGTTCAGCATCTTGTATTGTTGAAACAATGGGTTTTATGGAAGTGGATACCAAATTTATTCCAATATCTGGGTTAAGGAATGGTTTACCAAAGAATAAACTTGACATTACACCAATGCGCGTATTTCTTGAAAGTATTGGAATTACTAAAAAAAATATTACCAAAAATACTGAAAAAAAATTTATTTTAATGGATTATGAGTATACGGGTACAACACTAGATTCTATCCATACGCTGCTATGCCGGAATGACATGCTCGGAGATAATTCTAATTTAATAAAAGTACCTGTCAACATAGCACTTTCAAAAAATTACTATGAGAAAGAATTCAATTTACTATTTTCTCTCAACCGCTTTAAAAATTTTTCACCTGTAGGAAAACTAACATTGGATAATCTTGATAATATTTTTAATCAATCAACTCCAAATACAGTTACTGTTTATAAATATAACATTACTAAATTTTTAAGAAAACTTTTTATGTTTAATGTTTGTGACATACTACATAGTGGGAATTATAATAATTGCACCGGGGAAAAAGAATTACAGGCCTTATATAACCATCATCTAACCCAAAAAGCTATGCGGATTAAGTTAGAACAATCTATAAAGAACATAAAATTAAATTTGTAAAGTATAAATTTGAACAACACTCTGAGGAATATATCTGAGAGTTATCTACAAACAAACATACCAGATAAAAAGGTTCCCGAGAATTATATGCAAAAAACGACCTTATTGGTCGTTTTTTTTAAATACTCCCGGAGATGGATTCGAACCACCGTTAAAAGAGCCAGAATCTTTCGTCCTGCCACTAGACGATCCGGGAACATGAACATGTTTATTTTAGCACTTTAAATTTAAAAATTCAATCATAAATATTAATCAGTGAATTTGAAATTTTAAACATTGCAACGCACTAAAAAAGAGCCTTTGCAGGCTCTTTTAAAATTAGGAGGAGGTGGGATTCGAACACTTATTTTTAATTTTCGTAATCTCAAATCTTCCTCCGTAACCTTTTGTATTCTTTAATCTTGAAAGTTAAAACTTTTGTAATCTTCAATAATTTCTCGGGACTTTTTGTAAAATTAGTCCCTTTTTAGTCCCTAATTATGCATAACATAAATTTGAAATATCAGTAAGCTGCCTAGTATAATCTACTCCTTTTTGAGTTGATTCAGGAATGAATCTTCTTAACTTCATAAAAATAGTATCTTTCAAATATGCAGTTGCCTGTTGATAACACAATTTAAATAAAAAGTTTTCAAAGTAATGAGCATCTAAATATATTTTTAAAACTATTTTAATAGTATCAAAAAAGATTCTTTTTTGTTCATAATTCAAATTTTTTAATTCACTAACTAATTTAGCATCTAACAAATACGGGGACATTTCTTTTAATATTGCAATATTTTCTAATGCTCTTATTGAATAACTGGTTGCACTAAGTATATACTTAAAATAGCATGAATCAGCTTCAATTTCCCCAAGGTGTACCATTCTTATAACGTTCATTCTTGTTTTTGAAAAAAATGAAATCATTTTTTCAACTTCAATTGCATCTTTGTAATATTTATTATCTTTATACTCAATTATGAATATAATAGCTGACAAACATACTAATAAAATAAATAATGTGTTAATCATTGAAACCTCCTATTTATTTATAGTTGCATTTATAGCTGATGCTTTTTGCATATCTTCAACCGGCAACCCCACTTTTGGCAAATAAATCTCTCTATATCTTCGATTTTCATCTGCTAAATTTTCAATTTCACGACTCTTTTCTTTAAGCATCTTATCAAAATAGTATCGTTTTTGTTTATTGTCAAAAAAATTTTTAATTAACAGATAACCTGCGATAACAATCGAAAGAAATATAATAACCTTATCATTAAGGTTTGAAACTAAATGCGAAATCGCATTTACTAATTCTACATCAATTGTCATAATTCAACCACTCCTACTATATACATTTATAATACATGTAAAATGAAAATTATGCAATATTTAAACATTTATCTTCAAACTTTTATAAAACTCATCCATTTTATTAGCGACTTGTGCTTCTTTGGACTTGATTATGTGTGAGTAAGTATTCAGGGTTATGTTTTTATCTGCGTGTCCTAATCTTCCGCTTACTGTTACAATATCCTCTCCTGAGGATATCAGCAAACTTGCGTTTGTATGACGTAGTTGATGAAATGTTATTTTTGGTAAATTATGGCGTTTTAAAAACTTTGTAAACCACTTATACGGTAGTTGCGTGCTTATCGGACTTCCATCCTCGTGTAAAAATACATATTGTCCATTTTGCCAAGCTGTACCGAACTTCAAACGATTTTCATTCTGTTGCTTTTTGTATTCTTTTAACAGAGATATCACCGTTTTAGATGCCGTTACAATTCTTACTCCGGCATCTGTTTTTGGTTTACCTTCAATATTGCCAATCCCTGTAATATAATGCCGTTGTTTGTTGATATTAACTTCACAGGTGTTGAAATTTATATCTTCCCATTTCAAGCCAGTTAGTTCACCTTCTCTCAAACCAATATCTACAGCAAGATAAATCATTGTCATATACATAAGTGGTTCGTTTTTCAATACATTTAGCATCTCTGCGACCTGTTCATCATTATAATACTTTGCTTGCGTTTTAGTTACTTTTTGCGGTTTCGCTCTTTCAGCAGGATTATTCATTAGTATGTTCCATTCTACGGCTGTTGATAATATTGAATGTATTACAATATGATGATTGCGAATAGTTTTCTTTGTTAATTTCTTTTCTGAATTACTTTTAAACATTTTATTAAAATCTAATTGATAAACCTCACAAAGTTTTTGTGCAGTTTTATAATTTGTTGCCATGCCTGTTTTTAGCCTTTTACAAGTTTTGGAGGAAATACCTGTTGTTTTTATTATGTGGGTAACAGTAAATGATTCAAGATATTTTGTCAGGGATTTTGTAGGTGTAAACCTCCCGTCTAATCTTACACCTTCTTCATCAAGATTATTATAAAACTGTATCAAGTGGTGTGGTTGCAGTTTGCTAAGCTTAATATGCCCTATTGCAGGCGAAATTCTGTTTAGAATGATTTTATAAGATTGCAAAGTAGTCGGAGCGAGATTTCTTTGAGCATAATCTTCAAGCCACTGTTTTGTAAATTGTTCAAAAGTTATTGTTTCTCCGTCTAAATATCTACCATTTAACACTTCCTGTTCAAACATAACAGTTAGTCGATTTAGTTCTTTTTCTCTTTGCTTAGCTGTTAAGGTTTTATCAAGTTTGACTGTCTTTCTTTTACGCAGTTTTTTGCCTTTGGAATCGTAACCCTGACAAACTGTTAATCTATATGTGAACTCTGATACTTTTTCGGAATATGCCATTTTTTAACCTCTATTTTAATTATTACAGGTTTTAAAATAATCGCAAGCATTTTCTTGAGTTCGCTTGGGGCATAAGGGTTTTCACCCATTCATTTTTACGTATTTTAAGTAATATTCATTGAAATCTTTACATCCATAATTTGATATTAAGCGGTCAAACATAGGGTACTTTTCTAAAATTTTACAAGCCACGCGATTTCCGGCATCATCATTATCTATGTATAGGTAAAACTTCTTATACTTTGTAAACTGTATTTGAGGTATAAACTTTAACAGTGATGTAACTCCATTTGACGGAGTAACAATATGATAATACCTATCCTGCTTATTTTTTATCAGATACTGCAAGAGAGCATAACCATCAAAATAACCTTCGACTATTACTAAAGCTTCTGTATCCTTTGAATAGGAGTTAATCATTGCCAATCCTGTGGGTGTATATTTTTCACGAGTTAAACCAATTTTACTATGTGTTATAAGTTGGTTATCGAATGGAGTTAATATATCGACTTTTCTCATACTTACACCTCAATTCTTTTTATTTTACTGCTGCTTACATATTGGATAGTATTTGTATCGCCATTATTCAGATAGTCGATTAAACTATCGAAATTTATGTAATACTTCTTACCGCTTTTAATAACTTTAATCTTCTCACCCTCAATTGCTAATTTCCTTATGAAATAGCAACTCAATTTTGTGATTTTGGCTGCCTCAGAAATTGTAATCATACGTGGCACAAATTTTTGTTTTTTCATAATTTTTCTCCTTTACTTTCTACTAACTTTTTGAAGGGTTGAAACAATACCCCCCTATTAATAGATACGTTTAAAATGGCACTCCACGAGTTTTACCGAAAGGTTTGAAAAGTTAACGACCATACCCAAAGTCTTATGTATCAGCCAAAACCGCGATTGTTAAGAATATTGCTGTAAAAAGTACACTTTATATTCTTAACAGTAATTTTGTCTATAAATTTTGCAAAAAAATACACCTCTCATTAAAAAATGTTAGGTGTATTTTTTATAATTTTTTGTTTATTTTTTAACTTCGCCTGAAAAATTTATTTTAATGATTTGTAGAAGCGATACATCAACTTAATATCAACTTGTTCATTTTTGATAGCTTCAATCAATTCTGTTTTTAGTTCTTCCTTTTCGTCTAGGTGCTTAAAATTAAAAAGTTCAGAAGGCTCTACATCTAAAGCTGAAAGAATATTTGAAAGGGTTTCAGAAGTTACAAAATTATTTCCGCATTCAATTTTGCTGAGATTTCGTTCTCCGACTCCAATCATTTCAGCAAGTTTTTCCTGCGTCATACCTTTACGGGTTCGCAATTCTTTTATCCTTCGTCCTAAAAGCTTTTTAATATCAATATTATTATCCATTCTTGCCCTCTTTTTAATAATAAATGATTTAGCGTATAAAAATAACGTAATTTAAAACTCTAAAACCATTGACAAAGAGTTTTAAATTATGGATAATAAACCACATAAGTACTGATTTAATTCAAAACCAGAACTTAAAGAGTGAAAACTCATTCACTGGAGGTTATATGAAAAAATATTGTAAAATCTTAATACTGGCTATTAGTCTTATAGCTATAAATAATTTCTGCATTGGTATGGATTTAAATTCCTCTGTACCTGCAAATTTTCCGAGACAAAAAGCATCTCCTAAACAAATCACCACAAGTGCATTTGTTAAAGCTTTTTATGATAAATGGGCGATGGAATTAGGAAATAATGCAATAATTAAGACTTATGACAACGTATTCACAGGAATAAGTTGGAAAGAAGAAATTACTACAGATGTTTTTCCTGAAATAACCATACTAAACCCTTCAAATAAGAACTTCATTTCTTGTAAATTATACAACGGAGCATTTAATAACATTGCATACAAAAAGTTAAAAACCCCATTATTATATGATGAAGAACATAATATTTGTGTTGCAGCTGTAGCAGTAAGAGATTATACACAAACCAATAATCCTTATTTTGAAGAACCAAAAGAAATGCAAAACTATGTAAGTATATCCGGCTATTTTCCAAATATTCCGCAAGGAAATATCAAGTTAAAAGAACTTGCTATAATACCTCCTAACAGTGATGATAAAGAAATTGATAAATACGTAAAACAAATAATGAAAACTTATACAAATTTCCTCAGAGCAGAAGAATTAGGAGTACCATATAACAAAGTTCCTTCTAAAGCCAGCGAAAATTTTACAAATGGAGTTAATGGATTTTTTGAAATTCTTGTCAAAGTTATCTATGGATTAGCTCATTAGACAAATAGGAGACATATGAAGAAAATAATAATTTTACTTTTAGCTCTAGTATTTATTCAAGATATTACTTGGGCAAAAACCCAACTAAGCTATAAAAAAATAAACAATACCACAATTTTTTACTCAAAAGTTGAGGCTATAGGAACTTATAAAATTGTCAAAATGTCTAACGGATTTGTAGAAGTAGAAGCCTGCTTTAGAGGTTCTTGTAAGTATGAAATGAAAACTCCAATGGCTGCAGAAGCCGGAATTAGAGAATTTCGTAGAGAAATACAAACTTATGAATATATATATAGTGAAATAAAAAGAGGTAATGAAGAAGCTAAACAGAAAGAAAAAATTTATAATGCTAACAAATCTATAATTGTCAAAAAAGTTGCAATAACAAGTAAAACAGGTGATAAAATCGCACTGGAAGAAGATAAAAACGGCGATGATTTTTTGATTATAAACAACAAAAGAACAGCTATAGGTTCACATATAGCATCTCCATCCAAAGATGATGATATCACATATAACCTATATCCACCCCAAAATTATCAATTAGAAGATGTCATTAAAGAGGCAAAATACGAAGACAGGAATAAAACTGATAAACGTAGCTATAATGACATTATTTATAATTCTTACAAGCTAAATTCTTTATTTAAAACAGTATATCGTTTACGAGTAGAGCATAATGTTAATTATAATGATGCCATAAAGTTAATGTCATTTGGTGTTGATAACGGAAATTACAAACCCAGTGATTTATTATTTCCAAGCGAAAAACAGGAAATAAAATATGAAAAAAATTATGATGAGTCATTTTTAAAGCTTAAATATTTAGATTTTCCACAAGCTGGAGGGAAAAGAAAGGAATAAAATGCATACTAAACTGGAAGAACTTGAAAAGTTAGCGAAAACTTGCCAAAAATGTTCTCTTTGGAAAAATCGCAAAAACACGGTATTTTCAAAAGGTAACGAGAATGCCAAAATTATGTTAATCGGAGAAGCTCCAGGGGCTGAGGAAAACAAATGCGGTTTACCATTTGTCGGAAAGTCCGGTCAACTTTTGAATAATTTACTAATACAAGCAGGATTTGACCCAAAACAAGATATTTACTTTTGCAATACCGTAAAATGCAGACCTGTTAAAAATGATAAAGACCGTAAACCAACTAACGAAGAACTGCACGCGTGTAACGACTATCTGCAAAAACAAATTGAGATTATAAAGCCGCAAATAATTATCTTATGCGGAAACACTGCTGTTAAAACTTTTGGAATAAAAGACTCAATGAAACAAATACACGGAAAATGTATTCTTAAAAACGGTATAAAATTATTTCCGATTTATCACCCAAGAGCAAGTGTTCTAAATGATATAAAGCTGAAAGATTTGAAAAAAATAAAAGAAAACTTAAGATAAAATAAGGAAAAATTATGAACTGTAAAAAATGTGGATATGAATGCAATGACGATGACAAATTCTGTAAAAATTGCGGAGAAAAATTAGATGTTTTAAAATTGTGTAATAATTGTCAAAAAAGATGTAAACCAGAGGCAAAATATTGTCCTTACTGTGGGGAAGAGTTTAACCCATCCGAATCAGATACATCAGACAAAACAGAAAGCAAAGAGATTGAAGATATATCACAGGCTACAGCAACCAAAAGCACAACAACTGCCAATACCTCCAATATGGTTAAATGTCCGTATTGTTATTCAGATATACCAAGATATTCAAAAAAATGTCCAAAATGTGGCGAATGGTTAAAGAAAGATACAAACCTAGGTTGTTACACAGCTTTAGCAATTATGGTTTTTATTCTATCATTGATTATTAGCTTTTTTATTTATATGACAATACTTAATGATGAATTTGAAGTCCTGATGGCATCATTAATTACATCATTTACAATAGTTTTTGTTTTATGGTTATATTTCTTGCCTGCGTGGATTGCAGAAATAAGAAATCATCCATCTACAACTGCAATATTTGTTTTGAATTTATTTCTAGGTGCAACAGGTATTGGTTGGGTAGTTGCATTCATTTGGGCGTTAGTAGGAGGAAAAAGATAATGTTTTGTCAAAATTGTGGAAATAAAATCGAATCGGAAGATTACATCTTTTGCGACCAATGCGGAACGAAAGTACGAGAAGAAAAAGCTTTAGAAGATAATAATATTAAAAATATTGACGAAAGTATGGATGAAGTTGAAAACGCAGAAACTTTAGACGAAAATCCAGAAGAAACTGATATATCTAAAAATAACAACTGGTTAGATAAATATATTCAGAAAGGTTAAGATTATGAAAAAGTTTATAATAATACTATTTGCTATGCTACTTATGACAAGTACTGCATTGGCAGAGAATATTCCCGACATTACAGAAACTATAGGAGATACAACTACTAAATATCCTATTAGAAATAACGCTTTGGTTATAGTTTTACAACCAGTCCCAGACGGGTCTGAAGACTTTATTCTGAACATTTGCAATAAATCGTCAAATTGCAGACAAACATCAATGGAACATAATGAAGTAAGATATCTTGGTGTATTTTTAGAAGATACAGCAGAAACACTTCTGGATGAACTTAACAATAAGAAAATATCAACAATGGAGCAATGGCTTGAGCGACAAAGCGTTTTTAGAGACCTATATGCTTATTATATGAACTTATATGATAAAGCTTTTGGAGGTTTAAAAATTCTTCACGAAGAACAATAACAGCAAACTCTAGCCAATTCTTTGGTATATATATTCTTCAGTATTATCTGTTCGCAGACATAGGTATTCGTTTAAAGTATTTGAGCACTGTACTAGGTCGAAAACTTTATTTTCATCCTGTACAGTTTCAAATATATTTGCTAGAGTGTTTACATCCTTTTTACAAATTCTAATAACATTTACTAACTGTTTATCATCGTCATATGTAAAATATGGAATATTCTTGATATCACAGACCTCAACTTTGTTCAAATCTGCCAATTTAACTAAATCAAACCTGCTACATACACCGTATTTTTGGAGCAAAGAATCCACACGAGGGTCATTTGTATAAATCCGAATACCCAAATATTTTAATATTTCATTATTTGTTAAATTCATCTTATATGCACTTAAAATTACAAATTCTTCTTCTGTCAAATACATTATTACCTCCAAAATTATTTATATAATTATTATAATAATTTTTGGTTATTTCCGCATCTATTTTCTTGAGTTCGCTTGGGGCATAAGGGTTTTCGACATACGCAAATTTGTTATTTTCTACATGATTTATACCGGTTCGCCCTAACGGGATTTACGGGTATTACGATGGCAACTGCCTTTAAATTATAGGATTTCAGGATAATAACAAAAATCCAATAATACCAACAAACTAAATTCCTAGTCCCAAAATAGTCCCTTTTTTATAAAAATTGACGAATTTTGCAATATAACAACTGTAAAAGAACACATGGTTTGATTTCTTGTTACAGATGGTTTGATTATTTTTTTGAATATTTTGCGTTGGGGTAGAAACCCCAACCTACGTACTTAGGCAAATACAAGCCTGAAGTTATAGTAGTAAATGCCTGTGCGGCAACTCTTTTGAACGGAGAACGCATAATTATGAATATTGAAGATGTAAAAAATGTTTTGGATGCTGCGCCTGGTGCAAAAGTAATTGCAAGTCATTTAGATACAGTCAGCCATCTTTCTGTTACAAGGGATGATTTAAAAGAATTTAAAAATAAAAACAATATTGATAATTTATTAATTCCTGAGGATGGAGAGGTGATTGATTTTACAAGAAATAATTAAATTTTTATATTGAGTATTATTTAAAAATCAGATTTATAAGTTCAATGCTTGCGAATAATGGATATTACTAATTTTCCACTCATTGTTGCGCAAAACGAGAAGCTGTGTTTCACGCCCCAGAGTATGGATTTGCTCCTCGGTTTCTTTTTTAACAGCATAAAAATCCCAGCTAAATTCTAAAAAAGCTGCTCTGTCATAAAATTTTGCCGAAACATTTTTTATCTTTAAATCTCTCTTTGAAAACAAATTTCCCATTGTACCGAGATAAAAATGCTCTTTAATTTCTTCAAAAGAATGTTCATAGCCCATCGGATGAATAAATGAAATTGAATCTTCGCAATCCCATATTTCTCTTGCTAATTCTAGATTACATTCATTAATTGATTGTACGTATTTATTTAATAAACAATAAATTTTTTCCATATATCTATACTATCATAAAAATTATACATAATGATTTTTACAAGCTTGATGAAAAATTTTCCGACCTAGTTTTAAATTTTTCTAAAAATTTGCGGAACTGGACTATTCCGAAATAATCAAATTATCCGTACAGTTCAAATTTGGTGCGTATCTCACTGATAATATACAAATCTCAATCTATCCGTACAGTCCAGAAAAAGTCCGGTTTTCCGTTTTGATTTTTTTGGAACACTTAATTTTTCCGACCCAAAAACGCCCACTGTAAAAGAACACATGGTTTGATTTCTTGTTCCGCATGGTTTGATTTTTTCGGCAACCAAAAGTTTGAGTTTTTAAATTTGTTGCTATTTTATATTTTACAAATTTCCACCACATTAATGTTCTTTAATTGTGGATATATAAATATAATTATTGTATACTTTTCTTTAATTTTAAAACCATATCATCTAATATTCTTAACGTATCAGGATTTGGCTGGGTGAGTAATTTATTTATGTTTTCCTCAAAATTTTCAGGTAAAATTCTGCAATGCTCTTTTGCATATTTTACGAGTTTTTTCTCTCCCGGATGCAGCAACTCGTTATTTGCAAATAGTATATCAAAATAACTTGCTAAAAATGCGGCAATACGATGATTTATGCTGTTAAAATCATTTCTTCCTACAGCTTTTTCAATCTGTTCATAATATGATGCAAAAGGTTTATCTCTCAATAACATAAGATTTCTTTTAATTATATTTTCTTTTAATTCTTTGGGATATGGAGTGTCAACTTGTTTCTTTATACCGGACAGCCATCCTTCTTTATCATAAACCGGTTCACAATTTTTTAAGGTAAATAAAAAGCAGGTTGTATATCCGTTAGATGGATAGTGTTTTTTCCAAACATTGTTTACTATACCTTCCATCCATTTTCTATCAGCATACATAACGTCCAGCTGCTGCTCCATTTTATCAACTAAAAATTCATCAGCAGATCCAAAGTATTCACCGCCTACTTCATATTTAGAAGAATATTTTTTTACTATTTTTAATCTCTCATCTGCGGGAATCTCTTTATCAATAAATACGTATGTATCAATATCCGATTTTTTATCAGATGTATTAGCCTTTCTGGAACCGCCGATTGCAATAGCCTGCACTTGCGGGAATTGTTTAAATTCATCGATTATTGCATCAAATGTATTATCCACTATAATATCCTTTCCTGTAGTATGTGTAATAGCTTTATTCTCAAAAACATCCTTGTCAAGACCTTTAAACGAAACAGAAGAGCAATTTTTATATTTGAAACTATTAATATCAGAAATTCTATTACTTACTGAAAATTTAAGATTATTTTCTTTTAAAGGTTTGTAATTATTAAATATAAGCATAGTTCTCCTTTCAAAGGATATTATAAAAAATCGTTAGTT
>ERZ780223.3542-NODE-3542-length-11580-cov-7.977440_pt1 | contig 11580 bp, 8 predicted proteins | sample MGYA00511016_ERZ780223 | MGnify/ENA primary metagenome ERZ780223 (study PRJEB29588, sample SAMEA2159032) | human gut metagenome | biome: human gut; feature: human-associated habitat; material: faeces | place: Denmark | collected 2008/2010 ... | reverse complement strand
AAAGAAATAAAAATATATGGAGGGTTTGATTATGAAAAAATTAAAAGCTTTTATATTAACTGCAATGATAACATTGATGTTCGGAACTTCAGTAATAAACGCATACGAAACATATATTCCTGTAAGCATAAGCTATGAAAAAATTGACAGCAACGGTGACGGAGTTGAGGATTCTATAACAATATTGTATGATAAAACATATGTTACAGCTGAAAGTGTTATAATTCCTGATAGAATTGACGGTCTGCCGGTTACAGAAATTTCACCGTATGCATTTTCAGAAAGTCAGATAACAAGCATAAAACTTCCTGGTAGTCTGGAAAAAATCGAAGAGGCAGCATTTATGCTCTGTGAAAATCTGAAGAACATAGAAATACCGGAAAGTGTAAAATATATATGCGAAAATGCATTTAACAGCTGTACTGCAGCGGAAAGTATCACAATATTGAATCCTGAATGTAAAATATATGATTCTTCTTTTACATTGTTTCAGTTTACAGGAATGATATACGGTTATGAAAACTCTACTGCTCATGAATATGCGGAGAAGTATGAATATAACTTTTCTGCTATAGATGCAGAACCGGAAGTGACAACACCGGCAGTAACTACAGCTGTTACAACAAGTGAAGATGTGGCAACAACAGTTAGTCAGTCAGAAATGACAACTCCTGAAGAAACACAAGTAAGTCAGATTGAAACATCAGAATCTCAAGTTACAACGAGTGAACCAGCAATAACAACAGTAAGTCAGGTAAGCACATCGGCTGAAACAACGGTATCAGTGGTTACAACTCCGGAGATAACCAAACGAACAGATGAAAACGGAAATATTATAATAACAGTTGGAGATGTTAATGACGATGGAAGAGTATCCGCATTGGACGCAGCAATAATAGCGAGAAAGCTTGCAGAGGGAAGAAGTTCGGACCTCAATAAATGGGCGGCAGACTATAACGGAGACGGAAAAGTAACAGCGCTGGACTGTGCAGAAATAGCACGTTTTTTAGCAAAGTTAAGTATAATAGAACACACCACAGCACCGAATGAAAATAAAACAGAAACTACAAAAACCACAGTAAAGCTTAAAGAACCTAACAAGAAGAATTATGACCTGAATAAATTCAGCGGAATAAAGAAGTATGTAAATGATTGTATAAAGTATAAAGCAGCAGCAGAATACGGAATAACAAAGATTATATATGATGATACGGTAGATCCATGGGATGGTTATGGTTGGGATATTCCTGCTGAATACATTCCAAACATTGAATATTATAAGGAGCATACAGATCCTATTCTTCCGGCAGGTTTTAGAACTACAGCTGATGAGTTGGTAAGTGAATCTTACTGTGCTTTATATATGATGGTGGAGGAGTGGAAAGCTCAGGGAGAAACTAATGAAGATATAGCCAAATACGCTTCTTTGGTAGTTACATGGAAAGAACTAGGCGGAGGAAATTATCAGTTATATATTATGTGGTAAAATTAATTTCTGATAAAATGATGAAATAGTGTTGACTATGTAAAAAATATATGATATAATACAAATATCAGCGAAAGCTGAAATATTATAAGAAAGTACAAAATATTTTTTCTACGCATTGAAGCTCGGTGAATAACCGGGCTTTTGATGTATAATATAGTAAATAAAAGTAGTTTATTGACAAAATATAGCGAAAGTGATATAATTAAATATATAAAATTATTAAGAGGATTATAGTAAATGTATATAATAAAACCATATTTTGATTATTGTCCGATACAGAAAACAGAATATTTTGTCAATGTAAGATATAAAATAAGCGATGTGAATACAATAATTAAAGACCATTTAAGGAGTTTTTTACTCTTTAAATGGTCTTTTTGTGTTTTGCGTTTCAATCAACAGGTAAAAAAGACGGTAAGGGAAATCTTTCTGAAAATACGATAAAAGATATGAGAGTTGGTGTAATATGGAGTGGTAGGAAATTAATTTTAAACAAAGAAGTATTTTAGTTAATAAAACAGTTGAAAGAATGTCATTAGGAACAGAAATTTATTTTATTCATCTGTTTCAGGAGGTGCGACATAATATGTTATATCTACATCCATGCCCACAAGCCATTGATTTAAAAGTACCAAATCGGCAATTTCAACAAGTCCGTCACCGTTTGTATCAGCAGGACTTGGTGCAAGGACAGGATATTGAAGTGCATTGTCGATCATATAGCTATTAACTATATATTTTTTTAGTGCTATAGAATCAAATACATTAACCTTTTCATCACCGTTCACATCGCCGGGAATGAAGTCAATATCAGGCTCCGGACCCTTATATTCATAATTTTTCCAGTCGGGAAGTTCGTCTAATGTAATACAGTAATCACTTTGATAAATTTCTTTAAGTGTATCATAATTATTCTTATTTTTACCGGTAAGGAAATTATCCGAGCCGTTATCGTACCAGATGCAGAAATACAGCCAATGAGCTTTTTCGATAAGCATGTTCTCAAGACTTGGAACTGTATCGTTTTCCGGCATTGCAACAAGTTTTTTGTTATCTGTAAGATTTACAAGATTGTAGAATGTATCTGAAATAGCATCTTCATTAGGACAATCGGAAAGACCGTCAGTTCTGTTATATATACAATTATATTTGTCAAAGCCTACCATGTCAACCCATTCGTCACCGGGATACCATTCAGGCGATGAAGAATAAGTATAGCTGTTGAATTCCCATATAAGATTGTGAAGACCGTATTCTTCAGTAAGGGTTGTATAGAGCTGTTTCCAAAGAGCTTTGTATGGTTCAGGACCTTCCTGTCCCCACCAGAACCATGCGTTTCCAATTCCCGGATTACCTTCAGCTTCATGATAAGGTCTGAAAATTATCGGTACTCCGGCTTCCTGAACCTTGAGAAGCTGTTCGGCAAGAGCTTCAATTGTAAGCATTACATACTCATATTCTTTGGTACCCTCAATAGTTGCATTTGCCACACTGAATGAACTGTTTGGCTTATAGCTTGCCGCTGACCAGTCAACCGGTTCTCCGATTTCATAGTTTGCAAAATCAGTTGGCAGATTGATATGCCAGCAAACTGTAGGAATACCGTTTCGTTCGTTTCCCCATTCAATAATTCTTTCGGTTGTTCCATCGTCCCAGCCGTAAAGAGGATTATAGTTCATCATATCAAATCCTCTGATTGCAGGATAAACTCCGAAATTTTTATTTATCCATTCAAATTCAGATTCATATCCTAAAAGGTCATCGCCGCTGTATCCGGCAGGTTGATCTACCGTATGACCGTTTCCGTAAATTTCCTGCTGACCTGATATAATATGCTTTCCGTACATATCGCAGAGATAATTCATAAGTCCCTGAGTTTCTTTTGTAGCGTTAGGATCAGAAAGAACAGGTTTTATATTAAGTTCAGGCATTACTGCTTTTGTAACAGTAACTGTATCATAAAGTGCATATCCATATCCTACATTGTCACCGGATTGAATCTTAATTTCATTAGTACCTTTATTAAGCCTTATAAGTCCCATTGAATAGTCAGTAAAAGTATCTGAATGAGGCATTAAATATGATGTACCTTTATTGCCGTTTACGCTATAAGACTGGACTCTTCCTGTTTCATCAAGATATTGCCATGAACGTACCTCAAGATTATACATTCCATCTTCAGGAGCGTCAACTTCAAATGAAAAACTACCGTTACCCTGAATCCATACATAGCCTTTTCCGGAAAAACCTGTATTATATCCTCCATATACATTATCTGTAATTTGAGCATCTCCGGCAAGCTCCAGGTCTTCGCATTCACTGTAAAACAGCGGAGCAGTCACAGCGTTTGCGGGAACAGTAAATACACATGCAGAAGCCGTTACTGCGGCTGCGCTTAATAATGATAGCATTTTTTTAAATTTTTTTATCATATTATATTCCTCCTCTTACGTTTATTTATATAAATTTATTATACTTTATTGATTAATAAAAGTCAATAAATATATGAATTTTTTTCAAAAAAACATACATCATTTGTAGAAATTCAACAAAAAAACAATAGGGTAATTAATTATAATTACCCTATAAAGTTCTTATAAAACCTTTTCAGCGCTTGCAATTTTAACAGCAAGACAAAAGATTTCCATAGCTTTTGTCAATTCGTCGACTGACGGATAGGTCGGAGCTATTCTGATATTTTTGTCTTCAGGATCCTTGCCATAAGGATAAGTGGCGCCGGCGCCGGTAAGCGTTACTCCGGCGTCCTTGCACAGTGCAACGATTCTCTTTGCACAGCCGGGGAGTGAATCAAAAGAGATAAAGTATCCGCCTTCCGGTTTTGTCCAGCTGCCGATTTCAAGTGGCGCTATTTCTTTTTCCAATATTTCTGTTACGGCATTGAACTTCGGAGCCAATAATTTTTTGTGCTTGTTCATATGTTCAAGAAGACCTTCATAGCTGCCGAAATATTTTGCGTGTCTGAGCTGATTTATTTTATCATACCCAATAGTTCTCATTGTCATGACTTTAGTCAGTTCGGAAATATTATTTCTGCTTGTTCCTAAAACTGCCACACCTGATCCGGCAAAAGTGATTTTGGACGTTGATCCGAAAATATAAACCATATCTTCATTATTGTTTTTCTTTAATTCGTCCATAATATTAAGAAGCTTTTTCGGAGAATCAACAAGATGATGAATACAATAAGCATTGTCCCAGAAAATTCTGAAATCTGATGCCTTCGGCTTGAGAGCTGCAAAGCGTTTTACAGTTTCATCACTGTACACATATCCTGTGGGATTGGAGTATTGCGGAACACACCATACGCCTTTTATTGCGTCATCTTCAGAAACTAATTTTTCAATTAAATCCATATCCGGACCTGTTTCAAAAGTCGGAATATTGATCATTTCAATACCAAATGTTTCGCAAATTGAAAAATGTCTGTCGTATCCAGGAACAGGACACAAAAATTTGACTTTTTCTTGTTTATGCCATGGTGTGTTCCCGCATACTCCTTTGAGAAACGATGTAGAGATTATGTCGTACATTATATTAAGGCTTGCATTTCCGCAGACAATTACCTCGTCTTCAGAAATTCCGAGCATTTTTGAAAAAATCGTTTTTGCTTCCGGTATACCGTCAAGAAGACCGTAATTTCTATAGTCATCACCGTTTAAACCGATAAGACTGCTTTGGCTGTTAATAGTATCAAGCATATCCATGCTTAGTTCAAGCTGTTCCGGTGACGGCTTACCCCTTGCCATATTTAGGTTAAGTTTCATTGCCTTAAATTTTTTATATTCTTCATCCCACTGATTTTTCATGGCGTCAAGCTTGCTTTTTTCCATATCTTTAAATCCCATGTAAATCTACTCCTTATTTACCCTCGCACAATTTTTGTACGGTATTAACTGAAATATTTTAAATGTTTACGCTTATTATAGCATAAAATTTATAATTTTGCAATACGTCACAAAAAAATGAAAAGGAAATAAAAGAAAGATCATAAAAAATTTTAATATTCACTTGACAAATGCAAATAAATATTATATAATAAAGTACTTTCAAAAGAACGGAGGTATTCACTTGAAAACAGAAAACTTTAAAACTATTTCAGAAAACAGAAAAGCAAGGCATGAATATTTCGTACTTGAAAGCATGGAAACCGGAATTGAATTAATGGGAACTGAGGTAAAATCTCTGAGATTGGGACAGGTTAATCTGAAAGACAGTTGGTGTTCAATTGATAATGGCGAGCTTTTTATTAAAGGAATGCATATATCTCCTTATGAAAAAGGGAACATTTTTAACCGTGATCCTATGAGAGTCAGAAAATTGCTTATGCACCGCAAAGAGATTAACCGTCTTTTCGGTAAGATCAAACAGGACGGACTTACTTTGATTCCGCTTTCACTTTATTTTAAAGGCTCAATCGTTAAAGTTCAGCTTGGATTATGCAAGGGTAAAAAGCTTTATGACAAGCGTGAAGATGCCGCAAGGAAAGATGCTAAGCGTCAGATTGAAAGGGCTGTAAAAAATAATTATTAATGGGGGCGTAAAGGTTTCGACGGGGATTTTGAACTGCAATAAGCGAGTAGAGACGGTGTTCACTCTTTAAATTGCACCACGTTTAAATATAAACGCTAGAAATAATATTACTGTAAGCACAAGAAACTTACAGGTAGCAGCCTAAGTCTGCTACTGTCCTCCTTTTGAGTACCACGGCAAAAGCTTGGGCATCGATTAGTGGTGAACGTTCTTCCGTATTGTTCCGGACGGTATGAATGTATCAGGAACTACTGATACTGACAGCCTGTTTATCGGCGGTCAGTTTAAGGAATTTTAAAAGGTAAACTACACTCGTAGAAAGTTGTACGGATAGATTTTCGGACACGAGTTCGACTCTCGTCGCCTCCACCAATTGAATATGCGTAATCGCAAAGGTTACAAAACTCCCGATACTGCGTTATCAGCGTGGTATCGGGTTTTTTCGTTGTATAATTTTTTGTGGGTTCGATACGGAAAATAGCTTTTTGTGTTGTTTTTATTAATGTAGATTCTACACACTCTTTCTTAAATAAAAATGAGGTGATGAGGCGGAGGTGATTCGACAAGTAGAATTATGTTGAAAATGAACCGTTTTAGTATTGTCAGTTGTGACAAAATATGCTATAATTACATTGAATGATTGTAATAGAATGAATTAAATCAAAACGAAAGGAGGATATAAATGTCGCTTACAGAAAAAAAACGTAAAAGAATTTGCGGAATACTTGAAAGATAAGGGTGATGATAAACAGGAAACAGTACGTTTCTGGATAGAACTTTTAAGCTTGGTGTGGAAGATCCGACAAAGTTCATTGAATTTGAAAAGCCTGTTGTCGTTGAGAAAAACCAGAAATACATTAACGGTTATATTTCATCTACAAAGATTTTAATTGAGCAAAAAGGCTCTCGTGTCAAGCTTGGACGTACTGCTGTGCAATCAGACGGCGAAAAGCTGACACCTTATGGACAGGATTTCCGCTACAACAATTATCTGCCATATGATCAAAAGGCAAAATGGATTGTTATTTCCAATTTCACCGAGATTTTGATTTATGACATGAACAAGCTCAATTGCGAGCCGGAGCAGATCTTTCTGAAAGACTTACCAAAAGAATATTTCCACTTGAAGATTTTTGTGGACACCAAAAGTGAAATAGATGCGTTGAAAACCCAGAACCAAGCATACCTGACTCTAAAGGAATTACAGGCGGCGAAAGCCCAAACTGAAGAAGTTCTTAAAAGAAATATTGAGGACATCCTTCGTGAAATAGAGAATGAGCTTAACACAAAAATGAAAGCAATAAATGATTCCTTGTTCAGTACACCAAGGAAACCGCCACATATTCATTTTAATAAGCATTATAGTTATAAATTTGAAACGCCAGATGACACTGGCACAGGTTCAAATTTTAATGGCATGATTGTTTTTGATTTGGCGTATTGTTATGTACTGCACTTCCTGTATTGGCACATGATTCTCTTTTGGCTAAGAACCTAGAGAAGGATGTTGAGGATGGAATAATCCGTATATATGATAGCACTGATAAGCAGGCCTTTATCGCCTACGATAAGCAGGGTGATTGTCGGCCTGAAACGAGAGAAAGATTAGAAAGAAATGCTCGTATTAGACTGTCGACAGATGGCTGTGAACTATATAGCAGGTCATGGAATAAAGAGGAGAACGAATTAAATGAGGATGAGCTACAATAAATTATGGAAATTACTGATTGACAAGAAAATGAAGAAATCAGACTTGAGGAAAAACACCTTCGACATTGAAAAAAATACCAATGATGAAAATGTCACAACAGACGTCTTGGCTAAAATATGTAATGAGCTGAAATGTAATGTTTTCGATATTATGGAATTTATCCCAGATGAGGAATCTGAAGAAAGCGTTTGATTTCTATAGGACAGAGAAGATGATTAGAGGCGTTACGCAAAATGAAGAGTATAAATTTATGTGGAATTGATTTCATCGATTCCTTGACGATTTCAATAAGGAGGTGGCGATAAATGATAAATAGAGAGATTCCTTTTCGCCCGAGGTTAGAAGGCGAATTTAGAGTTCGATTTTATAACGCTGCATCCGAGATTACTGAAAAAACTCCTACGCTTGCTATTGCGAGGATAACTGAGCGAGAGATTGAGTGGGTTGAGAATGACTGTCAGTATAATATCGAACAGCGCAAAAAGTACCGCGCTGTGTGGTTTTTGTTTCGAGATTTAATTCGTGCTTCTTGGAAAGCGTGCTATAGAGATGGTGTTTTATATATGAGTCTACCGACTCTCAACGGAGCCGATATTCACGACACAACCTCTCCAGAGGTTAAAGCATTGCTCCGAAGTTGGATGAGCGAAAGCCGCCATGAGAGACTTGTAGGCTACACTGATTTTATTAACCGTATGGAAAATCCGGGAGCAAATAAACAGAGTATTGCAACACTTATCGCTGATGGTGAAGAATTGGCGGCGAGAATGGAACGAGCGCATGCTGGAGAGATAGAGGTTGAAGATGCCATTCAACCATATTTGCAGTTGGTGAGGGAAAATGATAGAGATGAGTTTACGGGCCTTAAAACATCGGAGATATGGCGTTATTGTCGTTTGACATGGTCTACTCCTGCTGAAACAACACCGGGAAGAACTATGCAGTATTTAATCAGAGATGCAGCACATCCGATGCATGCTGTTATGGGTATAGCTTCACTTGAAAATTGTGCCGTACAGATTACATGCCGAGACGACTATATTGGATGGAATCAAAAGGCTTTTATTGAAAGAGTTATCACCGTAGACAATGACTGTGCAAAGGAAGAGTTCAAACAACTGCTTGTTTACTTAGAGGAAGGTATCTCCGGAATCGATTATTCAGAGCTCTGCACTGAAATGGTTGTTGAAAATCCTACTGATACTGATATTCAACTTCTATTAGACGAGGCATCAAATGCAGAGCAAAACCGTCAGCAGCTTTTACGAAATGAAGTGGAAAGCGATATCGATGATGTCGAAAAGAGTGAATTGGGTAGTATTTCTATTGATACCGAAAAGGCTCTTTATCGCAGAAAGCGCGCAGAGCAGCTTGCTCGTCTTCTGAGTGCAAAAAAAGCTATTAGAGACTTAATTAATGCAGAAAACTTTAATGAAATCTGGATAGATTTTTGCAAGAGCGAAACAGGAAGTTCTGCCATTAGAAGTGCTTTGGTTGCACAAAAGACAAAGCATATTGGTTCAAGCATGATGGAATTGAACGTATGTGGAGCGATTCCGCCATATAATGAGATTCTGGGGGGTAAGCTTGTAGCACTTTTAGCTACCTCTCCACAGGTTGTCCATGACTATAAAGAACGATATGCTGATAAGGCAAGTGAAATTGCCAGCAGACTGAAAGGGGCACCTGTTTGTAGACCAGCAGACCTTGTATATGTTGGTACTACGTCATTGTATTATGTTGGCTCCAGTCAGTACAACCGTCTTAAAATACCCGGTAAAATCTTTGATACAGATTTTGATATTATCTGGAAAAAGCTTGGAATGACAATAGGCTTCGGAACGATGCACATAAGTAAGGCAACAACGATGAGTCTTACTGAAGCAACGAGTGATGGTTTCAATCGCATCAACCATGTTTTTGGTGAAGGAGCAAGTCCTAAAATGCGACTTCTCACAATGGCAATTCGTGAATTACTCGAATCAACTAATGAGGACTCGAAGGACTTTTCTAAGCACGCTATGTCAAGAATCGTATACGGCGCATGTTTGGCAGAAAACACCTTTGATTATCTTTTAGGAAGAGAGTCAGAGCCGAGGTACTATACGGATATGGCTGACTATGTTTCCGGGACTCAAAAAATTGTTGATTTTTGGAGAAACCGGTGGCTGAAAAGTCGTTTGAATTATGAGCCAATTTATCAGAGAATCCGTGAATTTGACAAACAAGGCTTTCTTGTAAGCAATCAGATAGATGAAGACGAAGAATGGAGTTTTTCTAAACTTAAGGAGGTGCCACACATGCCTACAAACGATGAAACAAAAACAGGTCTTCAGTTTGTACGAGATTTTTATAGAGGCTCCAGTGCTTATGCTGACCATATAGCATCTGATCTATTGTCTGTAATACATCTCGAGACTAAACTGGATACTGCCATCATGGAGGCTGCGCTTAGCGGCAAGGATATTGTGCTTACTGGCAATCCGGGTGATGGCAAGACACATATTATCCGATTGCTGAAGAATAGATTGGAGAACACAGGAAAGCCAATTTGTATTGAATTAGATGCGAGTACACTTTCAAATGATGAAATCTACTTAAAATGGAAAGCAGCAAGAGAAAGCAACACGCCTTTTGTTATTGCAATTAATGCAGCTATTCTATACTCGGTTTATCAAAAACATTCCGATTTTCAACCTATCAAGGATGCTTATTTCCAGATGAGTCATGCGGTTATTTTTCATGATGAAGTAACTGATGACAGAAATTTGGTCGTTTTTGATCTGAGCAAAAGAGAAGTGTTAACTGCAGATATTCTGAAAAAAGCAATAGAAAAGCTGACAGATGACACGCATTATACAGAATGTTCATCGTGCCCTTTGAATGAAAGCTGTGATGTGCATAAAAACTGCAGCCTGCTTAATAGTGCATTATTCCAAGAACGCCTCTTTGTGATTTTGCAGAGAGTATCTATGCAGGGATATCATGCAACAGTGCGTGAGTTGCAAAGCCTTATTGCCTATTTAATTTTTGGCAATAGAAGTTGTAAAGCAATTAGCCGTACAACTGGAAGCAATCAGTATAACTTGGTCAATCTTGTGTTCTCAGGGAAGGGTGCCCTGTTTGATGCAATTCGAAATGCACTTGACCCAGTTACCATTTCCCATCCAACATGGGATGAGAGAATTCTGATTAATGACATTCCAAATAATAGTTGGGTAGATGGATATGAGATTCCAGCCGAAGCCATAGCTTATGATAACTACGAATTATTTAAGCTGAGAAAAAGACAGTTCTACTTCTTCAATAAAAATGGAGAAGAGTTACTGAAAATCATGGATGATGATGTTACTCGCTTTCAAGAATTTTTAGGACAGGATAACGGAAAAATAATCAGGGAATTGGTTCGTAAGCTCAACATCTTTTTTGGTGCGGTAAAAGCATCCAACTCAGAACTGCAGATTTGGACAGGTCACCGTTATGATAATGAGCCAAGGAAGGTTTTGATTTCTATGGGCTCAATTAAAAAGAGCGGCTTGAAGATTGGTAGACCAGCCCTTCTGAAAAGTATGAAGAGCGGAATTGATATGACGGCCAGTTATATTCGTCTTGAGAAAAAAGACGCTGCACACATATTCCTCAAGATTGATTTTGATATGTATATGCTCTTGTCGGAAGCGGAGCGAGGTGTACCTGTTCTTTTCATGGAATCTGACCTCGTAAAAAAGGTTTGGCGTTTCGTAGAGCAACTTCAGTCTTTTGAAGATTTAGATGAGTGGACCATAGTCAATAATCTGGACACAAAAAGGCGAAAAGAAAAAAGATTAAA
>ERZ780223.3525-NODE-3525-length-11629-cov-5.898479_pt1 | contig 11629 bp, 9 predicted proteins | sample MGYA00511016_ERZ780223 | MGnify/ENA primary metagenome ERZ780223 (study PRJEB29588, sample SAMEA2159032) | human gut metagenome | biome: human gut; feature: human-associated habitat; material: faeces | place: Denmark | collected 2008/2010 ... | reverse complement strand
CCGGTCAAGCGCCCGCAGATTATCTGGAATACGCGCGCTGGCTGGCTTCCTGCGCGATTCGGCGTTCCGGCATCACCGGCGATATCGGCATCAGCAACAAATCCATGACCATGCAGGGCAGCAGCTATGTCGGCACGGTCACGCTGACGACGGATGCCGACCTCATCCGCATCAGCCGCAGCGTCGGCAGTCTGACCGGCAACAGCGCCGGTTCGGACGGCGAATATTACTACCTGCACAGCGGCGACACGATTTCTATCACTTCCACACAAAGTACCTTCTCGATCACCGCAGAGTCCGTTTCTTCCCAGGATGAAGAAGCGGCTTTTTTAATCGGCATCCCGGACGCGGACATTCAGAAGGTCGTCATTCCGCAGTACGGTCTGCCCGCAAAATTCAAGGCTGTGCGCATTGAGTTTGAGCAGCCGTATGGTGCAATCGTCGTCACCAAAACCAGCGCCAGTTCCGGCGCGGCACTTTCGGGCGCTGTCTTTGAATTGCTGAACAGCGCGGGCGCTGTCCTGCAATCCCAGACGACCGGCGCAGACGGCTCAGCGACCTTCTCCAATGTGCAGGCGGGAACATATACCGTGCGCGAAAAGAATGCACCGCAGGGATATCAGGTTTCCATGCAAAGCAGTCAGACCGTCACGGTTACGGCTGGCGCAACCTCCAAGATTTCCTTTGCCAATACGCCGATTCAGGGCAAAATCCGCATCGTCAAGACGGACAGCCTGACGCATGAACCGCTGGCAGGCGTGCAGTTCATCATCACGCGCCTGTCTGCGCCGCCGTCTGCCAACGGCGCGGGCGTTGGCGAAACCATCCTGCTCACCACCAACGAGCAGGGGGCTGTGGAAACCGGCTGGCTCGACTATGGCAGATACCGCATCGAGGAAACCGCCGTGCCCGCGCACTATGTCGATGCGCCGTTCCGAACGGAAATCGACTGCTTTGAGGGCGGCAAGACCTACGAAATCGCAGCGATGAACGAGCCGACAAAGGGCTGGCTGCGCCTGACCAAGACGGATCGCAAAAACGGAAATCCCGTTGCGGGCGTGACCTTCGACATCTACGAAAATGACGCTTATGGAAATGCGCTGGTCGGCAGCATGACGACCGATGAAAACGGCGTCGCCGTATCCGAGCCGCTTCGCAAGGGGCGCTATCTCGTCCGCGAGCATGGCGAAACGGCGGGCTATGTTTTTGAGGAAATCACGCTGGACGCTACCGTGAAATCGGATGAAACCACCGATCTGTCCGCAACCAATCAGCCCGTCATGACGCGCATCCGCATCAAAAAGCGCGACAAAGACGAATACGCGCAGACCGACGCGCCCTCCGTCCGCGGCGACGGCGAGCTGACCGGGGCGACGTTCCGTGTACTGGCGGGCGCGGATATCCTTGACCGTCAGGGCAACGTGATCTGGCTCAGGGGCGCGACGGTCATCGACGCCATCCAGACCTCCGGCGAGGATGCAGCAGCGACCACCGACGAGCTGTGGCCTGGGCTGTATGAGATCGTCGAGATTGCGCCGCCTGTCGGCTATCAGCCCAGCGACGAACATGTGCTGGTCGATACCGCCAGTGCCGCCGCACAGTCCAGGGAAGCCGTTGTCACCTACGATGCGCTCAAGCTGAACGAGATCAAGCTCGGCGCACAGGCCATCGTCAAGGTGCTGGGCGACAACAAAACCGACAACCAGCACACCGAAACTCCGGAGGAAGGCGCGGAATTCCACGTCTACCTTCGGAAAGCCGGTTCGTATGAAAACGCGCGCGAATTTGAGCGCGACCATCTCATCACCGACAAAAGCGGCTATGCCAAAACCAAACTGCTCCCGTATGGCGTGTATGTGCTGGAGCAGACGGTCGGCAAAGACGGGTTTGAAATCAAAAAGCCGATCCTCTTTGAAATCACCGGCGAGGAAAATCCCATCCAGCCGCCCATCCTGACGCTCAATGACCGCCCGATTCTCTACCGCTTGCGGCTCATCAAGACGGATGCGAGAACCGGCAAGGTTATCACGCTGGCGGGCGCGTCCTTCAAGCTCAAGGACGCGGACGGCAACATCGTGACGCAGACCATCTACTACCCGAAAAAGCAGACGCTCGACACGTTTACCACCGATGAATCCGGCTGCGTGACGCTGCCCGAAGAAGTCGGCTGGGGGCTGTATTCCATCGAGGAGATTCAATCCCCCGAAGGATATCTGATTCGGACGGAAAGCCTGCCCGTATTCGTCGGCAAGACGGGTGATACCGCCGACCAAGTGTACGAGCTGGACATCGAGATTCCCAATGAAGCCGTGATGGGACAGATCCGCCTTGAAAAGAAGGGCTTGCAGCTCGTCGGCTTTGAAAGTAAAACCGAAATGGGCTTTGAATATCAGTCTCCTGTCTTTGAAGAACGCTGCCTTGCGGATGCTGTTTTTGAAGTACGCGCCGCGGAAGAAATCGTCGGCGGTGACGGTACAGTTTGGTATCAAAAAGATGAGCTGGTGGACACCATCACGACCAGCGGAACGGGCGCAGATTGGTCGAAGGCGCTGCCGCTGGGTAAGTACAAGCTGATGGAGATTGCCGCGCCCGAAGGATACGCGCTCAGCGATGAGGTGTATGAAGTCGAATTGAAATCCATCGACGGACACACGCCTCTGGTAACCGTCACTGCCAAAGCGCATAACGAATATCTGTCCGCCGAAATTCAGCTCGAAAAAGAAAAGGAAGTCCTCAAGCCCTATACGGACGCAGACGGATATATCCGTCAGGCGCTGACCACGACCTATGGTCTGGGCTTCGTATTTGGTCTGTACAATGCCGATGATATCCATTATACGGACGGTATGCTGCCTGCCGATACGCTTATCGCCGTCGGCATGACCGATATGCACGGCAATCTGACCTTCTCCGGCAATCTGCCGCACGGCGCATATACCATCCGGGAGCTGGACGGGCCGAAGGGCTGGAAGCTCAACCCGAACCGCTTCGATGTACGGATTTCCCCTGAAAATCAGGCGGACGATGCGCCTGTCATCCGCGTTTCACTGGATGGAACGGTGCGTAACGAGCTGATTTACACCAAAGTCACGCTGACCAAAACCGATATCACCGGCGCGGAAACCGTTCCGGGCGCAGAGATCGAGGTCAAGAATGAGCAGGGAGAAGTCATTTACCGCGCTGTTACCGATGAAAACGGCGAAATTCCCGATATTCCCGTTACGCCGGGACGCTACACCTTCAAAGAGGTGCTTGCGCCCGAAGGGTACGCGCTGAACGAAACGACCTGCTCCTTTACCGTAGATGAGAACGGGCAGGTTTCCGGGGATACCGTTCTGCACGACGATTTCACGCGCTTCACGCTGAAAAAGGTCGGCGAGCATAACGAGCCGCTGGCAGGCGTTGCATTCTCGCTGAAAGACGAGCGCGGCGCAGTCGTCGCTACAGCGCTGACCGATGCAGACGGCATCGCCATGTTTGAAAAAATCCCGTATGGCAGCTATACTGTCGTTGAAAGCAAACCGCTTCCGGGCTACCTGCCCAGCGGCGCACAAGTGACGCTGACCCTTGACGGCACGTTCGTCAATCCGACCGAGCCGATTGCCGTCATTCCCAACGAGCGCATGAAGCTGACCTTCAAGAAGGTCGATACGGCAGGAAACCCGCTGGCGGGTATCTCTTTCACCCTGATTGACGCGCAGAGCGGAACGGTCGCCGCCCATGCCGTCAGCGATGAAAAGGGCGAGTTTGAAATCACCGGCTTCACAGTCGGTGATTGGATTCTCCGCGAGGATGAAGCGCCGGAAGGCTTCAACCTGATGGACGACTATCCCTTCCACGTCGGCTACAACTGGAAGAACGACCAGACGGTTACGCTGGTCAACATCCCGAACCATTACGAGTTCGAGAAAACGGATCACCGCCGCAAACCGCTTTCCGGCGTTCGCTTCGGTCTGTATGACGACAAGGGGACGTTCATCCGTGAGCTGGTTTCCGATGAAAACGGCATTGTATGCGCTAATAATCTCGTTCCGGGCAGCTATCTGATCCGCGAAACCCGCCCGCTGGACGGCTATGCCAGAACCGACGAGGAAATCACGTTCACCATTGACGAATCCTACATCCCGCCGCAGAAGCTCGCACGCATCACCAACACGCCCGTCATTCAGACCGGCGTTGACTTCCCGATTACGCCGACAATGATTGTCGGTCTGCTGATGATGGCGGCTTCCGTCCTGCTCGGTCTGATGCGGCTGCTCAGGAAGAAACACCGATAACGATACGGAGGTGCAGAACATGACGTTCCTGCTGAAACTGGCTACCCTGCCCCTGATCGCCCTGCTGACGCTGGTGGAATGGCTCGGCATCTTTGCGCTGGGCATTTCGCAGTTCATCACCAATAAGCTGGCGGCGCTGATTTTCTTCATCGCCTGCTGCTGTCTGCTGTTCGGCAAGGTCACGTTCAGGGAAGCCGCAGCCATGTTTACAGGGAGCTTCTGCGTCTTTGCTTTGCCGTATGCCGCCGAGTGGATTTTGGAGCGGATTTCCGATTTCAATCGGTGCGTAAAGGATTGGGTGCGCGGTTGAATTCTTCTATTCCCATATCGTGATTTAGGGAAACCTTGAAGCAGTGCTTAAAACATGATATACTGAGCAAAGAAAAGACGCAATGAACAGGAGGGTACTGCCGCATGATGACTAAAAAGCTGCCGGTGGGCATCGAGAGCTTTGAAGAAATCCGCAAACAGGATTTTTATTATGTGGATAAGACAAATCTGATTGCTGATCTGCTGGCTAACTGGGGCAAGGTCAACCTGTTTACCCGTCCGCGGCGCTTCGGAAAAACGCTCAATATGAGTATGCTCAAATCTTTCTTCGAGATTGGCGGGGACAAGCATGTTTTCGACGGTTTGTCCATTGCACAAAATGAGACGCTTTGTCAGACATACATGGGAAAATATCCCGTCCTCTTTTTGTCGCTCAAAGGTGTGGATGGTCTGACATTTGAGGATGCTTATGACCGTTTAAGATGTCTGATTCGTAATGAAGCGTTTCGTCTGGATTTTCTGCGGAAAAGCTCCGCAATTACCGCTGAAGAAAAGAACTCATATTTGAGGATTCTTTCGGAAACCGATCGCTTTTCAGACATCACGGAAAGTCTGAAAATGCTAAGCATCCTTCTGAAAAAGCATTATAGTCAAAAGGTTATTCTGCTCATTGACGAATACGACGTTCCGCTAGACAAAGCCTATCAGCATGGTTACTATGAGCGCATGATCGACTTGATCCGCGCTATGTTCGGAGCAGCACTGAAAACCAATGACAGCCTGTTTTTTGCTGTGCTGACTGGCTGCCTGCGCGTATCCAAGGAGAGCATCTTCACCGGCTTGAACAATATGACCGTACACTCCATTGCCGATGCGAATTTCGATGAATACTTTGGATTTACAGATCACGAAGTTCGAGAAATGCTGGAATACTATGGGCTTGAAAGCCATCTGAACGAAACCCGCGAATGGTATGACGGCTATCGTTTTGGCAATCAGGATGTTTACTGTCCGTGGGATGTTATCAATTACTGCTATGCGCTGCGCGCGTCGGAAAGTGCACAGCCCAAAGCCTATTGGATCAACACCAGCGGTAACGACATGGTACGAAAGCTGATCGGCAAAGCCGCAGACGGCACAACGCAGATGGAAATTGAGCGTCTGATTGCCGGAGAAACCATCGTAAAAACGCTCAATGAGAATCTGACACATAATGAAGTGGATGCCAACGTTGAGAACATCTGGAGTCTGCTCTATATGACCGGCTACCTGACAGGAACTTTCGATCCGAGCAGCAACCGATATAGGCTCAAGATTCCCAATCGTGAGATTCGTCAAATTTACACGCAGCAGGTGTTGGAATGGTTCAAAGAAAAAGCTGCTGCGGAAACAGAAAAACTTTCCGTTCTTTATACAGCTTTTGAATCCGGCGATACGGAAACGATTACGGATTATCTGAATGAACAGCTGTTGGATACAGTCAGTTTCTATGATGCACAGGAATCCTTCTATCATGGTTTTCTGCTTGCTCTGCTCAACACCTGCGCAAATTGGCGCGTTTCAAGCAACATGGGGACTGGAAAGGGACGCAGCGATATTCTTGTCGAGCGCAAGGATCGAAAAATCGGATTCGTCATCGAGGTCAAGGATGTCAAAGATGAAAAGCGGTTGGATACCGCTTGTGCGACGGCGCTCAAACAAATTGAGGATAAGAACTATATCGCTGTTTTGAATCGTTATCGTGTCAAAGAAATCTGGATATACGGTATTGCGTTCTGTGATAAGGAGTGCCGAGTGGTTGTAAAGCGTATGGGTTAAATCAAAAACTGCCTAAAATACAGATTGACAATCATTCGGAGGTGGTCAATATGTGTGAAGCTATTCAAGGGCTGATTGATGATGGCGTTGTTAAAGGCATCCAGAGCGAAAAGCGCGAAACGGCACTGCGCCTGTCCAAGATGGGGCTTTCTGTCAAGCAGATCGCGCAGGCGACCGAGCTTTCCGAAGACGACGTGCTGAAACTCATTCAGAAATAATCCTTATCCACACACTGGCGGTCAGGTTAAGCTGGCCGCTTTTTTCATACCCATTAAACGAAAAAGGAGGTTTTCATGCAGGAAGAAATCGAGCAGAAAAGCGCAACCCTGATGATTAACGGCACCAAATTCAGCCTCCGCACCCTCAAGTCCGCCGCGCTCAAGCTGCTGGCGCACCGTCAAAATCCGTCTGCACCGGGTGTAAAACATCGCGGCAAACAGACGGTCAGGCAGCTGGTCGGGCAGAATCAGGGCGTAAGCAATATCGAGCTTTCCGGGCAGGACTTGAAGGAGTTCCAGCGGATCACCCGCAGATACGGCGCAGATTATGCAATCCGCAAAGTGGACGGCGACAAGCCGCGCGTTCTGGTGTTCTTCAAAGCCCGCGATTCGGACGCTTTAACCGCTGCGCTCAAGGAGCTGGCCAGCACAAAAGCCCGAACGCAGTCCGAACGTCCTTCCGTTCTCCAACGGCTGGAAAAAGCGAAGGAACAGGCAGCAAAGACCATCGGGAAAATCCGAAACAGGGAGCCGAGCCGATGAGCAAGCGTAAGAAACACACTTTCACGCTTTCCGAAGCAGCGAAAAAGAAGCTGGTGCTGAATCTGCCTTACTGCATGATCGGCTTATACGCCACCAAGTTGGGGCAGGCGTGGCGCATGGCGGAAGGCACAAATCTTTCCGAAAAGCTGCTGCACCTAGGCGATGGCTTTGCCTCCGCTTTTGCTTCGTCGCTGCCGAGTTTCCATTCTGCCGATCTGCTCGTCGGTCTGCTTGCAGGGCTGCTGCTCCGGCTTGCCGTGTATCTCAAAAGCAAGGACGCGAAGAAGTTCCGCAAAGGACGCGAGTATGGCTCGGCACGCTGGGGAACGCGCAAGGACATCGAGCCGTTTATCGACCCCGTTTTCAAAAATAACATTCTGCTGACGCAGACGGAACGGCTGACCATGAACAGCCGCCCCAAAGACCCCAGGACGGCGCGGAACAAAAACGTCCTGGTCATCGGCGGTTCGGGCAGCGGCAAAACCCGCTACCTTTTGAAGCCCAATCTCATGCAATGCCATTCCAGCTATGTCATAACAGACCCCAAAGGCAGTCTGCTCATCGAGTGCGGACATCTGTTGGAAAAGAAAAAGTATCAGATTCGATTCTTCAACACCATCAACTTCAAAAAGTCGCTCCACTATAACCCGTTCCATTACATTCATTCGGAAAAGGATATCTTGAAGCTGGCAAATGTTCTGATTACCAATACCGACGGCGGGCAGAAAAGCAGCGACCCATTCTGGCGAAACGCCGAAATGCTGCTGTATTGCGCACTGATGGGCTACATCTTTTACGAAGCACCACCGCACGAACAGAACTTCAACACGCTGGTGGCGATGATTAACGCGATGGAAGTGCGCGAGGACGACGACAACTTCAAAAACCCCGTCGATCTCCTCTTTGACGCGCTCGAAGAAAAAGACCCGGATCACTTTGCCGTGCGCCAATATCATAAATATAAATTGGCGGCGGGCAAGACCGCTAAGAGCATTTTGGTGTCGGCGGGTGCGCGTCTCGCGCCATTCGACATCGCGGAGCTTCGGGAGATTCTGTCCTATGACGAATTGGAGCTGGACACGCTGGGCGACCGCAAGACGGCGCTGTTCCTCATCATGAGCGATACGGATTCGACCTTCAACTTCCTCATCAGCATGATTTACACCCAGCTTTTTAATCTGCTCTGTGAAAAGGCGGATGACGTGTACGGCGGGCGCTTGCCCGTGCATGTGCGATGCCTGATTGACGAGTGCGCCAACATCGGGCAGATTCCCAACCTTGAAAAGCTGATGGCGACCATCCGCAGCCGGGAAATCTCCGCCGTTCTGATTTTCCAGGCACAGAGCCAGCTCAAAGCCATTTACAAAGAGCAGAGCGACACAATTCAAGGGAATTGCGACAGCTCAATCTTCCTCGGCGGACGTGAAGCGACGACGCTCAAGGAGCTTTCCGCCGTGCTGGGACGCGAAACCATCGACACCTGCAACACCGGCGAATCGCGCGGCAGAGAAACCTCGCACAGTTTGAATTATCAGAAGCTCGGCAAGGAACTCATGACGCAGGACGAGCTGGCGACGATGGACGGCGGCAAGTGTATTCTGCAAATCCGCGGCGTTCGTCCTTTCCTCTCCGACAAATTCGATCTGACCAAACATCCCAACTATAAGTACCTCTCGGATGCTGATCCGGCAAACGCCTTTGACCCGCAGGCTTATCTCAATCGTGCGCTTCATCCCAAGGATGAGGATACGTTTGATGCCTACGAAATCGAAGATGATGAACCGGAAGAAGACGTTCCGATTGATCTGGATGTTGTGATGTACTGATTCCAGTTCCGGCAGCATTGTACATCTGCCGGAACTGTTCATATAGATGAGCTTCGCAGTCTGTCTGCGGCTCTGTTTCTCTGGCTTCCGCGTTCGCTCAACTGCCGTTTTTCAGGCAGGATGCGTCGGAAGTGCATACGGCCTCAGGCCGTGTTTCTGGATTACGCCTGCGAAGCGCCCGCTTCTGCCGCCGCTTCGCAGAGCTGCACAGCCAGCGTTTCACGAATCCGGGAAGGACGCGGGAATGTTCCCGCAGGAGGGTATCTTTTATGCAGTTTTTCTCCACCGCGGTATCTCAGCTCGGTACGATTGTCATCGGCCTTGGAGCCGGTCTGGGCGTATGGGGCGTGATCAACCTGCTGGAAGGTTACGGCAACGACAACCCCGGCGCGAATGCTCATGGTTAATAAAGAAGCACAACAAAACAGGACAAGGACAGTCAGCCCCGCCGCTATTCCGAGCAAGGCAAATTATAGGGTAAAGTCTAAAAAGCATTTGTAACATTTCTATAAACTCTATTGACTTGAACACCTCCGGGAGTTATAATATGTTTTGCTATTTAGGAACACTAAATAGCAAAACTAAAGTGAGGTAGAGAGTATGGATAACAGGTATGTGCAGCAATTCAAAAAAGGCTCTCTTGAAATGATACTTTTGTGCTTGATCGGACGCAAAGAAACCTACGGCTATGAAATCATTACAGAGCTAAATAACAGCGCGTCCGTTTTGGGCTATGCAAAAGAGGGAACGATTTACCCTATTCTGTATCGTTTGCAGGAAGCCGAGTTAATCCAATGCCGATTAGCCCCGGCAGCGGCAAATGGCGGATCAAAAAAATACTACTCCCTTACCCATAAGGGCAGAGAGGTATTAGACGAGCTGATTTTATTTTGGGCGAGCTATGAAAGTTGTGTAAATGGCTTTATTGCCACCTATCAAACAGCGGAGGTATCAGAATGAAAGAGCAATACATTAAGCAAGTGGAAAAGGAATTGAGTTTAACACGCAAAGCAAAAAAAGAGGTCGTGCGTGATCTGAATGAAGTCTTTGCTTCTGCGTTGGAGCATGGCGAAACGGAACAACAGGTAATCGAACGGTTAGGCACTCCCAAAGAGTTTGCAGAGAATACCGCCGAGCAGTTAGGCATTGACAGCGCAGCACCGCAGAAACGGAAAGGGATTATTTCGAGCGTTGCAGCCCTTGTCGTTGCCGTTGCAGCGTTTGTGATTTACGCCACTACCCAATCCGGGAAAGTGCCGGACGGGGCAATCGGACAAGCAGACGCAATGACAAACATTCAAGTTGAGGGAGCTTTTGGATTTGACGCTTCACAAATCATTTTGGCAGTCGGTGTAATCGCGGTTACAATCGCAATCATTCAGATTATCCGAACCGTCCGCAAAAACAGGAGGTAGCTATGAAAAAATTTGTTTCAATAATCGCTATTTTACTTATGCTTTCTTTGGCTGCCTGTTCCAATCAAGATACGCCGTCCGCTGCGGATAATCCAAGCAATACACAAACAGAAAGCAATACCATGCTTGACGCGGGTGTATGGCCTGTGAATGAATACACCGAGGAGCTTCCCGTCCCGTCCGGTACGGTCGGTTGGGCTATGCTTGATACGGAACATGAGAATTGCAGTATCAGTATTGTGGATATAAGCGAAACCGACTATAACGACTATTTAGAGCTTTTGAAGCAAGAGGGGTTTTCTATAATAGAGGAAGTGTCGGAAGAAATTGAGGGACAGGACTATGTTTCTATCGGTACGCTTTTGTCAAATGGCGAAAAGGGATTGAGTATCAGCTACATTCCCGATAACTTCACAATTTACATTTCTTTCCTTAAATAATGAAAATTAAAATGATTAAATCGCCTGATAGGTGGGTGCTTTGCCCTATTTGTGGAAATAAAACACGAACAAAGATACGCCCCGATACAATACTTGAAAATTTCCCTCTGTTCTGTCCGAAATGCAAACAAGAAGCACTAATCAGCGCAAAAGATTTGAATGTAGCTGTAATCCCACAACAAATAGCGGAATCAGCCGGAGCAGTCAACGGTCAAGATGAACGGCGCATAAATGCGCCGCCGTTGACAGCCCTGCCTGTTTCCGCTGATGGGTAATCAAGGGAGCGACAGACTAAAGTGCTGTCGCTCCCCTCACATTATGGAAATGAAAATTGAATATCGACCAAGCTGCAACGCCACAGATTTTTTGAAAGTCCGTGGCGTTTTTTTTGCGCCCATTTTTGGCAGACCGCACATTCCTGTTGTTGTAGAAAGTGACGGGGAAATTTGCCCAAAACGGTCTTGCGTACCGTAGTAGTGATGAAAAGAATACCGCAGCCATTTGGAAGAAAGGTATGGGGCTACCGTAGTAGTGATGAAAAAAATCAAAAGAAGCGTTTGGCATTTTTCGGTTTCTTTCGTGGAGGGGGACAAACAGCGGGCAGAACACGCCGCCACTATCGCTATATTGATGAAACCAGCCATACCGTCCCCCTTGCGAATTGCAGTAAGGGCATAGAAAAAATCCGTTGGATTTTCCGCCTATTTGCCCCGCTGCGGTTTTGTAGGTATTAAGAGCAGCCTCACAGAGGAAAGCGGCAGTTTTTCAGAGCAAGATTCTACCACGGTGCCAAAATCCGCATATCTGCGGTTTTGCCCCTTT
>ERZ780223.3520-NODE-3520-length-11644-cov-27.031495_pt1 | contig 11644 bp, 9 predicted proteins | sample MGYA00511016_ERZ780223 | MGnify/ENA primary metagenome ERZ780223 (study PRJEB29588, sample SAMEA2159032) | human gut metagenome | biome: human gut; feature: human-associated habitat; material: faeces | place: Denmark | collected 2008/2010 ... | reverse complement strand
ACGCTGTTGGCCCAGCCGTTCCAAGGCTCCATGCAGACGAAGCTCTCGGCATCCTGCTGCCACAGCACGCCGTTTTCAAAGGTCTCGTCGGCGTCCACGGTCACCTTGTGGCCGTTGCCCTTGTCGGTCAGGGTCATGGGGAACTGCACGCCGGTCAGCAGACGGACAGAGTTGTCTGCGCCTTCCTTGCGGGTAAGAGTGATCTTTTCCGGGGCGGCGGGCTGCTCGCCCTTGGCGTTGTCGGAGCAAGTGGCGCATTTGATGTCGAACTCCACGTTCTCCAGCTTGGAGGCGGTAAAGTAGGGGTGGTAGCCAAAGCTGAAGGGCATATCGGTGTCGCCCTCGTTGATGACGGTCAGGCTGACCAGTGCCTTGTTGCCCTCCAGATTATAGTTGAGCAGCAGGGTGAAATCGAACGGATAGAGGAACTTGGTCAGCGGGGTGGACTCCAGTGCCAGCGTCACGCCGTCCGGGCCAACGCTGTCCACTTCCCATGCGCACAGGTCGGCAAAGCCGTGGGTCTCCATGGGGTAAGCCTTGCCGTCAAAGATGTGCACGCCGTTATCCGGGTTGCCGCAGCTGGGGAACAGCACCGGCACGCCAAAGCGGGGTCGGTTGCACTCGGAGAAATTGGGGCGGCGGGTCCAGACGAACTCCTCGCCGTCCAGCGTAAAGCTGGTGATCATGCCGCCGCGCTCCGGGGTGATGGTGAGGGCGGTCTTTGCCTCGGGGTCGGTGATGACGTACTGCTCGTAGCAGGCGCCGTTCTCGGTGATGTACCGGGTAGTGATCTGATTCATAAGTAAAAGCCTCCTATTATTACCGCAGGGTCGCCCCGGCGGGTCATTCCTTGTGCTCGGTCTGCTCCAGCTGCTGTTCCAACTTCTGGAAGTAGTAATCAATGCCGTAGCGGATAAAATATTTGATCAATCGTACTGCACCATAAATGATAGCCGCATAAAGCAGCAGTGTCAACAGCAGTACCCCATTTGTGCCCAACATTCCATACACTTCCCTTCTTTTTATGCACAAAAAGGCCGCCGTACCGCTTTTTGCCGTACAGCAGCCCTTTTTCAGTTACAGAACCACGCCGTCCTTGAAGATGGAGATCTCGCGGAAGCCGTGCTTTTCCGCCTTGGTCTGCTCACCGCTTGCCACGCGGATGACCAGATCCAGCAGATCCTTTGCAGCCTCGTCGATGGTCTTTTCACCGTCTGCGATGACACCGGTGTTGAAATCGATCCAGCCGCCCTTCTTCTCTGCCAGCGGGGTGTTGGTGGAGATCTTCAGGGTGGGAGCCGGAGCGGAGAACGGGGTGCCGCGGCCGGTGGAGAACAGGATCAGGTGTGCGCCTGCTGCCGTCATGGCGGTGGCAGACACCAGATCGTTGCCGGGGCCGTAGAGCATATTCAGACCCTTGGTCACCACGGGGTCGCCGTAGCCGATGACGTCCATGATGGGGGCGGTGCCGCCCTTCTGTACGCAGCCGCAGCTCTTATCCTCCAGCGTGGTGATGCCGCCGGCCTTGTTGCCCGGAGAGGGGTTATCGTACACCACCTCGTTGTGGCTGATGAAGTAATCCTTGAAGCCGTTGATCATGTGCTCGGCCTTGACGAACACTTCCTTGTTGATGCAACGATCCATCAGGAAGCCCTCTGCACCGAACATCTCGGGCACCTCGGTCAGCACGGTAGAACCGCCGCGCTGGCCCATCATATCGGAGAAGCGGCCGATGGTGGGGTTGGCGGTGATGCCGGACAGGCCGTCCGAGCCGCCGCACTTCATGCCCACCACCAGCTCAGACACGGGGATGGGCTGGCGCTCAAACTGCCCGGCGTAGGCAGCCAGCTCCTTCAGGATATCGCGGGCGGCGGCAAACTCGTCCTCCACGTCCTGACAGGTCAGGAACTTGACGCGGTCGTGGTCGTACTCGCCCAGCTCTTCCACGAACTGATCGTGCTGCAGGTTCTCGCAGCCCAGATGCAGCACCAGAACGGCAGCGGCATTGGGGTGGCGCACCAGCGCAGCCAGCAGCTTGCGGGTCTGTGCGTGGTCGTGGCCGGTCTGGCTGCAGCCGAAGGGATGGGTGAAGGTGTACAGACCCTCGATGGAGCCGGTGACCAGATCCTGATTGTCGGCAACCATCTTCTTGGCGATATCGTTCACGCAGCCCACGGTGGGGATGATCCAGATCTCGTTGCGGATGGCGGCGCGGCCGTCCTTACGGCGGAAGCCCATAAAGGTCTCCGGCTCGACCTTAGGCAGCGGAGCCAGATCCGGGGCGGGGTTATAGCTGTACTCCACCTCGCCGGACAGGTTGGTGTGCACATTGTGGGTGTGCATCCAAGTGCCGGGGGCGGCGTCTGCGGTAGCATGACCGATGGGGAAGCCGTACTTGATGACGTTCTCGCCGTTCTTAATGGGCTTGACTGCCATCTTGTGACCCTGCGGGATATCCTCCAGTGCGGTGACGGCAAGGCCGTCCACCTCCACCAGCGTGCCCTTGGCAATGGGGTGCAGGGCAACGACCACATTGTCGATGGGGCTGATATGAATTGCCTGCGGCATAGTTGTTCTCCTTATCGTATCGCACAAAAGGGCTGCTGCCCAAAGCAGCAGCCCTTTGTTGTGCGGGTAGGTTGATTTTTCAGCTTACAGGCAGCTCTTGTAAGCAGCCTCGGCACCCTGAGTGCGGATCATTTCCAGATCTGCCAGCACAGCGGCTTCCAGACCCTCGATCTTGGTCAGATCCTGATCCCACATCTGGGTGTTGGTCAGCACAGCGTGCACCAGCTGCGCAGCGGTGTCGTCCTTGTGTGCGTAGTAGAAGTCCAGAGCCCATGCGTCGTCCTGGATCTTGTAGGTGTTGCCTGCGGGGCGCTTGCAAATCAGGCCGTCAGCGGTGCGCTCCTGAATATCGTTGGAGTAGAAGGCGATGTAAGCAGCCAGAGACATGGTCAGGCACTTGGGCAGCTGCTTCTGCTCCTCGATGTAAGCGAGGAAGGAGGGCATGTTGCGAGCCTTCCACTTGGAGGTGGAGTTCAGGGAGATGCTCATCAGCTCGTGGTTGACGAAGGGGTTGTTGAAGCGATCCTCAACAGCAGAGGCAAAGTCCTCCAGATCCTTCTTGTCCAGCGGCAGGGTGGGGATGATCTCTTCGTGCAGCATCTTGTTCATAAAGCCGCGCACGGTGTCGTTGTGCATGCAGTCGCGGACGATATCAAAGCCTGCCAGATAAGCGCCCAGCACAAAGCCGGTGTGTGCACCGTTCAGGATGCGGACCTTGCGCTTCTTGTAGGGAGTAACGTCGGGCACGACCATGACGTTGACGCCGGCCTTCTTGAACGGCAGCTTGTCCTCCAGACCTGCGGGGCCCTCGATGACCCACACGCCGAACACTTCGCCCACGTCCAGAGCGGTATCATGGTAGCCGTTGGCCTCTTCCAGAGCAGCCAGCTCCTGCGGGTCACGGATACGGCCCGGAACGATGCGGTCCACCAGAGTGGAGCAGAAGGTGTTGGCGGTGTTCATCCAGTCGATGAAGGCGGGCTCCAGATCCCAATCCTTAGCGTAGTTGTTGCAGCACTTCTGCAGCTCCTTGCCGTTGTTGTCGATCAGCTCGCAGCTCAGGATGACCAGACCCTTATCGGCAGCGCCGTTGAAGGCCTTGTAACGCTCGAACAGCACGCGGGTCAGCTTTGCGGGGAAGCTGTTGGGGGGAACCTGATCGAACTGGCTGTCGCCCTTGGTGTAGGCAATGCCGGCCTCGGTGGTGTTGGATACAACAGTTTCCAGATCCTCAGAGCGAGCCAGAGCCAGAACTTCGTCCCACTTGCCATCGATGTAGGGGCACACGCAGTCAGACACGCAGGAGATCACCCGCTTTGCGTCCACCTTCTGGCCCTTTTCGCTGCCGCGCAGGTACAGGGTGTACAGACCCTCCTGCTCGTTGATCCAGTCTGCCATCTGGGGGAAGTTGCCGATGGGCTGCACCAGCTTGACCTTGCCGTTATAGCCGGCCTTCTCGTTTGCAATATCGTAGAAATAGTCCACGAAAGCACGCAGGAAGTTGCCCTCGCCGAACTGCATCACCTTAACGGGAGCATCCTTCAGGATGTAGCCGTTGTAGCCAGTGCCTTCCAGAACCTTGTAGTTCAAAGTTTCCATCTTATTGATCTCCTTTATAAACTTGCTTTGCATGGCAGGCTCTCGTTTTCCCTGCCATCTTCTGCTCCTATTTTATGCTGTTGTATACAAAGAAGTCAAGTGTTTTGTGCAATGTTTTTAGTCCAAAAATGGCCATTCAGCGCATTTCCAGCGGTTTGTACAATTCCAAGGGTGAAATTTTGGCAGTTTTTCAGTTGTATACATCGGCGTTTTCCGGTATACTAAGGATAAGGCAGCCTGCCCGTTCCAAGCAGGTGCAATTTCATGCCCGTTTTTGTCTAAATTTTAACAAATTCATCAGAGAAAAGGAGTTAAAATCCCATGAAAGCATTTATGGATAAGGACTTCATGCTCCAGTCTGCTACCGCACAGCATCTGTATCACGACTATGCAGCTGCTATGCCCATCTGCGACTATCACTGCCATATTCCTCCCCGCGAGATCTACGAGAACCGCCGCTTTGAGAACATCACTCAGGTGTGGCTGGGCGGCCGTAACCCGGACGGCAGCTACTTCGGCGATCATTATAAGTGGCGCGTGATGCGTTCCAACGGCGTGCCCGAGGAGTACATCACCGGTGATAAGCCCGACCGCGAGCGCTTCCAGAAGTTTGCCGAGGCTCTGCCCATGGCCATTGGCAACCCCATGTACCACTGGACCAATCTGGAGCTGCACGTTTTCTTTGGCTACGACGGCGTGCTGAACGGCGACACCGCTGAGGAAGTGTGGAACCTGTGCAACGACAAGCTGCAGCACGATCCCAAACTGACCGTCCGCGGCCTGATCGAGCAGAGCAACGTGGCCTTCATCGGCACCACCGATGACCCCATCGACGACCTGTACTGGCACAAGAAGATCAAGGAAGATTCCACCATCAAGTTCACCGTGGCTCCCTCCTTCCGTCCTGACAAGGCCATCAATATCAACAAGCCCGGCTTTGCCGAGTACATGGCTAAGCTGGCTGCCGTTGTGGGCAAGGAAAAGCTGGCCTGCATCGACTGCGTGACCGATGCCCTGACCAAGCGCATCGAGTTCTTTGCCGAGATGGGCTGCCGCGCTTCCGACCATGGTCTGGATTATGTTCCCTACCGTGAGGCCACCAAGGACGAGGTGAACGCCATCTACCAGAAGGTGATGAAGGGCGAGAGCTGCACCGTGGAAGAGGCTGAGAAGTACCAGACCTACATCCTGATCCATCTGGGCAAGCAGTATCATCGTCTGGGCATTGCCATGCAGATCCACTACAACTGCCTGCGCGGCGTGAACCGCAAGATGAACAGCCTGCTGGGCCCCGACACCGGCTTTGACATGATCAACACCGCCACCTGCGGCGGCGAGATCGCACAGCTGCTCAGCGCCCTGAACGACACCGACGAGTGCCCCAAGACCATCATTTACAGCCTGAACCCCGCCGACGATGCACAGATCGGCACCATTCTGGGCTGCTTCCAGAACAGCGAGGTGCCGGGCAAGATCCAGCACGGTTCTGCATGGTGGTTCAACGACCACAAGATCGGCATGGAGGATCAGATGATCCGTCTGGCAAGCCTTGGCCTGCTGGGCAACTTTGTGGGTATGCTGACCGACAGCCGCAGCTTCCTGAGCTACACCCGTCACGATTATTTCCGCCGCATCCTGTGCAACATCATCGGCCAGTGGGTCGAGGATGGCGAGTATCCCAACGACGAGAAGGCTCTGGAGAAGATCGTCAAGGGCATCTGCTTCGACAACGCAAAGCGTTACTTCAACCTGTAAGCGCTTTCCCCTTTTCCTGAACTGAATCTCCGCGCCGCCCGCAGACAGCTTTGTCTGCGGGCGGCGCTTTGTTTTGCCCTTTTACGTCCAAAATGCACCGGATGTTCCTGTTTTTTTCACCTTTTATCGGTTGTTTTCCGTCTTTTTCTACAACTTCTCCGTTATCCCTTGACTTCCCCGTATAAGGGGAGTATATTTTTGCATGGCATTCAGGCCATATTACTGTATTTTTTGATGGAGGAAACCCATGAACGGTTTAAAAGAAGCCTTCAGCCGCGAGAATCTGCTGAAGGATCTAAATTTCTTTGCCCTGTTGAACCTCGGTCTTGTGCTTACGGCAGTGGGCATCGTATATTTTAAAAATCCCAACCACTTCGCCTTCGGCGGCACCTCCGGCCTGTCCATCCTGCTGGCAGACCTGTTCCCCCGCATCAATGTGGGCGGCTTTATGTGGATCATCAACATCGTGCTGGTGGTGCTGGGCTTTATCTTTTTGGGCGTCAAGTGCATGGGCTGGACGATCTACTCCTCCTTTGCGCTCTCCTTTTTCGTGTCCGGCTGCGAGTGGCTGTACCCCTCCGGCGTGTCCCTGAGCGGCGATGCCATGCTGGATCTGGTGTTCGCGGTGTTCCTGCCCGCGCTGGGCGCTGCCATCGTGTTTGACATCGGCGCCTCCACCGGCGGCACCGACATCGTGGCGCTGATCCTTGCCAAGTACACCTCCATGGAGATCGGCAAGGCGCTGATGGTCAGCGATATCCTCATCGTACTGGCGGCCGCCGTGCGGTTCGGTATGGGCACCGGTCTGTACTGTATCCTCGGCCTTATCGGCAAGTCCTTCGTGGTGGACGGTGCCATTGAAAATATCCGCCTGCGCAAGGTGTGCACCATCATGACCGCAAACCCGCAGCCCATTCTGGACTTCATCATCCACGACATGAACCGCTCCGCCACGGTGGAAAAGGCCTACGGTGCCTACACCCACCACGAGCTCAGCGTGCTGGTGACCGTGCTCACCCGCCGTCAGGCCTTGCAGCTGCGTAACTTCCTGCGGGAGAACGACCCCCACAGCTTTATCACCATCGTCAACTCCAGCGAGATCATCGGCAAGGGCTTCCGCTCCTTCAACTAAGACTGCTTCATATCTTTTTTCATCCATTTTTCGCTAAAGGCTTCTCCCGACCGGGGGAAGCCTTTATTCAGCGGATTGCCCCCGTGTTCCGTGCAACTCCGTACTTGAAGAAAAACGCAAAATAGTGTATTATATAGTATTATGAGTAAAAGGGGGCACACTGTGCCCTGACAGGGGGAACCTATATGGCTGATAAAAACTTTCTGACAGATATCATCGATGCCGACCTTGCCGAGGGCAAGGTGCAGCAGATCCACACCCGCTTCCCGCCGGAGCCCAACGGCTATCTGCACATCGGCAGCGCCAAGGCCATTTATATCAACTGGTCCATTGCCAACCAGTACGGCGGCAAATTCAACCTGCGTCTGGACGACACCAACCCCGCCCGCGAAGGCGAGGAGTATGTCAACAGTATCATCGAGGATCTGCACTGGCTGGGTGCCGACCCCAACGGCGGCATCTTCTACGGCAGCGATTACTTTGACAAGTGCTACGAGTACGCTGAGAAGCTCATCACTGAGGGCAAGGCTTATGTAGACGATTTGACCCGCGAGGAGATGCGCGAGTACCGCGGCTCCGATGCCGGCAAGCCCTCCCGCCCCTCTCCGTGGCGCGACCGCAGCCCGGAGGAGAATCTGGACCTGTTCCGCCGGATGCGTGCCGGTGAGTTCAAGGAGGGCGAAAAGACCCTGCGTGCCAAGATCGATCTGGCAAGTCCCAACATGAATATGCGTGACCCGGCCATCTACCGTATCAAGTACGCCGAGCATCACCGTCAGGGTAACAAGTGGTGCATCTACCCCATGTACGACTTCGCCCACCCCATTCAGGACGCCATCGAGGGCATCACCCACAGCATGTGCAGTCTGGAGTTCGAGAACCACCGCCCGCTGTACAACTGGGTCATCGAGAACATTTTCGGTGCCGAGTTCCCCAAGCAGCGCGAGTTCGCCCGCCTGAACATGACCAACACGGTCATGAGCAAGCGCTACCTGCGTGAGCTGGTGGAGATGGGCATCGTGGACGGCTGGGACGATCCCCGTATGCCCACTCTGTGCGGTCTGCGCCGCCGCGGCTACACCCCCACCTCCATCTTCACCTTCGTGCGGGAGGCCGGCATCTCCAAGTCTGACAACCTGATCGATATGCGTCAGCTGGAAGCCTGCATCCGCAGCGAGCTGGACCTGACCGCACAGCGCCGCATTGCCGTGCTGGAGCCGGTCAAGCTGGTGGTGGACAACTACCCCGCCGACAAGACCGAGTACTTTGACGTAGCCAACAACCCCAACCGCGAAGCCAACGATACCACCACCCGCAAGGTAGCCTTTACCCGCGAGCTGTGGATCGACGCTGAGGACTTTGCCGAGGTTCCGCCTCCCAAGTTCAAGCGCCTGACCGTGGACGGCGAGGTGCGTCTGATGGGTGCTTATATCGTCAAGTGCACCGGCGTGGACAAGAACGCCGACGGCAGCATCGCCGCCATCCACTGCACTGCCGACCTCGAGACCGGCAACGGCAACCCCGCCGACGGCCGCAAGGTCAAGGGCACCATCCACTGGGTAAGCGCCGCACACTGCGTGGACGCCGAGGTGCGCCTGTACGACAAGCTGTTCACCGAAGCCAACATGAACGGCATCCCCGAAGGCAGCGATTACAAGGACTACCTGAACCCGGAAAGCGTCACCGTGCGCACCGGCTGCAAGCTGGAAGAGAGCCTGAAGGACGCAAAGCCCGGCGAAAAGTTCCAGTTCGTGCGCACCGGCTTCTTTACCCCGGACAGCAAGAACCCCGGCGTGTACAACCGGGTAGTCACCCTGCGCGACAGCTTCAAGCCCGCAAAATAATCATCCCCAAGGAGAAGATACCATACCATGACCGCAAAAATGACCCGTAATATCCTGCTCATGCTGGTGGCCACCGTGCTGATGGGCATTGTGCTGAACCTGTATATCCACAACACCGGCACCGTACCCGCCGCCGACAACGCCGCTCCCCTGACCGATGGCAGCTACACCTCCTCTGCGCAGGGTTGCCTGAGTGAAGTGACCGTCACGGTCACCGTGACCGGCGGCAAGGTGACCGCCGTACAGGTGGACGCCTCTGCCGAGACCCCGGAGCTGGGCGGCAAAGCTGCCGAGACGCTGGCTGCCCAGCTGACACAGACCGGCTCCACCGCCGGTGTGGACGCCATCACCGGTTCCACCATGACCAGCGAGGCCATCTTTACCGCCATGGACGCCTGCCTTGCACAGGCGCAGTGATGCTGTAAACTATAAACGCAAAAACTGCCGCACAGTTGTGCGGCAGTTTTTGCTTTTTACAGGGTGCTTTGCAGCCGTGCGCCGCTGGCGTACTGGGTGCGGCGGTCCATCTGGTTATCCAGCGGCTGGCCGGCGGCATAGCGTTTGAGGTTATGTGCAAAGATATCCACGATATTGTCCAGCGTCTTGGGCAGGCTGAAGCCGCCGGTGACATGGGGCGTGATGATCACGTTCGGCTCCGCCCACAGGGGATGCTCCGGCGGCAGCGGCTCGGGGTCGGTCACGTCCAGCCCTGCGCCGGAAAGCCGCCCGCTGTGCACAGCCGCTGCCAGCGCCTCGCCGTCCACGGCAGTGCCACGCCCCACATTGAGCAGGATAGCACCGGGCTTGCAGAGCGCCAGCCGCTCGGCATTGAACAAGTGCAGCGTCTCCGGCGTGCCGGGCAAACTCAGCGCCACAAGATCGGCCTGCGGCAGTTCTGCGTCCAATGCGCTCTGCGCCACCACCCGGGTGCAGTAGTCCGGGCAGGGAGTATCCGGGTGCACCGTGCGGCGCACGCCTACCACCTCGGCACCCAGCGCATACGCTCGCCGGGCAAAGTTCGAGCCGATATCGCCCATGCCCACGCACAGCACCCGGCTGCCCGCAATGCTGCCCACAAAGTGGCCGGTGGGTGCCCAGCGGTGCTCCCGCTGGTTGTCCCGGTAGGCGGGCAGCTCCTTGAGCAGGCTGAGCCACATTGCCAGCATACACTCGCTGATGGCCAGACCGTAAGCGCCGGTGGCGTTGGTCACGATGCACTTCTCCGGCAGCACCCCCGGCTCCAGATAGTTATTGGGGCCCGCTGCGTTGGACTGGAACCACTCCAGATGGCCGTTCTGCCGGATCAGCGGCACCGGCAGATTGCCCAGCACGGCATCTGCCCACAGGGCATCCTCCGCTGTGGCGGTGTCCGGGGTTGTAAAGCGATATGCAAAGCCCTGCACCGCCTCAATGCGGATCCTCTGCTCTGCGCTGATGGGCAGACAGACAAGGATATGTTTGGACATAATGGGGTCTCCTTCCCTCTTTTTTGTCTATCATACCGCAAACTACGCGGCGGTACAAGGGGCGGTTCTGTGCTTTCGGGCATATCCCGTAAAAGAACAATGCCGGGCAGCCCGAAAGCCACCCGGCACCGTATTGATTTTCAGTCCAGCGCACGGATGGCGTCCATCGTGCATTGATACTGCTCTTCCACCTTTGCAAACTGCTCCTGTGTGCCCTCCAGCTGCCCGGCGCGCAGGGTTTCGGTCAGGGTATAGGCGGGCGCATACAGGTTGGAAAAGCCAAGATTCTGGCAGACGCCCTTGAGGGTATGCGCCCCACGGAATGCCTCTTTTACGTCTCCCCTGCGCAGCCCATCCTCCAAGATCTGAAAGCTGTCGTCCTGCAAAAACATTCGCACGAATTTGCCGATCATGGCTTCGTTGTGCAGCCGCCCCAGCACCTCCTGATAGTCTGCGCCCATCTTTTTATAGCATTCCTGTATCGTCATCGCTTACGCCGTGCCTTTCTTTTCAGCCTCTGTCTAATTTCCCACCGCCGCACTTCCCGGCGATATAGTGTTATGATAGCACCTTTCCGGCTTGCTTGCAACTAGAGCGCAACAAATTTTGTGTTCTGTCCAGTTTTTGCATCCGCTTTTCGGCAGTTGCACCAAAACCTCACCTTTTTGCAAAAGATGCCTGTCATCGCCCGCTTCCTCACTGCTGCTTTTATTGGCTGAAAAAGTCGAAAAGCACCGATGCCCCTAACTGCGGATTCTGTATTGACGAACCGCGCAAAAAAAGATATACTATATTCTGGCGGTGTAGCTGTGCCGCCAGATGTCGGGGTGTTGCGCAGTTGGTAGCGCGCCTGCTTTGGGAGCAGGAGGCCGCGAGTTCGAGTCTCGCCACTCCGATCCTGCAAACGCACGTTGATTCGATGAGGATCGGCGTGCGTTTTTGTTTTGTTGTTGAAATTGCCGGGAGGATATCTGAAAGTGTGCAAAAACTGCGCACACTGTAAAGCCGCTTTCAAAAAAACAGAGCAGCCTTTTTCTATTTCCTCCCCTTTTGCGGGATTGATAAAAGCCCACAAGTGCGGTATACTGAATAGTACTTTATTCGAGCGAAGTAAGGAGGTGCAGTCCATGGCGATCGGTGTGCCCCGCCCGCTGGCGATAGAAAAACCGCAGGCCGTAGATCTTGTACAGGCGGCGCGGTATTTCGGCGCGCACGGCGAGCCGGACGCCGCCACGCTGGCACTGCTGCAAAAATGCGCCGTGCCGCTGCTGGCGGCGGCG
>ERZ780223.3517-NODE-3517-length-11647-cov-5.508368_pt1 | contig 11647 bp, 6 predicted proteins | sample MGYA00511016_ERZ780223 | MGnify/ENA primary metagenome ERZ780223 (study PRJEB29588, sample SAMEA2159032) | human gut metagenome | biome: human gut; feature: human-associated habitat; material: faeces | place: Denmark | collected 2008/2010 ... | reverse complement strand
CATGTAGAGATACAGAAAACAATCGCTAATGTGCTAAATGTAGTGCTTGATTGTAGAGTTCACTGCTCCAACAGAAAGACAGGAATCCAAAGTTTGAAAATAATGTACGATTGCTGCATAATGTTGTCAGTTAAGAACCCTCACTGCTTGCGGTGAGGAGTAGTCAGTCTTAACTAAATGGCATTGGACAAGTACGTGGGATTTGTCAGCTAAAAATATAAATTACAATAAATGATCTTCATGAATTAGAAGTATATTTGGGTTTTCCTTTGCAATATCGAGCATACGTTTTGTAAAACCACTTTTACTAAATAAGCCATAGATAATGTTATATTTTGGGAAAGATTTGCGTATTTCTGCGGCGTTATCTACTTTTTCTTTTAATGCAAAGTATACGGGTGCATCTACTGGTTTTGTATGATATTTACATTCTCCAGCAAAAACTTGTTTATTTTGATGGTCTACAGACATGACAACGATTTCTGTATCTCCATCATAATCATTTAACCAATAAGATCCAATGCGTGATGGTACAAATGAAATTGCGTTGTTACTGCATAGTTTTGCGAAAATGTCCTTACAGATATCTTCATAAGCAAAGGCAACAAATTTTTCTTTAAAATCTTTATGAATTTCGTCTAGTACAATTTGCATATTGTCTAATTCCAATTCACCTTTGTAAGGGTAGACATAGCAAAACCAAAAACGAAGGAAATTATCTGCAATGAAATACAATCCTTTACGTGATTTTTCTGGATTCTTTTCTGTGATTGGTGTTCGTTTTTCAATGAAACCAAGATCCGAAAGTGTAGATAGATAAGGTGTAAGTGATGAAGATTCTTGTCCTAATGCACTTGCAATTTTACCGAATTTATGATTGCCGTCTGCAATTGTCTTAATAATTGAAAAATAGTTTACGGCTGTTAAGGATTCGCTTTTTAATAAAAAATTGGGTTCTTCATATAAAAAGCCATTCTTAGAAAAAACGGCATCTTTAAGCTGTTCTTCTAAAGGTCTTCCGTCTTCAAAAAACTCCAAATATTTTGGTACACCACCTGTTAGAGCAAATTGTTCTACGGCTTGTTCAAAAGGAAGATTTTGTGTTTCATAAATACTAGTGAATGATAGTGGCGTCAAACGCATTTGTGCTGTTCTACGACCATATAGTGGGCTATCATAAGAAAGTGCATGTTTTTGCATCATACCAATCAAGGAACCGGACAGAATCAACATCACGTTACTGTCTTTTAAAAATTCGTCCCATGCATTTTGTAAAATGGAAGGGAATGCTGAATTTGTTCTCACGAGATATGGAAATTCATCAATGACAAGGACTTTCTTTTCTTCTGGTTTATAGTCAGCAATTAGTTGAAATAAATCCAACCAATCTGTAAATTCTATTTTTTGTAGCAATGTGTTTTTTGTAGTACGAGCTATAACATTAGCAAGTCGTTTCATACTTTGGCTTTCTAATTCCTCGGTCGCAAGATAATAGAATGCAGTTTTATTCTTTAAGAACTCTTTGATCAGTGTTGTTTTTCCAACACGGCGTCGTCCATAAATAACCACAAAGCTACTGTTACGATTATATTCTGTATTTAATGTATGCAATTCGTTTTTTCTGCCTATGAATCTCATGATTACCCTCCTTATGATAAATCAACTTATGATAAACTCGTTTATATTATATAATCATAAGGTGATTAGTCAAGTTTCTTCATATAAGAAAAAGCTGACAAGTATGTGGGATTTGTCAGCTTAAGTTGGTTACAAGCCAAGGATTAGTACTCAGCCAATTTCATTATAACATCTAAAAATAAAAAAATGGAGAACTAGCTATGTTTAGTTTTTGGGAAGGGCTAGTCCTCATGTCGAAATGTGTTAGATGTAAAAGATTGGGCATCTTTAATTTTTATCTAACGGATAAATTATAACATAGCTTAAAATGTGTGCAATAGTAAAATATAACTAAAAGTATTTTAAATGCATTAAAAAGGATTAAATAATATACAAACAAAACATGAAATATAACCGTGTAATTATTTCTTTATTTTATCGTGACAAATGAAGTTTGTGTTGTTATTATACTTGTAAGGGTTTACATGAAATTCGGGGTATAATATGAAATTTTTTAAGCGTCAAAAGAAGAATAATATGGAGTTGGATGAAGTATATAGGTTGCTTAAAGGATACTATAGGTGTTCTAATAAAGAGGGATATCCTTTTTTGTTTGTGAGCGATGATTTTTTAAATACTTTACATTGGACGTAAAAAGAAATTGAAACGGAATTTGATAATAAGTTAGTGAATATGTTACATCCTGAAGATAGAAGTCGTCTAGAAAAAAATAGAGATTCTTTAAAGAATCCATATAAGGTTGGTTCTTGTCAGAATGTAATTTTTCGCTTGAAAGGTAAGGATGGGTATCATTGGGTATCGGATTCTTATTCAGCTTTAAAACAGGACTCTGCGCCTTTCTTTCAGGGAAATATTACGGATGTTACAAGTTTTATGTTGGATAAAGAAAAAAGGGCGGAGGAGCGTAACCAAATGCTTACGGCACTGACAATGGAATATTCAACGGTTGTCATGGGTGATTTGATGGAGAATGTTGTGGTTGTCGTTAAGCATGATGGGCATATGTATGATCATGGTGGGCTTGATGATTTTTCTAATGAGGATAAGATGAATTATACACGTTGTTTACGTGATTTCTATGATCGTGTGTTAGTAAAAGAATCGTGTAAAGACTTCATGGATATTTTATCTCCCGTTCCTTTTATGAATGCACTTCTTAAAAATGAGACGGTAGAATTGCAGTATCAGATTTATCCAAATTCTAATGGATATGAATCTTTATATGCAAGAGCAATTCGTCTATATGATGAAAAACACCATTTTCGTTTTGTGATGGGATTTCGTCCTATGGATGAGGTTCGTAAAAAGGAAAATGTTTTAGAACTTCAAAGAGAGATTATTGAAGGTATCAGTAAAGATTATTTTTCTGTACTTCTTGTGGATTTGGAGAATGGTCAAATCTATTCGTATCGTGAAGCGGGTAGTAATGGTAAGCGTATAGCGGATTTCTGTCGGTCTTATCATGATCGTTGGACTGAACTTTTGCCGGCTTATGCCAAAGATTTGGTTTCGGATGCTTCAAGAGACAGTTTTTTAGAGGAACTTTCCTTTGAAAAATTGAAGTCTTGTAATGAAGATTATTCTTTTACCTATGAATATATGTCGGATGAGGGTGTTTTATATTACCAGGCTCGTGTTTCTTATGTTAAGAAAAAGGATCGTACTAGAGCGGTAGTGATTGGTACAAGAGATATTGATGATTTGATTAAGAAGGAGCGTCTTCAAAAGGAAGAGTTAAGAAAGGCTTACATTCAAGCTGAAAATGCGAGTAAGGCCAAGACGGATTTCTTAAATAGTATGTCGCATGATATTCGTACGCCTATGAATGTAATTCTTGGATATAATCAATTAATGAAAAAAAAGCTTTCAGATCCTGTTTTGGTGGATTATCAAAAGAAGATTGAGCAATCGGGGAATTTATTACTTTCCATTATTAATGATGTATTGAATATGGCTCGTATTGAAAGTGGTAAGAGTGTGTTAGTTGAAAGTAGTGAGTCCATTGTGGATATGGTTGAAGAAGTATCGAATGTCTTTGGTGCTATGGCCAAAGAAAAAGAGATTGTATTCGATACAAAAATGGATATAAAACATAAACAAGTATTGTGTGATAGTACGAAGGTGAAGGAAATTTTAGTGAATTTGATTGGCAATGCCATTAAATATACACCAAATGGCGGTCATGTCACAGTGGATATAAAGGAATTTGAGTGTTCAATAGAGGGTTATGGTACATACCAAATTCAAATTATAGATACGGGTATTGGAATGAGTGAGAGTTTTATTCCAACCCTATTTGATCCATTTACTCGTGAAGCAACAGGTGACATTATTGGTACAGGGCTTGGTATGCCTATCGTAAAAAAACTAGTAGATATGATGGGTGGTACGATTGATGTTGAGAGTAAGCTTGGTAAGGGCAGTACTTTTACAATAACAATCGATCATAAGCTTGGAAATGAAGAAAGAAGTGAAACAAGACAAAAGGATCTAATAAATTCAGAATATTCTTTAAAAGGTAAGCATGTATTACTAGCAGAAGATAATGAATTGAATGCAGAATTTGCGAAGATTATATTAGAGGATTGTGGCTTACATGTAGACTTGGCAAGAGATGGTTTGGAATGTGTTGGTAAAGTGACTGAAAAACCGATTGGTACGTATGACTTTATTTTAATGGATATTCAAATGCCAAATATGAATGGGTATTTAGCTACACAAAAAATCAGGGCGCTTCCAGAAAAGAATCATATTCCAATTATTGCGATGAGTGCGAATGCGTTTGATGAAGATAAAAAGAAGGCACTTAAAGCGGGAATGGATGGATACATTTCTAAACCAATTGATATGGAAAAGCTTCAAAGTCAAATTATAGAGATTTTAAAAGAGAAAGCGGGCAGTTAAAATGTCCGTTTTAATTATTAAAAAAGAGTTGAACATAAGTTTGTGGGGGGCTTAGTTCAACTCTTATTTAGGAAACTGGATATGCAAATTACAAGCGATCCAGCAATAAGTATTATAGCACTATATGTTTAAAGAGACAAAAGTTATAACATTTTCTCCGCGATATGATACAATGAAAATGATAACAGGGGTGAGTAAGATGTGTTGTGATGGTGTCATACAATATTTAGAAAAAGAAAAGGTTTCTATACTTATAAAAGATCGACATACATGTTTAGATTTGAATGATAGTAATATGTATGTTTTAAAGAAGGGTATTGTTAAAGTGAGTTTGATCATGCAAGATGAGCGTGAATTCAATATTACTTATTTACAAGGCCCGGATGTGGTGAGCTTGTATTGTGATTGTTTGACACAATTTAGAGATTGCCTTCCAAAGATTCGTATTGAAAGTGAACAAGCTGAATTATATTGTATTTCAAAAGAAAAATTCTATAAGCAAGTTAAAGAGAATGCGAACCTTCAAAATTATGTAAATACATACTATCGCAATCGATTAAAACTAGCTATCACAAGGGAACAAGTGATGATCATGAATTCAAAGGCAGGGGCGGTATGTTCTTGGTTATATCGTTTGGCGAGTTTATTTGGCATTCAAACACAAAAGGGTATATTTATTGATTTGCAGGTCACAAATGAGGATATTGCGAATTTTTGTGGGATTACAACACGTAATAGTGTGAATCGAGTGATTCGTGGCTTAAAAGAAAAGCATATCATTCAAGTTAAAAACAATCGAATTATTGTTTTAGATATGGACTATTTAAAGCAATTCACAAAGTAGGGTAGTGTGAAACTATCCTTTTTTTATATTAAGAAATTGTTAAGACAAACTGTCTTTGGTTATATATAAAGAATTAATTGAAGTAAATAATTCGTTTGTACAAATTAACAATGCGATTTGTACTTTTTAATGGACTTTATATAAAGGAGAAATGAATGTATATAACCAAAAGTGTAAAATATGTGATAAATAAAGGAAAATGCTACATATTAAAGTGTTAAACTAACTAACCAGTGAACAAAAGTTATAAAAAGTTGTTTGAAAGCGTTTACAGGAAAGAGTATATTATATGAACAGAAATGCGTTCTTGTTAGGTTGTTTATAACAGAAAGGTTAGATTAGCTTAAGATAAAGGGAAAATGAATATATCAACCAATTAACATAAGATGATGTATGTTTATCTTAACATAATCTTAATGTGTAGATAGAGATATGGAAAAAAGGGATTTAAGACATTTAAAGCGAAAAGAGTTGATTGACCTCATTGATAAGATGCAAACAGAAGGTGATCTTGTATCAAATGTTGAGGTTAAAAAAGAGCTTGGTCGTTTAAAAGAGAGAGAGAAGTATTTAAAGCATTTACGTAAGACTTTGAGTGTACTCGTTGTTGTGGCTGCCATTTCTGTGTTGGTCGCAACACTGTGGATGCCTGTATTAAAGATTTATGGTTCGAGTATGGATCCAACTTTAGAAAATGGGCAGATTGTGGTGTCTATAAAGACAAAGAAATTAAAGTCGGGAGATGTTGTAGCATTTTGGCAGGGCAATAAGTTGTTGGTGAAGCGTGTTATTGCTTGTCCTGGTCAAAAGGTAGATATAGATGTGAATGGAAAGGTGTCTGTGGATGGTAAAGCTATTCATGAATCGTATGTAGATAGTGAGTCATTAGGTAATACAGACATAGACTTTCCTCATCAAGTAGAAGAGTCTCGTTGGTTTTGTATGGGAGATAACCGCGAGAGTTCAATAGATTCTAGAAGTGCTGCAATAGGGGATATTTCAAAAGAACAAATTGAGGGTAAAGTCTTATTTTCAGTTTGGCCTTTAAATAAAATTGGAATTGTAAAGTAACAGAAAGTAGGTGTGATTGTGCAAGAGTATTTAAGGCGTTTATTAAAAGACAAAGCGCGCTTAAGAAAATGGAAAAGGATCATGATAGCACTTTCTTGTATTGTGGTTGTTTGTGCGGTCTATGCATTATCTTTACCAGCTCAAACAATGACTTGCGATAAGGAAGAACATACACATACGGCAGAGTGTTATGATGAAAACAATGAATTGATTTGCGAAAAGGAAGAGCATACGCATACGGATGATTGTAATAAACAAGAAGAAGTAAATGAACAAGAAGAAGTTGTCAAGGATGAGCCAGAAACTCAAAATGATGATGAACAAGTATCTCAAGTAAGTGAAGAAGTAACAACGACTACAGAAACTACAACAGAAACTACAAAACAATCTTTTGATTTAAGTTCAGAAGCAAATAAAGATAAGATTACTGATGTTCAATTTACTTATAAAAAAGATGGTGTGGTAGTTAAGCCCGGTCAGAGTGTTGATGTTAGTACACAAGACGATTTAAGTATGACATATAAATTATGGTTTAAAGGTATTTCCGCAACGACTTTGATAGAGTGTGGTGGTATCATATCATACAAGCTTCCTGAAGGATTTACAATCAAAAAATCAATAGATAAGAATATTACATCGGGTAGTGATGTCATTGGAACTATGAATGTTAGTACAGATGGTTTAGTTACGATTACTTACAACCAACAATTTTTGTCTAGATTACAAAAAAATGAAACACTTACTGGTAGTTTTGAAGTGGATGCCCAAATTGATATGAACAAGATTGATTCAAGTACTGGTAAAGTAACAATCACAACACCAAAGGGGGATATTACATTAAATTATGGTCTTGATTATAAGGAACATTATGGAAATGTAAGTGTTGTAGATAAGAGTTGGGAAAAAGAAGCAACAAGCGATTATATAAAATATACAATTACATTAAAAGCGGGTGATGATGGTTGTAAAAATTTATATGTAGTCGATCAATTTACACAGGGTAAAGACTTAGTAAAATATGAAGATATTAATCAATCTGAAACTCCTCTTAAGATTAGTGGGGATAATCATCAACCTTATGAAACAAGAGGTGTTAATTTAAAGGCAGGAACAATTTATAAAACAAATGCACCTAGTTCAGATCAAAAAATTCCAGGCCCAGTAACAAGTATTAGTAATCCTGAAAGTTTTGTATGGAAGATTGATGAGATGAACCCAAATGAGATTCGAAAATTGACTTATTATGTTAAACTAATTGATACAACTCAAAATCTATATCATAATAAAACGAATGTTGTTAATAATGCTCAGGTTTATTCTAAAAGAGATAATAGTTCACAAGTTTATAGTAAAGGCTATAAGGAATCTACGTTCACACCAACTATCAATATTAATACAAGTGTTATGAAAAAGAATATAGTAAAACAGGATGATAATAAAGATTATAAAAAAGATAATGATGGTAATTATCTGGTAAATTATCAAATTGAATTTAATTATGGTTCAGAAAATAATGTCTCAATAAAGAAATTTCAATTTGCGGATTATTTAGATTATGAAGATGGTGTGGATTTTAAAACGGATTCTAAAATGCTTCCATATATTTCTTTCGTACAAGATTCAATTGTATTACATGTAAAAGAAGCGGGAAAAACAGAATATACAGAATATAAAGGTGATGATATAAGTGTTAAATGGGCAAAAGAAAATGGTGCTTATTCAACAACATATAAAGAGGATTCTACGCGTTTTAAAGTATATGAGTTAAACAATAAATCAATTACAATAAATCCTGGTGATTCTTATTATGTAACTTATACTTTAAAAATCAAACCCGAAGTATATGCAGCTATGCAGTCGGATAGTGTAACTATAAAGAATCGTTATTATACATATAGTGGAAGTGAGGAACTGGATAAAGTTGGAAATAGAGATTTAACATTAACAGAATATAAATGGGTAGATAAAGATGTAGCTAAACCAACAACATCAGAAGAGACTATCAACATGGATGGTAAAAAATATAATAATCAATTTAATGAAGATACAAGTGCTGAACAATCATTTAAAGTGCCTGCAGGAAGTTATAAGTATACAGTTAAACTTAATAAGACGGATGGAAAGTTTAATATAACGGATGTTATATTAACAGATACATTGGATAAAGATGTAATGAAGTATGTTGGTTATATGAAAATAATGGCTTATGATACTCAAAATAATGTTGAAACAAAATGGGTCAACATTGATAAGCAACAAAGCTTTAATTTAAAACTATATGATATTGATTGGACAAAAAATTGTTATTCATATACGTTTGAGTATTATGCGACTCCTAATGATTTGAGTTCTCTTACAAGTGCAAAAGTAACTAATACATTTACTTTAAAAGGGGATGTGAAAAGAGGCGTAGATGGTGAAACATTTACGTTTACGAATGTAAGTTCATCTAGTGAAGTTACACTTGAGGGTTCTTATAATTTAAATGTAAATAAACAAGCGTGGTATTATGAGAAGCCTAAACAAAATGCGACGGAATGGCAAAATGGTAAGCATTATTGGGTGATAGAAGTTAATGGTTCTAAGATTAGAGCAGGTACACAAATCAAGGATGAAATTAGTGATGCTTCAGAAAAAGATGAAATGAGTTCTTATTTGCATGATGATTCTTTGGTGGGTGTCTATAAGGGAGATCTTAAGAATTTAAGTGATAAAAAAATAAAGGATTTGCCAGAGAATTTAAAACTTGGTGATGAATATTATAAAGTTGACTATACAAATAGCAAGGGATTTACTGGTGGTAATAATTATAGCGAATTGGTTTTAACTGCAAAGAAAGATATTGATTTACAAGAGAATGAAAAAATTTATAAAATTTATATTGTAGTAAGCACTGAACCTAAGGAACTACCTACTGAGTATCGAGCTACATCTATATATAAAAATAGTGTATATGTTAAACATATAAATGATGCGGATTACACAAAATATGATGAGGCAAGTCAAGAACTTTATGGTGGTAATTATATTTTAAAAGAATTGGGTCAAACTTTTGAATATAAGAATGGTAAATATACAAATATTTCTATTGGTAAAGATAAGGATAATCCTGAGAGCAAAATTGTTACAAAGAAGTTGAATGGTGATGGTATATATGCATCATGGGCTTTTAAAGTCAATTATGGTGGAGATTTAAAAGATGATTATAGAGTACTAGAAACAATTCCTGATGGTATGGAACTTTCATATATACGTATTAAGTGGACAGGTAAATATGCAAAAAATATTACTTCAAAGCAAATCACAAATCTAGGTGATGATTGGAAGGAAAATACAATAGCTGCACCAGATGATGATCATTCAAATATTACAACTACCTATTATGTGAATGGAAAACAAGCTTTAATTCAACTTGGTGAATTTAAAGGAATACATGCTAGAGATGATTATTCAGTAGATGTTCAAGTCGTATGTAGAGTTACAGATCCAGACGTATTGCTTGGTGGAAAAACAAAAACTTTCACAAATAAGGTAATGTTGCAAAGTGCAGATGGTACAAAGGATTATGTTTCGGCCAATGCAAGTGCAGAAATATCCAAAATAAAAATATTAGATAAAAAAAATATTCATGATGTAAAGAGTCCGAAAATTGATTATACAATTACGGCAAATGAATACGGTCAAACATTATTGAAGAATACTACAGATAAACTAACATTAGTAGATGATTTGGATGAAAATCTTGTTTTAGATCCTGATTCTATTCAAGCTAAAAATATTAAGGATAGAAGTGATGTTAATATAGAAACTAAATATGATCCGGTGAAGAATATACTTGAAATTCAAATTCCAGATAGTACACCTGTACAAATTACGTATTCTTGTAAAGTAAAAGCTGCACCGAATACGGAGATACCATTAGTTTCAAACAGGGTATATTGGAAAAATTATGCTCAAACTGGTGGTGTGAATGATGAGATTAAACAATTCAGCTACGATTTGAATGCGAGCGGAACTACAGAAACAGAAACACATCCTCAGTTAAAAATTATAAAATATGATGATACATTAAAACGCTTAAGTGGAGCTGAGTTTGAAATTCATGAATGTAAATTGGAGAATAATGAAATAAAACATACTTCTAAAAATCCAATTACAGTTACTTCAGGTGCTGATGGTACAGTAATAATACCAACAGATAAATTTCCAATGAATTTTAATACTATCTATGAAGTAAAAGAAACTAATCCTGTAGATGGATATATTTTGGATGATACTCCATATTACATTATGCGAGCAAAGAAAGAAGATAGTGGTAATGATTATTCTGACGATGTAAAAGAATATATAAAAATAGCATATCAGAACAGCAAAGATAAACATTATATAGTTGCGTATGATAAAGATTATTTCTTAGTGAAAATATACAATGCACAACAGGGTATTACGGTTAAGAAAGAATTTAGAAATAATGCTGCTGAAACAGATAAGAATCCAGTGAGCGGTACTTATAAATTTGGATTATATAATAATGCAGATGGTACAGGTACACCATTAGATACTATAGAGATTAAATATCGTCCTGGTGAAACTGGTGTTAAGTCTGAAAAATTCAAGAATCAAACACTAAACACAGATTATTATGTGTTTGAATTGGATCAAAATGACAAACCGATTAAAGCTTCTGATGGTGAAGCTACAATAAATTCAATGCAATATAAGGTAGTTTATAAAAATGAAACTGATAGCACTAAAACAAATAATGCAAAAGTCGGTGAAACGGTTACAGTTACAAACAAGAGCCGTACAAAAATATTACCTTCAACAGGTAGTATGGGAACCCTGATTTACAGGTTATTAGGAGCAACGTTGGTGGTTGCAAGTGTAATATGCCTGTCAAATATAAATAAAAACAATAGAAAGAGAAATAGGAGAAAGAAATGAAACTAATTAAAAAGATTGCAGCCATTATGTTTGCGTTCATGATGGTATTCTCATTAAGTACAAACGTAAAAGCGATAGAAAAAGGATCAATCGAAATTAATAATGCGATTAAGGGACAAACTTATAAAATTTACAAAATTATGGAATTAGAAAGCTATAATCCAACAGAAGGTTTATATTCTTATAAACCAGCTTCACCTGTTATGAAGTGACCTTTGTCAAGACAAAATTACACTCATATTCTAA
>ERZ780223.3516-NODE-3516-length-11652-cov-2.983444_pt1 | contig 11652 bp, 7 predicted proteins | sample MGYA00511016_ERZ780223 | MGnify/ENA primary metagenome ERZ780223 (study PRJEB29588, sample SAMEA2159032) | human gut metagenome | biome: human gut; feature: human-associated habitat; material: faeces | place: Denmark | collected 2008/2010 ... | reverse complement strand
TATTCAGAGATTCTCAGCTAATGCGTCTAAGTCTAAGCAGGCTACTTCAAGAAAGAGAGCATTAGAGAAGATTGAACTTGATGAAATCAGACCATCAAGCAGAAAGTATCCTTATATAGATTTCAGACCAGCAAGAGAGATTGGTAATGAAGTACTTCAGGTTGAAGGTATTTCTAAGACAATTGATGGTGTTAAGGTGCTTGATAATATATCATTTATTGTTAATAAAGATGACAAGATTGCATTTGTTGGTTCTAATGAATTAGCAACTACAACTTTATTTAATATTCTTACAGGTAATATGGAGCCAGATGAGGGTTCATACAAATGGGGTGTAACAACTTCACAGGCATATTTCCCTAAGGATAGTGCGGCAGAGTTCAACAGAGAGGATACAATTGTTGAATGGCTTACACAGTATTCACCAGATCCAGATCCTACATATGTAAGAGGTTTCCTTGGACGTATGTTATTTGCTGGAGATGATGGTGTTAAGAAGGTTAAGGTACTTTCCGGTGGAGAGAAGGTTAGATGTCTTATATCCAAGATGATGATTATGGGTTCTAATGTACTTATATTTGATGATCCTACTAACCACCTTGATATGGAGTCTATTACAGCACTTAATAATGGACTGATTAAGTTCCCAGGTGTGGCACTTTTTACATCACACGATCATCAGTTCATTCAGACTACAGCTAACAGAATTATGGAAATCGTTCCATCAGGACAGCTTATTGATAAGATTACAACTTATGATGAGTATCTTGAGAGCGATGAGATGGCTAGAAAACGTCAGGGATTTGCAGAAGCTGCAAGTGATGATGAAGATTAATTATTAATGCTTAGGATGGGGTTGTCACGAATGTGGCATCCCCATATATTAGTATTAGTCAGGTGTTGATAGCATATGTATACAATGTAAGTGTGTATACACAAGCTGTCACTACCTAATTTTAATAGTAGTATATGGAGGAGTTAGATATATGGCTTCAGGCAGAAGTAAGAGTACAGGCAAGAAGACCAGTAGTACCAAAAGAAAGACGACGTCTAACAGCAAATCAGGTAAAACTTCATATTCAGGAAATAGCAATACAACTAAGAAAAGCTCTAATTCCAAAGGAAATGGCACGAAAAGCTCTAATACAAGAGGTTCTGGTTCGAGAAGTTCATCTTCAAGAAATACAGGAAGCAATTCATCGCAGGTGAATAACCAGCTAAGGGATGAGATAGTTCTTTTAATAGCTTTAGCGTGTACAATTATCCTCCTGCTCAGTAATTTTAATATGGCAGGAATTGTTGGGCGTTCAATTAAATGGTTTATGTTTGGACTATTTGGAATTGCTGCTTATATAGTTCCGGTAATTATAGCTGTAAGTATTATGTTTATGCTTGCCAATAAAGATATTATCGGAGTTATGAAGATTAAAGCAGCTATGGCATATGTATTGTCGGTTATTGCGGCAGCTTTGTGGCAGAGAGTTACTAATGTGCCGGATATAAAAGAGCCGGTTGGTACATATTTTACATATTGTTCAGAGTATAAGACTGGAGGCGGCCTGTTTGGAGGAATATTATGTAAGATGTTAAATCCACTGGGTATGGCAGGTTCTTTAGTTATACTTATAATTCTTGCTATTATCTGTATAATTGTTATTACAGAGAAATCATTTATCAAAGGTATCCGTAATAGCGGAGAGAGGATAGTAAGTGAGGCAAGAAAAGATTATTCAGAATATAAGGAACATTCCAATCGTGTAAGAATGGCACAGAAAGAAGCAAGAGAAGAAGCCTCTGCTAATTCACGTATGAATAATGTTGTGAGGGGTGTTACTAATGACCTTACAATATATGATGATAACAGGAATGAAGGTTCAGATATAGATATAACAGAGATAGAGGCTGTGGATAATGAAGATGATATGTATAGTGATGATATATATGATCCGTTGATTACACCTATGCCTCGTATAAGCAGAGAACCAGTATGGGAGCTGCATACAGATAGTGCGTCAGAAGAAAATGAAAGCGAACATCGGGACGAGATGGTTGATTTGGACGAGTCATATGACATACCTGATAAAGATGATAATATGTCAGAAGATGTATCAGATATGACTGATATATCAGGTATGTCTAATGTATCAGGTATGGCTAATGTATCAGATATGACTAATGTATCAGGTATGGCTAATGTATCAGATACGGATAATACGTCAGATGTGTCTAATCCATCTGAGACAGAGGATATGCAGGTTAAAGAAAATACAGCGAATCCTGCGGCTGAAAGCTCTAAGCAGTATAAGTTCCCACCAGTCAGCCTGCTTAACCGCAATACTAATTCGAAAGCTTCTAATCTTGAGCGTGAGAACAGGGATACAGCAATCACATTAAAGCAGACATTGCAGAACTTTGGTGTTAAGGTCGATATTACAGATATAAGCTGCGGACCATCAGTAACAAGATACGAATTAAAGCCTGAGCTTGGTGTTAAGGTAAGCAGGATAGTATCTTTAGCAGATGATATTAAGTTAAGCCTTGCGGCAGCAGATATAAGAATAGAAGCACCTATTCCAGGCAAATCAGCCATAGGAATAGAAGTTCCTAATAAAGAGGCAGGCAGTGTATTCTTAAGAGAGCTAATAGAAACTGATACATTTAAGAATACTTCGTCAAAGATTGCATTTGCAGCAGGTAAGGATATAGCAGGAAAGACCATTGTTGCAGATATAGCAAGAATGCCTCACCTTCTTATTGCAGGAGCTACTGGTTCAGGTAAATCAGTATGTATTAACACAATTATAATGAGTATTTTATATAAGGCACGCCCTGATGAAGTAAAGCTTATTATGGTTGACCCTAAGGTTGTTGAGTTAAGCATATATAATGGAATACCACATTTGCTGCTTCCGGTTGTGACAGAGCCTAAGAAGGCGGCAGGTGCTCTTAATTGGGCAGTCAATGAGATGAATACAAGATATAAGAAGTTTGCAGGTGTTGGTGCACGTAATCTTAAGGGCTATAATGACATAGCTGCAAAGATGGAATTCAAAGAAGGAGAAATTCCTGTTGAAAAGCTGCCAGAGATAGTTATAATTATTGATGAGCTTGCAGATCTTATGATGGTAGCACCAGGAGAGGTCGAAGATGCAATATGCAGGCTTGCACAGCTTGCAAGAGCAGCAGGTATCCATATGGTTATAGCAACACAGCGTCCATCGGTTAATGTAATAACTGGACTTATTAAGGCAAATGTACCGTCAAGAATAGCATTTTCCGTGTCATCGGGTGTTGACTCAAGAACTATACTTGATATGAATGGTGCAGAAAAGCTGTTAGGTAAAGGCGATATGTTATACTTCCCATCTAATATACCTAAGCCAATCAGAGTTCAGGGAGCATTTGTGTCAGATGAAGAAGTGTCAAAGGTTGTTCAGTTCCTTAAAGATAATATGTCAGGCGAGGTTAATTACGATGAGAGCATAACGGAGACTGCCATAGCTTCAAAAGCCGGTGGACAGGCAGCAGAACAGCAGGATGACAGAGATTCATTATTTGCAGATGCAGGACGTTTTGTTATTGAGAAAGAGAGAGGTTCAATTGGAATGTTACAAAGACAGTTTAAGATTGGCTTCAACAGGGCAGGACGAATAATGGACCAGTTAGCAGATGCCGGTGTTGTAGGACCAGAGATTGGCACTAAGCCAAGGAAGGTGCTTATGACAGCAGAGGAATTTGAAGAATTTATTAAAAATATATAATGAATATATGTACAAAATAGATTATATATGATATATGTAGTAGCATAAGTATCATAGTCAGGGCATTAGTCCTGTCATTATAATTACGCTGCGGGAAAGGATGAAATTATGGAAATTAAGAGCGATATTCAGATAGCACAGGAAGCACATTTAGTAAATATTAAGGATGTAGCGGCTAAGGTAGGAGTTACAGAGGATGAACTTGAAATGTATGGTAAATATAAGGCCAAGTTATCTGATGAACTTATACACAGGGTTGAAAACAAAGAAGATGGAAAGCTTGTTCTTATTACAGCTATCAATCCAACTCCGGCAGGTGAGGGAAAGACTACAATAAGTCTTGGACTCACAGAAGCACTTAACCAGAAAGGAATAAGTGCAATTGCTGCATTAAGAGAACCATCATTAGGACCTTGCTTTGGTATAAAGGGAGGAGCTGCCGGCGGCGGATACGCACAGGCTGTTCCTATGGAAGATCTTAATTTACATTTTACTGGTGATTTCCACGCGATAACATCAGCTAACAACCTTCTTGCAGCAATGCTTGATAATCATATACATCAGGGTAATGCTCTTGGAATAGATACTAAGAGAATTGTATGGAAGAGATGTATGGATATGAATGATAGAACTCTTAGGAATATCGTAATCGGACTTGGTGACAAGCCTAATGGTGTTACAAGAGAAGATCATTTTATAATTACAGTAGCCTCAGAGATTATGGCTATACTCTGTCTTGCTGAGGATATGAAAGATTTAAAGGAAAGAATTGACAAGATAATTGTTGCATATAATTATGCAGGAGATCCTGTTACAGCCAAGGATTTAAAGGCAACAGGAGCTATGGCAGCTTTATTAAAAGATGCAATAAAGCCTAATATGATTCAGACACTAGAGAATACACCTGTGCTTGTACATGGTGGACCATTTGCCAATATTGCACACGGATGTAATTCTGTAAGAGCAACAAAGCTTGCTTTAAAGCTGGCAGATATTGCTGTTACTGAGGCTGGTTTCGGTGCAGATCTTGGAGCTGAGAAGTTCTTTGATATTAAGTGCAGAAAGGCTGGACTTAAGCCTGATGCAGTTGTTATTGTAGCTACTGTTAAGGCATTAAAATACAATGGTGGAGTTCCTAAGCAGGAATTATCAAAGCCAGATATGGAAGCTTTAAAGAATGGTATAGTAAACCTTGATAAACATATTGAGAATATTCACAAGTATGGTGTACCTGTAGTTGTTACACTCAACTCATTTGTGACAGATACAGAGGAAGAATATGAATTCATAAAGAAGCACTGTGAAGAATTAGGCTGTGAATTTGCATTATCTAATGTATGGGCAGACGGCGGAGCAGGCGGAATAGAACTTGCAGATAAGGTGCTTGCTTCATTTGATAAGAAGAGCGATTTTAAGCCTTTATATGAAGATGAACTTCCATTAGAGGATAAGATTATGACAATAGCTAAAGAAATATATGGAGCAGATGGTGTTACATATGATTCTAAGGCTAAGAAGGAACTTGACCATATTACACAGATGGGCTTTGGAAATCTTCCTGTATGTATGGCTAAGACACAGTATTCTTTGTCTGATGATGCATCTAAGTTAGGAAGACCAGAAGGTTTTACAATTAATATTAGAGAAGTGTATGTTGATGCTGGTGCAGGCTTTGTTGTAGCACTTACAGGAAAAGTTCTTACTATGCCAGGACTTCCTAAAGTGCCAGCGGCAGAAGGCATTGATTATGATGAAGAGAATGAGAAGATAACAGGATTATTCTAGGTGTCTTGAAAAGAAAGGAGCAGTTATGCAGTTAAAAGATATTTTGGATATATGCAGAGCTAATGAAGTAGAACATTTTGAATATACAGTTGTTAATGGTGATATTAATACAACTGTTACAGGTATTGCTTCTGACTCAAGAAAAGTAACAGACGGAGGTATCTTTGTCTGCATAGTTGGTTCGGTAAGCGATGGACATAAATATATAGAGCAGGTTAAGGATAAGGCGGCTGTAATAGTTGTACAGAAGGGATCACAGTATAATACAGAGAAGATACCGGCAGCAGTTATAGAATGTGATAATACAAGACTTGCCCTTGCACTTATGTCAGCAGCATTTTACGGCAACCCTGATAAGAAGTTGTTTACAATTGGAATTACAGGAACTAAGGGTAAGACAACTACAACTTATATGATAAAGAATGTTCTTTGTGCGTGTGGAATAAAGACAGGTCTTATCGGAACTATCGAGACAGTTATAGGAGATGAGGCTGTTCCGTCCTGCAATACAACACCTGAGTCAATACAGATTCATAAAACCTTCAGGAAAATGGTTGATGAGGGATGTAAGGCAGTAGTTATGGAGGTATCCTCACAGGGCTTAAAGCTTGACAGAACTGCAGGTATTGTATTTGACATCGGAGTATTTACTAATCTTGAGCCTGATCATATCGGTCCTAATGAGCACGCTTCATTTGAGGAGTACCTTGAATGTAAGGCTAAGCTTTTTAAGCAGTGCAAGACAGGAATAGTCAATGCAGATGATAAGCATACAGCTGATATATTAAGAGACTCTGTATGCAGTGTTGAGAAGTATGGCATATCAGAAGATTCAGACATAAAGGCAAGTGATATCAAGTTGTTCCATGAGAGAGGAAAGATAGGTCTTACTTATAAGTGTAGTGGTCTTGTTAATATGGATGTGGAACTTTCACTTCCGGGAATGTTCTCAGTATATAATTCATTGTGTGCAATAGCTGTTACAAGACATTTTAATGTAGATAATGCTATTGTTGAAAATGTATTGAAAGATGTAAAGGTTAAAGGAAGAATAGAGCTTGTTCCAGTATCTGATAAGTTTACTCTTATGATTGATTATGCTCATAATGCGATGTCCTTAGAGAGTATTTTAAAGACACTTAAAGAGTACAATCCACATAGACTTGTATGCCTGTTTGGCTGTGGTGGCAACCGCTCTAAAGAGAGAAGATTTGAGATGGGTGAAGTGTCTGGAAGATTAGCAGACCTTACGATTATAACATCTGATAATCCAAGATTTGAAGAGCCTCTTGCTATTATGGAAGATATTAAGACTGGAATTAACAGGACTACAGGTAAGCATATTGATATTGCAGACAGAAAAGAAGCTATTAAATATGCTATTGAGAATGGTGAACCTGGAGATATTATCGTGCTTGCAGGTAAGGGACACGAAGATTATCAGGAGATAAAAGGCGTTAAATATCCTATGGACGAACGTGTTCTTATATCAGAAGTTCTTGAAGAATTAAAGGAGAAAAATGTACGCTGATATAATAATAGATATTTCACACGAACAGCTTGATAAGACATTCCAATATGCTGTGCCTGATGATATGGATGGTAGTGTTGATATCGGAACATCTGTAAGAGTGCCTTTTGGAAAAGGTAACAGAATTATAACAGGATATGTAATTGGTTTAACTGATAAGCCATCATATCCTGTTGATAAGATAAAGAGCATTGACAGTGTTGTTACAGGAAAAGTAAATGTCGCTAAAAGTATGATAAAGCTTGCAGCGTGGCTGAAACGGCATTATGGCTGTACTATGAATCAGGCATTAAAGACGGTTATTCCTGTTAAGGACGAGGTCGGACATAAGCAGAAAAAGTCTGTCTGCCTTTTGGTTGATACTAAAAAGGCACAAGAACTTATAAGCATATATGAGAAAAAAGCGAAAGCTAAGTACAGGCTTATGTGTGCACTTATTGATGAACCTGTTATTGATATGGAGATAGTAAAAGACAAGCTTAATATTTCGCCAGCAACAGTAAAGGCACTTGAAGCAGACGGAATTATAAATGTCAAGGTTGAAAGTTACTATAGAAATCCTGTGTCTGATAAGCACATTTTTAATAAAAAGGTTGTGCTTAACGAGGAACAGCAAAGAGCCGTTGATACAATAGTGGAGGATTATGATAATAGAGCGTTCAATACATATCTTATACGAGGAGTAACCGGAAGCGGAAAGACAGAAGTGTATCTTGATGTTATTGAACATACTATTAATTCCGGACGGCAGGTTATAATGCTTATACCTGAGATAGCACTTACATTTCAGACTGTTCAGAGATTTTATCACAGATTTGGGGATAAAGTGTCTATTATTAATTCAAGAATGTCAAAAGGTGAGAGATATGACCAGTTCGTAAGAGCACTTAAAGGTGAAATAAGTATTATGATAGGTCCAAGATCGGCATTGTTTACACAGTTTCCTAATCTTGGACTTATTGTTATAGATGAGGAACACGAGGGTGCGTATATATCAGAGCAAGTCCCAAGATATCACGCCAAAGACCTTGCAATACATATTGCAAAGGAGGCGGGAGCTTCTGTTATACTAGGCTCTGCAACACCATCAATTGACAGCTATTACAGGGCAGAAGCAGGCGAGTATAAGCTTATAGAGCTTAATAACAGGGCAGGAGAGGCAAGCCTGCCACAGGTATATATAGCTGATATGAGACAGGAGTTAAAGACAGGTAACAGGACAATATTTTCAAGAAAGCTGTATGAGCTTATCAGTGACAGGCTTAATAAACACGAACAGATAATGCTGTTTCTTAATAAAAGGGGAACTGCCGGATTTGTTTCGTGCAGGTCGTGCGGCTATGTTATGAAATGTCCGCATTGTGATGTATCTATGACACTTCACAGGAATGGAAAGCTTGTATGTCATTATTGTGGATACGAGACTCATAATGTATCATTATGCCCTGAATGTGGTTCTAAGTATATCCTTGGCTTTAAGGCAGGAACAGAGGCTGTAGAGGATGCAGTTAAGAAGATGTTTCCTGCGGCAAGGGTATTAAGAATGGATATGGATACAACCAAAGGCAAAGGCGGACACGAGAATATATTAAGTGCATTTGCGACAGAACAGGCAGATATACTTATAGGCACGCAGATGATAGTAAAGGGACACGATTTCCCAAAGGTTACTCTTGTCGGAGTCGTGGCGGCAGATATATCCTTGTATGCAAGTGATTATAAGGCTGTTGAGCGTACATTCCAGCTTATAACACAGGCGGCAGGAAGAGCTGGACGAGGAGAAAGAAAGGGTGAAGTTGTAATACAGACATATTCACCTGATAATTATGGCTTGTTATGTGCGGCGGAGCAGAATTATAAGAGTTTTTATGAGCAGGAAATGTCTTACAGGAAGCTGCTTTCATATCCACCTGTTAATAATATGGTAAAGATTAACATAAGCAGTATTAATGAGAAGCTGTTATCAGAGCGTGCAGGAAATATTAAAGCTTTGATACAGCAGTATATTCAGGATAACAATACTGTTAAAGATGACAAGATTATAGTACTTGGTCCATCAAATGCTTCTATATACAAGATTAAAGATATATACACGAAGCAGATATATTTAAGAAGTTCAAGCTTTAAAGCACTTGAACTAATTATGGATATGCTGGATAATAATATTAATGGCAGTTCAGATTACAAGAATATTAACATTGCATATGATGTTAATTAAACATACGCATATGTTATTTGATTATGGAGGAAGTTATGGCAATCAGAAATATAAGAACATTAGGTGATGAGATATTAAGAAAAGAAGCAAAAGAAATAACTGAGATGACACCTAGAATACAGGAACTTATTGATGATATGTTTGAAACAATGTATGAGGCTAATGGAGTTGGACTTGCAGCTCCACAGGTAGGAATAAGAAAGAGATTAGTAGTAATTGACTGTGGTGATGATCCAATAGTGCTTATTAACCCTGTAGTTCTTGAGACAAGTGGTTCACAGACAGGACAGGAGGGCTGTCTTAGTGTTCCGGGTAAGGTTGGTATCGTGACAAGACCATCTTATGCCAAGGTTAAGGCACTTAATGAAGATATGGAAGAGATTATCGTTGAGGGTGAAGAACTTCTTGCAAGATGTCTTTTACACGAGATTGATCATCTTGACGGAGTAATGTATGTTGATAAGGCAGAAGGTCCACTTATGGAAACTGAAACGGAGGAAGATTAATATTGAAGGTTGTATTTATGGGAACTCCTGACTTTGCAGTTGGGACGTTAAAGGAACTTATTGATAACCAGTATGATGTAGTGGCTGTTGTGACACAGCCGGACAAGCCAAAGGGAAGAAGCAAGGAGCTTGTATTTTCACCTGTTAAGGAAGAAGCTGTTAAGAATAATATACAGGTTCTTCAGCCAGAAAGAGCAAGAGATGAAGCATTTGTTGAAGAATTAAGAAAATATAATGCTGATGTGTTTGTTGTTGTTGCATTTGGACAGCTATTGCCTAAGAGTATTATTGATATGCCACGTCTTGGATGTATTAATGTACACGCTTCACTGCTTCCTAAGTACAGGGGTGCCTCTCCAATCCAGTGGGCAGTAATAGACGGATGTGAGTATTCCGGTGTTACGACTATGAAGATGGATGAGGGGCTTGATACAGGAGATATTCTTTTGGTAGATAAGGTTAAACTTGATAAGAAAGAGACAGGCGGAAGCCTTTTTGACAGATTAAGCATAGTTGGTGCTAAGCTTCTTATTAAGACACTTGAAGGACTTGAGACTGGAAGCATTATACCAGAAAAGCAGAACGAAGCTGAAAGCTCATATGTCAAAATGCTTAAAAAGTCAATGGGAGAGCTTGATTTTACTAAGAGTGCCAGACAGATTGAGTGCCTTATAAGAGGACTTAATCCCTGGCCAAGTGCATTTACACATCTTAATGGCAAAATGTTAAAAATATGGGATGCAGATGTTGTGAATGACAGTGATGATATTATAAATAACAATAATGTTTCAAAGGAATGTGAAGCTGGAACAGTATGTTATGTAGATAAGAAGACATTTATTATAAAATGCGGAAAAGATTATCTTAAGGTTAATGAACTTCAGCTTGAGGGTAAGAAGAGAATGTCAACAGATGCCTTTCTTCTTGGAAGCCACGTTGAAGAAGGGACTGCATTAGGGTAATTAGTTATATTATAATGGAGAATAATCTGTATGGAAGTTAATTTAAGAGCGGTTGTACTCGATATTTTGGAAGAAATAGAGAGTAACAATGAATTTTCACATATAATAATCAACAATGCACTTTTAAAGTACCAGTATCTTGATAAGAGTAAAAGATCATTTATCAATAAGCTGTCTTTAGGCATTATAGAGAGCCAGATAGAATTAGATTATATTATTAACAAGTATTCAAAGACACCAGTTAAGAAGATGAAGCCTGTTATAAGAAGAATTGTAAGAATGGGTGTATATCAGATAATATATATGGATAATGTGCCTGATAGTGCAGCTTGTAATGAGGCTGTCAAGCTTGCTGTAAAGAGGGGATTTGCGGGGCTTAAGGGTTTTGTTAATGGTGTGTTAAGAAATATATCACGCAATAAAGACAATATTGAATATCCAGATTATAATAAAAGTCCATATGAATATCTGTCTGTTAAGTATTCTATGCCAATGTGGATAATTGAGCTGTGGTCAGGGCAGATGTCAATAGATACTGTTAAATCCGTGCTTGAGGGTATGAAGTGTGAGAAGAAGACATATATAAGATGTAATACATCAAAGGCTTCCAGGGAACAGATTAAAGAACTTCTTCAGCGTGAGAATGTGACAGTAAAAGAAGTAGAGAATATACCATATGCGTATGAGATATCCGATTATGATTATATCGCAGGGCTTAAAAGCTTTCAGGATGGTATGTATCAGATTCAGGATATCAGCTCAATGCTTGCAGGTGAATACACAGCACCAAAAGCGGGAGATACAATAGTTGACGTATGCGGTGCACCGGGCGGAAAGTCAATTAATGCCGCACTTAAGATGTCAGAACAGGGGGATTGCGGCAGGGTAA
>ERZ780223.3513-NODE-3513-length-11661-cov-2.775547_pt1 | contig 11661 bp, 6 predicted proteins | sample MGYA00511016_ERZ780223 | MGnify/ENA primary metagenome ERZ780223 (study PRJEB29588, sample SAMEA2159032) | human gut metagenome | biome: human gut; feature: human-associated habitat; material: faeces | place: Denmark | collected 2008/2010 ... | reverse complement strand
CCATAGTTTCCATTATTAATTGCCTCCAAATATAAAAAAGCCCTCTAATACTCATGTAGCATATCATAATTTTTTCGCAAATACAAGAACTGTATCAATTTAAAAACTTTTTACGTGTATTTTGGATTTTTCGTTGATTTGTTTTCTCTGCAATGGTATGATTATAAGGAAAATAATAGTTACAATTCACGTGGCTAAATAACAGGGAGGTTTTCATTATGCCTAAAAAAAGAATCGTCGTTGCGCTTGGCCGCAATGCATTTGGAAAGACGCTTCCAGAGCAAAAGACTGCTGTTAAAGAAGCAGCAAAAGCTATTGCTGACCTTGCAGAATTAAAATATCAGATTGTTATCACACACAGCAATGGTCCTCAGGTTGGTATGATTCACATGGCTATGACCGAATTTGGCAATGCACATCAGGATTTTACAGTTGCACCTATGGCAGTCTGCAGTGCTATGAGCCAGGGCTACATTGGATACGACCTTCAGAATGAGATCCGTACTGAGCTGCTTCGCAGAGGTATCTTTAACACAGTATCCACCATTATTACACAGGTTAAGGTTGACCCATTTGATCATGCATTTAGTCATCCGCTGAAATCTATCGGCCGTATCATGACAGCTGAGCAGGCACAGGCAGAACGTGACAAGGGTAATTTTGTTCGTGAAGAGGAAGGCGGCTTCCGCCGTATCGTTGCATCTCCTGCCCCGATTGAGATCTATGAGATTGATGCTATTCGTGCACTTGCTGATGCTGGACAGGTCGTAATCGCAGCCGGCGGCGGCGGTATTGCTGTATTAGAGCAGGGTCCTGTTTTAAAGGGTGCCAGTGCTGTTATTGAGAAGGATGCCACAGCTGCTAAGATGGCACACGAATTAGACGCAGATGTTCTTTTATTCTTATCTGCTACTGAGCGTTTTGTCATTCATGCAGATACACCGCAGGAGTTCTCTCCAGATCATTTATCTGTTGCAGAGGCAATGGAGCTTATCGACAGCCAGACTATGGCAAAGGAAACAAAGCTGCCTAAGCTTGCTTCAGCTGTAAGCTTTGTAGCTGCAGGTGAAAACCGCAAGGCAATCATCACATCCCTCGATAAGGTAAAGGAAGCACTTGCAGGAAAGACCGGTACATTGATTACCAAGTGATTTGATTTACACCATCACAAACTGCAAAGAGGTCATGTCCAAAACGACATGACCTCTTTTTTATTATTCATAATTATTCGTAGTAAACAGTCTGGAACATTCCTACACTTCCAAGGATCGTTGCTGCATAAGCAGAATCATTTCCTGCGTTTCCTGTACGGTATGCTGTCAGTGCCTGATTCCAACTGCCATATGTATGGTAATACTCTGCTAGCAAATCAATTCCAACTAAGATGTTGGATGCTGGATCATACAGATTAGTAACACCAAGCTTCGCCATACGAGATGCACTGTATCTTGGAATGATCTGCATCAGTCCCTGTGCACCGCTTCCGCTTGTAGCACCTGCGTTAAAGTGGCTCTCATGATACATAACAGAGAATATTACTGAACTGTCCACACCATACTGACTGCAAAGATTTAATGTATACTGCGTCAAATCACTGCTGAGTGCAACATTAGTGACACGGATGCTTCCAGTTGGCTGTGACGGCTGTGTCTCCGGTACTGTTGGCTGCGTTTCCGGTGCCGCTGGCTGTGTCTCTGGCGCTGCCGGCTGTGTCTCTGGTGCCGCTGGCTGTGTCTCTGGTGCTGCCGGCTGAGTCTCTGGTGCTGCTGGCTGTGTCTCTGGTGCTGGCGCTGGAGCTGCCGGCTGAGTCTCTGGGGCCGCTGGCTGTGTCTCTGGGGCTGCCGGCTGGGTTGCCTGAGTCGGTGCCGGGTTTGCATATACTTCAAGGTTGGAGCTAAAATCACCATAATACATGGTTACAACATTATAGCCCTCCTGCTTTAAGGTCATACCTACCTGTGGTGAATACCATCCATCGTAAATATCCTTTACAGTTCCATCGCTGTAGCTTACTCTTACAAACAATTCTGCGGTGTAGACAACATCACCCACATACTTTGTACCGCCCTGATAGCAAGCCTCAATGCCTGTTACAGATGCTGCAGTCGGAACTTCTACACTTATGGTTTCATCAGATGCTGAGCTGCTTGGTGCTGTTGTCTCAGCTGTATTACTTGTTGTATTTCCCTCAGAAGATGCATCTGTTGATGGCTGTGTCTGAGTTTCCTGTACAGACTCTGCTGCTGCGGAGGATTCTGCTGCTGCCTCGCTTGATGCTACTGATTCTGCAACCTGAGTAAAGTAACCAGAATCTGATGCTAACTTATATGCTGCATCTGCAAGTGCAAGTGCGCTTTCCTGCTCCTGCTTTGAGGTTGCTGCCAGATCTTCTAATCCAGAATCTGCTGCAAATTCGCTGTAGTAACCAAGAAGCTCTGCTGCATAAACGATAGCTGCATATGCACGATAGTAGCCTTCGCCTGTTCCCTCTGCCATTGCCTGCTCGTATACGTTTCTGGAGTAGTTGATATCGATCATGAAGTTCTCCAGCTCCTGAGATACAAATTCATTGTCTACCTTCTGAGCCTGAGCGAACTGAGTCTTAATGGTGATGCCGGACTTTGAAACATATCCAACCTCATCATTTGCAATATGTATCTTTACGAAATCACCCTGATCCTCGATGATTGCGTACTCTTCATCCTTGTATACAGTTCCAACAACATTTGCGCTGTCAGATGCACTGTCGCGAACATTTAACTGATCTGCTGTAACAACTGCATAGCGGTTCTGGATATTGTCCTCAGCAGTCTTGGCTGCTGTGCCAACTAATACGTAGGCTGCGCTTACATAACCTTCTACATCGCCGCAAGTGATACGATACCAGCTGCCTTCGCTGTTGTTTACGGAACTTTTGATGTTAACCTGGCAGTTACTGAAAAGTCTTCCGACTGTTACACTGCCTGTGGATGGCTGTTCACGCACGTTTAAGTAACCTGCTGCGCTTACCAGTCCTACATTAGAAGCATCTGAAGTGACAGCAACAGTAGCGGCCATAACGGTTTTTGGCTCTTCGGTTTTTGGCTCTTCGGTTTCTGTCTCACTCTCAGCCTCAGATGTTGCCTGAGCCTTAGGAACAAGATAATCTAAGATTGCCTCATCCGGAGTTTCCTCTCCTGCGTAGTAGTTATTCAATGTAACAGCCATGCCTGCGATTGCGCTCTCACCCTCAAGCTCACCTGCGGATGCCGGAACAAAAAATGTACCAGACAGCATAGACGCTGCTAAGATTGACGTAACAAATCTGTTTCCTTTGATCTTCATATATACCAAGCCTTTCTTTATAAAATCTCTTTACATTCTTATCTGCGAGCGAGTAAGCTTGCACTCCCTCGCTAGTTTCACAGTAACAATTCACGAGTGAACTATTACTAAATATTACAAAATTATTACACTTCGAGGGGCATTATAACAAAATTATTACGAGATGTCAAGTGAAATCGGGATAACGATTAAGAAAGAGAGCGCGTTTTTCGCCAAAAAAGCCACCTGCAATCGGGAAAATGACACTTTACTGTGCCTTTCCCGATATTAGGTGGCTCTTAATTATTTACTCGCTTCCTCTGAAGAAGCTTCACTTACCGCTTCCTCTGACTCATCAGACTCACTTGATTTTTCTTCTTTTGTTGATTCTTCCTCGCCAGTTTCACTTTCTGATGTTTCTTCCTCGCTTGGTGCTACGTAAACCGGAGTTGTAAAGCGGATTGTGTCAATCACATCCTCATCTACCTTAAACTTGGAAGAATCGTCCTGAATCTCGGCATATTTCTCTGAGAACAATGCTGTCTTTCTGCTTTCGATCTCTGAATCGATGGCACTCTGACGTGCTTCCTCATCGTTATCATCAAGACAGCGGATGATGTAGATGCTGCCGTCATCGCTTCTATATACAGTGCATTCGTCTGTTGCCAGTGCCCATGCAGCTGCATTATATACAGCAGTTCCATCCTCACTAATGGAAATCTCAGAATTTGTTGCAGTAAAGTGACTGTCATTTTGATAATCACTGATAAAGTCTGCTGCATCATTTCCTTCCTCAAATTCCTTAAGGATCTTGTCTGCTGCATCGTTCATCGCATCCTGACGTTCCTGCTCTTCTTCTGAAAGTGTTTCTACCTCAGTTGAATCTTCAGTGGATGCCTCAGAGGAAAGTTCCGAAACATTCTCGCTTGATGCTTCCTCAGTTGATACTGCCTCAGTTGATGCTTTTTCACTGCTTGCTTCTTCTGTGGAAGTCGTTACATCCTTGGATGCACTTTCTGATTCTGCTTCTGTATTCTCTATAGAAGATGCCTCTTCGCTGCTGTCTTCATCACTTGACACTTCTGTAGTTGCCTCATCGGCTGCTGTCGTCTCTGTCAGTTCACTTGGCGTCAGCTTTACATATGCAATCTTTTTGCGAAGGAACTCATCATCACCAACTGTTGTATCAACATCAGCAACAAGATCCATATAAACAAGATTGGCAATTGCATTCTCTGTATATGTCTTTTCAATCAGCTCATCTGTTGCGCCGACTGCTTCCAGATAATCCTCTGATTCTGTCTGAAGCTTTTCAATTGCCTCATCTACCTTTGCTTTTTGATCATCACTTAACTCAATGCCATTTTTCTTTGCATACTCATTTAATACAAGTGTCTGGCGAAGCTGTGACAGAGACATCTGCTTGATGTAATCACCGACTGTCATGCCTGAACCATCGCCCATATCGTTGCCGCAGATGTTTGATCCAAAATAGGATTCATAGGTATACTCCATGGAACGTATCATATAAGTAACCTCATCCAGCATGATATTTGTATCGCCAAATGAAACAGCAACTGTATCCTCTGGTGCCTTTTTCTCTAACTGTTCGCATCCGCCTAATGTACTAACGGCAGTAGCTGCTGCGAGGGCTGCTGCTGCATACTTCATAATTCGGTTCATAAATTTACCTCACTCTATTTCTATATTCTCTATCAACGCTCCGAAGTGCATCTTCTTTATCGGGCGCCTCGTGAACTTTGCTTTTCATTTTAGCATGATTTTATGAAACAATCAACGTTTTTATATCGCTTAACAGTTTTTTCAATGTTTTCAATGTCAGCATTTTTTCTTTGACTGCGCCATCTCCTGCCCTCAATAAGAAATAAGGATTGTCTTTGTCAAGCAGACGAAGTGCACCTCGGTAAGACTGTATAAGATCCGGCACACGCATCGTGTCAAATTTTGCTCTTGGATGCATGAACAGGCGAATCTCTGTTGACGAGGACTTGATTTCTTTAATATAAAGAGAATGCGCATCCGCACGAAGGATTGACACCTCAAGCAAGTTGGTGACTGGTTTTGGAACACTTCCAAAACGGTCGATAAGCTCGTCGATCATATCCATTGACTCTTCCTCTGTCTCGACTGCTGCAATACGCTTGTAAATTTCCATCCTGTCTTCTTCGTTTCGTATATAGCTGTCTGGAATGTAAGCGCTGATTGGAATGTCCACCGTTGTTTCAAAGGTTTCCTCCATCTCAAGCTCACCCTTTTCTTTTTTGACAGCCATATTTAACATCTTGCAGTACAGATCATAGCCAACTGCTTCCATATGACCGTGCTGCTCACTGCCAAGCAAATTTCCAGCGCCTCGAATTTCCAGATCACGCATGGCTATCTTAATACCTGAACCAAGATCAGTATACTCACGAATTGCCTGGAGACGCTTTTCAGCCTCTTCTTTTAAAATCTTGTTTCGCTGATACATGATAAAAGCATAGGCAGTGCGGTTTGAACGGCCTACACGTCCTCTTAATTGATACAGCTGTGCAAGTCCGTAGCGGTCGGAATCGTGGATGATAATAGTATTTACGTTTGGAATGTTTAAGCCTGTCTCTATAATAGTTGTGGAAACAAGCACGTCTATATCACCGTTAACAAAGTCCATCATGATCTGCTCTAGCTGTCGCTCTGACATTTGACCATGCGCAAAGGCAACATTTGCATCTGGCACAAGCTTTGCTATCTGTGCCGTAATCTGATCAATATCCTTGACACGATTATACACATAATAAACCTGTCCGTCTCTGGCAAGCTCTCTGTTTATTGCTTCGCGAACCATTTCCCAATTCATTTCCATTACATATGTCTGAATCGGTCTTCTCTCATACGGTGCTTCCTCCAACACACTCATATCGCGCACGCCTATCATACTCATATGAAGTGTTCTCGGAATCGGTGTTGCCGTTAGTGTCAGCACGTCAACGTCTTTTTTAAGTTGCTTAATCTTTTCCTTGTGTGTGACACCAAAGCGCTGTTCCTCATCAATAATCAAAAGGCCTAGATCTTTAAATACAACATCCTTTGACAGCACACGATGCGTTCCTATTACAATATCGGCAAGACCCTTTTTTAAGCGCTCAAGTGATGCCTTGATCTGCGCTGACGTGCGAAAGCGTGATAAAAGTTCAATTCGAATTGGATAGTCCTTCATTCGCTCAACAAATGTATTGTAATGCTGTTGAGCAAGAATAGTTGTCGGCACAAGAAATACGACCTGCTTACTGTCCTGCACAGCCTTAAAGGCAGCTCTGATGGCAATCTCTGTTTTTCCGTAGCCTACATCACCGCACACTAAGCGGTCCATGATTTTCGTGCTTTCCATATCAGCTTTTGTCGCATCAATTGCTGCAAGCTGGTCTGCCGTCTCATCAAATGGTACAAGCTCTTCAAATTCTTTCTGCCATACAGTGTCTGTTCCATACTGATAACCGTGACCACTCTGGCGCACTGCATACAGCTCCACAAGCTCCTTTGCAATGTTGTTGACTGCTTTTTGAACACGGCTTTTTGTTTTTGTCCACTCCTGGCCGTTCAATTTGTTAAGCTTTGGCTGCTTAGACTCTGAATCAGCATACTTTTGTATCATATGAAGCTGTGTGACAGGAAAATACAGCTTTCCGCCATCACCATATTCTATCTTAATATAATCTTTTGTTACCTTATCCACAATCTGTCGCTCTGTTCCGCGATAAATTCCCAGTCCATAATTTTCATGCACCACATAATCACCAGGCTTTAGCTGCGCAAAATCACTTATTCGCTGACCCTGATAGTGGCTCTTTTTTTCTTTTTTCTTTTTCTTAACACCAAAGATATCGCTCTCTGTGATAACAGCAAATTTTAGCATCGGATATAAAAAGCCACGGTGAAGGTTTCCGTAAGTAACCATGATCTCACCTGGATTTATCTTTTTATCCTCGTCCTCGCTGTAATATGCCAAAAGATCATACTCTATAAGCTGATTGACAATGCGGTTTGCACGAGTTCTTGACGGACACAAAAGGACAATTCGGTACTTTTCCTTCTTCCAGTGTGTCAGATCCTTAATTAAAAGTTCAAAACCTTCACGATATGTGTTCATGTTCTGAACATTTACTGCGTAGCTGTTTACCACCGTAAAGTCAGCCAGGCGGCTGTCAAGTGAAGACAGTGCTGCAACCTGACCGCGCTCAAAAGCAGCAAGCACATGTTTTGCCGGTGTTAAAAGTGCTGTCTGACCTGGCAAAAGAAAGCCCTGCTCCAGACGATTTTTCATGCTTTCCTCAAACTCAGCCTGCACACCATCACCGCGCTCTTTAAGACGCATCGGCTCATCAAGGAAAACTAACGTGTTCTTCTCATCAAAATATTCAGAAAGTTGAACAGTGCGCGGATAAAAATAGCTTATATAGCTGTCTGGTGCCTCTAATACAACATCTTCACCAAGTGCCTCTAATATGCGGTTTGTCTCCTCGCGAAGACGCTTCGCCTTGTCTGGCTCCTTTGCTTTTTTAAAGACAGCTAACTGGCTCTCAAGCTCATTTTGAATCATTCCCGCAGCACGCCGTCTTGCCGTATCATCTGCGATCACCTCTGCCGCTGGAAAAACAGATACGCACTCGATCTGATCCATTGAGCGCTGGCTCTGCGGTTCAAAGCAGCGAATCGTATCTATTTCATCTCCCCAAAGCTCGATTCTAACCGGAACCTCCATTGTCAATGGATATACATCAGCAATACCTCCATGAACAGTAAACTGTCCTGGCTCCTCCACACGTCCTACACGCTCATATCCCATCACAGTCAGGTCATGCTTTAGCTTTTCAAGATCAAGCTCATCACCTTCTTTTAGCTTTATCACATGACTCATCAGCTGTTCAAACGGCACTGCCGCGCTCATGAGCGCATCCATTGTCGTGATGATAACCTTCGCCTCGTTTTGATAAAGTGCTGCAAATGCCTTCATGCGCTCTGCAATGATGGCATTTCCCTGCAGATCTGCGCTAAAAAAGATCAGGTCACGCGGTGGAATCACATAGACCTGACTGCAAAATAATTTATAATCTTCTTCAATTTCCCTTGCCCGCTGTTCATTGTACGTCACAACAAGCTGCACTTTTTTCTCTCCAAGAAAGGTGCTCATAAAATGCACCTTCTCGGAGTCAATACAGCCTGTCATGCCCACTGGATCTGTTCCCTTCAAAAAATCTCTTGAAAAGTCTTCATATTCCAGCAGGTCCGTCAGCGGATTTGCAAAAATACCCACAATTGACCCTCCTTATCATTATTTTGTTTTCTTCTGGTTATAATGATTCATGGTTGCCTCTAGTCCGTTGTTCATTAAGGAGCATACTGCATCTGCTGCTTCTTTGTAGCCGTCTTCCATTGCCTTTTTTTCTTCGCCCTGGAAATGGCTGAGTACAAAGTCTGCTAAATCCATCTTTGGCGGCTTTGCTCCGATTCCGACACGCACTCTTGGAAAATCCTGTGAATTGCAATGCAGAATGATATTTTTCATACCATTATGACCGCCTGCACTTCCTTTACCACGCACGCGAAGCTGTCCTGGCTCTAGGTTAATATCATCATATACTACAATTAAATCAGAGATATCTGTTTTGTAGTAATTCATGACCTCCTGAATACACTCTCCGCTTAAATTCATGAAGGTCTGAGGCTTTACTAGAACAACCTTTTGTCCCTCAATCGCGCCTGTTCCAATTAAGCCCTTAAATTTTTTTGTTGTTACATCAATATTGTATTTGTCAGCAAGGTAATCAATAACCTCAAAGCCAACGTTATGTCTTGTTCCTCTATACTGTGCGGTTGGGTTGCCCAGACCTGCTATGATATACATGTTTTTTCCTCCTTCTGCCACTGGGGACAGGGACGGTGGCATTAAAAAAGCAATTGCCGCGGCGTCCCTGTCCCCGATGGCGCTCATGTTAGTTCAATTTATTATACGGTCACTCATTCCAAGCGAATCGGCAAGTGCCTGCAGATCAAAATCTTCTGGCACTGTTATTCCATTTACAGGAAGCGGTCTGCGTCTGTCAAAGACATCATATACGTCAAACAGATCACTTGTGAGTACCTTCTCTGGATAAACCATCTGCTTAAACATCATCTGACCATCCATGTTGCGGCGGCCCTGACGCATGTAATTTGAGCCATACTGCAGCCAGTACTGAGTACTGTCTACGTTGCAGAAATATCTAAAGCCTACATCCCAGAGCTTTTTGAATTTTTCATTTTCAAATGTATACTGTGATGGTCTCCAGTCTCCTACATCTGCTCCTAACGGATATAAAATAATATCTGTATCTCCGATTATAGATTCTACTTCGCGCTCCCACATATCTGTGTCCCATACAAGATGTTCATAGCTTGTACTTGTCATATTCAGATGACCCCAGCTGTGGCTGGCAAGCTCCCAGCCCAGATCGCGAATTGCCTGTGCAACTTCTCGTGCTGTCTGCTTGTCCTGCTCAATATTTTCATTTGGTGACGTATGATCTTCGCGCTTTTCTTTATCGTTTGCAGGTGTAGAAACGTAATAGTCACAATTTTCATTGTACCAGAAATCACTTGTGCGATAGCCTAAAATACCATCATATCCCGTAAATGCCAGAATACCCTTTGAACCCTGATAAGAAAAGTCAGGATGTGTTTCAATAAAATCCTCTAAAACAGTCAAAACGTCATAAGAACCATATGATACGCTTCCATCACGCTCAACATACTCATTTACAACCTTACCGTTTTCATCAAGACAGAGCTTTGTCGCAAATCCAGTTCCTGTCATATACTCATAATAGCATACATCGTCTTCGGAAAGTACAAATGGCTTTTTTCCTCTCGGAAGATAAATTGGCTGCTGCACCATCTGCATGGTGCCGTCTGGCTGCGTTTCCATCTTTGCAATCTTATGAAGGCTTATCAAAACATAACCCTTGTCATACATAGACTGCATTATATCTTTAAATTCTTCGATAGTTGTCATTACCTGATCATAATCACTGCTCTTATAGCTTTCAAATGCAAGCTCACTGTCAACAATAAGACTATGGAAAAAGATATGTGTAATCTTATCATAATCTGTCCACTGTACAGCCTGTGATTTCAAACTCTCATAGCTTTGAATGCAGCTAACATATGTTTCATTATCTGCATAGCCAGGTATTGACTGAATCTGTGCAATTGCACCGTCATAATCGTACTGCATTGCCTTTAAATTAGCAGCCTGTACGACTGGATCACTGCTTTGTACAAGAGCACCATCCGCAGCCGCCTCTGTTGCCTTCCATGTTTCGTATTCCACAGGTGCTTTCGTCGATGATGCCTGATCTGGCTTCACATGTGGAAGCGTCACTGGGCGCAGGCATACCCATGCCACTACACCAAGACCTGCACATGCAATTACAAGCAGCACCAAAAGTATGACAATAGGCGCACCTGATTGGCCTCTTTTTATTCTCTTTTTCTGATAGTCTTCCCAGCTGCGTCTTTTCTTTGCCATTTGTTCCTCCATTTTCTTTGTTTACGGCACTGGAACGGTCATTCCCTGAAGTACATATTTTGTATCAGTCTCAAATACATACGCATTCACAATGTATGAACCGTGCTCGTTTTTATGCTCACTTACTGGAACATAACATGTCGCTGTGTTTCCAGATACGGTCATGTTATGCCATACCAGATCATCCTGTCCATTTGCTGCTGTCCACACTGCAGTTGAAACCTTTTTATAGCCTGCAGGTGCATTAAATTGAATCGTAACACGGAAACCATTTGATGATAATTCTGTTACATACGGAATCGCCATCGACAGCACACCTGTACCGCTGCCATTATTATTTCCTGAACTGCCTCCAGGATTTGCACCTGATGGAACAGTTACATTGACCCCCTTTAATGGTGCTAATTTTCCGGCTTTATCATATAGGTAAATATGAGTCGTGTATGCTCCGCTCTCTCCCTTATGGGCACTTGATGGCACGTAAAATGTAGCTGTATCGCCGCTTACGCTTGCCTGATGCCACACTAGATCATCCTGTCCATTTGCGTTTGTCCATGTTGGCATCAATACTTTGCTTACTCCTGACGGTGCATTTATTTTTGCCGTAACTCGGTAGCCCGATGCACTAAGTTCCGTAATAGAAACATCACCGATTGAAAAGCTTGATGACGGTGTCGGCGGTGTCACAGCTGCTGATGGCACTGTTACATTTACACCCTTTAATGGTGCTAATTTTCCTGCTTTATCATATAGGTAAATATGAGTCGTGTATGCTCCGCTCTCTCCCTTATGGG
>ERZ780223.3510-NODE-3510-length-11667-cov-2.678953_pt1 | contig 11667 bp, 14 predicted proteins | sample MGYA00511016_ERZ780223 | MGnify/ENA primary metagenome ERZ780223 (study PRJEB29588, sample SAMEA2159032) | human gut metagenome | biome: human gut; feature: human-associated habitat; material: faeces | place: Denmark | collected 2008/2010 ... | reverse complement strand
CCAGCAGCAGCGTCGGGTTGGTCGCCAGCGCGCGCGCAATCGCCACGCGCTGCTGCTGACCGCCGGAAAGCTGGTTCTGGTAGTGGTGCATCCTGTCTTTCAGGCCGACGCGCACGAGCATTTCCTCCGCGCGCCGCGTGCGCTCTCTGGGCGGAACGCCCGCGTAAATCAGCGGCAGTTCCACGTTCTTGAGCGCGTCGAGCCGCGGCAGAAGCTGAAACTGCTGAAAGATAAAGCCGATTTCCTTACTGCGGATATGCGCCAGCTGGTTTTCATCCAAATCGCGAATCATGCGCCCATGCAGAATGTATTCGCCCGACGTCGGTGTATCCAGACAGCCGATGATATTCATCAGCGTGGATTTGCCGCTGCCCGACGGGCCGAGGATGGAGAGAAACTCGCCCTCTTCAATATCCAGATCGATTCCCTTGAGAATGGTCTGCACTTCATTTCCCATCTGATACTGCTTGACAATGCCGCGCATTTTGAAAAAGTCGTTGCTCATAGCGGCCTCCGCTCATCGGCCGGTGCGCTGCTGAGCATGCATCTGCTCCATTAGCTCGGCCATCGTCACGCCGGAGGACTTGAGCACCGTGTCGCCCGCGTTCAGGCCGCTGGTGATTTCGCAGTTCATGCCGTCGCTTACGCCGACGGTCACGCTCTTTTGCTCCACGCTCTTGCCATCCGCGCCGCGCACGAGCACGTAAGGCTTGTTGTAATCGTCAAACTGCACCGCGTCCTGACGGAGGAGCACCGCGTCTTCGGCTTGCTCCTTGAGCACCTTGGCGCTCACCTGCATGCCGGGATAGACGTTCTCTGCCGCGTCAAACGCGACCGTCGCCGTGTAATACGACAGATCGCCGGAGGCCGTGCCGTTCTTATTGAGCGCCGTCACGCTGCCGGTGAAGCTCACATCCGGCGCAAGCACGTTGACCTGCACCACCTGACCCGGCACGACTGCCGCCACGTCGTATTCATCGACGTTCAGCTCGATTTCAAGGCTGTTCATGTCGATGATCTGCGCGGTCGTCTCGCCTGCGGTCACCACGCCGCCCTGCTCGACGTACAGCCCTGTCACTTCACCCGCGATATCGGCCTCAACGGTTTCGCCGCCCTCCAGCCGATACAGGCGCTCGCCTTTTTTGACCTGCTGGTTCTGCGTCACATACACCGTGCGCACCTTGTCGCTCTGCGCGGCGGTAATCGTCTGCACGCGCTTGGCCTTGACCAGCCCGTCAAAATTGTAATAGGTCTCGATGCTGCCCAGCGTCGCCTGCACATTGGTATAGGCCACGTCCTGCGTCTTTCGGGAAACCATCATGAACCAACCGACCACGGCGGCCACGATCACGAGAATCACAACCCACTTGATCCATTTTTTCTTTTTCTTCACGGATTTTTCTCCTTTACTTTTCAATACGGTGTCTATTATACAACGAAAATCGCTTTTTTTCCTACCCAATGTCTGCCGTTTTCAAAGACGGTCAGTGTTTTACCCCTCCGCCCGCCGATCAAACATCTTCGCCGCGACGAACATCGAAGCGACGTTCATGTCGCCAAGCTTGCCGACAAGTGCCACTGCGCCAAACTCAACGGCCAGCGCAAGCAGATAAATCCACTGTCCTTTGGTAATGCCCATACGAATCGGCAGCGGCATGCACAGCGAAGTGATCCGAGTCTTTTTCTTCGAGCGCATCAAAGAGCAGATCGACGGGGTTTTTGAAATTGTCGTCGTCCTCGCGCACTTCCATCGCGTTAATCATTGCCACCAACGTGTTGAAGTTCTGCTCGTGCGGTGGTGCTTCATAGAAGATGTACGGGCAAACTGAAAACCTTTGTCAGCCGCGACGAATTGAAAGAATGTTTGACGACCTGCGGCGCGGCGCTGACCGAAACGCTGGCGGAAGGCTTGGATTATGAAAAGACGTTCCCGCTGGCGGGGATCGACGGCCCGCAGCGCGTCGAGCTGGGCGCGCACCGCACCCGCACGTTGACGCTGGACAGGCTGATCAAATGCGACAATCCGTCGGCGTTCCCGGCGCTCAGGCAGATCGAGGTATACGGAAGGTGAGACGCGGATTTTCTGCGCACTGCGAAAAGCCGCCCGCCTAAAGCGCGCCCCTTATTTCACGTCCGCCGTTTCGCTGACGACGAAGTGATTTTTGTCGTAACGCAGGATTCCGTCCTGCCGCATGAGGGACAGCTCGTTGGACAGGGCGCTGCGCTCAACGTTGAGGTAGTCCGCCAACTGCTGACGGTTATAGGGAATGTCGAAGGCATAGCTGCCGCTTCGCTTGATACATTCCGAAAAGTAGGATAAAAGCCGCGTGCGGATGCGCTTGGGGCTGGTGTGCATCATCCGGCGGGAGAGCTGCAAATTCTTTCCCGCGCACAGCGTCAGCAGGTTGCGGATCAGCCCCGCGTGGCAGGCGCAGGCATGGGAGCAGGGGGTCAGCACCCGGCGGGCGTTCAAAAGCAGCACGGTCGAATCCTCCGCGGCGACGACGTTGACCATGAGCGGCTCCCCCGGGATGCAGGCATACGCTTCGGCGAAGGTTCCGCCGGGGGCAACGCTGCTCAGCACGCTGTTGTTGCCCCAGACGTCGCTCATTTCGATGATGACCCTGCCCGAGAGAACCACGCCAAGCTGCTCCGTGGGCGCGCCCTCCATCAGGATGATCTCGCCCTTTTTGCAGGCTCGCGCCTTCGCGTTCAGGCAGCTCAGCAGCGCGTCGATTTCCTCCGGGGTCATGCCGCGAAAAAGCGGGGCGTTCGTCAAATGAAAGCGCATATTTTTCTCCTCCATGTTGGCATGCCAACGGATTTTCACGATTGATGATAGTAGAATATCACCGTGAAGTCAAGCAGAACAGCGAGGAGGACGTCAAAATGATCCGTAGAATCATTCAAATCGACAGGGAAAAGTGCAACGGCTGCGGGGCATGCGCCGAGGCCTGCCACGAGGGCGCTATCGCCATGGTGGACGGCAAGGCGGAGCTGATGCGGGATGATTATTGCGACGGGCTGGGCGACTGCCTGCCCGCCTGCCCCACGGGCGCGATCACCTTTGTGGAGCGCGAAGCCGCCGCCTATGATGAAGTCGCGGTCACGGCAAACAAGCAGAAAATGATGCAGGAAAAGATGAGGAACGAAGGGATGACTCTGCCGTGCGGCTGTCCGGGAACAAAGTCAAGAAGAATCGAGCATAACGAAAGCGAAAACGTCGTGGCGATGCCAGCGGGACAGGTCAGCCGTCTTTCCCAATGGCCGGTGCAGATAAAGCTTGTTCCCGTGAACGCGCCGTACTTTAACGGTGCTAAGCTGCTCATCGCCGCAGACTGCACGGCATATGCGTATGCGGCTTTTCATGAGCGTTTTATCAAAGGTCACATTACGCTTGTCGGCTGTCCTAAGCTGGACGGCGTGGATTATGCCGATAAGCTGACCGAGATCATCCGTGAGAACGATATAAAAAGCGTCACCGTCGTGCGTATGGAGGTCCCCTGCTGCGGAGGACTTGCGCAGGCGGCAATAACCGCTCTGAAAAACAGCGAAAAATTTATCCCGTGGCAGATCGTCACCATTTCCACGGACGGAAAAGAGCGTTCATGATCGCAAGCCTCATCGGTTTTTGGACTGCCGCTCTTTTGACCACCCGTTTTTGAGGACGGCACCCTTAAAACAGCCCAAACACAAAACACGCAGAATTCAGGAATGAGTTCTGCGTGTTTTGTTTGTACTCTCAATCGGCAGATTCAGATAGACGCATAAAAAACATCCTTATGAGAAATTGGCCTTTGACTTTGTCCTTTTTTCATGCTCATTTCACTTTGCAATGCGTATTCCCGTTGTAAATACGCATACTGAACCGTGTAATGATAATGAAAATCCAAAGCTGAAATATAGGAGGAACCTTATATGTTGATTGCAATTGACCATGGCAACTATGCCATCAAAACACCGCACCATTCCTTTGTTTCCGGTCTGTCCGAGCACACCGTCAAGCCGCCTATGTCGGATGAAATCCTGGAATACGACGGACGGTACTGGACAACCAGCGGAAAGCGTCTGAGTTACATGCGGGATAAAACGCAGGACGACCGTTATTTTGTTCTGACACTGTTCGCCATTGCAAAAGAGCTTGAGGATACCGGTCGGTACAGCCCCGTTGAACAGATTCAACTGGCAGTGGGCTTGCCGCCGGAGCATTACGGTGTACTCAAGGACAAATTCACCCGGTATTTCAAACGGGACGGCATTATCAAATTTGTTTATAAGGATAAGCCGTACAGCATTATGATCGATAAGGTCATGGTGTTCCCGCAGGCATATGCGGCCGTTGTTCCGAAAAGCAGCATGGTAGTCAATATGCTTCGGGTGTTCGTTGTCGACATCGGCGGCTACACGACGGATGTGCTACTCCTGAAAAACGGCAAGCCTGATCTGCAGTTCTGCCGTTCGCTTGAAACCGGTATTATCACCATGAACAACGAGATCATCCGAAAAGTCGGTGCGCTTCACGATATGCGCATCGAGGACGAGCATATCAGCGCAGTCCTTTCCGGACACGATACGATTTTGCCGGACGATGTTAAGCAAACGATCTGCGGCGCAACCAAGCTTCATGCCCAGGACATTCTCAATCAGCTGCGCGAGCTGCAGGTCGATCTGCGTTCCAATCCGGCGGTTTTCATAGGCGGCGGAAGTCTGCTTCTCCGGCCGTTTCTGGAGGCTTCTCCGCTGGTCGCAAAGGCGGACTTCGTGGAGTCTCCCAATGCCAATGCGCTTGGATACGAAATGCTCGCCAGAGTGCAGCTGTCCCATCGTCCTGCATAAAGGACGGTGTGATAGGCGGTGAGAAAAGACGGAAAATATAGATTTACGCTGCAGTTCGGCGCCGACAGCGAAGATCAGATTCGCGTCGGTGAGCTGCTGGAAAAACTGGGCAACAGAAAAAGCATGATCATTGTTTCGGCATTGAGTGATTATATCAATGCTCATCCGGAGCTACAGTCCGGTTATAGTAGAATAGAGGTTAAGGTTGCTCCTGCCTTCGACCGCAATCAAATGGAACGGTTGATACGGAGCATCGTTGAGGAGAAGTTATCTGAACTTCATACTATAGCGGATACTTCAATGAGTGGACCTTCCGAGGCTTTGGAAGAAGATATAACCAAAATGCTCGACAATTTGGACATGTTCAATTAAGCGCAAATGAGTCTGCTGGTACTACAGGCAGACTTATTTGCTTTAAGGGTGGGATAAAACAAAGGAAAAATCCGAATATCACACTTATGGTGCGAGTATACAATTTATGCGCTCTTCACTTTCGCCGCGGAGTCCACTAAAATATGTTTAAGGAGATATGTGCAGTGGACTACAAGACTTTAGGACAAAACATTCGGCGGCTCCGTGTTACACAGGGATTCCGGCAGGAGGATCTTGCTGAAAAGTGCGGATGCTCATCGAGCCACATTGGCCAGATCGAAAACGGTCGGGTAAAGCCGAGCCTTGATATGACAGTTCGTATTGCAAATGCTTTGAATGCGACTACGGATCAGTTATTGGCTCATGAGTTTTCCCACCCTGAAGAAATCTATCTGAAGGAGATTGCCGAACGAATTGAAAAATACCCAGTATCAAAACGGATACTGGCGTGTGAAGGGTTTAACACCTATTTGGATTCACTTGAAAAGTTCAGTAAATCATAGGGATAAGTGAGAGTGCATATGACGAGGAACAGACCCTAACAGAAGGAAGAAGCATAACTGTTTTAATATCAGTATACAAATAGCCGAGCCGTTGGCATCGGTTTTATATTCACGCATGAAGCGACTGTATCACACAGAGGTGTGGTATGGTCGTTTTTTATTATACCCTTTGGAAGGAGGTGAATCCGATGTTCTGATCGCTGTGATAATCATCGTAACGACCAACCACTATTTTATTCACAGCATGCCATCATGGCATGTTGCGTATATCGCTGAAAACCGTGCCGTGAAACGGTACGGCTTCTCCCTGCTGTGGTGGCATGCCCCAAGGAGGCATGAAAATGGACCACAGACAGGAATATCCCGAACGGGATGAGCTACGGGCAAAGTTTACGCGATGGCTTGAGACAGTAATTAAGCGTGCGAAAATTGATTACCTGCGAAAATACGAGAATCGTCCGGAAACCATATCCTACGAGGATATACCGGAGAAGGAGCTTATTGATCTGGCACAACGCGAATTATGGCCGAGCAGCACAAGAATGCAGACCCCGTATGATTTTGAAGAGGAACGGCTGACAAAGGCTTTTATGGAGCTGCCATTAAAGCGTCGGCAGGTAATGGAACTGCTGTTTCTGGCAGACCTGAGCGAAACAGAAACAGCCAAAAGGCTCAACTGCTCGTTGCAGTATGTTAGAAATCAAAGGTGCATTGCACTGAAAAAGCTACGCTCCCGTCTGATGGAAGGCGGTGATGATGAATGAACGCATCTGAGTTCAAAAAGGTTCTGCAAGGGGCCGTTTTGGGAAATCATCGGGATTTAGAGTCCATACTGGAATTGTATATGCCGATGATTGAGCATAATTCCTATTTGTATGGCCGCTTGGATGAGGATCTGAAGCAGTACATTCTCATACATATTGCGCTTAACATCTCAAAATTTAAGATTTGAGGCGAATGCCGGTTTCGGGATATCTGAAGCCGGCATTTTTTGAATTTTTTTGTCGGCGAGTGTATGGAACGAAAAAACTGTCCGTATTTACTTGTGTAAGGCACCCCCGCGCTTACCTGTACCTTGAAAATTGAACAGCTTATCCTCTACATCCCCGAACCGGGAAGCGGCTATCCGTCTGTGTGGCGAACAGAACCAGGAGCACTGATATACGGGTGGCTCCCGTATACCGCGACGATCCGGCCGGGCACAATGGTACTCCCGTAACTCGCGGCCCGGCCACAATGAAGGCGGGGAGATGAAATTTCTGTGGACCTGTTCGCTGCAGGCGGAGGCAATGAGCATTTTGTTTTTGAATATACCAAGTAAATTATGGCAAAAATACAAGTTGTAAAGACGAACACATGGAGGTGTAATGATTTATGGAACAGTCTGAAAAGAACTTATCTGAGCTGGTGGATATCAGAGATGTCGTGATAGATAAAAGCCTGCCGCTGGAAGAGCGCGTAAGGTCTTATGTTGAACAGATCAAGGATCCGTATTGCTTTAAGGTTGGAGATGTCGTTGTCCGGGTATCATATGCAGACAAGGACAAATCACTTACCGACAGCTTCACTTCCATGATCGCGTCAATGTAATGGTAATAATTGCTATGCGGATTTTAAGTGTAACGGCTGGGTTTTCTCGGTTGTCTGTGCTATAATCAAATACGGACAAAATCAGCGATAACTCCGGCTGTTTATTCGTACTCGAATAATACAGATAGGAGTGGCGCTATGAATAAGATTATAGATCAAACATTCAAGGTTGCCATCTATCTTCGTTTATCGAAGGAGGATGACGACCTTTCGTGCTCTTCGGGAGCCAAAAGCGAAAGCAACAGTATCAGCAACCAGAGAAAGCTGATATATGACTTTATGAAATTGCATCCGGAGCTCGAACTGTATGACGAGTACAAGGATGATGGAAAAAGCGGTTCCAACTTTGACCGTGCTGAATTTCAGCGAATGATGAAGGACATTGAGGCGGGAAAGGTCAATTGCGTAGTCGTAAAGGATCAGTCCCGTTTCGGCAGAGATTATATTGATGTGGGAAAATACAAAGAAAAGATTTTCCCCAAACTCGGCGTTCGGTTTATCACCATAAACGAGGGCTATGATTCGCTTTCGGCAACCTCCTCGGATGATCTTGCCTTTACGATCAACAGCTTCGTTTATGATTTTTATATCCGGGATATATCCACCAAGATCCGCACAAACCTTACGGCAAAAAAGCAAAACGGAGAGTATGCCGGAGCATTTGTGGCTTACGGATATGTCAAAGACAGCAATGATAAGAGTAAGTTGGTTGTTGATCAATTTGCCGCAGATGTTGTAAGGGACATTTTCCGGTGGAAAATCGAAGGGCTGAGCCCGCAGAATATCGCAGTACGTCTGAACGAACTTGGTATCCCCTCACCTGCAGAATATAAGAAACTGAGCGGAAGCAATTACAAAACAAGCTTTCAGACATCTTCAAAAGCCGTATGGAGCCATGTTTCCGTAAGGCGTATTCTGAAAAATGAAATCTATCTTGGTGTAATGATCCAAGGCAAACGAACTACGCCGAATTATAAGACCAAGACAGTGGTTACAAAAGCTGAAAGTGAGTGGCTTCGCGTGGAAGGTACACATGAGGCTATTATTTCCGTGCGTGATTTTGAGCTTGTTCAGGAGCTGCTGAGGGATGATACCCATTGCCGTGCGGGAGATGTAACAGTACCGGTATACGCCGGCCGCATTTATTGCGGCGACTGCGGTGCTACGGCTGTCAGAAAGACGGTATCCTACGCAGGCAAACGCTATGTATATTATGTCTGCAACGCCAATAAGCACGACAAAACGGTGTGCAGCAGGCATTCCATAAGAGAAGATATTTTGGGTCAGGTAATTTATCAGACGGTCCGGCACCAAATCGACCTGCTGCTGGATGTGGATAAGGCGCTCAGGCAATTTGAAAATCTGTCATGGGAAAAGCACAAACTGAAGCAGCTTGACGCAAGCATCGAAATACAGGAAGAAGTCGTTCGGAAAAACAACACGCTACGCCTCGGAATTTATGAGGATCTGCGGGCAGGCTTGCTGGACAGGTCCGAATATGAGTCTCTGAAAAAAGAGCTTGCAGAAAGAATCGCCGAAGCAACTGCCGCCATCGAAAAGCTGAACAAAGAGAAACGGGAGATCCTCGACGGCGTTTCAAAGCAGCAGTCCTGGATTGAACAGTTCCGTCAGTATGAAAATGTGACCGAGCTCACGCGGCCAATGGTCATTCATCTGATAGAACGCATCAATATTTTTGAGGACTCCAATATTGAGATCGTGTTCCGCCATCGGAATCAGATCGAGGAAATATTGCGGTTTATTTCAGAGCAAACCACAGACAAAAAAGTGTTGGCTATGCCGATAAGGGAGGTGGGATAGTGGCCAGAGTATCACGGAAAAACGGCGTTTCCGAAGGTCTGCCGAAAGGTCAAAGGCAGACCGTGTTTCGTACCGCGCTTTATGTTCGTTTGTCTGTTGAGGACAACGGCAAGGCCGATGCGGATTCGATCGAAAATCAGGAGCTGCTTCTGAGAAACTATCTTGCCGAGCGGCCATATCTCGAACTGAAAGAGGTATATGCCGATAACGGCTACACGGGTACCGATTTTGAGCGCCCCGCGTTTCATCGAATGATCGAGGATGTGCGGAAAGGACGGATCAATTGCATCCTTGTGAAGGACTTTTCCCGCCTTGGCAGAAACTATGTGGAGACCGGTGAATATCTGGAACGCATCTTTCCTTTCCTCGGCATACGCTTTATTTCCGTCAGCGACGATTATGACAGCAGCTCTGCCAATGCCGGTGAAAAGCTCGCCGCCACCCTTAAAAATCTGATCAACGATATTATAAAGGGCCGTTACCAGCATGGAGATCACGCAGGGAATGGCAAATTCGACCAGAAGACGGGATTCTTTTTTGAATCCAAGTGGATTTTGTGTTTCTGTAACTGTATTTTTTATATTCATCATTGTGGATAACCTCACTTTGCATAACCAGCAGATGTTTGTGCAATAAATCTGCATGCGTGATAAGATTCGGGACAGGCCCGATAATTGGTATCTTACTACAATTATGTCCGTTTTTCAAGCAATTCATTATGACTTTATACAGTATTTATTGACAAAAGCAGACATTTTTCCTATAATTAGAGGCATATACACAAGGAGGGGATAGAGATGCGTTGTCCAAATTGTAAGACAGAATTGAAGCAGGATGATGTTTACTGTTATCAATGTGGCACGAGAATTAACTGGTTTTGGCGTTTTAAGACACATTTGATCGCGGCGGCGGTTGTTATGATCGTGCTCGCCGGTGGAACGATTACCGGAGTGACTCTTTATAGAAATGGTGCGTTTGATGCAAAAAAAGATGCGGTCGCAGAGTCGCCGGTGCAGACACAGGCACCATCGAAAAAAGAAAGTAAAACAGAGGATAGTTCTGCACAAACAGCAGCACCGGGCCAGGTGACAAAAGATACGGTGGCTTCCGACTTTGTTGCCGTGAATAAGACAAAAGAAATAAAACCAAAACTGAAGGATCTGACGGAGCAGACAGCACCATTTTTGTCACTGTGCGTCCGCTGGAAAGATTTGGGAGGCGATAAGTTTACCTGGGATAATCAGGTAGCAACCCAGGCAGTATTGTATGATATGCTTTATGGCGATCCGGCGTCGGGTACCGGCGAGATGCATGTAAGAGGTTATGATAACTCTTATGCAGGAATTGCCAGACGTGTGAAAAAAGAGATGAAAGCACGTTATGGAGATGCTTATGCGTTTGATCTAAGTTACGGAGATACCTTCCCATATTATCTGTTCCGCAAGCAGAATAAAAAGATTGAGTACGCCGGCGAAGAACTCCGCTCGGAAAAATGTGATGCCAAAGTTACGAAAGTGACACAGGTGGCAGAGGACACGTACGAAGCAGAGGTTAAGGCAGGCATCGTTAAAACGTACAATCCGTCAAATGGAACATGGAAAAAATTCAAACTTACGATAGTAAAAGATAAAAAGAGCAAATATGGTTACCATATTACCAATGTACAATAGAAGAGAGAATTAAGTGTAACAGTAAAAGAATATTATGAGTCAGAAATTGGTGAAACTTTGACCATCAAACCATTGAAATAAGGACGTTTTTCAAAAATACAATAGAAAAATTAAAAAAAGTCTTGCATTTGCAGGATTTTTTTTATATAATGAGTTAGTAATAACTAACAAGAGTTACACGCATAATACATAAAGTAGTTGTGCATAATCAAGAGATATGGAGGACTTGATCATGGAAAACGAAAAACGTGAATTTATTATAAAAGAGATTTCGTATTACCAGACAGCGAAGAATGCTTTTGGATGTCATTCTTGCCAATGAGTGTTCCAGCTGCAAAGAAATCTTTTTTGAAGCATCACGCCGAGACAATGGGATCGGAACCGCAACGGTATACCGCATGGTAAACTTGCTGGAAGAGATTGGGGCAATTGACCGCAAAAATATGTATAAAATCTCCTATCCAAACAATTGTTCGCTGGAAGAGGCATGTATCGTAGAACTGAGTGATGATTCGACGTGTCGACTGTCAGCGAAAAGGTGGAACGAGGTGCTGCACGCCGGACTTGAGGCATGTGGATATCTGCAGGGACGCGAAGTCACAGGAATCATTTTACATCCTTGCAGCTGTGAGCAGGAGGGATTAGGTCATGCCGTATGAACAGATGAAAGAATATCACAGCAGAGGAATTAAAGAATCCGTCAATATACTGATGGCGATGCATTGCGGGCCGATGCTGCGCGGACTTCGAAATGAAGTGATCTTGTCTGTGGAAAATCGGTTAATGAAAGAGATGATATGCCAATTACAAGAGACACCGTATGGTTATCTGATCTTAAACAGGGGAAAGAAAAAATGTCTTGTCATGTTGTACCA
>ERZ780223.3499-NODE-3499-length-11708-cov-5.272891_pt1 | contig 11708 bp, 10 predicted proteins | sample MGYA00511016_ERZ780223 | MGnify/ENA primary metagenome ERZ780223 (study PRJEB29588, sample SAMEA2159032) | human gut metagenome | biome: human gut; feature: human-associated habitat; material: faeces | place: Denmark | collected 2008/2010 ... | reverse complement strand
AATGGAATGTAGAAATACCTCTTATTATAAGTAACCATCCGGATTTGCAGCATGTAGCAGAGCGGTTCGGAATTCCTTTCTATCTGTTTCCTATCACAAAGGAGACGAAAGAAGAACAGGAGCGTAAGGAGATGGAACTGCTTGCCAAGCATAATATTACATTTATTGTATTGGCGCGCTATATGCAGGTAATTTCCGAGCAGATGATTAATGCTTATCCGAATAAGATTATTAATATACATCACTCTTTCCTTCCTGCGTTTGTAGGAGCGAAGCCTTATCATGCGGCATTCCAGAGAGGTGTGAAGATTATCGGTGCAACCAGTCACTATGTAACGACTGAATTGGATGCCGGACCGATTATTGAACAGGACGTGGTGCGTATTACTCATAAGGACGCTATTGAAGATCTTGTAAATAAAGGAAAGGATTTGGAAAAAATCGTTCTTTCACGTGCAGTACAGAAGCACATCGAACGTAAAGTTTTGGCTTATAAAAATAAAACAGTAATATTTAGCTGATGAAAGTAGCAGTTGTAAAATACAATGCCGGCAATATTCGTTCTGTGGATTATGCTTTGAAGCGGTTGGGTGTGGAAGCGGTGATTACTGCTGATAAAGAAGAACTCCAATCGGCAGATAAAGTTATTTTCCCCGGAGTGGGAGAGGCGGAAACTACCATGAACCACTTGAAAGCAACGGGACTGGACGAACTGATAAAAAATCTCCGTCAGCCTGTATTTGGAATTTGTCTCGGTATGCAGTTGATGTGCCGGTATTCCGAAGAAGGAGAGGTCGATTGTTTGAATATCTTTGATGTGGACGTGAAGCGTTTTGTTCCGCAGAAACATGAAGATAAAGTGCCGCACATGGGATGGAATACCATTGGAAAAACGAATAGCAAATTGTTTGAAGGATTCACTGAAGAAGAGTTTGTCTATTTTGTACATAGCTTTTATGTGCCTACCTGTGACTTTACTGCTGCTACAACAGATTATATTCACCCGTTTAGTGCTGCATTGCATAAAGATAACTTTTATGCCACCCAGTTTCATCCGGAGAAAAGCGGTAAGACGGGAGAGAAGATTCTGACGAACTTTCTGAATCTATAATAAACTATGTCACCGTTTATAATAAACTCCACCATAATTTATAATAAACTCGTTCATCGTTTATAATAAACTTTTAGCAAATAAATAATAGATGATAGAAATTATTCCAGCCATTGATATTATTGACGGAAAGTGCGTACGTCTTTCCCAGGGAGATTACGACAGTAAGAAAGTATATAACGAAAATCCGGTGGAAGTTGCCAAGGAGTTTGAAGCGAACGGTGTTCGCAGGCTTCATGTGGTAGACTTGGACGGTGCTGCTTCTCATCATGTAGTCAATTATCGGGTGTTGGAACGGATTGCTGCGCACACTTCTCTCGTTATCGATTTTGGTGGTGGAGTAAAGAGTGATGAAGATTTGAAAATTGCTTTTGAGAATGGAGCACAGATGGTTACAGGCGGAAGTATTGCGGTGAAAGATCCGGAATTGTTCTGTCATTGGCTGGAAGTATATGGCAGTGAGAAAATCATTTTGGGAGCAGATGTGAAAGATCATAAGATAGCCGTTAACGGTTGGAAAGACGAAAGTTCCTGTGAGCTTTTTCCATTTCTTGAAAATTATATGGATAAAGGTATACGCAAGGTAATCTGTACGGATATTAGCTGTGACGGAATGTTGAGTGGGCCTTCTATTGATTTGTATAAGGAGATGCTGGCAAAATTCCCTGACCTCTATCTGATGGCTAGTGGCGGGGTGAGTAAGGTGGATGATATTGTTGCTTTGGATGAAGCTGGTGTTCCCGGAGTTATTTTCGGTAAGGCACTATACGAAGGACATATCACCTTAAAAGATTTGAGAATCTTTTTATAATTAGCGTACCAGAATGAAATGGCTGTTTATATTATAAATAGCTACCTTATTATAAGAGGAAACAAAGAATCAAACTTCAGGGATATAGATTATAAATTGTTGAACAATAAATAAAAGTAGGATTGTGTTAGCAAAAAGAATAGTACCTTGTCTGGATATAAAAGACGGACAAACCGTGAAAGGAACGAATTTTGTCAATTTGCGCCAAGCCGGTGATCCGGTAGAGTTAGGCCGTGCTTACAGTGAACAAGGAGCAGATGAACTTGTTTTCCTGGATATTACTGCAAGTCATGAAGGACGTAAGACTTTTACGGAATTGGTAAAACGGATTGCTGCTAATATCAATATCCCATTTACCGTAGGTGGCGGAATCAACGAATTAAGTGATGTAGACCGCCTGTTGAATGCAGGGGCGGATAAGATCTCTATCAATTCTTCCGCTATCCGTAATCCTCAATTGATTGACGAGATTGCAAAGAATTTCGGTTCGCAAGTTTGTGTGTTGGCAGTAGATGCCAAACAAACCGAAAATGGTTGGAAATGTTACTTGAATGGAGGACGTATCGAAACAGATAAAGACCTGTTCGAGTGGACAAAAGAGGCCCAGGAACGCGGAGCAGGAGAGATTCTCTTCACAAGCATGAATCACGATGGGGTAAAGGCCGGTTATGCAAATGATGCACTTGCCGCTTTGGCGGATCAGCTTTCCATTCCTATCATTGCTTCGGGAGGTGCGGGCTGTAAAGAGCACTTCCGCGATGTCTTTTTACAAGGAAAGGCAGATGCTGCATTGGCTGCCAGCGTTTTTCACTTCGGAGAAATTAAAATTCCCGAATTAAAATCGTATCTTTGCGGCGAAGGAATTACCACTAGGTAATTGCTGCGTAGCAAAAATTAGCCTTTAGGCTGCGGCGAAGGAATTACCATCAGGGGGTGAGGCACCCCGGCCGGGTTTCCATGCGGATGAATAATCTATTTAGATAAATAGAATAAGATATTTGCAAAAAAAACTCCATAGGCGAATAGATCATAATTGTAATTTGGAATAGTAATTAGAACTTATATAAAAATGGAATTGGATTTCGATAAAATGAACGGACTCGTTCCGGCTATCATACAGGACAACGAGACACGTAAAGTCTTGATGCTGGGCTTCATGAATAAAGAAGCTTATGATAAAACGGTAGAAACCGGAAAAGTTACATTCTTTAGCCGTACCAAGAATCGTTTGTGGACAAAAGGTGAAGAAAGCGGTAACTTCCTTCATGTGGTATCTATAAAGGCCGATTGCGACAATGATACACTACTGATTCAGGTAAACTCGGTAGGTCCCGTGTGTCATACTGGTACAGATACTTGTTGGGGTGAGAAAAACGAAGAACCGGTTATGTTCCTGAAAGCATTGCAAGATTTCATTGACAAACGTCATGAAGAAATGCCCGAAGGCTCTTATACTACCAGTCTGTTTGAGTCGGGAATCAATAAAATAGCTCAAAAAGTAGGTGAAGAAGCTGTAGAAACAGTAATCGAAGCAACAAACGGTACTGACGAACGTTTGATCTACGAAGGAGCCGACCTTATTTATCACATGATTGTATTGCTTACTTCAAAAGGCTATCGTCTCGAAGACCTTGCACGTGAATTGCAGGAAAGACACAGCAGTACATGGAAGAAGCATTAAACAATTAAAATTTAATAATTAAAAATTAAAACGGGAGTCAGCATGGATGACGAGGCGTTGATTCAATATAAGAACGTAGAAATCCATCAACAGGAACTCTGTGTATTAAGCGATGTAAATCTGGAGCTGCACAAAGGAGAGTTCGTCTATTTGATCGGAAAAGTAGGCTCGGGAAAAACGAGTTTGCTCAAGACTCTGTATGGCGAACTGGACGTAATTGACGGTGAAGCGGAAGTGTTGGGTTATAACATGCGTTCTATCAAACGTAAGCATATCCCGCAACTGCGTCGGAAATTAGGCATTGTCTTTCAGGATTTTCAGTTGCTCACAGACCGTACTGTATATAATAATCTGGAATTTGTGCTTCGTGCCACAGGCTGGAAAAACAAACAGGAAATCCAAGACCGCATTGAAGAAGTGCTTCAGCTGGTGGGAATGTCCAACAAGGGGTATAAGCTCCCGAACGAGCTTTCCGGTGGTGAGCAACAGCGCATTGTGATTGCACGTGCCGTACTCAATTCTCCCGCTATTATTCTAGCGGATGAACCGACCGGAAATCTGGACGTAGAGACCGGTAAGGCCATTGTAGAATTGTTGCACAATATCTGTGAATCCGGTTCATCCGTAGTGATGACAACACACAACCTGCAATTGCTGAAAGAGTATCCGGGCAGGGTATATCGTTGCGCCGACCATCAGATTGTAGATGTGACAGCCGAATACATGCCCAGACAGAGAACAATAGAAATAGATTTAAATATAGATAACTAAAACAGTAACGAAAATGAAAGTTTTAAAGTTTGGAGGAACTTCCGTAGGTTCTGCTCAGCGCATGAAGGAAGTAGCCAAATTGATTACCGATGGTGAACAGAAGATTGTTGTTCTTTCTGCTATGTCAGGAACAACAAACACATTGGTGGAAATTTCGGACTATCTGTATAAGAAGAATCCGGAGGGTGCCAACGAGATTATCAATAAGCTGGAAGCAAAATATAAACAGCACATTGATGAACTTTTTGCAACCCAGGAATATAAACAGAAAGGTCTTGAAGTTGTCAAATCCCACTTCGACTACATCCGCTCCTATACTAAAGACCTTTTCACTTTGTTCGAAGAGAAAGTGGTTTTGGCACAGGGAGAGCTTATTTCTACGGCGATGGTAAACTTCTACCTGCAGGAATGTGGCGTGAAGTCCGTGCTGCTTCCAGCTTTGGAATTCATGCGTACTGACAAGAACGCAGAGCCGGATCCTGTATATATTAAGGATAAATTGCGCGCACAGCTCGATCTCTATCCGGATACAGAAATCTACATTACGCAAGGTTTCATCTGCCGCAATGCTTACGGTGAGATAGACAATCTGCAACGTGGTGGTAGTGACTACACTGCTTCTCTGATTGGAGCCGCAGTAAATGCTTCTGAAATCCAGATTTGGACAGATATCGACGGTATGCACAATAACGACCCGCGTATTGTTGACAAGACCGCTCCGGTTCGTCAGCTTCACTTCGAAGAAGCAGCCGAGTTGGCTTACTTCGGTGCAAAAATCCTGCACCCTACCTGCATCCAGCCTGCTAAATATGCCAATATCCCTGTTCGTCTGTTGAACACAATGGATCCGGAAGCTCCGGGCACACTGATTTCCAACGACACGGAAAAAGGTAAAATCAAGGCAGTGGCCGCAAAAGAAAACATTACTGCGATCAAGATCAAATCCAGCCGTATGTTATTGGCTCACGGTTTCCTGCGTAAGGTATTCGAAATCTTCGAAAGCTATCAGACGTCTATCGACATGATCTGTACTTCAGAGGTAGGTGTATCTGTAACAATCGATAACACGAAGCATCTGAACGAAATTCTGGATGACCTGAAGAAATACGGAACAGTAACCGTTGATAAAGAGATGTGTATCATCTGCGTTGTAGGTGACCTTGAATGGGAAAATGTCGGTTTTGAAGCGAAAGCTCTTGATGCGATGCGGAATATACCGGTGCGAATGATCTCGTTCGGAGGAAGTAACTACAATATCTCCTTCCTCATTCGGGAGTGCGATAAGAAAGTAGCTTTACAGTCGTTGAGTGATATGCTTTTCAACGACAAATAAATCCACAAATAACACGAGCGCTTTTACCGAACTGATAAAAGCGCTCTTTTTTAACCAACTAAACAAGTTTTTCGAATTATGAAGGGAATATTTCCAATCGATAAATTCCGCACTTTGCAGACACCTTTCTATTATTACGATACCAAAGTGCTGCGTGATACATTGTCGGCTATTAACCAGGAGGTTGCTAAATATCCTACTTATTCAGTGCATTATGCTGTTAAAGCCAATGCCAACCCGAAAGTACTTACCATTATCCGTGAGAGCGGAATGGGAGCCGATTGTGTGAGCGGCGGAGAAATCCGTGCTGCTATCCGTGCCGGATTCCCTGCCAATAAAGTTGTTTTCGCAGGAGTCGGCAAAGCAGATTGGGAAATCAATCTCGGACTGGAGTATGGTATCTTCTGTTTCAATGTCGAGTCTATCCCCGAACTGGAAGTAATCAATGAATTGGCTGCTGCTCAAAATAAGATTGCTAATGTTGCTTTCCGTATCAATCCCGATGTCGGCGCACATACACATGCCAATATAACTACCGGTTTGGCAGAAAACAAATTCGGTATCAGCATGCAGGACATGGACAAGGTGATAGACGTAGCACAAGAGATGAAAAACGTAAAGTTTATCGGTCTTCACTTCCACATTGGCTCGCAGATTCTGGATATGGGTGATTTCGTAGCCCTCTGCAATCGTGTCAATGAGTTGCAGGACAAACTGGAAGCACGAAGAATTTTGGTAGAACATATCAATGTAGGTGGTGGTTTGGGTATTGATTACGGACACCCCAACCGTCAGGCTATCCCGAATTTCAAGGATTACTTTGCTACCTATGCCGGACAATTGAAATTGCGTCCTTATCAGACACTGCATTTTGAACTGGGACGTGCAGTGGTAGGTCAGTGTGGTTCTTTGATATCCAAAGTCCTCTATGTAAAACAAGGAACACGGAAGAAATTTGCCATCCTTGATGCAGGTATGACCGACCTGATCCGTCCGGCTTTGTATCAGGCATTCCATAAAATGGAAAATATAACTTCCGAAGAACCGTTGGAAGCCTACGATGTAGTAGGACCGATCTGTGAATCGTCAGACGTTTTCGGAAAAGCGATTGACTTGAACAAAGTGAAGCGTGGTGACTTGATCGCCCTTCGTTCTGCCGGTGCGTACGGTGAAATAATGGCTTCCGGATACAACTGTCGTGAACTGCCGAAAGGATATACTTCCGACGAATTGGTGTAAGTAAAAAATGAACTGCTACAATCAAAATGTGAATGTAGTTTAAAAATATAGGGTGCATGGAACAATTTTAACTGAAAGCGTGTTATTTTTGTAATGAGTTCAAAAAGAAACTACATTAACAACTTAATAAAAAAATACGATTATGATTTCAGAAAAATTACAGAATGCAATTAACGAACAGATTACTGCTGAAATGTGGTCTGCTAACCTGTATTTAGCAATGTCTTTCTATTTTGAGAAAGAAGGTTTCAGTGGTTTTGCTCATTGGATGAAAAAACAATCCCAGGAAGAAATGGGACATGCTTATGCAATGGCAGATTATATCATCAAACGTGGAGGAACTGCTAAAGTGGATAAAATAGATGTTGTTCCTAACGGATGGGGTACACCTCTCGAAGTATTCGAACACGTTTATAAACATGAATGTCATGTTTCTCAATTGGTGGACAAGCTGGTAGACGTAGCAGCTGCTGAAAAGGATAAAGCAACACAGGATTTCTTGTGGGGATTTGTTCGTGAACAGGTAGAAGAAGAAGCTACAGCGCAAGGCATTGTTGATAAAATCAAGAAAGCCGGTGATACTGGAATTTTCTTTGTAGATTCACAATTGGGACAGCGTTAATGATGCTACTCTGAAAAAATAGTTCTTTATATAGAAAGAAGCTACTCGAAATTTCTTCAAGTAGCTTCTTTTTTTTCACTTATTTGGCTCGTATCTGGAAATAAACTACCTTTGTATTAAGAGTCAGAGAGAAATTAATCCCGATTATTATAAATGAATGGTGTGAATAGAGGAATTTTTAGATTGCTCCCTATATTTTTATTGCTCTTTTTGGGGGTGAGCAGTTGTTCTCAAAAAGAGGAACGGCGTATTTTAGTTATCCATTCTTATGAGGAGACTTACGCGGCTTATCCGGAATTTAACCGGATGATAGCGGAGCAATTTGAGAAAGAGAAAATAGATGTTGATATCCGTACCGTTTATTTAGATTGCGAGTCCTATTGGGAAGAACCGGAGTTGGAACGAATGCGTTTTCTGGTTGATTCTGTTTCGAAAGGCTGGCGGCCGGAAGTGATTCTGGTGAATGAAGACCAGGCTACCTATTCATTGATGAAATGTGGGGTTCAGTTGGGCAAAGAAGTACCAGTGGTTTTTGGTGGTGTCAATTACCCAAATTGGGGCTTGCTGAAACGCCATCCTAATGTGACGGGTTTCCATGATAAGATCGCCTTTAATGAAAATATCAGTGTGGCAAAAGAACTTTTCGGTGAACGCGTCCGGTTGTTTACCATGCTCGATACCACTTATATCGATAAACAAATCAGAAGAGATGCAAAGGAACAGTTTAAAGGTCATAAAGTGACCGGATTCATCGATAACCCCGAACTTTCTCTTGAAGAACAGATACGTTTGACGCAGGAGGAAGGTTATACTCGTTTCATGGCTATTCCTTTACGTAATGCCAGAAATCATTCGGATGCTACCTTTATGTGGGTGTTGAACAGAAGCTATCGCGATCAATGCTATATTCAGCTGAAACGGGATTATACTACCATTAATATTGGAAGCATCTGTGGCAGTCCCAGTCTGACAGCCATCAATGAAGCCTTCGGGTTTGGTGAGAAGTTGCTGGGTGGATACATCACTTCGTTGCCTATTCAGGTGGAAGAAGAGGTGAAAGCAGCCGTTCGTATATTACACGGTGCGAGTCCGGCGGACATGCCTATTGTTGAAAGCCGGAAAGAGTATGTTGTTGATTGGAATACAATGACGCAAATAGGTTTGAGTAAGGAAAGTATTCCTGCTAAATATCGTATTATCAATATTCCGTTTAGTGATAAATACCCTTTGTTGTGGGGAATTTCAGTCGCATCGTTCATTCTTATACTAATTATTCTTTTCGCTTCTCTTTGGTGGCTATACCTTCGGGAACAGATGAGGAAAAAGCAGGCTCTTATAGCATTGGCTGATGAAAAAGAAACATTGTCATTAGCCATTGAGGGTGGAATGACGTATGCCTGGAGATTGGATAACGGTTGTTTTGTTTTTGAAGATGCATTCTGGGCGTCGCAAGGGTTAAATCCCAGACAACTTTCGTTTAAGGAATTCATGAGCTTTATCCATCCCGACCATTGGGAAGGAGTGAAGTTCAACTGGCGAAATCTGAAAAGTGCTCATAAAAAGATTGTGCAGGAGCTTTGTAACTTCGACGGCAAAGGCTATCAGTGGTGGGAGTTCCGTTATACCACCAAACAGCTACCCGGAGGCGAATATAAAACCGCAGGTTTGTTGCTTAATATACAGGATATAAAAGATCGTGAAGAAGAATTGGAAGCAGCACGCTTATTGGCTGAAAAGGCGGAATTGAAACAATCATTCCTCGCAAATATGAGCCATGAGATACGTACTCCGCTTAATTCAATCGTTGGCTTTGCCAATATACTGGCATTGGAAGATGGATTGAGTTCCGTAGAACGCGAAGAGTATATCAGTACTATTAACAAGAACAGCGAGTTATTACTCAAACTGATTAATGATATCTTGGAACTTTCCCGTATCGAATCAGGTTATATGTCTTTCTCATTCAAGAAATGCAAGGTGAGAGAGTTGATTGACGATATCTATATGACACATCAGGTTCTGATTGCTCCACATTTGGAATTCCTGAAAGAAGTGGATGATACACCTTTGGAAATCAATGTGGACAGAGAGCGCTTGATACAAGTTCTGACAAACTTTCTGAATAACGCCTGCAAGTTTACGGAAACCGGATATATCAAATTAGGATATAGTTATCTGCCGGATGAAGGCAATGTGCAGATTTATGTAGAAGATACCGGAAGAGGGATTCCGCGAGAAGAACAACGGATGATTTTCAGCCGTTTCTACAAACAAAACGAATTTTCGCAGGGAGCAGGATTGGGACTTTCTATTTGTCAGGTGATTATAGAGAAGCTGGGTGGAAAGATCGAACTCAAGTCCGAGGTAGGCAAGGGAAGCCGCTTTACGGTTATTCTTCCTTGCCGGGTGGTATCTTGATAATGATAGACTTTAACGGGAATACGAACAATCTTATTTCTTGTTTTTTCCTTTCTCCATCGTTCCCAGGTAAATCTCCAGTGAACGGGTGGAAATCTGTATTTCGCGGAAAGATACGCCTAAAGAAGCTATCAGCAGAATCAATGCCAATCCGAATACATAAGCAGAGAATAATTGAAGCCCGATATAAATAAGGAACATGCTGACTACACAGAAAAAAAGGCTTGCAATACCTAGTCCTTGCATTCTACGGGTCAGGTTTAACCGTTTCCGTAGATTCTCGATTTGTGCTTCAGTGATATCCGAAGGGTTTTCCATGTAGCGGTCACGCAGTTGGCGCACAAGTTGGGCATACGATAAGAAACGGTTAGTATAAGCCAGCAATATCAATGAAACTGCCGAGAAAAGTAGGGCAGGAGTAGTGAGAGTCAATTCTTCCATAATCTTTTTTTTATAGTCAAGTAGCGGTTCAAAATTCATTTTATAAAAGAGAATTTTTTGGCACGGGTTACACGGATTTCACGGTTTTAGAAATATGCTTGCATAAAGCAGCAGCGTAATCTGTGTAATCCGTGCCTAAAAATGGATGCTGCAAGTAAACCTTGCCCCGGAGTTATTCCGCTTTCAGCACATTAAGCTCTTTGCCTACCTTGATAAAGGCAGCGATGCACTTGTCAAGATGTGCTTTCTCGTGCCCTGCAGAGATTTGCACACGGATGCGTGCCTGATCTTTCGGCACTACCGGATAATAGAAACCTGTCACATAGATACCTTCCTCCTGCATACGTGCAGCGTAAATCTGGGACAACTTCGCGTCATACAACATAACGGCACAGATAGCGCTTTGTGTCGGTTTGATATCAAATCCGGCAGCCGTCATCTTATCGCGGAAGTAGTTTACATTCTCAACAAGTTTATCATGTAATGCATTGCTCTCTTTCAGCATCTTGAAAACTTCAAGGCTGGCACCAATGATGCCCGGAGCCAAAGAATTCGAGAACAGATACGGGCGGCTACGTTGACGAAGCAAATCGATAATCTCTTTACGACCGGTGGTGAAACCTCCCAGTGCACCGCCAAAAGCCTTACCTAATGTTCCGGTATAAATATCTACCCGTCCATGAGTCTTATACAACTCGCTTACTCCATGCCCTGTGGCACCTACCACACCGGCAGAGTGTGACTCGTCCACCATTACCAGTGCATCGTATTTCTCGGCAAGATCGCAAATCTGATCCATCGGAGCTACATTGCCGTCCATAGAGAACACACCGTCCGTCACAACAATACGGAAACGTTGTGCCTGCGCTTCTTGCAGACATCTTTCCAAGTCCTTCATGTCAGCGTTGGCATAACGGTAGCGCTTTGCCTTGCAAAGACGTACTCCGTCAATGATAGAAGCATGGTTCAGAGAATCCGAGATGATGGCATCCTCTTCAGAGAAAAGCGGTTCGAATACACCGCCGTTAGCATCGAAGCAAGCGGCGTACAAGATCGTGTCTTCCGTCTGGAAATATTCCGAGATGGCAGCTTCCAGTTCTTTGTGTATATCTTGCGTTCCACAAATGAAGCGGACGGACGACATTCCGTAGCCACGGTTATTCATCATTTCCTGCGAAGCCTTAATCAATCGCGGGTGATTGGATAATCCTAAGTAATTATTTGCACAGAAGTTCAGCACTTCCTTACCTTTTACAGTGATGGCAGCTTGCTGCGCACTTT
>ERZ780223.3494-NODE-3494-length-11721-cov-4.542774_pt1 | contig 11721 bp, 17 predicted proteins | sample MGYA00511016_ERZ780223 | MGnify/ENA primary metagenome ERZ780223 (study PRJEB29588, sample SAMEA2159032) | human gut metagenome | biome: human gut; feature: human-associated habitat; material: faeces | place: Denmark | collected 2008/2010 ... | reverse complement strand
GCCTGCAATTCACAGACAGCAAGCCCTTTCGGCTGCTTGAACAATTTTTACTTCAGAATATTGTCTAACTTTTTGGGGTCACTTCATTTTGGTGTGTGCAGGGCTTTTCTTGTTTGTAGAGGATGGCTCGGAACAATATGCGGAATAATATCAAAACTAAATTGACATTATTCCGATGCATTGTTCCGACAGGCTGGTTTTGTTCCACGTGTGACTTCGAAGTTCGGTGGAGTTACATAATCTTGATTTTCCCGTTCAAATTTGCCATTGCCTCCTGCTTCCTTTTCCTTGGTGGCTTCGGCGTAAATGTTCATTGTGGTGGTGATGTCTGCGTGACCCATGATGTCCTGAATGACTTTTAGGTTCGTTTCATTCTCGCAGAATCGGGTACAGAATGTATGGCGTAAATTGTGTACGGAAAAGTGGCGGATCAGCATCGGCTGTCGCCCTTCTGCGCGGGCCTGCTCTGTTTCCTGTTTGTTGTAGCCTTTGTACATCCGCTCGATGACGCGGTTGATGGTATGCGGGTTGCATACGTTTCCAAAGCGGTTTGTTAGGATGAACCCGGAGTAACCATCGATTTCATCGTGGGCATCCCCGACAAGCACCTGCCAGTTTTTAAGTTGAACCAGCGCATCGTAGACCTCATCCATCATGGGAATTTCTCGGATGCCCGCTTCGGTTTTTGGGGTGGTTATGTGGTACTCTACCCGGCCATCGTCTTGCAGACGGTAAATCAGTGTGTGATTGATGTTGATGATGCGCTGCTTAAAATCACAATCTTCCCAGCGCAGACCGACGATTTCACCCACACGGCAGCCTGTACCTAAAAATAAGGTGAACATCGGCAGCCAGTGTTTGTACTGCTCATTGGATGCAATGTAGTTCAAAAATGCGCTTTGTTCCTCAATCGTAAGAGCGTGGCGATGAGTCTTTTCCCATTGATGGCTCTTTTTAATTTCCATCATAACTCCATCCGATGGGTTAAAGCGGATATACCCATCTCGTACTGCAAGGGTAAGTGCCGGGTGAATTAGGGTATTGATGATTTCCATGCTGTTGGCCTTAAAGCCTTTCTCAACGATTAGCGAGTTGTAAAATGCTTTTACGTCGGAGTAGCGGATGTCCTTCAGCATTTTCTTTCCGAACCAATCCTGCACATAATGCGTGTACATATAAATGTAGTTAGTTCGGGTCGATTGCTTGAGTGAGATTTTTCCGGTCATATAGGTTTCAAACATCTGCTCTGTTTGACGAGCCACGCATTCAGCGTTCCGGCTTCATGCTCCTGAAGGATGAAGCCTGCTTCAATCCCCAGCTTTTCCGATACCGGCAGGAACTTGTCAAGGAACGCGTTGTTGGCGAACTCGCTTGCGTCCACCTTTTCTTCCTTGACCACGCGGTTGAGCAGTGCATTGTTTGTTTCGGACAGTTTGATAGTAATTTTCATTGTTGTACCTCAACTTTCTTCTTAGCCCTTTGCAGGGTGCTTCTGGAAATGCCTGTCATGGCCTCTACCTGTTTATAACTATACTCACTTAGTAACCCAAGTGCGTGTTCCACCTGCAACGCCGTGAATTTTTGCGGGCGGCCATCTCGGAAACCCAGTTTTGCCATCGCTGCCTGTCGGCCACTCTGAGTGCGCTCGATTATCTGCGCTCTTTCAAATTCGGCAAAAGCAAGCAGCATCGTTGCCACAAGCCGCCCCATAGGGGAGTTGTCCAACAGGCCCATATTGAGAATGTGAACGGCAACACCTTTATCCCGCAGCAAATCCACATACTGTAAGCCTTCCTTTGCCGACCTGCAAAACCTATCCATTTTGCAGACCACCAAAGTATCACCCGCCTGTAAGGATTTGCACAGATTATCAAATGCCAGCCGTTCGTGAGCGCCGGAAGCCGCTTCCTTTACAATAGTCGCAGTCGGATAGCGCTCCTTTATCTGCTGCTCCTGCTCGGCCAAAGAGGTTCCGGGCACCTGCCCTTTGGTTGACACTCTGATGTAGCCATAATAGGCCATTTTCATGCGCTCCTTTTGAACATAAGCTTTGACGCAGCCCAAATGCTTGTTTTATGCAGGGCCGCCTTTGCGCACCAAAAGTTTGAACTTTTGAGCTTTTTAAGGAAGGTTTGGACTTTGCACCGTTTTCCGGCACAAACAGGGGAACGACGGGGGATTGTCCCAACCGCGCCCAGTATTATGGGCAACTCTCGGCTTTAGGCAAGGGGCTTTCGCGGCATATCCTCGCTTGGCTTCGGTATTCCACGTTCCCCTTGACACAGCCTCTATTTGCCTCTCTTTTTAGTCGCCGGTTGGGGTCAATAATTCCCACCCCCGTCAAAGGCGATTAAAAGTGAACTTTGAAAGAGAGGTTTTCAAAATGAAAAAGACCGTAAAGACCAGCCGCGTTGCAGGACAGCTTGAAAAAATGTACCGCCTGCTGAACGCCAGATTTTTCAACGGGGAGTTGCCCGAAGTTGTCATCAGCCTAAAAAAGACCGTTGGTGCTTATGGGCATTTCACTTGTAGTAAGGTCTGGCAGGCAGGTGACGAGCGGCGGTATGAAATCAACATCAGCAGCGCCACACTTAGCTGCCCGATAGAAGACACTTGCAGTACGCTTTTGCATGAGATGTGCCATTGTCTGGCGGCAGAAAAAGGTATCAAAGATACCAGTGGTTCCGGGAACTTTTACCACAATCGGAAGTATAAGGAGATTGCCGAAAGCCACGGGCTTTGCGTTGAGAAGCATCCAAAATACGGATGGACGATTACAAGCCCCGGACTTCCTCTGCTGGATTTCATCGAGGAACAGGGCTGGCAAGACCTTCAGATGTGCGAGGCGGTCAGCCTGTGGGATGTAATTGGAACACTCCCCAAAGGGGCAGGCAACGGAACAGTCACCAAGACCAAGAAGCCCAGCAGCACCCGTAAATATATTTGCCCCTGCTGTCACCAGAGCGTAAGAGCCACAAAAGCCGTGAACATCATTTGCGGTGATTGCATGGAGAAGATGGAACCCGCCGAGTAAGCAACCATCGGACAGAGATAACAGCCGAGTGAGAGTAGGCAATTTTATAATGCACTTTTTAAGATGAAGTGATTTCAAATGAACTGGAAATATGATTATTATAATTGCCCAGATGACCCGGATACCGGCGTTCCTGCCTGCGGTGACCTGCCGGAATGTAAAAGCTGCGAATGGTATCACCTCATTACTTCCGCGCAGAAATGCACAACTACATAAACAAAAAAGCAGAGAGCCATCCGTAAGAGGATAACTCTCTGCTTTTTTGTAAAGCCTTTTCTGCACAAGTTTGGTGTCAATGTGGTGTCAAATCAGCCAAACGCGGTTGATAAAAGGCGTAGAATCAATGCTTTTTAGTCGATAGGCTTCATCGTGGGGATTCTGATCCTATGTGCCCTACAAGGCTTCGTGATGCTTTGACATCACTTGCTTGCTAATCAAACATCCCTCAAACTACGCTTTTATTTCCCTTCGTTTGTTGTCAATTTGCTGTCATTCAATGATTTTGCTGTCATTTTGAGCGCCCCATCAGAGCGCTTCTTCAACGATTAAAAAATGTCTAGTTTTGCAGCCAGTCTTTCAAAAGATTCCTGCTTTTTCTGCTCAGTCGCTTCAGCGTAGACATCCATAGTCGTTTGGATGTCCTTGTGCCCCATGACCGATTGGATGACTTTCAGGTTTGTTTCGTTTTCGCAAAGCCTTGTGCAAAAAGTGTGCCGCAAGTGATGCGCAGAGAAATCAGGTAGCAAAACAGCTTCACGGTGTTGCTTCTTTGCAGCGACTTCCTCAGTTGCATTATAATCTGCAATGATCCTTTTGATGGCGCGATTGACAGATTGCGGATTCGGAACATTACCAAAGCGGTTGCAGAAGATGAAGCCTGTCATACCGTCGATTTCAACATCACACTGACCGGATTCTTCCTGTTCTTCTTTCAGCATCTCGAAAGCACCTTTCACCGTATCAAGCATTGGAATCGTCCGAATACCTGCATTAGTCTTAGGCTTTGAAATATGCAGAATAGAAGTGCGATCTTCTCCAACAGGGTAATAGACCAGACTATGATTGATGCTGATTGTGCGTTTGTCATAGTCCAAGTCGTCCCAGCGCAGTCCAAGCGCTTCACCAATACGGCAACCTGTACCCAACAGTATCGTGAACATCGGCCACCAGTGATAGTAAATTGGATGGTTGGCAATGTGCTCCATAAACGCCCGCTGCTGGGGAATCGTCAATGCGTGGCGAGTTCCAGTAGTTTGCCCAAAGGTTTTCTTTACCTCCGCCAGTACGCCATCGGTTGGATTTTTGCGGATGATGTCATCACGAAATGCCAGCTGAAATGTTGGATGCAACAAGCAATGGATGCTTTCCAATGTGTTCGTCTGCAAACCCTTCATGACAACCAGATAATTATAAAACTGAAGCACATCGGAATACTTAATATCCGCAATCTTTCGTTCTCCAAAAGTTTCACGAACATGGCGGTCATACATATAAAGATAATTGCTTCGTGTTGTTTCCCGAAGGTTTGTCTTTAGGCTTATATAGCGGTCAAACACAAAGTTTACGGTTGCATACCCGGCGACATAAGTGTCTAAGCCATCCAACTGGTTCTTTGTGAGGCGCATCTCCTTTTCTCGAAGCGTTACAAGGTCATTTGCGTAGATGTATTTGCGCCGTCCGAAAGGGTCAGTATAACAATACATATACCGCTTATCGGAAGCGCGTTGCACCTCTCCTTTGCGTAGTACACGTCCTCGAAAATCTTTTCGTGCAGTTGCCATATCAATTCTCCTTCCCGAAAGAAGAAGGGCCTGATACTTATTCCGGGTCAGACAAAACCTTGCTTAAACCCAGTAAGACAACTTCTGTGATAGTCATTTGGTGTTGTGCAGCATAAGAACGGATACGATCATATAGGGCATCTTCCACCCGAATGGTTACGGCTTTCCGCTTGGCATTCTCTAATTTCGGTCGTCCCATTTTGGCCATAGCTATTCTTACACCTCCCACATCAATAGTATACTAAACGTATGACGAAATATCAAGCCCTATTTTTATAATCATCGCTATGCAATTTCTGCTTGGCTTTTGGCCACACCCCATATTAAAGTATGTGAAATGTCTCCAGATACCTTTCAAAAATCTCACAGTTCACCAAAGTCACCTTGTCGATTTTGTATACAGCCTTAGCCTCTTTAGCGAGTTCTGTGAATTTTGTCAGACCCATGCTGTACTTTTCGGCACCTTCTTGGTAGCGGACAAATTTCTTGGCGTTCATTTTTGTTTTCTCAACATCCTTACGCGAGTAAGCCATTTCTTAGTACCTCCGTTCATTTTGTGTAGGGAAAAATATGAAAAACTTGTATCTATAACGATACAAAAATACCGTGGAAAGAAAAGCAATCTTTCCACGGCACGATCTGTCGTTATAGCTGTGCGTTTTTCTCCCTCTGCAATTCCAGACAGTCAACCTTTCCAGGCGCTGTGCCCTACAATGGCCTTGCGGCCAGTGCAGTATGTTTTCTCGCACCTTGGCACGCTCGCGGGTTCCCGGTCGTGGCGCTGCTTCCCCAATGCGGTACAAACAGAGGACGCTATTCTCTTCTTCGGAGGCTTTTAACCCTCCTATAGTATAAGAGAACACGTTTCCGGAATTTTTCGCAAAATTTTTCAAATTTTTCTAAAAATAGTTAATGGTATTCGAAGCTGCGACTCTTTGTGATTGTTATATTTTTGAAAATCACGAGTACAATAATAACAGAACAGAAATACAAAAACACGAATGTGTGAACGGAGGACAGTATGGAAACATTATATGAGTGTCTTCTTAAAAACTACAAACCGAATGAACCAATTTTCCTTGCTGATCTTCAAATCGAGGGCATGAGCCGTGCAAATCTTCGACAGCAGATAAAGAAACTCACCGATGCCGGAAAGGTAAAGCGGTTTGACAATGGAGTTTATTTCTTGCCGAAAAAAACGATTTTCAAATCAGGATCGCAGCTTCCCCCAGAAAAAGTGTTGGAATGTAAATATCTGAGAGATAAGAATAAGCGATGCGGCTATGTGAGTGGTTTGATGTTCTTTAACCAGATGGGGCTAACGACACAAGTTCCGATGCTGTATGAAGTTGTATCGAATAAGGCAACGAATGAATATAGGGAAACATCTCTGGCAAAGTCGCGGGTGATTGTTCGTAAGCCAAAAGTGCCAGTGACGGAATCTAATTATAAGGTGCTGCAATTTCTTGATTTGCTGAAAGATGTAGATGTGTATTCCGAGATTACAGGGAAGCCTTTGCAGGAACGGTTGTACCAATATATGAGCGATGCAAGGTTGAGCCTTTCAGAAATGGAACCGTATTTTTCTTATTACCCGGATAAGCTGTACAAAAATCTGGTAGAAACGAGGGTGATTTATAATGGCGTACTTGCACAGTGATAGGGAGCAATTCCGGGATAAAGTAACACAAAAACAACAGACAGCCGCCACAATTCCGTAATGATTGATGCTTGACAGTCTCCTTCAAGTTCGCTATAATAATAAACGCAAAACTTTAGTGGACTTTTCCGGATTCGGTCATCTTTTTGCCACACAGCTATCTTGTGATAGTTGTGTGGCTTTTTTGTTGCCGGTATCTCGGAAGTATTAGCAGAATGGAGGACTATATCTGTATGGGGAAAAATTTTTTGTCTCTTATCAAGATGTGCCGTAGTGTACGGGCTTATAAATCGGAATCTGTCCCTTCCAAGGCTTTGGACGCTGTACTGGAAGCAGGGACTTATCCGGCCCAGGAAGCCGGTCAGCCCGCAGCACGCAAACAAAACTATATTGTTCGGACAATTTGTGGAGAAGAGGGAAAGCATGCAGACCAATAACAAAATGGCGGTTGCGCCCGTTGGAAAACTCATCTGGCAAATGTCGATACCGCCGCTGATTTCCATGTTTCTGCAATATTCCTATAATCTGATAGACAGCGCGTTTGTAGCGCGGCTGAGTGAAAATGCTTTGACGGCGGTTTCCCTGTCGTTTCCCATTACAACTTTGATGAATGCGACATCTATCTGGATCGGCGTTGGCGTGAATGTACTGATTGCAGGGTATCTTGGGGAGAAAAAGCAGGATGAGGCAAATACTACCGTCACACATGGATTGTTACTGGCCTTTGGAATTGGTGCTTTGCTCAATCTTCTGTCATTACTGATTATGAAACCCTACTTTGGGGCATTCACCAATAACGAAGAAATTTATCAGTTGAGTCTTGCCTATATGAGCGTATGTTCGTTCATGCAAATTCCCAACATGGTGCATATCGCAATCCAGAAGATGATACAGGCTACTGGGAACATGATTGCTCCTATGTGGTTCCAGATTGCAGGAGTGGTCGTTAATTTTGTATTTGACCCACTCCTAATTTTTGGTATTGGTGTTTTTCCAGCTATGGGAATCCGTGGCGCTGCGGTGGCTACTGTTGCGGGCTATTTGTTATCCATGATTTTGGCATTTGCCTTGCTGCTGGGCAAAAAGCAAAAAGTGCGGATAAAGATCAAAGAATTTCATATACAAAAGCGGATGATTGCCCGTATATTCGCCCTTGGCTTACCATCTTTCATTATGAATGCCCTCAGTTCGTTTATGGTGACATTCGTCAATCTGTTTCTGGTGGCGTATTCCGATACGGCGATTGCATTCTTCGGTGCGTATTTTAAGGTGCAGCAGCTGATCGTTATGACAGTAAACGGCTTGATTCAGGGCTGTTTGCCTATTATGCGGTTTAACTATGGTGCGGGAAACAGAGATAGGCTGCACTCCGCTTTCCGATACGGAACCGCTTTGGTCTCCGGTATGATGATACTGGGAACATTGACCGTCAACTTCTTTCCGGCGCAGCTTTTGGAATTATTTACAGCGTCGGAAGCCATGCGCTCCTTTGGAATATCCGCTATGCGAATCATGGCGGCAAGCTATCTGTTTTGCGGTCTCTCTACCATGATTTCCACCTATTTTCAGGCGACAGAAAAAGTGGGTTCCAGCATAGCGATTCAATTATGCAGACAACTGCTTTTCCTTGTTCCTGCCTTATGGTGTCTGAACAAATTATTCCAACTGAACGGAATCTGGCTTGCATTTCCTGTTGCGGAAACCGCCACTATGCTCATTGCTCTCATAATAATGGCATGGCATCGCCACAAAAATATCTTATAACATGTTCCAATGAGGAGAAATGATGAACGATACCATCCCCGCAGTCTGAACTCCAACGGCGGCTGGAACGTGACGTCCTCGCTGTCGTTCCTGAATATGCCGATCTTGCAATACAGCAGCGAGATTCGCTCTGCCGTGCTGCTGGTACACGGAGAGAAAGCGCACTCCCGCTATTTCAACGAGACGGCATACAGCAAGCTGACCGGCGATAACAAGGAATTGCTCATCCTATATTGAGTTCGATAAAGGACACCTCCTGTAAACAAAAGCGCCGCTATGCAATCTGCACCGCGGCGTTCTTCATTATAAATATTTCGTATAATTTTGTGTTCCGTGGAAGATTCTGTAAATTTCCACGGTATTTCTTGGTTCATCAATTTTGAAGAGAGCCACATATCTTCTAATCAAGAACTTCCTGTATTCTCTCTGCCGAAGCACCTCGTCGCGGGAGTACCCATGAATTGTAGGAGTCTCTTCCAAACGAAGCAGCACTTCACCAAAATCTTTTACAAACGAACGAATTGCCTGCTGAGAATCGAACTGTCTCTCAAAGTATCGCAAGATTTCTTGGTAATCATCCTCAGCTGCTGGCAGCAAAATGACATTATAACTCATACTTCTTGCTCGTTTCTTTTAGAATATCAGCAAGAGATCGCCCCATTCCAGCTTCGTGCTGTGCTTCAGCCGTTGCCAACTTTGCATATACCTCATTCATGATTTGTTGGTGCTCATAGGCTTCCATGCTCATAATAACCATATCGCCATAACCGTTTTTAGTTACAAAGATAGGTTCTGCTGTTTCATGACAGCGTTGGGAAATTGCATTGGTGTTCTTTAAATCACGAATCGGAATAATTTCAGGCATAGTCTCAGCTCCTTTCGTGGCTCTATTATACCACAAAAAAGCCGCGCCCGCAACTCACAATCCCATAATTTCCTTAACGATGCGGTCACAGCCCTTGATGGCTCCCACCAGCACCAGCAGGTTGAACGCTAGTTCCCCGACATAGGTCCAGACAGCCGTCACCACAGATGCGCCGGTATCCACCGCTGGAGGGCTGGACGAAATGGCGGAGAAAATAATGCAGGAGAGTGCAATCACCACGCCCTGCAAGCAGACACCCGCATAACTGCGGATGAAGTTTTTGCCGACGCTGCTGGTAGGCTCACCCGCAAAGGTAGACAGCGGAATCGGTGCAATAGCGGCGTACATCCACAGGCTGAACATTCTGCCGTAAACCGTGAGGATCATGGTGAAGGATAAAACCGTAATCAGCAGCCCGCCAATCAGCGTAACCGCTCACAACGGAATAGAATCCCAAAAGCCCACATTGTTGATGGCATCGATCAACTCCTGTGGCAGCGATACGCTGCTCATGCCGGAACTGCCCGATTGGGTGATAATGGTGAACACCATGCCCTGCACGATGGAGAACACTGCCAGCATCAATTCCAGCCCATAGGTCACCGCACCCTTGGCTACCCTTGCGGTGGAGTATAACGTTCAGTTCTTGACAAGAAACCTATAAATTTGCTACTATAACAACATCTCCCCCAGGCCTCTACGCACAGCGTATGCACACTTGGGGGAGTTTTGTTTGTTAATATCAGAGAGGCTGTGAAGTGAGAATTTTACGGAATACGGAACGATTCCAGATACCGTTCAAAAATCTCACAGTTGACTAAGGTCACCTTGTCAATTTTTTAAACAGCCTTAGCTTCTTTAGCGAGTGCAGTGAATTTTGTCAGACCCATGCTGTACTTTTCAGCACCTTCTTGGTAACGAATGAATTTCTTGACGTTCTGCTTTGTTTTTTCAACGTCTTTGCGCGAATAAGCCATAATAAACCTCTTTTCGTTTTAGCTTGCCCTGTTTTCTGTTCCGGGATCGTAATCTTGAAGTTTTATCTTTTTTGTGCATCAGCCTCACAATCTTTATAATACGGACATATCATGCAGCAACTTCTGCAACACTTATACGGGTCATTCTATACCCAACGCCGAATGCGGGCAATAACCTCCGATAAAGCTGTCATTCGATGCATTGACTGCACATCTTTTCTTTCTCTGCAATCTTCACCTTGCAGATCACCGCATTGTCCAGTACATAGACAACTTTGACCGTGGCGCTGTCTCCGATTTTGTCATACAACCGCCCGGCGCTGATGCAGTCGCCCAAAACCGTGTGCGGGCTGTTTGCCACATAACCCGCGCAGCCAAGACCAGGCAGCTCTGCCTTGATTGCTTCGCTGTCATATTCATTGTCAGGCTCTTTGACCAGCTTGACCTTTTGCCCGACCTCAAAAGGCTTGCTGCCAAAATGGAACTTCAATCCGGTGATCGTGATAAATGCTTTCATAGGGAACCTCCTGTCATTTGCATAAACTGTTGTGTTACCAATCCAACTCGTCCATAGCGTCATCTACGCCTGCTGCGTAGTCCGGGTCGCTGTCGTAGCGATCCTCATCGTAGTCGTCATCATCGTAGATGGCATCGTAGCCATCGTCATAGGAATCATACGTCTTGTAGGATTTTTTACTGCTGGAGTAAGAACTGCTGTACGAAGATTTGGAGCTGTAAGAAGTGCTGCTCTTGGTGGAAGATTTGGACGGGCGATGTACCCAGCAATAGGCAGAGCCCTTAGCAGCCTCTCTGGTGCAGCCGCTTTTGATGCAGGTATACTTGGCAGCGAATGCACCGGTACACAGGACGCAAGCAGTCAGCGTAACGAGCATTGCGCAAAGAATGCTTTTCCAAATAGTCTTTTTCATGGTAAAGTCCTTTCTGTCATATACGATATTTTACCGGTGACGTTTTCCGTCAGAAATCATCCGAACCAAAGTCGTCTGAACTAAAGCCATCAGAATCAAGGTCGTCCGAATCGAAGTTGTCCTCATCGTTATCGAACTCATCCATGAGCGCCTTACGGTTTTCCTCTTCTTCCCGGATACGATCCATTGCCAGAGAATAGTGAACATATCCGTCAATGCCCTTACCGTAGACCCCGAAATCCATATCCTTCAGCATAGTAGTTACCTCTTTTCTACTTGGGAAGGGAACCGTTCCCTTCGATACTTCTATTATAAATCATGGCCTGTCCTATAATTTGTACTTTGAACACATGACGCGAAATTATACAATCTTATGTTGAAATCGAAAGAGCTACAGTGAAAATACAAACCACTGACGCCTTGATAATTTAACATAGCTATCGCTTTATGCAAAATGTTTCACAGTAAAAAATAGAAAAAAGGGTATTGACACATCAAAATGAACGATGTATATTTTAAACATGAACAGCATTCATTTATCAAAGCAACTACCTGCCAGCACATTGGAAAGGCGTGAATTCGTGAATCATCTTGCAACCTCAAAAGAAGACATATTAGCTGCAAGCAGAGAGCTAATCAAAGAAAGCGGATGGACCGCTGTAAGCATACGTGCTGTTGCATCCCGATGTTCTGTTTCGGCCGGGACAATCT
>ERZ780223.3491-NODE-3491-length-11724-cov-3.471506_pt1 | contig 11724 bp, 8 predicted proteins | sample MGYA00511016_ERZ780223 | MGnify/ENA primary metagenome ERZ780223 (study PRJEB29588, sample SAMEA2159032) | human gut metagenome | biome: human gut; feature: human-associated habitat; material: faeces | place: Denmark | collected 2008/2010 ... | reverse complement strand
CTTTTCATATATTTTGAAAGCTTTTTTAAAATGTGTTTTGGCGTGTGAAAGATTGGCGGTCATCAGATAAATGGTTGCAAGAGTTTCCTGTACTTTGGCATAATCCAGACATTCATCGGAATGGTATTCCTTGATGATGCCGTGTTTGCTCTTGTTTAGTTATCTTATATCATATGCATGTCATCGTAGTATTAGTACTGATCTACATTTGTTTTATCCACTTTTTCAAATGGAACCCATACATATTTTTGATCATCTGATAAATATTTGATACCTTCCAATGAATGGTTTTGTGCCAAACGAGCGGCAGCTTTGATCAGATATTCACCCTGTCCGGAGCCGGACTGATAGATCGTAAATGCCATTTTGCCGTCTTTGATGGATTGACAACCGGCATCGGTGGCATCTACACCAATGACAGGGAGAGTATCAAAGGAAATATGGTTCTCCTCGCACGACTGCACGATTCCAAGTGCCATATCGTCGTTGTTGCATGCTACAACATCGACAGGCTGTCCGGTCTTGAGGAACAAGTTAAAGTATTCTTTTGCCGTGTCTGTTGACCAATCGGCATTGTCCTCGAAGACATAATGGATATTTTTGCCGGATGCATTTAAGGTATGTTTCAATGCATTTGTTCTTCCTAAAGTAGCGGAATGTGTTTTCTCGCCTTTGAAGATAGCCACATTAATGTCGTTTTTGGAAGAATATTTATTCAAGATATATTCTGCCTGATATTTTCCGGCTTCTTTCTCATTGGATCCAACGAAGATGTACTTGCCTGCTTCCAATCGCTCCGAATTAGGGCAGGAGTTAAAGAAAGCGATAGGCAGATCACCTGCAGCTACCTGTAATTGCAGTGCCGTATCTGTATCAACAGGGTTGCAGAGGATGACATCATAACCGCTATCTACTGCTTCTTTAATATGTGCTAATTGGTTTTCCAAAGAACCTTGTGCATCTTGCACTGTAAGTTCTGCACCAATTTTTTGAGCCTGTTGTTTCGCAGCATCAATGATCGTTTGGCGAAAAGTATCAGCCGTAGAGACCGTGAGGTACATTTTGATGCCGGAAGCATTATCACTCTGTGTACTGCCATTGGAGCAGCCCGTCAGCAAGCCAAGGCAGAGAACCACAGAAAATATTTTTGTCAATAATTTTTTTCTGTATTGCATAGTTACCCTCATTTCTGCGCAAATTTGCGTCTTATATTTTGAAACGACCAATATGTTCTTTCAGATTGTCTGCACTCTGCGAAAGTTCTTTGGCACCGTCCATGACAATATTGCTGTTATCAGCAATGCTGTTTGCCTGTGCCACCATGTTTTCGGAAGTGGCTTGGATTTCCAGTGTGCTGGCTGCCTGTTCTTCGGAAATGGCAGCGACATTTGTTGCTACAGAATCTACTTCGCTTACTTTAGTCATCATCTGTTTGATCAAATCTTCCGTTACCTGAATATCGTTAAAGATTTCATCGAAAGTACGCAACGCAGTATTGATCATGAGACTGCTGTCATCAATGTTTTTCATACTGTCAGCTGCCTGCTTGATGGTCTCCTGTACAAGACCGGTTACCTCGTTGATCAATTCCACGATGTGACCAACGGACTCGGTACTGGTCTGTGCTAACTTACCAATTTCTGTTGCGACAACGGCAAATCCCTTGCCGGCTTCTCCGGCGCGTGCTGCTTCAATCGAAGCGTTCAGGGAAAGGAGATTCGTCTCATCTGCAATATTACCAATGACGCCTACGATCTTTTCAATTTCCTCAGAAGATTTTCCAACCTTATCGATTGCCTGGTCTAATTTCCGGATAGAAGAACTGATTGTCTCCATTGCATCATTGACTTGGCGCATATCGTTTTTACCCTGAATGGAAGCGGTGACAGTCTGCTGCATATGTGACTCTACCTTTGTACTTGTCTGTTTTGTATCAGAAACGACCATAGCAAGTGTTGTGGCATTGTCGGCAATTTCGCTGATAGAGCGGGAAAGCTCATCGACGGTGACGTTCAATTCTTGCATGGATTTTGCCTGTACGGATGCGGAATCATACATTCCTACGGACAGGTTGTTGGTCGTGTCTGACTGCTCAGATACTCTGTCGGAGATTTCGTGGATCTCATACAACATACCCCGAATGGAATCTAGGAAATGCCGGACACTTCTGCCCATATGTCCAATCTCATCACTGCCTTTGACCTTGACATCAACGGTGAAATCACCATCTGCCATTGTGGTAATTGTCTTAGTAAGTCTGCGTACCGGTTTGACAACCAGATGTATAATTCGCTCGACTAAAACGACCAGAACTAAAAGGGCAACGACTGCGATAACGACCATTTTTGTACGAAGACTGTTGACATCTGCGTAAATGATCTTGTCCGGAATGTAGGACACCAGTACCAAGTTTGTTCCGGAAACGGTTTCAAATCCGGTCAGATTACCATTCAATTCACAAGTGTCATAATCGTTGTCGGAAATCTTCTTTGCTACAGAGGATAAAAAGGCATCCTTGTTGGATGTATCCAATTTCGTGGACACGAGAGAAGAATCACGATGTGCCAGGATCGTTCCGTCGTTCGTATCGATCAGAAAGGCTGCGGCATCATTCATTTTGACAAAGGAATTAACGATTACGGCAATTCTCTGAAGAGATACATCTGCAGATATTACGCGGATCGTGCCGGAACCGTCATTTAACAATGCGGAAGCACTGACTTGGTTTGTTCCGTCGTCACTTTCGTAAGCACTGCCGTATTTCATATTAATACGGGAAAGTCCTTCCTGGTACCAGGTAGACTGTGTAACATCATGAAAAGTCTGCTCTGACTTGCTGGCCTTGATGACATTACCTTCCTCATCAGCGACATAAAGTCCGTTTGGATAATTGGCATTATACTCATAGTAGGAATCTAACAACTTTTGCAATTCCGCACCGGACGCTTTGGTCTGCTCAATGGTCTGCTTTGCCATAGAAAATGCTGCAAGATTTTCATTTAGCCATCCGGCAATACTTTCTGACTGATAGCTGATGGAGGAATCCAACAGACTGGTTGCATTGTTGGAAATGATCTTGCCGGAAATTGTGTAGGACAGTAAGATCATGACAACAATCAAAATGGTTACAACCGGTACGATGGTTCCAATGATCTTTGTTTTGATTGAAATCTTCGTGTTACTCTTTTTCTTAGAAGGTTTCAAAGATGTTTCTGTGTTTGCCTTATTTTTCATAGGCGGTCACCTCTTTTCATAAACTATGGTTATTCGATAGAAATCTTCTCCACATATTGAGTTGCTATGTTTTAAAAGTTCCACTTAGATAACTCGAAAATCCGCTTTTTCAAAGCTTGTTGTGTGTTTTGAAAGCTAATTTGTTCGTTAATGACCCCGGATAACCAAATGCCTGCATTGCGGTCGCTTGGATCTCTCTGAGGTATAGTACATTATAACATATATACCACGAGATTTGTAGATGATTTGCTGTACTGCAGATTGTTGTAAAACTTTTGATTTTGCTTGACACGATCGGTGGTGATAATGCTTCTACAGATGGAAGCCCTGAGAGGATCCTGGAGAAGTATGGCGATCAGGTGACACTGTTGCAAAATGCAGAGAATCTTGGGGGATCCGGTGGATTTAATACCGGGCTCCGGCTTGTGTTGGAAAAGGGTTACTCTTATGCGATGTGTCTGGATGATGATGCGATGGTAGATGAACAGGCTATCTCGGAATTGTATACTTATTTGGAGCAACATTCCGATACGGGAATGGCAGGTGCCAGAGTATACCATACCCAGATGCCGGAGTATGTGCAGTAGTGCGGGATGAAGATTGATTTTGCGCAGGGCATGGTGCAGACATTATATGCGGATGTGCCGGAGGATGGAACTTTGCCGGCAGCGAAAGCCTTACATCAGATGGGAGCGAATAACAAAAGAGATGGGAGCAAATAACAAAAGACCAAATACTTTTATAGAATATTATATGTGGAGAAATCGTTTGCATTTCTTTATGAAGTATACACCGAAGGATCAGTTGGAGCAGATGAGTGTGAACACTTTGGAAATGATCTTTGATGCCATGCTTAATGGCACCAATGTGAAAGCATGATATTTGAAAGCAGAGCGTATTATCAGGGGATGATTGATCTGAATATTCTTGAAAAGGGGGAGGATTATAGGAACCTGAAGAAAAGCTATGTCATTTTTATCTGCACATTTGATCAATATGGAAAGGGTGTATCGGATGCTTTCACGCAAGATCTGGAGGAGGCGGTGCAGTCAGTCCGTCAGAATGAGAAGTGGAGGCTGGATTATATGACATTACAGCAGGAATATAGGGAAAGATATGAAGAGGGAAAGCTCGAGGGAAAGATCGAAGGAAGGCTCGAGGGCAAAATCGAAGGAAAAATCGAAGGAAGGCTCGAGGGCAAAATAGAAATATTATACACAGGGTTTCATATGACTCCATCCCAAATTGCGGATAAGCTTTCCTTGCCGGAATCTGAGGTGCTACGGATTTTAGCAGAACTGCAAGAGTAAAAAGTAGAATATTTGTAAAAGTGTATAGTAATTCAAAAAGATATTTGATATAATTACAAGCGGGAGCAATGGGGATTGTTCCCATTTTTTTAATGGTATAGGAAAAAGATCGTAATGTGGTGGGATACCTCCAAGAATTGCAAAGCAATTCTTGGAGGGCAGAACGCTGGGGTTGTTTTGTACACAATGGAAAGGAAGGGCATTATATGCGCAAGAACAAAAGAGTATTGGCGGTGCTGCTGAGTGCAGCGATGACGATCGCTTCATTGACGTCCGGTGGAACAGGGGGTGTGCCGGCTCGTGCAGCGACTTCGACATCATCATTTCAGGATCTGAATCAACAGCAGATCACGGAGGCAATGGGAGTTGGTTACAATCTGGGCAATTCGCTCGAAGCGAATGATGCCGGAACTCCGAATGAGACAGCATGGGGCAACCCGAAGCTGACGGAGCAGTTTGTACTGGCTGCGAAAAGTGCAGGCTTTCAGTCGATCCGCATTCCGGTGTCTTATCTGAACAAGATTGACGATAATAATGGATATCAGATTGATTCTGCCTGGCTTGACCGTGTGCAGGAGGTTGTGGATTATTGTGTGAAGAACGATATGTATGCGATTGTGAATATGCATGGAGATGGCTATACGACGATCAATGGAGGATGGCTTTTTTGCGGAAGCAGCGATCAGACGAAGATCCGGGAGAAGTATAAGGCATGCTGGCAGCAGATTGCAACGCGCTTTAAGGACTACGATGAGCATCTGATCTTTGAGTCGATGAATGAGGAATTTGATGGAACTTATGGTGATCCGAACAGAACGTATTATGAGAATATTAATACATATAATCAGATCTTTGTGGATACGGTTCGTCAGACCGGCGGCAATAATGACAAGCGCTGGCTGTTGATTCCGGGATGGAATACGGATATTAATTATACGGTTGGTGATTATGGTTTTGCGCTGCCAACAGATCAGTATTTGTCATCCGGTGTGGCAGCCGGAGAGAAGAGGATCATGATCTCCGTTCATTATTATGCTCCATGGGAGTTCTGTGGAACGGAATCTCAGGCGGTTACGCAGTGGGGCAGCAAGGCAACGGATTCTACGAAGAAGGCATCCTGGGGGGATGAAAGCTATATGGTATCCCAGTTCAAGAAATTAAAGGACAAGTTTGTTTCGCAGGGATACCCGGTGGTGATCGGAGAGTTTGGTGCGATCAATAAGTCTTCGATAGACAGTCAGAATACGGTATGCCGTGCCGATTTCTATCAAAAGGTCTGCTATTATGCGAAGCAGAATGGTCTGGTACCGGTAGCATGGGATAATGGTTATAACGGAGTGTATGGCTTCTGTCTGATCGACCGTTCAACGAATACGGTTGCACATCCGGAGGTTGTGAATGCGGTGATGGAGATTTACCGTGCATCCTCTACGGCAACAGGGATCTCACTGGACAAGGATCGGATTACAGTCAGTGTTGGCGATGCGGGAGTACAGCTTAATGCTTCTCTGACACCGGCGGACAGTCAGGATCTGATCTCCTGGTCATCCGATGATGACACGGTCGCAACGGTGAGTTCTTCCGGACTTGTTACGGCAGTGGGCGCCGGAAGCTGTACGATCACGGCATCTGTGGCAGGAGGCTATAAGGCAGAGTGTAAGGTGACAGTGCCAAAGCCGACATATATCCGTACGAAGCTTTATATGATGAATACGAACGACTGGGGCACTACCGTCAGCGAAGAAAGTGCAGATATCACGACAGCAGATCAGGAATATACAATGACCTTGAAGGTGACGGATACGCAGCTTCAGAATATCGGTTCTCTGTATTTGAAGGATATTCAGGCGACGGAGCCGGAGGATTCACCGATCAGCTATGCCACGCTTAAGGTAAAGTCCATAACAGTCAATGGAAAAGAGTATTCCATGAATAATAGTGTGTTTACTTATAATAGCAGCTTGAAGAGTACAACAGGAAAAGCGAACAATGTGTTTGACTTTGCATTTGTTAATATTTGGGCAATTACCTATATTGATGATGTGACTACGGAAAGCAAGAAAGCATATTTTAATGGGGTATCTTATCAGGGAACGAATACGATTTCTATGACATTTGAGGTATCCGATGTTAAGGCGAATGGGACAGAGACACCGAGTGCCGCACCGAGCAGTACGCCGAAGGTGACGACATCGCCAAGCACCGTACCAAGCAGCACGCCAAAGGTGACGACATCGCCAAGTGCCGTACCGAGCAGTACGCCGAAGGTGACGACATCGCCAAGTGCCGTACCAAGCAGCACACCAAAAGTAACAGTGTCTCCAAGTGATACACCGGCACCGGGACTTACACCAAGTGCAGAGCCAAGTGAAACTCCGGCACCAAGTGATACAGCCAAGCCGAGTGCAGAGCCAAGTGAAACTTCTGCACCAAGTGATACAGCCAAGCCAAGCGCAGAGCCAAGTCAGACACCTGCACCGGGAGAGACTGACAAGCCAAGTGCATCACCAAGTCAGACGCCTGCACCAAGTGATACAACAACCCCGAGTGCATCACCAAGTCAGACACCAAAGCCGGGCAATACAACAACACCAAGTGCATCACCAAGTCAGACACCAAAGCCGGGTAATACAACAATACCAAGTGCGACACCTAGCCGGACACCGGTACCGGGAACAACAGGAGACAACTCACACACCGCAATGAGCTTTACTCTGAAAGTAAGTGTCAAAGGTGTAAAGAATCTTTCTGTTGGAACAAAATATAAGCTGGCAGCCGGAAAGAAAATGACACTTTTCGCGGACTTTATCACAGACACCGATGATCAGGAAGTATCGTTTACAAGCAGCAGATCATCTGTTGTAAAGGTAAATGAAAACGGTGTTGTGAAGGCAGGAAAGAAGACTGGAAAAGCAGTGATCACCGTGACGGCAGCAGACGGAACAAGTCGTAAAGTTACCGTTCAGGTTATGAAGAAGGCAGTGAAGAAACTTGCGATCAAGAAGGGATCACGTAGCCTGAAGAAAGGCAAGAAGCTGAAATTAAAGGTTCAGGCAAAGCCGGGCAAGAAACTGGCATCGAATCAGTATTACTGGAAGACGTCCAGTGCGAAGAAAGCAACAGTTTCTGCAAAGGGAATTGTGAAAGCAAAACAAAAGGGAATTGTCAAGATTACTGTTTATGCAACGGATGGAAGCGGAAAGAAAGCATCCGTTAAGCTGCAGGTGAAATAGTCAGAGATTGAAATATAAAATATGTTGCATTTGCTTGCAATTGCAAGCAAACATGGATATATTATTAAGAAAAAGGAGGCGATACTATGGCAAACACATCTGCTGTATATGCAAGAATAGATACGAATCTCAAGGATAATGCGGAGGGAATTCTTTCGCAACTGGGTATTTCTCCCTCAAGTGCAATTCAGATGCTTTATAGTCAGATTGTATTGAACAAGGGAATGCCGTTTGAATTGCGCCTTCCTTCTTCAAAGCCGTCATCTGTTGGTGCGATGACCAGAAATCAGCTTGATGCAAAGTTGCAGAAGGGTGTCGATTCTATTAAAGCAGGCAGGGTATATTCTGCTGACGAAGTGGATGAGGCGCTTGCAAAGGAGTTTGATATATGACAGATTACTATGCAGTAGTTTATTCTGCAGTGGTCGAGATATCAAAGGAATTATAGATTCTGATGCAGATGAAATCTGAATAAACTGAGAAACGCCGGTACCGGCGTTTCTCTTTTTTATTATAGACTCGTTTTCAGCTATCCCTACTCCGTGCGTCTCAGCTGGTCAACTACACTGACCCTGCTTTCCTGACGATAGAGCAGTGCAGGAACGGTGCATCCGACAATCAGAAATACGAGAACGGCAATAAATACCGGTACAAGTGTTGGGCGCGCCGTGAAGAACCAGACGGTGTTGGTAAACATATGTCCGATCGGAAAGGTCAGTACGGTCGACAGCGCCAGGGCAAGCAGCGATGCGCTGATGGCGTAAAACAGGCCTTCTTCGATCAGCATGGTGCGAAGCTGACGGTTCGTCATGCCAACGGACTGCAGCACGGCAAATTCATGCTGTCTTGTCAGGATGCCGGTCAGGATCGCATTGATAAAGTTCAGTGCGCCGATCAGCGCAATGACTGCGCACAGGAAGCCGCCGCAGATTATGAAGAGATGCTTGAAGCTGTTGAGTGAAGCACGCTGCGAAGCACGGCTGTCGAAGCTGAGCTCGCTGGCAGGAACGGAGGTCTGACGTTTCAGATAACGCTCCGCGCTGGTTTCCGCTTTGCGGTTTGGCGTATCAAACAGATAAAACAACCGGGATGCCTTCTGACCGCTGTCCGCCAGAAACTGATCGTGCGTGAGAACCGTGGAATAGGAGTCAACGGAGAAGTAGCGGTAGCTCATGCTGTACGGCACGCTGACCAGAGCACACACGGTGTAATTGATATTGCGTGATTTAAAAATATGGTACTGCAGGTATTGTTCCGGGGTAGAGTCATCAGCCGGCTCGCCGGTGCGCGCATCAATAACGCCATCCTTCCGGATATAAGATACCTTCAAAGTATCTCCGACCTTTGGATATTTCTCTGGGTTAATCATATTTCCGTAATCGTCTGTATCGACAACGATTGCGATCGCATGTTTTGATGTGTCCGATAAAGCGGACAGATCTCCGCTGTGAATGGTCAGCTTTGAAAGCAAGGAGGAATCCAGAATTTCCAATTGCATATCGGACGCAATCCGGCCATTCCGGTGATCCTCGTAGCTTAAGTTCTGCTCCAGCTCCTCTTTGGTACAGATATCATCATGGAGCTTGCGGTAGGTCTTTTCTGTGATCCATGTGACCGGCTGGATGTCATCTTTTGGCTTGTAGCCACAGCCGCTCAGGCTGTTCTTGGTGTTTTGCCGGATCTCATCGATCGTGTCCTGTGAGATGTTTTCATTCATGTTTCCGTCATAGCGGAAATAACTGTTATTGCTGACGATGAAATCGCCGCACAGCATTCTGGAGAGATATTTGTCCATATCAAAGCCGTTGACGAACAGCACCAGAATATTTAACAGTACGATGGACAGAGACAGCGATATTACGACTAGAACAGTTTTACGTTTGTTTCGTCCCAGGTTGGCAAACGCCATCTGATGAACTCTGGCTCCGCGTGTGCGGCGCTTTTTGGCATGCGAGCGTGAAAGCTCCGTATATTTGGCGGCTTCTACCGGAGATACTCTGGAAGCCATTCGTCCCGGACGGAAGCAGGAAAGAAGAACCGTGCCGAGAGCGAAAAGACCGGCACCAAGGAAGATCCAAGGGGATGTGCTAATCGTGCCGGACAGTGAAAGGTTAGAACTCTTTAAGATCAGCGGAGTCATTTGGCATCCGATCAGATAGCCGAGAACAAGTCCGATCGGAATGCCGATCAGACAGAGGAAGAGAGCCTGCTGTCGTATGATCCGGCGAAGCTGTGCCGGGGTGACACCGATGGTTTTGAGAAGTCCGTAAAATCGGATATCACTTGTGACGGATATCTGGAAAATATTATAAATGATCAGGAATCCGGTAAAGACGGTCAAGAGTAAAAAGCAGATGACACCGACCAGGGAGATAGTGTCCGGATTATCAGACAGACGGGAGGCGGTATATCCCCAGTTAGCACCGATACGTACGCTGTTTTCTTCGTCGCGTGTGTTCCAGTTGTAACCGAGATCTGTGTCGATATTCTCCATTGTTTTCTCGATATTAAAGCTGGAACGGAGCATAACGTTTAAATCGGTGCGAAAGTTTGTGAGCCCTTCTTTCTGACCGATGGCGATTGCCTCGTCCACGTAATCTCTGGAAACGTTGATATAGTGAACCGGCATGACATCATCAAAGTTCCAGTAACCGACCAGAGTAAATGTGGCGGTCTGCGTGCTGCCGGACTGTGTACTGTCACAGAGTGTGTAGGAGAGAGAAACTTTTTCGCCAAGCTTTGGTGTGACGCCGAGAAGCTTTAATGAGCCTGTGTCCATTGCGATTTCGTGTCCCTTTTGTGGGACACGTCCGGTGGTTGGTGTGGCGTAGCTCCACTTTGCTGTGTTTGGATCCATATAGCTGATCTCTGCGCTGCATTTTTCGAAACCGTCATCTGATTTTGTACCGATGACAATGCGGGTGCCGCTTTTTTTGATGTCAGGGTGTGCCTGAAGTGCCTTGATCTGCTCATCGGTAACGTCTTTAAAGGTTCCGTGGCTGTAGCCGCCGATCTGACGGAAGGTATAGGTTTCATAGCTGGCGTTGACCGACATCATCACGGTAAACAGCGAGGTGAATAAAAGTGTTGTCAGTGCGATTGCAATGATCGCGATGATATTACGCTTTTTAGCTGCTTTTAAAGCACGAAAGCTTAAGCGGCGGATACATTTATGATTGGAAACATGCATACTTTCACCCCCTAATTCCGACGGAAGATACAGCCGTCTTCAATGTGAATGATACGGTCTGCCATCTGCGCAATCTCTTCGTTGTGGGTGATCATGACGATCGTCTGGCCAAATTTCTCGCTGGTGACTTTTAAGAGACTTAAAACGTCCTGGCTTGTTTTGGAATCCAGATTACCAGTGGGCTCATCCGCAAAAATAATCTCCGGATCCAATACCAGGGCACGTGCCACACCCACGCGCTGCTGCTGTCCTCCCGACATCTCATTTGGCCGGTGCTTCATGTGTTTAGGAAGTCCTACCAGCTTCAGCATCTCCACTGCCTTGGCTTCCCTTACCTTCTTATCCACTCCCCGGAATGTCAGCGGCAATGCTACATTTTCAATAGCATTCATGGTTCCCAGCAGATTAAAAGACTGAAAAATAAATCCCACATGTTCCCTCCGGAACTTGACAAGCTGATTTTCATTCATTTTTTCCAGATGCTCGCCAGCCACGATCACTTCGCCTTTGGTCGGCTTTTCCAGCCCGGCAAGCATGTTCAGCATGGTAGATTTTCCAGAACCGGATGTACCGACAATCGCACAGAACTCACCTTTGTAGATAGTCAGATCCACACCGTTGAGCGCACGGACTTTTTCATTGCCCACCCGGAATATTTTATAGAGGTTCTTCACCTGAATCGCAGGTTCCCGTGTCTTTTCCACGCTTCTCCTCCTGTATTTATAGAATATTAGGGCATGGTTCCGGTTCAAAGGGA
>ERZ780223.3470-NODE-3470-length-11771-cov-4.219017_pt1 | contig 11771 bp, 10 predicted proteins | sample MGYA00511016_ERZ780223 | MGnify/ENA primary metagenome ERZ780223 (study PRJEB29588, sample SAMEA2159032) | human gut metagenome | biome: human gut; feature: human-associated habitat; material: faeces | place: Denmark | collected 2008/2010 ... | reverse complement strand
CAAGTGCGAAGTTTGAGTATATTATTTTTTAGCAATAAAACTTAAACTTTCAAAAAGAGATTAATAATGCAGAAATTGATTTCACTCATAACAACAATCTCACTTTTTTAACTATTCCCCATAATGTTCTGAAAATCAAAATGTTACTATTGCATGTTTTTAAACTAGAAATGCATACTAAATAAAACGAAAAATTGATTTTTATATCATCATATATTATACTTTTAATATTATAATTTCAAAAAGAAAGATATTTTACTCACAACTAATGCCATGGACTGTTAAATTGCTATGCAATTTTTGCAATCCTGCAAAAAACTAAATATATTGGAGGCCCCTTATGAGTGAAAACAAAGAATTTTTAGGTACTGAACCAGTCGGAAAACTTCTCTTAAAACTGGCAGTTCCATCCGTAATATCACAGCTTGTCAATATGCTCTACAATATTGTAGACAGAATTTATATCGGTCATATCCCAAAGACCGGAAGTCTTGCTCTTACAGGACTTGGTGTCTGTATGCCTATTATTATGATAATATCAGCTTTCGCCGCCCTTATCGGTTTCGGGGGTGCTCCGAGAGCTTCAATCTTTATGGGTAAAGGCGAAAATGACTCAGCCGAAAAAACTCTCGGCAACTGTTTTACGACACAGATAATCATTTCGATCATTCTTACTATTGTTCTTCTCTTTGGCAACAGATTTTTCCTTATGGCATTTGGTGCCAGTGACAACACAATAGATTTTGCAACAAGCTATATGAACATCTATGCTTTAGGAACTATCTTTGTGCAGCTTACTCTCGGAATGAACTCTTTCGTAACGGCACAGGGCTTTTCAAAAACAGGAATGCTTACCGTAGTTATCGGAGCCGTATGCAATATCATACTCGACCCGATATTTATTTTTGTGCTTGGTCTTGGTGTAAAAGGTGCTGCCATTGCTACCATCATTTCGCAGGGTGTTTCCTGTATATGGGTAATCTCATTTTTGACAGGCAGAAAAACTTTTTTAAAAATAAAGAAAAAATACCTTATGCCTTCGGCTGATGTTATCCTGCCATGTATGGCTCTCGGTGTTTCAACATTTGTCATGCAGGCAAGCGAGAGTGTTATCTCAGTCTGCTTCAACTCATCACTCTTAAAATACGGCGGTGATGTTGCCGTGGGAGCAATGACAATACTTACAAGCGTTATGCAGTTCGCTATGCTTCCATTACAGGGTATCGGTCAGGGAGCACAGCCTGTCACCAGCTACAATTACGGTGCAAAAAACACAGACCGTGTCAAAAAGACATTCAAAATCCTAATCACTGTATCACTCAGCTATTCTGTTGTTTTCTGGGCATTGATACAAATGTTTCCAAGTGTATTTGCAGGCATATTCAGTTCAGATAAATCACTTGTGACATTTACGGCTGATGCACTTAAAATCTATTGCGGAATGTTATTTATGTTTGGAATACAGATAGCGTGCCAGATGACATTTGTGGCAATAGGCAATGCAATATGCTCAGTTATAGTCGCAGTTGTGAGAAAATTTGTACTTCTTCTGCCGCTTATCTACATAGTTCCAAATTTTGTGTCAAATAAAACAAACGGAGTATATATGGCTGAACCGATTGCTGATTTTATTGCAGTATCATTTACCGTAATAATTTTCTTAGTCCAGTTTAAAAAAGCACTTCGCAAATTGAAAGAAATTTAAAAAGAAACTTCGCAAATTGAGTAAAGTTTAACACCTGGTATATATATAGGTGAAAAATTGTCAATTATAGCTTTAATTTCCTTCAACTTTTGGTACTTTTTTCTATTGACAAATCAGTTCTAAAAAACTACCATACTTTAGTAAAAGAAAGAATGAATGGAGGAATCATTATGAGATTATGGAAAAAGGCATTAAGCCTTGTACTTGTATCAGCCATGGCATTTTCTATGTGTGCCTGCGGCGGCAAGAAAGACGAAGGAAGTAAAAAAACTGACACTTTTAAGATTGGCGGCATCGGACCTACAACAGGTGACGCAGCTATCTACGGAAAAGCCGTGCAGAATGGTATTCAGCTTGCAGTAGACGAGATAAACGCTGCCGGCGGCATCAACGGCAAAAAGATTGAATATAAATTTCAGGATGACCAGAACGACACAGAGAAATCTGTAAACGCTTACAACAGCTTAAAAGACTGGGGTATGCAGATGCTTGTCGGAACTGTTACATCAAACCCTTGTACAGCAGTTGTTGAGCAGACACACAATGACAATATGTTCCAGCTCACACCATCAGCAACAGCAGTAGAGTCAATCCAGTATGACAACGCATTCCGTATGTGTTTCTCAGATCCTAACCAGGGTATTGCTTCTGCTGATTATATCGCAGACCACAAACTTGCTTCAAAAATTGCAGTAATCTATAACAGTTCTGATCCTTACTCATCAGGTATCTACCAGAAATTTGCTGCTGAATCAAAAACAAAAGGACTTAATATCGTAGCTGCCGAAGCATTTACTGCTGACAGCAAGACAGATTTCTCAGTACAGATTCAGAAAGCTAAGAGTGCCGGTGCAGAAATGGTATTTCTTCCTATATATTATCAGGAGGCATCACTTATCCTTGCACAGGCAAAGAAAGCAAACTTCACACCTAAGTATTTCGGATGTGACGGTATGGACGGAATCCTTGCACTTGATGGATTTGACAAGAGTCTTGCAGAAGACCTTATGTTCCTCACACCATTTACACCTGATTCAAAAGACGATAAGACACAGACTTTTGTAAAAGCTTACAAAAAGGCATTTAAAGATACACCTATTCAGTTTGCTGCCGATGCTTACGACTGCATCTACACTATAAAAGCGGCTGCTGAGAAAGCAAAGCTCACACCTGATATGAGCATTTCTGATATGTCAGATGCATTAAAGAAATCCATGACAGAAATCGAGCTTAGCTGTCTTACTGCAAAGAGCATCAAATGGTCTGCAGACGGTGAACCAACAAAAGAGCCAACTGTTGTAGTTGTTAAAAATGGTGCATATGATGTAGCTGAGTAAAATATAACGGATAATACCATAATTTCCGGTGCAAAATATGTTTTATTCTTTGCATTATATGATGATTTTGTAGATTTTAAAGTAATTATATGGTAATATATAAGTCTGTATGAGTTTTAAACAATTCTCATACAGACTTTACTTTTAAAGAAACAGGAGGTAAACCATGAGCTTTATATCGTATTTATTTAACGGATTAAGTCTTGGAAGCGTTTATGCAATCATTGCCCTTGGTTATACAATGGTATATGGTATAGCAAAAATGCTTAACTTTGCACATGGAGATGTAATCATGATCGGTGCTTACATATCTCTTCTTTCTATGACAAACGCAGGAATACCGGCATTTCCGGCACTTATAATTTCGATTGTAGCCTGTACGGTTCTTGGTATTGTTATTGAAAGAATTGCTTATAAACCACTTAGAAATGCATCTTCTTCACTAGCAGTTCTGATCACTGCAATAGGTGTCAGCTATTTACTCCAGAATATCGCACTTTTGCTTTTTGGAGCAAATGCACAAACTTTCCCATCAGTTATCAAATGGGAAGGACTTTCACTTGCCGGAGGCAAACTCAATCTTTCCGGTGAGACAATCATTACTATCTTAGTATGTATAGTGATAATGGTTCTGCTTATGCTTTTCGTTCAGAAAACAAAACCGGGACAGGCTATGCGTGCCGTGTCTGAGGACCGTGGAGCAGCACTCCTTATGGGTATCAATGTAAACGGAACTATTGCACTCACATTTGCAATCGGTTCAGGACTTGCCGCAATCGCCGGTGTGCTTTTATGCTCAGCTTATCCAAGTCTTACACCTTACACTGGTGCAATGCCTGGTATCAAAGCCTTTGTCGCTGCCGTATTCGGTGGTATAGGTTCAATCCCCGGTGCATTTATAGGCGGTATCCTCTTAGGTATTATTGAGATATTTGGTAAAGCCTACATTTCATCACAAATGGCAGATGCGATTGTTTTTGCCGTACTTATCATTGTCCTTCTCGTTAAACCGACAGGACTCTTAGGCAAAAAAATTCAGGAAAAAGTATAGGAGGCAGATATATTATGTCAAAGAAATTATCTAAACAAAAATTAAATGATATTATCACTTATGGTATAGTTATAGCTGCTTTTGTCATAATGCAGATTCTTATAAATGCAGGAGAGATTTCCTCTCTCTTTCAGGGACTCATGGTTCCTCTTTGTACTTATATAATACTCGCCATTTCCCTTAATCTCGTTGTAGGTATTCTCGGCGAATTAAGCCTTGGTCATGCAGGTTTTATGTGTGTCGGTGCATTTACAAGTTCATTCTTTTCAAAAGCTATGCAGGACACTATTACAAATTCGACTGTGAGATTTCTTCTTGCACTTCTCATTGGAATAATCACGGCAGCAATCTTTGGAATCATCATTGGTATTCCGGTATTGCGATTAAACGGTGATTACCTTGCCATCGTTACACTTGCGTTCGGTGAGATAATCAAAAACCTTGTAAATGTCCTCTTTATAGGAAAGGATTCAAAAGGATTTCATTTTTCAACAAAAGATGCCGTAAGTTTAAATATGGAACCTGATGGAAAGATTATATTAAATGGACCTCAGGGAATAACCGGTACACCTAATGACTCGACTTTCTTTATCGGTTTTATACTTATTCTCGTAACATTATTTATAGTATTAAACCTCATTCATTCAAGAGACGGTCGTGCGATTATGGCAATAAGAGACAACAGAATTGCCGCTGAGTCTATCGGTATCAATATTACCAAATACAAACTTATGACATTTACAATATCAGCAGCAATGGCAGGTGCAGCAGGTGTTCTTTACGCACACAACCTCTCAAACCTCACAGCCAACACAAACAACTTCGGTTACAATATGTCGATAAACATCCTTGTATTCGTAGTTCTCGGAGGTATCGGAAATATCAGAGGCTCTATCATAGCCGCTGTCGTGCTTACACTTCTTCCTGAGCTTTTGCGTGGAATGTCAGACTACCGTATGCTCATATATGCTATCGTGCTTATAGTCATGATGCTCTTTAACTGGGCACCAAAAGCTATCGAATGGCGCGAAAAACACCTTTCATTTAAAAAGAATAAAAAGGAGGCGGCATAGTATGGAAACTTTATTAGATGTTCAAAATCTTGGTATTTCTTTTGGTGGTCTCCGTGCCGTAAACAACTTCAGCATAAATATTGGCAAAGAGCAGCTTTACGGACTTATCGGACCTAACGGTGCAGGAAAAACAACTATATTCAACCTCTTGACAGGTGTTTACAAACCCGACAGCGGAAAGATAATCTTAGACGGTAATGACCTTACGGGAAAATCCACAATAGAGATAAACAAATCCGGAATAGCAAGAACATTCCAGAATATAAGACTTTTTTCACAGCTTACCGTGCTTGACAATGTTAAAACGGGACTTCACAACAACCACCATTATTCAACGCTCGACAGCATACTTCGTCTTCCACGCTATCACAAAGTCGAAAAAGAAATGAATGATATTGCAATGGAACTTCTTGAAGTGTTCGGACTTAAGGATGATGCGAATGTCCAGGCTCAAAATCTCCCTTACGGACAGCAGAGAAAACTTGAGATTGCAAGAGCACTTGCCACAAACCCAAAACTGCTTCTGCTCGATGAACCGGCTGCCGGCATGAATCCAAATGAAACAGAAGAACTTATGGATATGATAAAATTCGTAAGAGACCATTTCCATATGACTATTCTTCTTATTGAACACGATATGAAACTCGTAAGCGGCATCTGTGAACAGCTTACCGTACTTAACTTCGGCGAGGTGCTTGCACAGGGCGATACATCAGATGTGTTAAATAACCCGCAGGTTATTAAAGCTTATCTGGGTGAGTAAATAGAGAAACTCCATAGGAGACATTCTCCATAGTAGAAATTCTCCATAGGAATTTCTTGTGTAAACCACTATGTTGTTGAGTTTGGATTGCAGCATCTTTTTAATTTTAGAAATGAGGGATAAATTATGGCAATGCTTGAAGTTAAAGATTTGGAAGTTTATTATGGAATGATACAGGCGATTAAAGGTATCTCTTTTGAAGTAAATAAAGGTGAGGTTATCGCTCTTATCGGTGCCAACGGTGCAGGTAAGACTACTACCCTACACACGATAACAGGACTTCTCTCTCCTAAAAAAGGAAGTGTTATGTTTGAGAGAAAAGACATAACAAAGATACCTGCACATAAAATAGTATCAATGGGAATGGCTCATGTCCCTGAGGGGCGACGCGTTTTTGCAGACTTAAGCGTATATGAAAACCTTAAATTAGGAGCATACACTAGAAAAGACAAAGAAAACTTAAACAAAGACCTTGAAAGCATATATGAAAGATTTCCAAGACTTGCCGAGAGAAAGAACCAGTCGGCAGGAACATTGAGCGGTGGTGAACAGCAGATGCTCGCCATGGGACGCGCACTCATGTCAAAACCATCAATCATCCTTATGGATGAGCCGTCAATGGGACTTTCACCAATCCTTGTAAATGAGATATTTGATATTATCGAGTCTATAAGCAAATCCGGTACAACTGTTCTTCTTGTAGAACAGAACGCAAAAAAAGCTCTCTCAATCGCAGACAGGGCATATGTACTTGAAACAGGAAAAATCGTAACAAGCGGCAAAGCAAGTGAATTACTTGAAGATGACTCGATAAAGAAAGCTTATCTGGGAGAATAAATAGCCAAACTCCATAGGAGTTTCATTCCATAGGAGCTTGGCTATGTAAACCACTACTTTTTATTTTTATTCAAAATATATATTTGCGAAACTATCGTAATATCTGATTAAATTGCAATCAGTTTCGCAACTATTCACAAAACAAAAGGAGGTATCACGATGGGAAATATGGTTATTACGGTTTCTCGCCAGTACGGCAGCGGCGGTAAAACTATCGCTGCCATGCTTGCCCAAAAACTTGGTATCAACTGCTACAGCCGTGAAATTTTGAAGATGGCTTCTGAGGACAGTGGCATTAATGAAAGACTTTTCGGTATGTCCGATGAAAAAATCCGTCATGCAGGCTGGTTCAAGACTTTAAGCCGCCCTTACACGGGCGAACTTCTTCCACCTGAGGATAAGGGCTTTGTCTCTGATGACAATCTTTTTAATTATCAGGCTAAGACAATCAAAGAACTTGCCGAAAAAGAATCCTGCATCATTGTCGGAAGATGTGCAAATTACATATTAAGAGACAATCCTGATGTACTCAGTGTTTTTGTTCATGCTGATGATGATTTCTGTCTTGCAAGGGCTATGGAGCGTAACAGTTTCAGCGAAAAAGAAACTAAAAAATTTATTGAACGCACTGACAAATACCGTTCGGACTTTTATCACTATCACACGGGACATCACTGGACGGATGCGAGATATTATGACCTCTGTCTTGACAGTTCAAAACTCGGTTTTGAGAAATGTGTCGAGGAGATAGAAGCTTATGCTAAGATAAGATTTAGAAAGTAAAGGATTTTTCTATTGCTTTGAAAACCTAGTGTACTGACCTGATGACTTTTAGTTAAATAACTTAGGATAAATTTTCAGTCTGCAAGACGGAAGAATGAGCCGTAGCGGGCTACGGCGATTGATGACAACGAAGCAGATGGAAATTTATACAAGTTATTTGGCAAAATATCAACAGGTCAGTACACTAGGAGCATACCGCCGATTTACACGGCTGGTATGCTCCTGGTTTTAATTGATTATATTTGATTTATTTCTATATCTGTAAATCAGTACCTATCAGCACTTTCTTACCCTCAAACGGAACTCTCTGTTGTTTGCATCTACGATTTCACATACATTAAACTGTTGCAAGCAGTTCTTTTTCAGCTTCTTTATATTCTTCTTCCGTATAATCAAGCTCCAAAATTTCCTCTTTTGAATAACCCTTGCTAATCATCTTTGTAATGCGTTTAATAGTTTTTTGTCTTTCTTCTTTAAGTTCTTTAAGAATTTTTTCATTTTCTTCCTTAACAATATCTTCCATTATTTTACACATAGCATTCAATCCCCCTTCCGTTTCTTTTAATTCTTTAAATCTTCTGGTGACAGCTTTGAATTTCAGATTGTTTAAATCTTTCTGTTTAAAACACTGCATTAACTCTGCTATGTTACTGCCATCATCAACGGCTGCATTAACAAAAATTTCATGCAATCCATCTTCAACAGTTATACCATTCTCACGAATAATCTTATCAATATGATAAGTGGTAAGTCCTGCTTTGAAAAAATCTTTCTCAGATATATATACAATATATACATCTTTTACATTTTCAAAATTTATTCCCGGTTCAGATTCCTTAACGGTGATGCTTGCGGCATTAAACCTTGCCCGTTTCAAATGATTATCATTATCTGAGCGTTGAATCTCTATATTGCATAAAGAGCCATCTCCAAGCGTACACAACGCATCAAGGCGAACTGAACGACCATAAATATTTCTTTCGCTGCTCTGAACGATAACATCATTAACGATTAATTTTTCATCTTCAAGAATTGTTCTCAATATTTCCTGACATGCCGGAATATCACTCGCGAACACTTCAAAGAATACATCATCAATTAATCGAAATTCTTTTATTTTCTCAATCTTCTCTTTTTGATTCATAAATGCTTTTTATCCTTTATTGTTTAATTATGTTGCCTTGTAGTATATAATATATCATCATTGCTCATTTGTTGCAACAATCGTTATAATTTAATAATTTTTGCACCATTGCTTTTTATATAGACCATGTTTTGTCTATAAACAAATAAAAGCGAATATTTTCGTTATAAACGCCAACAGAGAGTTCCGCAAGCAGAACTCTCTGTTGATTACATCTACGATTTCACATACTGTAGGTCCTTATACCCTCATTATTCTGACTGTCAATTTGGCTTTTACTCCTTTCTCCGCTATCTCTTCAAAAAGCTTCAAAACATACTTGTTTAACACTTCATACCCCTCATTTTTTATGGCTATATCTGGCGCAAACCAATATTTTTCAATAATATTTTTCTCTGCCCTTGGCAGTTCTTCCTCGCTCCTGCCAAGCAATGTCTTTTTGGCTTTCTTGTTTCCTATGACAACATCATATATATTTCTTTTATCATTTGATTTTCCCACAACTTTTACACTAACATAATCAGAATAAGTATTTTTAAATGACTTTATATCACCGCACATCTCACTGTAACTGTACTTCTGATGTTTTGTGTTCACAAAATTTGCAATCCTGAAACTTTTAGCATTTGAATTACTTGCATATGTCTTTCCATCGTATGTCCTTTGTGACTTAACATAATACTTATATCTTTTTCCTGCCACAACCTTTTTATCCGTAAATTTTAATTTGGTTGTTTTTGCAACTATTTTATACCCATTGCTATTTGTCTTTTTATATAAAATATACTTTTCTGCACCGGCAGACCTGCTCCAGCTTACCTTCACTTTTTTACTGCCCAGTCTTGTAAAACTTATCTTGCTCTTTGCAGGGATTTCAGGCTCCTCGATGACGGAACCCGATGAAACCTTTGTCTCGTTCTTTCTTATAATATCTTTCTTTGCCACAGTCAAAACCTCATTGTCAGTTTTTGCTGCTGCTGATACCTTTCTGTCCGCATTTGCCGCATATGAAATACTGCTCACTGCCATAGTCATCGCAAGTAATAATGCTATTAACTTGTACTGTTTTTTATTCATTTGTTTTTCCTTTCTTTTTTAATAAATTTTATTTGTATATCTCTTAATCAAGCTGATATTCACAATCTGCATTTTGATAAATTTTGGTTGTATATTTCTTAATCAAACTGATATTTTCCATACGCTCTGCCGCCTGCTTGATAGTTTTAAATTTTATGTGCAATCACCTTGCACTTTTTTTTACAAAAGGCAATTCCATAAATCATAATATCATGTCTGTCATCATTTTTCAGATATTCATCATATCTTTTTTCTTTAATCTGGGTAATTACTTTTTCACAGGCTTTATCCATTCCCGAAAATGTCTTTGAATATTTAAGTTCAATAATGATACCTGCGTCAAAGTCTTCTGTCTCAACTATTATGTCGGCGAAACCGTCTCCTGCTTCAACATTTGATTTTACGAGCCAGTCTGCATTTCCTACCAAAAGTCCAACCAAAAGCGTATGATAAGAACTTTCTTTTTCCTCGTCCCTTGCCTTTGTGTCGAAAACACTTATCGAATTGCTTAGTGTCCTGTTCAGATAATTCTCAACCGCCTTTGTGTCTCCCTCATCAAATGCTTTCCAAAAGTTTTTTAACTGTTCTGTGTTGCTCATTACTGTTCTCTTAAACCATTCTTGTATCTGAAGTTTATAAACCTCCCTGACCTCTTTATTCGGAATAACAAGCTTATACGCACCGCTTTCAGTCATACCAGTCTGAGTCAGATACCCCGTTGTAAATAAAACACTCCAAAGATTGTCGATAGTAGTATCGATTTCATCATATGTCAGTTCAAGACTGACCTGCTTCTCGATTGTCTCACCTGAAACCAGCCGCTCGATTTCATCCCTTGTAGTCTTATTTGCCTTGTCGATAAAGCGTTTAACAAGTCCGTTTCCGCTTGTATTTATCCAGTATGACTGCGGCTTTGCATCCGGTTCACCGCACAGTCTGTCTACATGATTTATAACATCCCACGGGCAGTAAACATCAGCATCACCAAAGTGATAACCGTCATACCATTCTTTTGTCTCTGAAATATGCTCCAAAAGACCGTATGACTCCAAAAGTGTTTGCACTTCTTCATCCGTAAACCCAAACTGCTCGTCAAAGCGTGTATCTGCGATTGAAAGCACTTTAAAATTATTTAATCCTGTAAAAATACTTTCTTTTGAAACGCGGAGACACCCTGTCAAAACGGCAAACTGTAAAAAATCATTGGTTTTAAGTGCGTCCCCAAACATTGCTCGTATAAGTGATACCATTTCTCTGTAATAGCCATTCTGAAATGCTTTATCTAAAGGAACATCATATTCATCTATAAGAATGATCGTCTTCTGCCCATAATGCTTATGCAACAGCTGAGACAATATCTGCAACGCAGAAGAAAGAATATTTTCATCCATAGAATATCGGCCATTCTCCACAGAGATCAATGTACGATATATATCTTTATCCGTTTCTGTCAGTCTGTCACTCTCCAATAAAAACAGAAAACGACTGGCCTCTCTGCCTACCAGTTCTGTCAGCTGATAGCGTGCATTCTCAAAGGTAAGTCCATCAACATTCTTCAGCGATAAAAACACTACCGGAAATTTCCCCATATACTGTTCACACAATTCTTGTTTCCGGGAAATATAAAGACCTTCAAACAGCGCTTCATCTGCCCCGATCTCGAAGAAACAACGAAGCATACTCATATTCAATGTTTTCCCAAAACGCCGAGGTCTCGTAAAAAGATTTACTTTCCCCCACTGATCGATCAATTGTTCGATAAGCCTGGTCTTATCTACATAATAAAAATCCGCCTGACGAATTTCCTGAAAATTCTCAATTCCCACCGGTAGCTTCGGTCTCTTCATATTCCGCGTTCCACTCCCTTTCAATGCGAAAAATCACATACAAATATGCCAATCGCCACGTGATTCGTGCTTTCAGAGTAGCACAATACGCTCTTTTTGTCTATTGATTTATTTCGACTCCGTTCGACAAACATATCCGCCTTACCTGCGCAGC
>ERZ780223.3464-NODE-3464-length-11786-cov-4.237064_pt1 | contig 11786 bp, 9 predicted proteins | sample MGYA00511016_ERZ780223 | MGnify/ENA primary metagenome ERZ780223 (study PRJEB29588, sample SAMEA2159032) | human gut metagenome | biome: human gut; feature: human-associated habitat; material: faeces | place: Denmark | collected 2008/2010 ... | reverse complement strand
CGCCTGCCCCACGCCGTAGTGCTGGAGGGGGAGAGCGGTCTGGGTAAGCGCACGCTGGCCGGTGAACTGGCTGCGGCATTGGTGTGCCGGGGCGAGCACCGCCCTTGCGACAGCTGCCCCCAGTGCCACAAGGCCCGTGCCGGGGTGCACCCGGATATTTTGGTCTATGCCCCGGAGGGGGGCGCCCGTTCGTTTCACAAAAAGACGGTGGATCAAATTGTGGGCGATGTGTATATGACCCCCAACGAGGCGGATTATAAGATCTACATATTGGTTAACGCCCATTTGATGAGCGTGCAGGCCCAGAATGCCATTTTGAAAGTGCTGGAGGAACCGCCGGCTTATGTGCGGTTCATTTTAACGGTGGAGAACAAGAGCGCTCTGCTGCCCACGGTGCTGTCCCGCAGTGTGGTGTTTCGGTTGGAGGGCGTGCCGGTAGAGATCGGTGCGGATTATATTTTGCAGCGGCAGCCGGAGGCGGACCCGGATCGGGTGCGCCAGGCGTTGCAGCTGTGGAACGGCAACATCGGAAAGGCCATGGAGAGCCTGGAGGACGGCGAGGCCGCCAAGTACAGCGCCTTGTCCGCAGAACTGTGCCGCGCGCTGGTGGCGGAGAATGAGTATGCGCTCATTTGCGCCTGTGCACCCCTGCAAAAGGACAGGCAGGCGGTACTGAATATCTGCGGGGTGCTGCGGGATCTGTTTCGGGACGCATTGGTGCTGGACAGCGGCGCCGATTTGCTTTCCGGCAGCGATGAAATCCCCCGGCTACTTGGCTCCAAATGTACAAGAAAACAACTGCTGCAACTGGTATCTGTGGCAGAGGACACTTATCAGCGGGCGCTGCAAAATGCCAATAACGCCCTGCTGATCACAAAATTTTGCGCCGATTTGCGCCAGGCGATCGGCCGTTAGGAGGATAGATTATGACAAAAGTGGTAGGCGTTCGGTTTAAGGACACCGGCAAAACATATTATTTTGACCCTAAGGGGTTGGAGATTAAGAAAGGCGACTTGGTGGTAGTAGAGACCGCCCGAGGTATGGAATGCGGCGTGGCCCAGTATGCGCCCAAAGAGGTGGCGGAGAATGAGGTCACTGCACCCCTCAAGCCGGTGCTGCGTATTGCCACCGCCAGAGACAAGCAAATTCTGGAAGAAAATAAAGAAAAAGAGAAGCGCGCCTACGAGGTGTGCCTGCAAAAGATCGAGAAACACAAGCTTGATATGAACCTGACCGAGGTGGAATACGCCTTTGACGGTTCCAAGATTCTGTTTTATTTTACCGCGGACGGCCGTGTGGACTTTAGAGAGCTGGTCAAGGATCTGGCCTCCACTTTCCATACCCGTATTGAGCTGCGCCAGATTGGCGTGCGAGACGAGGCCAAGATGCTGGGCGGTCTGGGCGTGTGTGGGCGGCCGTTTTGCTGCTCCACCTTCCTGAATGACTTCCACTCCGTGTCTATCAAAATGGCCAAGGAGCAGGGACTGAGCCTGTCCCCCTCTAAGATCAGCGGCACTTGCGGGCGGCTGATGTGCTGCCTGAAATATGAGCAGAACTCTTATGAATACCTGGCAAAGATCACTCCCCGCCGAGGCACCGTGGTGGACTGCAGAGAGGGTCGAGGCACGGTGGTAGACGCTGCGCTGCTCACCGGCAAGCTGAAAGTGCAGCTGGATAATGCGCCGGAGGGCGCACCGGTGATCGTCAATCGGGAAGAAGTGCGCGTGGTGCGTACGCCCCGTCGCGGCGGCAAAAATGAGAAAAAAGCGGACAAGCCCGCCCAGGCGGAGAAGTAAGGCAAGACTAATTTTTTCGAATTCACTTGCATTTTCAAATCAATGCTGTTATATTTAGGTTGAGAAACATACAGGAGGTGTTTATCATGGCATATCAGATTTCTGATGATTGTATTTCCTGCGGTGCTTGCGCAGCAGAGTGTCCGGTTTCCGCCATCTCCGAGGGTGACGGCAAATTTGTAATTGACGCTGACGTTTGCATTGAGTGCGGTGCGTGCGAGGCAACCTGCCCCGTGGGTGCGCCTGCCCAGGCATAAGCGGATTTTGTAGATTTTTCTGCTTTTGTACAAACAAAAAGGAACACGCCGAGAGCTTTGGCTTTGGGCGTGTCTTTTTTTGTCCGCTTGCCAAAGCGGGGCGGTAGGTATATAATAAGCGCAAAGACCCGGGCACGGCCCGGTAGTGGGAGAGCCTATGAACGAGACGGTTATGCCTTTGGCAGAGCACATGCAAATCGTGGTCAGTGACCGCCACACCTTTGGTACGGACGCCGTGGTGCTGGCGGATTTTGCCCGTATTCGCCGCCGGGATCGGGCGCTGGATTTGGGTACAGGTTGCGGAATTATTCCTCTGCTTTGGCTGCGAGATGCCCGGCAAAGTCCGGTGGCGTGCCTGGATATTCAGGACCGGGCGGTACGGCAGGTGCAGCAATCCATTGCGCTGAATCATTTGGAAGAGCGGCTAACCGTGCAGCAGGCAGATCTGCGAGATCATCGGCAGCTGTACCCGGCGGGCAGCTTTACTCTGGTGAGTATGAACCCGCCGTACAAGCCGGTGGACACGGGCATTTTGTCTCCGGAGCCGTGGGATCAAATTGCCCGGCACGAGGTGTGCTGCACCTTGGAGGACGCCTGCGCGGCAGCGGGCTATCTGTTGCAGTTCGGCGGGCGGTTTTGCATTTGCCATCGACCGGAACGGCTGGCGGATATTGTAACGGCTATGCGTGCCCATGATTTGGAGCCTAAGCGGCTGCGGCTGGTGCAGCACCGGGAGGGAGAGGCACCCTTTTTGCTGCTGATGGAGGGGCGTAAGGGCGCCAAGCCGTACTTAACGGCAGAGCCTACGCTGATTTTGGAAAGTCCGGCGGGCCAGGCGGAAATGGGAAGAATATACGGCGCATATTTTGAAGGAGGCGCAAAGTGAGCGGTACTTTATATGTGGTGGGCACGCCCATCGGGAATTTAAGCGACTGGTCGCCCCGGGCGGTTGACACCCTGGGGGCTGTGGATTTTATTGCAGCAGAGGACACCCGGGTGACCTTAAAGCTGCTGAATCATTTTGGCATCAAAAAAGAGATGGTCAGCTATTATGAGCACAACCGTCGAGAGCGGGGCGAGATCATCACTGCCCGCATTGCGGCGGGGGAGGACTGCGCCATTGTAACGGACGCGGGTATGCCTGCCATTTCGGACCCGGGGCAGGATCTGGTGCACCTGTGCCACTTGCAGGGGATCCCGGTGGTGTCCGTGCCCGGACCGGTGGCTTTTGCCACAGCACTGGCGGTGTCCGGTATGGAGAGCGGGCGCTTTACCTTTGAGGGCTTTTTGTCTGTCAATAAAAAATCCCGCCGGGACCACCTGGAGGAGCTTGAGGACGAGAAGCGCACTATGATTTTTTATGAGGCGCCCCATAAGTTTATCAACACCATTGGGGATCTGCACCGGGTGCTGGGTGACCGGGAGATCGCCATTGTGCGGGAACTGACCAAGGTGCATGAGCAGGTGGTGCGTACCACCTTGGCGCAGGCGGAAAAAGACTATACGGAAAATAAGATCAAAGGGGAGATCGTGCTGATCGTGGCCGGCAAAAAGGCCGAGCCAACGGACGCCATCACCTTTGACCAGGCGGTGGAACAGGCCCGTGCGCTGGTGGAGAAAGGCGCTTCCGTCAACGCTGCCGCCAAGGAGATTGCCGCGGTAACCCCGTACAAAAAAGGCGATCTCTATAAGGCGTTGCTGTGAGTGGGTGTAATGCCTGCCCCCGCCGGTGCGGTGTTGACCGTACCACGGCCGTGGGCGCCTGTGGTGTGGGCGCTGCCTTTCGGGTGGCGCGTATGGCGCTGCACGCCTGGGAAGAGCCGTGTATCAGCGGCAAATCCGGCAGCGGAGCCATCTTCTTTTCCGGCTGTCCGCTAAAGTGCGTGTTTTGCCAGAATATGGAAATCAGCCGGGGCTGCAAGGGCGTGGACCTAACCGAGGACCAGCTGATCGCCGGTATGCAGCGGCTGATTGACGCCGGGGCGCAGAATATCAATTTGGTCAGCCCCACCCAGTACGCACCGGCCTTGGCGCGGCTGCTACGCCGATGGAAGCCCCCGGTGCCGGTGGTGTACAATACCGGCGGCTATGAGCGATTAGAGACCCTGCGGCAGCTGGAGGGACTGATAGACATTTATTTGCCGGATTTTAAGTACACCCGCCCGGCCAAGGCGGCGGCTTACAGCGTTGCGCCGGACTATGTGGAGCGGGTGGGCCCGGCGCTGCTGGAAATGCGCCGCCAGGTGCAGGACCGGTGGGACGGGGATAAAATGCTGTCCGGTATGATCGTGCGCCATTTGATTTTGCCGGGCAATACCAATTCGGCCATTGAGGCGCTGAACTGGCTGCACAGCCATTTGCCGGGTACCTATGTGTCCCTGATGGCCCAGTACACCCCTATGCCGGGGCTGGAGCGCTACCCGGAGCTGACGCGCGCCATCACCCGCCGGGAGTACGACAAGGTGGTGGATCATGCTCTGGCGCTGGGTATGGACAATGTGTTTTTGCAGCAGCGCAGCGCGGTAGGTAAAGATTTTATTCCGGCATTTGATTTTACCGGCATTGTGTGATAGAATACAGTTAGGCGCTGTGCGCCGAAAAGTGTAAAAACGAGGGAATGTACAAGTGAAGAAATTTTTCCAGGAGTTTAAGGAATTTATTTCCCGCGGCAATGTGATGGACCTGGCCGTTGGCGTGATCATCGGTTCTGCTTTTACCGGCGTGGTTACCGCTTTGACGGACTCGATCATCAAACCGCTGCTCAACTGTATCGGCGGCGCGGAGATCCAGGGCAAGATTCATCTGCTGGGAGATAATTATTTGGACTACGGCGCGTTTTTGTCCGCTGTGGTGAATTTCCTGATTATGGCACTGATCATCTTTTGTATGGTCAAGGGGCTGAATAAGCTGTCAGACGCAGTGAAGCATGCCACCCATGAGAAAGAGGCCCAGGCAGCGCCTACCACCAAGGTCTGCCCCTACTGCAAGAGCGAGATCAACATTGCTGCCACCCGCTGTCCCCACTGCACCTCGGTGCTGGAGGACGAAAAGGCAGAGTAACGACAGCTAAAACTGAATATGTAGCGATAATAATTTTACATAGAATCAGCAGGCATTGCCTGCGTTAAGGGGGATTTTTCTATGAAAACGAAAGCGTACACTTATCCCAGCGCCAGCGCGCTGGCCACCATCCATGCCTGGCAGTGGTATCCGGAGGACGGCAATGTGAAGGCCGTGCTGCTGCTCCACCACGGTATGGCCGAGCACTGCGGCCGCTACGGCGACTTTTTGCAGGCCTTTGCGGATATGGGTTATGCGGTCTTTATGCACGATATGCTGGGCCACGGTCAGTCCTGCGAAACGCCGGAGGACAGGGGGTTCTTTGGCGATAAGGACGGGTACAATGCTCTGCTGCAAGATGTGCGGCGGCTGTATGACATTGCCCGGGGCGAGTATCCGGACAAGAAGCTGGTTATTGCCGGACATTCTATGGGCAGCTTTATTATGCGGTGCTTTACCGCCCGCTACCCGGATCTGGACTATGCGGCGGCCATTTATGTGGGCACCGGCGGGCCGAATCCGCTGGCAAATATTAGCGTGGCGGTGACCAATATACTGGGCGCCGTTAAGGGTAAGCGCTACCGCTCCAAGTGGCTGGAGAATACCGGCTTTAAGGGCTATAACGATCATTTTGAGGGTCGCACTTCTGTGGACTGGCTCAGTCGAGATACCGCGTCGGTGGATGATTATGTTGCAGACGACGCCTGCGGTTTTACCTTTACTGTGGCCGCCTACGGCGATCTGGGACGGCTGATGTTGGAGTGCGGCAGTAAGGACTGGTACGCCCGTGTACCAAAGGATCTGCCGATTCTCTTTGTGTCCGGCCAGGAGGATCCGGTGAGCAATTACGGCGCCGGTATTCGGGCGGTCAGCGACCGGCTGAAGGCCACCGGCCACACCCGGGTGCAGGTGCTTTTGTATCCCGGTGCCCGGCACGAGATCCTGCGAGAGACCAACAGCCCGGAGGTGTACCGGGATATAGACGCCTTTATTACCAAAGCGGTTTTGCAGGCGAAATAAACACTGATAAAACAGCCGAGGACTTGTATTTTGCAGGTCCTCGGCTTTCTCTTGCCTTTTTTGCCACGATCGGGTATAATCAAATTGGAATAGAGGCTTTTGTTTTATCAGGAGGTATGGGTATGAAAAGAATGCGTTTGCTATCTCTTTTGCTGGCGCTGGTGCTGGTGTGTACCGCTATGCCGGTTACGGCTGCGGCTGCCGGTGGACTGGCAAATGCTACCGCCTGTACGACCCATACCGTCCATACCGAGGGGCAGAGCGCAGAGGACTGTACCGGCCTGGCTCCGTATCTGGCTCCGGACGGTACCGCTTGGGCGGCGGTGGGGGACGATACCACGAAGGTTAAGACCTGGCACTGCTTCCAGCAGGATATAGATGCGGCGCTGACAGACGCGCTGCACCGTATGCTCCGGCGAGAGACTGCTTTTACCCTGTATATTGCGGTGGAAAAAAGCGATTACGACCCTACCACTGGCAATCTTCGGACGGCGCTGTATGAGCGACTGCGAAGCAACGCCCTGGCGGAGAAAGCGGGCACCATAGAAGGCGGCGATTTTTTGGACGCCCAGATTCAGGGCTTTCAGGAACAGGATCTGGAAACCCGGTGGCTGAATGTGGAGGGCTACAATGATAATACCGGCCCGGTGGCCTTTTATGAGGTGCACTGCACCTTCAAATATTGCGACACGGTGCAGCAAATGGAGATCCTGCGCCAAGCGGCGAAAAAGTGGAATCAACTGTTTGTTACCGATAATCCCACCATCGCGGCGGAGAAGGATACAAACCGCCGCCAGTACCTGATCGTCAAGACCATTTATGACTTTTTGGCGGAGAACACGGTGTACAACACCGCTGCCTATGAGAATTTTATGAATCATCAAGTGACCGACTGGTATGCCCACACTGCCTACGCGGCGTTCTTCGGCCTTACAGGGCAGGGGGCTGCGGATTTGGACAGCACCGGCTACGATTGGTCCGTGCGGCAAAAAAACAGCCTGACGGTGATCGGCACCACCGGCCAGGGCAAGGCCGTGTGCGAGGGTTACGCGGCGCTGTTTTACTATCTGTGCCGTTTGAACGGCATTGCCTGCAACACGGTGATGGGCAGCAAAATGGTGCGCAATGAGATCACCGGGGAACCACAAAAGGATATGCACGCCTGGAACTTTGTGTATTTGGATGACGGCACCGGCAGCGGCTACCAATGGTATCAGGTGGACGCCACCTTTGCCGCCTCCAACAACCTGCGGTTCCCGGGTTTTATCAATTATTACTATTTCCTTTGTGGGTCGAAAAATGCATACTTCACTTTGGAAAACGACCATCAGCAGTTGGACGATACCAAATCGTACCCGCTACTGTCTGCGACGGACTACCGCTTTGCCTCTACCGGCGAGGATCTGTCCGATTTTGACGGACAGGGCTATATGGTGTTGATGCGTCGCGGTGCCGAAGGTCAAATACGGGATTCTATTCTGATTCAACGGGCGGCGGACGGCAGCTGTGCCTATTTTAAGGCGCAGACGGACGGCAACGGTACGGTGCTGACGGACGAGAACGGGCAAGCCAAGGTGATCCCTCTGCCGGACGGCACCGGGCTGGATTATGTGGGCGAGGAAGGCGAATTTTCTCTGCTGATTCCGGGCTATGTGTTTGGTCGGGAGTACACCACCGTGTATGAGACCGGCGACGATCGTTACGCGCCGGGACAGCACACCATTATTGCCACGGACGGTACTGCACAGCTTTCTTGCTCCTTTTACCTCAACAAGATTGATGTAACCAAGGAAAAGAACCAGATCGAACTGCACAATCTGGATAAAAACGGTGCCATTACTTATAATGTTTGCCCCATTCAGGTGGATGTGCATGTGGTGGATGGCTACGGCCATGCTGCGGTGCGGGATAAGGACTACACCGTATCGTTCCTCGATGAGAACGGCACAAAGGTGGGTACCCTGTCCGAGCCCGGCAAGTACACCATCGTGTTGGATTTTTCTATCAGCGACCGTTATACCGGCGAGCTGAAGGGAAACAGTACCAACCGGCTGCGGTTTGAAATTGCCAAGCTGCCCATGAACCGGGCAGGCTTTGGCGATGTGCAGGCGCCGTACTCCGGCAAGAGCATTGCAGATGTGATGTCTGCCATGACCTTTGTTGGCACCACCACAGACGGCAAGCCTTATAAAAAGACGTTCAAAGAGGGCGAGGACTACGCCCTCACATACAGCGGCTCCACGGTGCATGCCGGCAGCGGCACCTATACCGTGACGGCGCTGGAAGGATCCAAGTACCTGACCGGCAGTGCGACCTATGCTTATACCATCGCCGCGGCGTCTATTGCCGGGTACGGCGGGTCGTATATTTGTACGCCGGTGACCTATAACGGCAGTGCCCAGCGCCCCGGTACCGCTTGGTTTGACAGTCAAAGCGGCTTAAAGTCCGGTCGGGACTATACGGTGGTCCGTTACAGTGCCAATACCAATGCAGGTATCGCCAATGTGACGGTGCAGGGCAAAGGCGATTATACCGGTACGGCTGTGCTGCACTTTAAGATCAATCCAAAATCCCTGAATGACAGGGATGTGTCTGTCCGGTGTACCCCTACCGCGAAGGGCGCCACGATCAAGGCAACCTATAAGGGCAAGACCTTGCGGCAGAACAAGGATTACACCGTGTCCATTGCCACCAGAGGCACCACCCGCACGGTAACGGTGCAGGGCAAGGGCAACTTTAACAGCACGCGGCAATTTAAGATCCATGTGCATGCCTATAAGTGCACCGCCAAAAAAGCGGCCACCTACTTTGCCACCGGATATAAGAAATATAAGTGCACCGCTTGCGGCGCCAAAAAGACGGAAAAGCTGGCACAGCTGAAACCGGCGATCGCATCGCTGAAAAGCAGCCAAAAAGGCCGGCTGACCGTAAAGTGGAAGAAGGGCAGTGGCATTAGCGGTTACCAGATCAGCTATTCCACTTCGTCCAAATTTACCAAATCCACCACCAAGTCGGTAACGATAACCAAGGCGGGCTCCACCGCCAAGACCCTGACGAAACTCAAAAGCAAGAAAAAGTATTATGTGCGCATTCGGGTGTATAAAAAGCAAAAGGGCGGCAAGCTGTACGGCGCCTGGTCCCCGGTAAAAAGTACCAAAGTGCGGTAATTGACTTTGTTTTCTCCTTGTGTTATAATGAGGCTGAATAAACAACCCAAACGAGGTGTGATATGAAACAAAAATGTAAATCTCTGTTTTGCGCTCTGTTGTGCCTGGTGCTGATGTGCGCTACCGTGTTCCCGGTATGGGCAGCCACTACGGCGCCGGCGTTTGGCACCGATGTGTCTCAGCATAACGGAAAAGGTGTGGATTACACCGCATGGAAGAAGGCGGGCAAGACCTTTACCATGATCCGTATGAGCTACGGCAACGACCACCTGGATCCGCAGTTTTGGGATAATGTGAACGCGGCGGAGGCAGCGGGCGTGCCCTTTGGCGTGTACCATTACAGCTATGCGTACAATACCAAGGAGGCCACGATTGAGGCCAATTATGTTAAGAGCGTGTTGGCTCAGATGAAGGGCAAGTACAAGTATTTTGTGCTGCCGGTGGCTTATGACCTGGAGGATCAGAAGATCCTGGACAACAGCAACAAAAAGACCATTATTCAGCACGCCACTACTTTTTGCGACGCCATTCGCGCAGCGGGCTACACCCCGATGGTTTACGCCAACCTGAATTGGTTTGCCAATTATTTGAATGTGCAGACGCTGCATAGCAAGGGCTATAAGCTGTGGTACGCCAACTGGCAGCCAAAAACCACTGATTTTTCCGCCCCGGTGCAGATTGGCAAAACCGGCGTGTATGCGGATATTTGGCAGTATGCCGAGGGCGATATGAGCGCCGGCGTGCCGGATTATAATGTGTTGTGGAATTTTGAAGCGCTGGCTCATGTTTACTCCGGTAAGGTGATTGCGCAGCCCACTTGCACCGCCTATGGCAAGACAAAATATACCTGTACCCAGTGCGGCGATAGCTACACCGTGGCGAATATTAAGCCTAAAGGCCATTCCTACAAATCGCAGCTGACCAAAGCCACCACCGCTAAGGACGGTCAGATCTACAAAAAATGTAGCGTTTGCGGCGCAGTCACCGGCAAGACGGTGATCGCCAAGGTGTCCAATATTAAGCTGAGCAAAACTGCTTACACCTATAACGGCAAGGTGCAAAAACCGTCTGTGACCGTGAAAAACAGCAAGGGCAAAGCCCTGAAGAACGGTACGGATTATACCGTCAGCTATCCCAAGGGTATGAAGAATGTGGGCAAATACACCGTAAAAGTGACCCTCAAGGGCAATTACAGCGGTACAAAGAGTCTGACCTACAATATCAATCCAAAAGGCACCAGTGTGTCTAAGGTGAAAGCTGCCAAGAAAGGCTTTAAGGTGACCTGGAAAAAGCAGGCGACCCAAACCACCGGCTACCAGGTGCAGTATAGTACCAGCAGCAAGTTTAAGAGCGCCAAGACGGTGACGATCAGCAAGAATAAGACGACTTCTAAGTCCGTGAGCAAGCTGTCTGCCAAGAAGAAGTATTATGTGCGGGTACGCACCTATAAAACCGTAAAGATCAATGGCAAAAATGTAAAGCTCTACTCCGGGTGGAGTAAGGCCAAGAGCGTGACCACCAAGAAATAAGTTTATTTTGGTTTTCCAATACGCGTAGGGCGGGGGCTTGCTCCCGCCGAACAATCCCTCCGAATTTGCCTACGGCAAATCCACCTCCCTTTACACAAGGGAGGCTGATTATACACAAAAAGGCTCCCCTTATTGTAAGGGGAGCAGTCGCATTTATGCGACTGAGGGGATAAAAGCGGGCAGATACGATCCGCCCTATCAAACAATAAAAAACGCCCTCTGTTTCACTTAAGAAACAGAGGGCGTTTCCTATTTACCGGTGCATGACTACAAAAGGTCGTCGTACCAAAAGCGATGGTCGTTGGTATTATAAAGGCCGATGACCGTGGTGTCCTTGCACGCAGCGGTCAGTTCTTGGCTGCTGCGGCTTCCTCTTTGTCCAGCTGTTCGGAGGTCTTGTTGTAGATAAAGTCGATCAGCTGTTTTTTATTCTCCTCTTTATTGATGGCGATGACGGAGTTGCCATTGATGGTGTCATACCACCAAGTGTCCGGGAAAGGTACCCGGGCCTGGTGGGTGCTGGTGGCGCAGCTGCCGGCCTTGGCCACAAAGCTGCACAGTTCGCTTTTGGTCATATCCGTCTCAATATATGGGGCGGCGTTGCTGGCCATTTTATACAGGGTAAAGGGATTTGTGGACTTCATTTTCTTAATAATGGCGTTCATCACCGTGCGCTGGCGCTTGGTGCGCACAAAGTCCGTGTCGATCTTGCGAATGCGGCAGTAGGCCAGGGCCTGCTTGCCGGTCAGGTTGTGCTTGCCGGCCTCTAACTTCACATTGCCGTAGCGCTTGGGGTGGCCGGTGACCTCCTTGGCCTCCGCCTTGGTCACCTTCACTTCTACGCCGCCGATGGCGTCCACCAGCTCGCCCACGGCCTCCCATTCCACAACCACGCTGTAATCAGGCACAAAGCCCACCAGCTCGCTCACTTCTTTGTACAGCGCCTTAATACCGTCA
>ERZ780223.3456-NODE-3456-length-11801-cov-3.479227_pt1 | contig 11801 bp, 9 predicted proteins | sample MGYA00511016_ERZ780223 | MGnify/ENA primary metagenome ERZ780223 (study PRJEB29588, sample SAMEA2159032) | human gut metagenome | biome: human gut; feature: human-associated habitat; material: faeces | place: Denmark | collected 2008/2010 ... | reverse complement strand
TGTGAAAAAAATATCTGTATTGTTCGAAAATTAAAATATATGGATGATTTATACAAAAATTTTCGGTGTAGTATAAATCATATTAAAACAGAAAATCATTTAGAAATCAACTGGTCAGATATATCTGACCAGTTGCAATATAAAAATACTGATTGTGATTGGCCGATTGCATTTGGAGCATGGATTTATAGTTTTCTTGATGAGGAATTTATGCAAACACAATCTAAACAAAATCAATCAACAATATAAAAACTATTGATTTTTGGAATAAATTGATTAACAATTGATAATAACTAACAAGAGTTTTACATGAAGACATTGTACATAATTCGAGGACTTCCTGGAAGTGGGAAGTCACAATTTGCAAGAAAGCTGGTGAGTAGAGAAGAGTTTGTATTTGAGGCCAACAAATACATGTTTGATGAAAATGGCAATTATAAATATCAAGCAAGTAAACTTCCTTTTTGTCATAACAAATGTTTTGACAATGTCAAACATGCCATGATTTACGGCATTGATAAAGTTGTGGTAGCAAATACATTTATTAGGAAAAATGACTATAACCGTTATATCAATCTTGCCAACAAATTCCAGTATGATGTACGAATAATTACATGCAAACGATTTCGACCACAATTCGATAAATTTGTGGTTACAAGAATGCAACGAGAATTTCAAACTGATTATAGATCATTAATTCATATTTCATAAAGGATAAAATATGAATAATGTTATTAGACTTAACAACATAGTTCATATGGTAAAAATCAATGTGAACAATCTTTCCAATAACAAAACAATTATGTGTAGTATGGATACACTTGAACATTTAAGTGACACATATTTTAATGTATATGCTCAAAGAAATCTTGATGACGGAGAATGTATAATTCAATTTGAATCAGAATTTCACAACTACATAAATTCTTATTGGTATCCAAGAATTTTAACTAGCCATCCCAAGATTTTTAAAAATAATTTTAATTTTCTTGACAACAATGCTCCAGTAGAGGGCTGGGAGTATGCACCGTATCATTGGTGTGAATGGTCACAACTTCCAGATATCGAGAATGTTCCACGATATGAAGTTTGTGGAAAAATTGCATATGTTGCTAGAATTGGATACGAATCAATAACAGCAAAAATAAAGACCAATGATCCTGGTATAGTAAAAACTTTGATTGAATATAACGTACAACTTATACCGCGATAAGTGAGTAAGGAGGGAAACAAATCCCTCCTTACTCATTGTACTAACTTTATTTTATTTTTTTTGTAATTTATTAATCAATAACAAAATCAATATAAATAGATTTTCTAATACTTATCTTATCATCTTTAGTAAGATAAAGTTCTTGTGCAATGGATGGTTGTACACTATCATCAGCAATAGCGATAGTTTGTAGATCAATATCACCATTGATACCAAGTACATCGGTAGCAGTTACATAAGTAATACTATTTGTAATGATATCGGCAATATTAGTAAGTGAGATAGTTCTTGCTGCGATAAGAGGTTCTATAAGAGTAAGAACATTTTCTTTAATGATGTTTTGAATATCAAGATTATTTTTAACAGCAGTTTCACAATGAAGTCTAAATGAAAATGTCATATCAAGTGGAAGTGTTCTTGTAACACCGTCACCTATACTAAATTCAGCAGATCCTAAAGTTCTTGTGGGTCTAAAATAAATGCTATCTCTTTCAAGAAGTCTATCTGAACTATCACGAATAGTTACAAAATAGCTTTCTAATGTTTTAGTGATATTTTTACAATATTCTTGATGTACCGGATATTCTGAAAGATAAAGCTTATAATCAATAAGCATTGCCTGAATAAGATATTCTAAAATGCGTTCTCCACCATTTTCTAAAATGGGGGCACCTTGTGCATCAAGAATAAGATCACCTTTAGTATGTCTTATTTCAGGATTTCCATATTCATCATAAATAACATCTCCTTTTTCATGAAGGAGATTAAGTTTAACTACAGGTTTTCCATTTTCAGCAACAACGGAACACTTGATTGCTCCATTTTCATTTCTTTCATAGATGTCTGTAGGATATGTAGCGTATTCATCTTGTTCATATCGTTTGTATAATTTTTGTGACCAAGTCAAATTGATACTATTGTAGATAACATCATCTAACGAATAACCTAAATTGATTGTACATTTTTGTTTGATCATGACCAGATGCGTATTAAGAAAAGCTGCAGGAACTCCTTCATAGAAAGAAGTATCTACTGGAACATCTGGAAAATAATCTTTCTTAATCATAAATGTCAGATGATATTCATTTTCAAGATCAATTAAATGCGTCCAAGCTGTTTCGTAATTAGAAAGGGAAGTAACATTTAATTTTCCATTGTCTGAAATATAGTAATCGGTGTCTATTTTAAATTCATATAAATATTGATTGTTATATGGTCCGATATATGTAGCTTGCGCACCAACATAGATGTTATCTGCTGTTTTTGTATATACCCAAAGAACAAGATCTTCCTCAGGATATTCAAGAATCTGAGAATCTTTATTAACAATAAACTGAACCTTGTATCCGTTGACACCATCTCCTTCGTGAGTAATGATACCGGACATAGAAACCATTTGAGTCATGATTTTATCATTGTCGCGCTCAAATATAAAATTATCTATGGTTGGGTCCATAAGGTTGTAAGATGATGCTTTTGAATATCTTCCATCTGGAGAAAGACGGATATGGAAAGGTGTTTTAAGATAAATATTATTGTTAAATTCTTCTACTTTATTTTCTTTGGACATATAAGCAAGTGTGTTTCTTTCTACATCTGTCAATGGAATAGCTAATTCTTGTTTTTGATCATACTTGTAAATGGTATTTGGTAATAACGTAATACTATCATCAAGATTATGTACTATCGTAGCCACAGTATCTGGTGTTTTTTCCGTTACATAGATAGGAAGATTAGTTACTGGAATAATGGCATTTTCTTTATCCACCAATACCTTATAACTAAAATATATGAGATTGGTCAAGTTATCTCTATATTTAACAATACGAAATCCTTGATCTTTATAATAGCTTTCAATATCAGCAGGAGTAACAAGAACTGTTGTATGAAATGCATTATCAATAACTTTTTGTCTTAAGTCTTCAAACGAATAACCATTTCCACCACCAACAAGCTGTGTAGTTACTGGAGAAACAAAAAAGGTAGTTCTAGCAAGAACTTGAGAATATTTAGAAGTAGCTTTGGTAATATTAAAATTGACTTTATATTGATCTTTACTTAATGAAGACACATCGTAATTGACATCGCCTTTAGTAGTATATACTTCTAAATATAAATTTGTTCCCAGCATATCCTTAGTGAAATAAATTTGAGGGATGTTGACGGAAAATTTATTTACTTCTGGTTCTACTGCAAGTCTTGCTGTAAGCGAAAATGGATCATATGCATTTTTAGCTAATGTTTGACCCAATTCAATAAGAGAACCATTCTTTTCTGTAAAAAGTCTTAGTGCAAAAAATTTATCCGTATAAGAATATTTAGATGCGAAACCATGTTGACTTGTTAATGTTTCTTGAATTTTTGTTTTTACAAATTGATATATTTTAAATTTAATTTGAATAAAATTCATTCCAAGATAATTATATTCAGAAAATGGAATAACATTATACTTAAGTTGATACAAAGGATTTATTACTGAAGTTTCATATTTAACTATTGTAGAACCTGTATATTTATTAATAAGAATCTCAATTGGATAAAAAAGACCAAAAGTAATATTACCTGCTTTAATTACTGTATCTCTAGGAATAATGATACGTTTAGTTGTGTTATCATAATCTTCACCATTGTTCATGAGATATTTTTTATCAAAAGTCATCATGAACTCGATGGAAGCTGGTGATGAAAAAAGATTTACATAGTCATAGTCAGACATATGCTGATATAAATCTTCTGATGTCTGGGCACGCAAGGCTAAACTAGTAGAAATTTTATTTTCAGTAATGGCTGCCATTGCAGAAGTAAGAGTAGAAGCCATCTCAATGACATGCATAACAGGATTGTTTGGATCAACTAAAGTGAACTCTCCATTATAGCGTTTTTCAACATCTTCTAATACGATACTCGCTAAATTAGCTGGATTAGAAAGAAGTTCAAGTGTCAATTGTTGTGAATTGATATCAGTGGGCATATAAAGTATTCCTTATAAAGAGCATATACTTTAATAAATAAGTTCTGTCCCAGGTAAATTTCTGATCATTAAATAACCATCACCAAGTTGATTAATCGTATCTTGATATTGTTTAATAGTAGATTTTACATCTTCCATTTGTTGTTTTATGGAAACTGCAAGATTGTCTACACCTTCACCCACTTCTCTATAAAATCCTAACAGTGGACCTCTGGGAGTAAAGGTAATATATGGAAGACCCATGTAGTTTTCTTCTGGTCTATTACTACATCGAATAAATTTACGTGTTTGTTCAAGTCTTCCTCTTTCAAGACCTTGATCTACTTTATACTTGTCTCCAGTTAAAACCATAGAAGATGTAGGATCAAGATAATGAAGTTCTGGCCAATATCTTTCTGCCAACATATTAAATTCTTTTAAAATAATAGGATCGTTTTCTTCATAGATATTACACTTAAAGGTGGTTGAAAATGTTTTGGCAGCTTCAACAAAATCTTCATTTCTTGACATATCAAAACAGGCACCACCAGGTCTTGCCGTAGGAAAACAACCTGTACTTTTAGACCATTTTTGAATATATTGTTTGGAAGGATCTAAAATAAATCTATATATAGAAACTGTATAATTAAGTATTTGTCTATCGATCTGGAATGGATATGCAACCATTTCGCCAATAGTTACAGAAGCTATATATTCCAACCAAAATTGCAGAATAGCCATACAAATACCACCAAGTGGTTCTGTAAATGTCAACTGTAAATCAAAAGGTTTCCTATTTCTATCAGATCCTATAGCAATACTTTGACTTTCAGAAAAAAATCCACCCTCATCAGTATATGTTTCTACAGTTTGACTTGGAAATCCACTAACATCAGTAATGTTATTCATAAGTGGAATAAACCAAGGTGATCGTGGAGTAAAATTAAGACAACTTCCAACAGAATCTTTTAATCCACCATCTTTAGACATAGGAACATCTAACCAAAGACGAATCGCAAATTGTATTGAAGCTGGGTCCATGGTATTTAAAAGATGCATAAATCTATTTTGACGCAAATTAATAGAAGATAAGTTAAGGTGCGGTCTAGTCATAAACAACATACCACTATGTACATTGTTATACGTAATAGCTTTAACACCAAATCTATCTATATTGGTCATATTGTTTTGAAGCTGGTTTACATATGTACCAGCACCAAATGACCTGTATGTTTGCTCCATGGCTTTTAAATATAAGTCATTGAGTATTGTATCTATTTTTGTGTAATATTCTTTATCAATTTCTCTACGACGAAGTTCAGTTTCATCATAATTTTTATATTTATCTGCTAAATTTTGTGTATCGTTATATCCGGATGTAGTATAATCTGCCATATTCAAGTACTCCTTTAAAATAGGAAATGGCATAGTATGCAAATTTATTTTTATGTATACGACTAGTTATATATAAATATAGGAGAATTTTATATGAATCCGCTCATTGCTGCGCAAGTAGGAAAATCTTTAGCAGATATTTTTAGTGGAGCGAAATCAGGACAACCTGTTGATATGTCTACTTTTAAAGAAGCTATGGATAGCATCAGAAATTTGTATGAAAATTATCAAGATGCTAAAAATTTACATCTATCTAACTATATTAAAAAATCAATGGTATCTTCACGAGTATTTATTCAACGTACTTGTGCAGAAGAACCAATTCTCAATGATTTACTTGGAAGCATTCAACAGCTTTATTTGAGTTGGATTTTAACTGCCATTGATATGAATAAATATGTTGATGGTACAAGAACTATAAGAAACATGCTTGATGTTGTTGCCACTGAAGCTATGGAATATAATCTTCCTATGCAAGACGATAATATTCTTATCTCAGGATTGGCATCTTATAACGGTTATCAACCAAAATTAGCTACTAACCCTAAAACTGGAACTCCTGTTTTAGGAAATACCAGCATCGTAGATACTACTCCAGTAGAACTCAATCTTTCTTACGGAAGACTTGTTGAAGTAATATTTAGTTCTGGTGCTAACGATAAAACAAAAACATCTATAAAATTGTTTGTACAAATTCTTCCACTTATCATTCCTGATAATGTCATGAAAGAATTTCTTATGCTTAATTATAAACCTGATAAGAAGCAAAGAAAATTTCAGCTTTCTGCTGGAGAAATATCTTTCTGGAGAGATTATCTATTTGAGCTTGATCTTTCAGAAAGAAGAAGAAAAGCACTTCGTGATGACAAAACTGGATATCTTAAAGAAATGTACAATGAACTTAATAAAAATCAAAAACAAAAATTAAAGAAATATTCACAGCTTTCACCCAACAAACAAAATATTGCCAACACTATCCACGTGTACGACAAAGCATCATTTAATAGGTGGTGTGGAGAAGTTCGTATGGATTTTAGAAATCCAGCTCACAGAGAGAAATATTTTAATGATACTCTTTCTATGATTGTAGCAACTATTGATTCTGACTATGAAAAGATTGACATGTATTTTGCTGGAATTCAAAATAGAGCAGAATTTAATTTCAATCAGGTAAAAAAGAATGCTAAAGATAATAACTATGATTTAACTTCTATTATGAAAGCATTTTCAAGTGCATCTGCACCAAGATTTTAATCTTTTATAAGGATTGTTCGTATGGCGATTTTTGAAGATGTTTTTAAACTTCTAGATTCATTTGTACAAACACTTGAATTACAAAAACAAAAAAAGAAGTTTAAAAAAAATATTACCAAAGATCAATTGGCAGAAATTCTTACGCTCGAAAGAGATATGCTTAAAAACATATATGTGTTTCTTTCAGCATTTAATCCTAAGAGCATGAATATTCTTACTCAAAAATACATGGATGCCAAATTTCCAAAAGACAATCGTTTTGTTGGAGATATTATTCCAGATTTAAAACGACTTCTCACGGGACGTGCAAATCAACTTGAACGTGAAATGACTTTTGGTGCTGTTAAAGTTACAGCTGAAAGATATCTTTTTATTCTTGATGAAGCAATAAAAAATATCAATCAATTTTTTATTGAAAAAGAAGTTACTATTGACAATATTAAAATCTCTAGCATGATGGTATTTGGAGTATTCCAAGAAATCAACATGTTTAATAAATATACCAGTTTCTTGATTGAAAATTTTTCCAATGGTTGTTCTGGAATTATTCAGAATCCTATGGGATATAGAGTTAAGTTCTTACGAGAACATAAAGAAGAATATATTGCAGCTGTAAACAATGCTGTAAATAATTCTGGTTTGTATAGTTTTCTTCAAGACATCAATAAAATTAAATCCAATAACATGGATTTGATTTTGTATGCAGATGGTGCATCCGGCCTTCCCATGTTAAATCCTTCTGCATTTAACATTCAGGCAAAATCAAAAATCAAACATGGAATAAAAGGTTTTAATGTAGTTTCTGCGATTTCTGATTGGTGGTACGATTATAGACTTAATAAATATAATGAAAATAAATCATTTAAAGAATGGTTAGAAGCAAATAGAGCAAGACTCATGTTTGAGCTTTCAAATACAGATCCAAATTCACCAGAAGCAATTCGTCTTAATAAAATCATCGATGTGTACAATCGTGAAATTGCTGACTATGATGCAAAACTTCGTGAATTTGAAGAAGACGTATAAATACTGGGGAATTTTACTCTATGAAATCAACTATCTGTTTTAAAAATTGGCTTCTTAACGATAGTCGCACAATAGGATCAAGTAGATCAGATTTTGCTATGACTTGCATTGATCTTATTGAAAATGTTAATATAAATAATATTACACCTTCACTCGGATATATGTACTCACTTCGTTGTTCTGATGTAGATCTTTGTCCAAAAAGAAAAGATCTACATGCAAAATACACTGAGGAACATAAAAAAGAAATTCAGGTTGATCTTGCTTTTAACATTATCAATATGATTCATCTTCTTGCTGAACCGTTCACACTTCAATATTCTGATTCTGTTATTATGACTATTCCATTATCTACTGATATAGCAAATATGATCAGAAGATTTTGTCCTAAGAAAATTTCTCAAGTAAATGATGTGTACGGTGACTTAAAAGCATTGTCAATTATTCTTTGGAATAGGGCAGTAGACACAGTTGATGTACCAATCAACGATAAACGCAAAAATAGTACAAGGATGTATCCTAATACTACAGAAAGATTAGGTGTCACTACTATTATTAATACTTTTTTACCCATGCTTGAATTAAGAACCTATGATCCGGAAGAACCCGAAGATATTCGTGCTCTTCTTTTGTATTGTGATGCTCATCACTTACAAAAAATTACAACTGTTCTTAAGATTATGTATCGACTTTTTGATGAGACAAATTATTTAAAAGAAGCAACCTGTACAAATAGAATGTTTTGTTCATCACAGATTGAATTTATACAATCTATTCCTGTAAGAACACCTGAAGCGGTTATCGGCATAACAGACAATCGCTATAAGTGTGATTGCAATCATGTTATAGAAATGACAAATCCTTTTAACTATAATGTGGTTGACAATTATCTTGCGTTATTAAAGTCTTCTTATTAATTATATAGTCAACTTATTAAACCTTATATAAGGAATCTATCGCATGAAATCACAAGTTATTAAAATGGAATTTGATGAAAATACTGGTGAAGTTACTGAAACTGTAGAATATGTTGAAGTAGCTGAACCTGCATCTCCAGCTGATATTGCTCCAGTCGATGAAGACAGTGAAGTTATTTCTGATACTGAAACCACAATAACTGAAGAAGAAACTCCTTCTGTTTCTTCCTCTGTATCTTCTAGTGTAGACGGTACTTCTTCTGTATCCGTTTCCGTTGCACCTGGTGAAACTGTTACTGTAGAATCTGAAGTAACTCCTGAACCTCCAGTTGTTGAAACTCCTCCAATTGAACCTGGAGTTCCTGCTGAAGTTTCAGAACCTGCTGATATTACTCCTGTAGAAGAACCTGAAGTAGTTGTTAATAATGAACCAGTTCCTTCTGTAACTATTGAAGAAAATATTGAAGGTACTGAAGCTCCAGAAGTGCACATCTCTGTCGACGGTGCACCTGTTGAGACTGTATCTGTTATTACGCCTGAAGAAGCAGCTTCTGATATTAATGGCGAACCAACTGAAGGCGAGATCGCTTCAGTTTCAGTCACTACTGAACCTGAAATGAATCCTTCTGTTACGGATGAAGAAACTCCTTCTTCTTCTGTAACCATGACCGCAGATATGCCAAAAGATCCCACTCCTAAAGCAGATCCTGAAGATAGAAATGATACTCCTGCTGAAAATGTTCCTGCCAACAAACCTGTTGTCGATTCTCCTGTAGTTAATGATCAAAAAGTTGGTGAAGAATATAAACCAGAAGAAGTAAAGATTGTTGAAGATGGTTCTGCCATTCACGAAGATGTTGAACAGACTAAAGTCATTTCTGATACTATTGAAGAGCTGAAATACACTCAGTCTTCTATTAATAAGTATGGCATGTCTCCTCAAGCTATGATGCTTCTTAATATGGACAATGTGCTTGCTAAGAAAGCCGGTATCGCACTTCCTGCTCACGAGTCTCTAAATTCCATTGGTAGAAATGACGAAGCTGCTCAGCAGACCAATGCTGCTCTTGAAATTGTTTGTGATAAAGCACTTGAAAACTTTACTAATAAAACTCTACAGATTTGGAACGACACTACTAAATTCATTGATTCCGCTGTCAGTTGGAATAAGAAACAACATAATGCCATTTCTAATACTGTAAGTGAACTTAAGAAAACTCCTTGGAACAAAGTTACCAAAAATGTATATATGAACAACATTGATGCAACTCGTATGCAAAATGTTGTAACAACTGCAATTAAGCTTGTTAAGGCAGTTGAAGATGTTGTTGCTAATGGTAAACTAAATAGAGCTGAAGAACTGAATACTTATTGTGATCAGCTTAATACTTTCCAGTCTGACATGAATAATGTTAAGACTACCTGGTATAAAGTAAAGGGCGGAGTCACCACACATCTTGAAAATATTAACATTCTAAATAATGGTCTTTCTAAAGTATCTGAAAAGCTTGAAGATATTAAGAAGAGTGGTTTCATGTCTGTGATTGTCAAGACCGAACTTGACAAACCTACTCGTGATGCTATTCTTAGTGTTGACAATGCCATTCTTTCTGCGACTAAGGCGCTTTTTAAGACTCAAAAGCTTTTGGGTGCAGCTACTCACAATTTCAATCTGGTAAAGAAAGTAAAATAATGTAAGATATATTCAGTAGAGGACAGATACTGTCCTCTACTGATAGTATTTAAGAAAATATAATTTTATAGTACTATAGTTTGAATATACTTACTAATAAATAAGAGGATTGTTATACATGAAATTCAATACTCATTTAAAACATGCTTTTTCTGGTACAGAAGCATTTATCAAATATCAATTTGATCCTACTTTTCCAAAAAAATTAACTGAATGTTTTGAAGATGTATTAAACTATCGAGATTCGTTGGACTATGGAAAACTTGATGAAAATCAAAAAATTAAATATCGCTATGATAAAGTTAAAGCATACGCAGTTGAAAAATTTGCACCAAAACTATTAGATGTTTGCAATAAATATACTGGACTACCTTTTTTGAAGGTGTATCTTACTTTAGACGGTACTCCCAATGCGTCGATAACCACATACACTGCAAGCAAGGCTACTAAAGATGTTCCCATTGTACCTAGATTAATGTTTCAAAAAGGCAGGGGATTTATAGAACCTATTAAAAATTTAGAATCTATGTCTTCTATTATCAATACCTTTGAACAAAGTAAAAGTGTTGATGGTATTCAGTTTAGTCAAACTAAAGAATTTGCGGAAGTTTGTAATAAAATAGGACTTAGTTTTGTTTTAGAACTTGATGTAGTTTTTTATTTTCTTACAACGGATCTTTATAAATCTGCTGAAAAAGAAGATATTATTACTCCAGACGAAATGACTGCTATATACTTACATGAAATTGGACATGCGTATACAAATATTCAATCGTTTATAAATAAATATTTTTTTACTAGTACATTTTCTTTGATTAAAATGAAATCTGTTTGCAACATCTGTTTTCATATTTATGACCATTCCTTTCTGCGAAAGGCACAAAGCGGTATGGAAATAGCTCTTGCTTTTCACAGCATTTTATTGTATAATGTTCTTGTGAAACGGCAGACACACTACACAACACGTGGAGGTGAATAGGCTCAGCGTCTCTTGCTGACTGTATATTTATGTGTGTCGCGCGATGTTTTCAAGCACAAACAAGTGGGGCTTCAAGCCCGTAGACTTATCTTTGTAACGACACTACTCGTTATCAATTGTTTTCGCGCTATCTATCGATGGCCTATTTTTTGTTACTCTTTTTCCCTTTTTTACTTCTTTTTCATTATGACACTTTCTTAAAAATAAGATAATTCGCTTATTAACAAGCTACAGCAACAGGAATTGACATGCTTCCGCAAATGTGCTATAATAGATTATATAAAAAGGCGGTGTGGAATATGGATTTTATGACGTCAAAAGAAGCGGCGAAAATTTGGAAGCTTACGCCGAGACGCGTATCACAAATGTGCCGG